>Ga0187877_1003155_pt1 | contig 13734 bp, 13 predicted proteins | sample June2016WEW_17_1_3_FD_132430 | JGI IMG/M metagenome (GOLD analysis project Ga0187877, IMG submission 132430) | Peatland microbial communities from SPRUCE experiment site at the Marcell Experimental Forest, Minnesota, USA - June2016WEW_17_100 | ecosystem: Environmental > Terrestrial > Soil >... | reverse complement strand
GATTCTCGCACCGCCCGTTTTTCGACCTCCGTGATTCCCGACGGGACAGAAATAATGATTCTGGGTCTCACGAGCGTTCGTCCTTTATGGACTTGGGAGATGAAGTAACGGAGCATGGACTCGGTGATTTCAAAATCGGCAATCACCCCGTCTTTCATCGGCCGTATCGCCACGATGTTCCCCGGGGTGCGGCCCAGCATCTTCTTGGCTTCTTTCCCTACGGCCAAGATCTTGCGCCCCCCTTTTGAATCCTTGCGTACAGCCACAACGGACGGCTCGCAGAGGACGATCCCCTTCCCTTTCACATAGACCAGTGTAGTCGCAGTCCCCAGGTCAATGGCCAGGTCATTGGAGAAGATACCCAGGATGAAATCGAAAATCATTCTCCGACTCCTTTCTTGACAACCCGCACAGAAAACTTTCGCTCAAATGGGCAGAAATTAGACGATATATTAACAAAATTGGGTGCCTGGGGCAAGGAAAATTAAGCAGGCAAGCTGGCCCAACTATCCTTTTTAGATTGCTGGAATCTGATCGAGGAGTCGCCGGCAAATCGGCCAACCCAGAACTCTCCAAAAGTCTATTGCCTCGCATTCGCAAAGAAAAAAGTTTACCTTGCTCCTGGGCCTGGCGATAACCATTAGGGTCGCTCCTGTCGTTAAGGCTGGCAATAAAAAGAGGTAGCCTTTTGGGATTTGATATGATATAAAATAAAAAATCAAAGGTAGGAGGCCTCATAAGTATGTCTTTAGCCATAGCCATTGTTCATATTTTGGTCTGTTTATTCCTGATTTTGATCGTCCTGCTCCAGACGGGGAAAGGAGCGGATATCGGAGCTGCGTTCGGCGGAGGGTCCAGCCAGACTCTCTTCGGATCAGCGGGTCCGGGTGGCTTTTTGACCAAGATCACTACCGGAGTGGCAATCATATTTATGATTACTTCCATCGGTTTGGCTTACATGTATAGCCATCGAACCGGGGCATCGGTCGTAAGAGAATCGCAGCCGAAGAGAACAGCTCCCGCACCGCCGCCTACACCCGTGGAGAAGGGAATCCCGATCGCTCCTTCTCAGCCTGTGCCCGCGCAACCCCCGAGTAAGTGATATCCGGGAGAGGGAAGGGGACAAATTCATGCCGAAGTGGTGGAATCTGGTAGACACACCATCTTGAGGGGGTGGCGAGCTACGCTCATGCGGGTTCGAGTCCCGCCTTCGGCACCAGAAATAAAAAAGCCGCTTTAACAGCGGCTTTTTTGTTTACCTGCAACGATTCCCTCATAACTCTCTTCACCTTCGCTGTCTGATCTGCTCTCCCAGCCAATCGGTCCAGCGATCCAACCCTTCTCCGGTCCGGCAGGAGATTCGGAATATGACCAGGCCCGGGTTGATCTTTCGGGCTCTCTCTTCGATCAGGTCCGGGTTACATTCGCAAAAAGGCAAGAGGTCAATCTTGTTGATGAGGAGGATTTTGGACTCATGAAACATGAGAGGATATTTCAAAGGTTTATCATCGCCCTCGGCTACACTCAGGATCATGGCCTTGAAATCCTCACCCAGGTTGAACTCGGCCGGGCAGACAAGGTTCCCCACGTTCTCGATGAAAAGAAGGTCGAGCTTGGAGACGTCCAGATTTCTCAGGGCTTCCTGGACCATATTGCTGTCCAGATGGCAGGCCCCTCCGGTGTTGATCTGAACGACAGGCGCTCCGGTCTGGCCGATCCGTTCGGCGTCGTAGGTGGACTGGATATCCCCCTCGACTACCCCGACGCGGAAATCATTTTTCAGGGACTGGATCGTTTTTTCCAGGAGAGAAGTCTTGCCGGCTCCGGGAGAACTCATGAGGTTAATGACCAGGACCCGATTCTGAGAAAATTGCAGTCGGTTTTCATCTGCTATGCGCTGGTTGGCCTCCAGGATGTTTTTAACGACCGAAATCTTCACCTTAGCCAACACTCTCCATTCCGTGGTTCAATTTATTGCCGTTTTTCGGGAGGATTTTCTTTTTCCGACGGAGGACCTTTTGGGGGAGTCACATCGATCGCATCGGGCTCGTGAAGACCCTTCTTGAAATTCCGAAGGGCCACCCCAAATCCACGACTGATCTCAGGGATCTTCCTTCCCCCGAAAATGAAGAAGGCGATGATAACAATAATAAGCAGTTCTATGGTACCTATGCCGAACATCCATCTCTCCTCAAAAGCTGGGGAGGAAGTCAACTCCTCTCCGGGAGTGGAAAATGAATCGAATCATAAGTCTCCCTCGATATTGTATCTTACCTTATCTGGTCAAGAAAATCATCAGGGAACTCTTTTGGACCTCTTCCTATGGATTTTGATTCATGGGAAGTCTTGCCTTTTTGGCGCCTATGTTGTAACTATTCTGGTGGCCTTAAATTAAAGTCCGGGGATCTCAGCTATCGGTATCTGAAGGCACGAAGCGTCGTCCGCAAACTAACGACCTACGCAAGGTACAGCCTGAATTGCAGGATCAAAATATCCTGTAACTCAGTTTGATTCCAGCGCCTCGCGGTGCAGCCTACAAAAAGGAGGAATTCCTATGGCCAACGGTGAAGCTCGCTCCAGGACACAAAAGATTTTTTCCGCCCTGATTCCGCTGGTGGTTCTCGGGATCATTTGGATTGCACCGCCGCCTGCTGGATTGTCCTTACAAGCCTGGAAGATGTTCGCGATCTTCGCGGCAACCATCCTTGGTATTCTCCTGCAACCCTTGCCCTCGGGCGCCGTTATGATCCTGGGGGTGGTCTTGACTGTTTTCACCGGGGTTTTGAGCGAAGCCAAAGCCCTGTCTGGCTTTGCCAACGGCACGGTCTGGTTGATCTTCTGCGCTTACATTATATCCATCGGATTTGTGAAGACGGGGCTGGGGCGACGAATCGCCTACAAATTAATTTCCTGGCTGGGGGGAAGCAGCTTAGGGATCGCCTATGCTCTGGGGGTCAGCGACTTAATCATGGCTCCGGCCATGCCATCCGTCACGGCCCGCGCTGGCGGGGTCATCTTTCCCATTGTACGTTCCATCAACACTGCGATGGGGTCGGAGCCGGGGCCCACGGGCAAGAAGATTGGAAACTTTCTCATCATGACTTGCTTTTTATATGCCACAGTTACCGGGGCGATGTTCCTGACGGGCATGGCCGCCAATCCCCTGTGCGCCGAGCTGGCCAAAAAGACCTTAAAATTGGAAATTACCTGGGGGGGTTGGGCGCTGGCCGCATTGGTTCCAGGGTTGATTTGCTTCGTGGCCACACCTCTTCTTCTCTTTTGGCTAATTAAGCCCGAGATGAAGCGCACTGCAGAAGTCCGGGAGATGGGCGAGAAGAACTTGCGAGAGATGGGGCCGATGAACGGAAAGGAGTGGGCCCTGACGGTTATATTTATTCTGGCCCTGGCAGGCTGGGGTACGAGTTTCTACACCAGGCTGAGCGCCACGACGGTTGCCCTCGGGGGGGTAGGTTTGTTATTCCTTTCTGGAGTGGTGAGCTGGAAGGACGTGCTTCGCGAGCATGCCGCCTGGGATACGCTGATCTGGTTCGGCGCCATTATCAGCCTGGCCAACGGGCTCTCGGACCTCGGGTTTATCAAGTGGCTAACCGCTCAGCTCAGTGGGGCTTTTGCCGGATGGCCTTGGCTGGCTACCTTCGTGGCCCTCGGCCTGTTTTACATCTACATCCATTATGCTTTCGCCACTGCGAGCGGGCATACAGCGGCGGTATATGCCCCCTTCATTGCCGCCGCAGTCGCTGCCGGAGCTCCGCCGATGATGGTGGCCATCTGTTTTGGCATATTCACGAACTTGATGTGGGGCCTGACGGAATACGGCGGCGGGCCCGGGCCCATCTATTTCAGCCAGGGATACTATGAACGCCCGGCTTTCTATCGCTTGAACCTGGCTGTCACCACTATGAATGTAGCGATCATGTTCATTGTGGGGATCCCCTGGTGGAAATTCATAAATCTTTACTGAGGAGGGAACGAGAATGGCAACCATGATCGACAGTCCCCTGTTCGGGGACCTGTTCAGCACGGAAGAAATGAGGAAGATCTTCAGCGATGAAAGCACGATCCAAAAGTGGCTGGACGTAGAAACCGCCCTCGCCCGGGCCGAAGCAAAGCTGGGAATCATTCCGAAGAGTTATGCCGAGGAGATTACCCGGAAGGCCAGAGTGGAGCTGATTGATATGGCGGAGATGAAACGGCAGCTGTTCCATACCCACCACCCGATTATGCCGTTGATCCGCTGCTTTCAAAAAGTCTGTGACCCTCTTGCGGGTGAGTACATCCACTGGGGGGCTACGACCCAGGACATCATGGATACGGGGGCGGTTCTTCAACTCAGGGAGGCTAACGCAGCGGTCGTTCGGGATTTGATCGAGACCCACCGCCTGCTTGCCGATATCGCCCAGCGCTACAAGAACACCGTCGAGGCCGGCCGGACGCACGGCCAGCATGCCCTGCCCATCACCTTCGGGTACAAAGTGGGAGTCTGGGTGGCAGAAATCAAACGACACCTGGAGCGGATCGAGGAAATGTCTCCCCGTGTTTTCCAGGGGCAGTTCGCTGGAGCCGTGGGTACCCTGGCGTCCATCGGTGATCCCGGCTTCAAGCTGCAGGAATTGATGTTTGCGGACTTAAAGCTGACGATACCGGAGATCGCCTGGCACACCGCCCGGGATACGATGGCGGAGTTGGTCTGCGTTTACGCCATGATCGGCTCCACCCTGGCTAAAATTGCCAACGAGATCGTCGGCCTGCAGCGCACGGAAGTGGCTGAGGTAGAAGAACCCTTCCATATGGGGAAGGTGGGCTCCAGCACCATGCCCCACAAGCGTAACCCAATGATGTGTGAGGGGGTCATTGCGGTCAGCAAATTGCTGCAGAAGCAGGTCGCTCCGGCTCTGGCGGACATGATCGCGGAGAATGAACGGGACCAGCGCGGCTGGATGGCCGAGTGGGCCTTCCTCCCCGATACCTGCTGTCTTCTGGGCGGAATGCTCTTCTGGACGAATAAAGTCCTTTCGGGCCTCGTGGTCTATCCGGAAAACATGACCCGGAACCTCGATGCGCTCCATGGCCTTTTGCTGAGTGAAAACGTGATGCTGGCCCTCGGCGAGAAGATAGGCCGGCAGGCGGCCCACGAGGTCGTTTATGAGCTTTGCATGAAAGCCTTCGAAAAACGGATTCCCCTTAAGAAGCTTCTGCTCAGGGATGAACGGGTGAACCAGCACCTGACCGAGAAGCAACTGGACGGCCTACTCGACCCGGCCAAGTACACGGGCCTGGCTGCCCAGTTTGTCGACCGGGTCACGGGGAAAAAACAGGGTTCACAAAAAAAGAAGGGATGATTATCCGCTCGGCTAGGAGGTGCTGGATAGTTTTCGAGTGGCGAAGGATTTCTTCGCCGGGCTCGATAACAAAGCCGAGAAAAAGAAATAATCCTTTGAGGGAGGGAAATTATTACCTATCCATTGGTTCCGTCCCCGGGGGATTGGGCTTGACACCCTACCGCCTTTTTTCTATACTCACTTCCGAAAAACGCATGGGGCATGATCCAGACTGCATCCCCGTTCAGCCTTTATCGGTGAAAGGCTTTTCATGCCTGGGAGAGAAGGGGTAAGATTGAGCATTCAGCAAGATCCAAATCAACAAAGGAGGGAAAAAATGAAGATGCGCAGAGCCATGTGGGCGGTAACAATGGGAACCATTCTTTTCCTGCTGACATTTACAGGAGCTTCTTATGCCCAGGATAACCTGAAAGTGGGGGCGATGTTCAGCCTGACGGGCACAGGTTCAGCAGTGGGAAAGATTCAGGTGGAAGCGGTCAAGCTGGCCGTCAAAGAAGTTAATGACAAAGGCGGCGTAACCGTAGGTGGTAAGAAAATGAAGGTTGAGGCGGTCATTCGCGATGACGAGACCAAGCCGGATGTCGCCGTACGGAGATTACGGGACTACCAGAATGACGGTATCAATCTCCTCGTCGCCGGCACTTTCGCCAATGTCAGCCAGGCCCTGAATGAACAGATAAAAGGCGGACAATCCTACGTAATGGTCCCCAACGGAATCCAGGAAAAGACCTTTGAAAAGAACGAGAAAGCCCCCTACTATTCTTCCACCATGGGCGGCGTGGATGCCATCGGGAGAATCTGCGGCGATTATGTCGCCAAGACGTACAAGCCCAAACACGTCATGCTCTTTCTTCCTGATTACGCTTATGGCCATGGGGCGGCAAAAGGGGCGAATAAAGTTTTCAAGGAAAAATATCCGAACATCAAAATCAGCGAACTCTGGTCTCCGGTTGGTACGCCTGATTTCACCTCCTATATCATCAAGGTCAAAGAAGCCAAACCCGATGTGGTGATGATGGGCCATTGGGGCAACGATGCCATAAATGCGCTGAAGCAGGTTTATGAATTGGGGTTGAGAAAGGAATCGAAGATTTTCTTTAATTCGATCGGGTACACTTTGGCCTCCGGAGTCCCGGCCGACGCCCTGGATGGTGTGACCATGGGCTGGTGGTGGTACCATGATTTGAGCGGGCTGAAAGATCCGGCGACCGAGAAGGCGGTCAATGAAATTACCAAAACGTACTTTAAGGAATTCGGAGATATGCCGGACACGTTTGCGATATACACTTACATTGCTATGATGGAAACCGTACGCGGGGTCCAGGCGGCCAACTCTGCAGACCCGGCCAAAGTCTACAAGGCGATCATGGACAAACCGGAATTCATGGGTCCGAAAGGTCCGGCGAAGTGGCGCATCGATGGCCGGCCGGATTACAAATATGCCTATTTCATCATGGACGGAAAAGGATCCAAAGCCCGGAAGGACAAATCTGATCTTTGCAAAGTGGTCGAGGCCTACCAAGGCCCCGAGCTTTGTCTCCCTTTGAAAGAAATGGGCTGGTAATTGAATCTTTTTAACCGACGGGGGTGAGGGAGGCTTTACCCCCGTTTTGTTATCTCCTGAGGGCGATGGCATGACGGAGGTTCTGAAGGCCGAAAAGCTGAGCAAGCATTTCGGCGGTCTGATTGCGGTGAACCAGGTGAGTTTCCAGATTCAGCCCAATGAATGCGTGGGGATCATCGGGCCCAATGGGTCCGGAAAGACGACCTTCTTCAATCTTCTTTCGGGTCTATTTTCCCCCACCGCCGGGCGTATTTTTTTCTTTGAAAAGGACATCACCAAGCTCTCTCCCAACCAGAGAGTCCTGAAAGGAATGGTGCGGACCTTTCAACTGGTCTCAGTTTTTAGCTCCATGACCGTCTGGGAAAATCTGGTTCTCTCCAGCCGCCGTTTCCAGCAGGAACCGATGTCCGAATGGAGCTTTTTATTCTCTCCCGCCGACAGCGAGGGCATCCGTAAGGACTGCTTTGCGGCGATGAAAGTCGTCGGGCTGGAAAAACAGGGGCAAACCATGACCTCCGAGCTTTCCTATGGTTCGAAGAGAATGCTGGAAATCGGCATCGCCCTTTCCCTCAAGCCGAAGCTTCTGCTCCTGGATGAACCTCTGTCCGGTTTGAGTGATCTGGAAATTACCGAGGTGATAGACATTCTGCAGCGAATCAAGAAAGATCTCACTCTGGTCATCATTGAACATAAACTTTCCAAAATTGTGAATCTGGTCGGCCGGCTCTGCGTTATGAACGAGGGAAGTTTCATCTGTGAAGGAGAGCCGGAGCAGGTTCTGAGCGATCAAAAAGTCCGGGAGTGCTATTGGGGCAAAGGGGAAATCGCCGTCACCTGAGGCAAGACGATTCCGTTTCATAAAAAGGGAACGAACTCTTCCATGCTAGAAATCAGAAATCTGGATGTTGCCTACGGCCACGCGAAAGTCCTTCACGGCGTATCCTTTCGCATCGAAAAAGGGGAGATGGGGTTTTTCATCGGGCGGAACGGAGCGGGGAAGACTACCCTCCTAAAAACCATCATGGGCCTGCTGAAGGCCCAAAAAGGATCCATCCATTACCAGGAGAAAGAAATCACCGGGATGCCACCCGAAGAACTCTATCCCCAGGGTCTGAGGTATGTGGGGCAGGAGAAGAAAGTCTTCAGCAATCTAACGGTTCGTGAAAATATCGAGGTGGCCGCTTTTGGAAGCCATGAATCCATGGATCGCGCTCTGGAAAAGGTGATGGCCCTTTACCCGAAACTGAAGAACTTCCTGAATATCAAAGCCGGGCAGCTCAGCGGCGGGCAGCGGCAGATCCTTCTGGTCGGGCGGGCCCTCGTGGGCGATCCCAAATTCCTGCTGATCGATGAGCCCACGCAAGGGCTGGCCGCCGTGGTGATCGAAGACATCGGGATCATTTTGAAGAAGTTGAAAGAACAGGTTTCGGCGGTCATCGTCGAGCAGAATTTGGCCATCGTGAGATACCTTGCGGACCGGGTTTATATCCTGAAAGAAGGAAAACTCGCCAAAGAAATTTCGAAAAAATCCGAAATCGCGGATACCCAAGGAATGGAAGAATACCTATAAAACAGGAGCGAGGAACGAGAATCGAGGCATGAGAAGGGTATTCCGAGCCTCGTTCCTCGAGCCTCGATCCTGGATTTAACAGGAGCCTGCTTTGAACCAGACGAACACGCGGATCACCGAACCCATCCCGGATCAGGCTTTTCCCCCCAAGAGGGGTAAGGGAATAGAAATATTGATCACCGGGATCGGTTTTCTCATTTTAATTCCTCTGATTTCCATCCACCGCGTCACGGACTTCATGATTTTCTGCATTTTTGCCCTGTCCTTTGACCTCCTCTATGGATATATGGGTCGTCTATCCTTTGGCCATCTCCTCTACCTCGGAACCGGTGCCTATTCTTTTGGGCTTCTCATTAAATATTTCCAAACGAATGCCTTCCTTGCCATCCTGCTGGGGGTGGTGGCAGCGGGAATCTTAGGGATGTTGCTTGGTCTCATCATGGTCCGGGCGACAGGGGCCTGTTTTTCTCTCTTGGCCCTGGCCTTTAATCAAATTGGCTTCTTCCTGGTTTTGTCCCCCCTAAAGTTTATCACCAACGGAGAAGATGGTTTTGGGGCCCATGCCCGGAGCATCGGGTTTTTGAATTTCAGCAGTAAGGCAACCATGTTCATCCTGACTCTACTGTTGCTCCTTCTTGTCTTTTACTTTTTAAAGCGGTTAACGACTTCCCCCTATGGAATTCTTGTCCGCTCCATTAAAGAAGACGAAAATCGGGTCCGATTCTTGGGATATAACACCTATTTTTACAAGTGGGTGACGTTTGTTATCGCTTCCTTAATCGCCGGCCTTGCGGGGACCCTAGCCGCGTTGAATTATAAATTCGTCAACCCGAATGTGATGGATGTCCACCAAAACGTGGGGGTGGTCTTCGCCTGCTTGATCGGCGGAGCAGGGAACCTCTACGGAGCGATCATCGGTGGGGTCGCCTACATGATGATCAGCAACTACCTCGCCATCTATATCCACCGGTGGGAAATGTTCCTGGGCATATCCCTGCTCATCATCGTGTTCAAATTCCGAAAGGGAATCTGGGGGAATATCCAAAACATAGGTGAATATTTTCGCAGGCCGAAAGAAGTCCGCCCGGTAGAAGAAAAGAGGGCTTAAGCATGCTCTTGACGATTTTCTATGGATTTTCCATTGGCGCTATCCTCTATTTTATTTCCATAGGACTCTCCCTGACGTTTGGAACCATGCGTGTCGTCAACTTTGCCCATACCTTAACCTACAGCATCGGCGTTTATGTTTTAATCACCTTCATCCCCTGGCTGAAAGGGAATTTCATCCCCGCCGCGATCATTGCCATACTGGCCGTCATCCCGATCAGCTACCTCATTGAGCGCTTTATCATCCGCAGGCTCTATGGCGAATCCCTGGATTACACATTTATTGCTACCTTTGCCGTCACCTTGATCGGCGTGGATACCATTAAATTAATCTGGGGCGTAAATCCCCATCCCCTCAGTGCCCCCCTCGGTACCTACATCGAATTCTGGGGTATGACGTTTCCCGTTTATCGGATTATTATCTTTGCGATCGCCATTGTCCTCTTTTTTGCTCTGGAGCTTTTCTTCCGCAAGACGATTCTGGGAAAAATCGTCGTGGCCGCCCTGGATGACAAGGACGGAGTGCGGTGCCTGGGCGTGCGCGTCGATAAATATTTTTCCTTTATGTTCATCCTGGGGAGCGCCCTCGCGGCGCTGGGGGGGGTCCTCTATGCCCCCATCAGTGCGGTTCACCCTTACATGGGGCTCTCGATCTTGTTGCTCGCTTTCGCGGTCGTCATCGTGGGGGGAATGGGGAATCTGCGCGGGACCTTTTTCTCTGCTTTTGCCTTGGGAATGGTCATGGCCTTGACGGCCCGCTATTGGTCGCAGGGGGCCGAGACGATGGTTTTCATCGTCATGGCCATCGTGTTATGCTTTCGCCCCATTGATGCCTGATTTCATTAGCAGGTTGCTGAAAAAGCCTTCGTGGTTAATAAAATGTCATTGCCGTGAAAGCGGGAATCCAGTATTTTCGGGCATCTGGACTCCCGCTTCCGCGGGAGTAACGCGTTTATGAGCTTTTCGAGTTCCGGTTAGGGAAATCCCCGGGTGCTTCTGATCTTCAAGCCCATTGACATTTAGAGGCGATCTACGGTACCTCTTGGGAAGAGGATTCTCCGAAGAAGAAGGGGTCTGATCGTCGAGAAGAAACCTTCGCTTAAAGATGGTAAGATCTGAGGCGTGAGCCGGGTCCGTCCCACCGCTTCAGAATAAACCAATCTGCTCCATCCTCAAAGAAAAGGAGGTCAAGATGAAAAGCTGTTTCAGTCGAATGGGTTGGATTGGAGTGGTGGGCGCCCTCGCCCTGGTTCTATGCGGGTCTGCCCTAGCCGCGGATACCATTAAAATCGGCGTGATCTATTCCTTAACCGGCGCGGGGTCCTCATTAGGGCCGATCCAGGCCCAGGGAGCCAAACTGGCCATCAAGGAGGCCAATGACGCCGGGGGCATCACCGTGGGCGGCAAAAAGTACACGATTGAAATCGTCGAACGCGATGATGAGGGCAAACCCGACGTGGCGATCCGCCGGGTAACGGAGATGATTCGAGACAGCAGCCTCAAGGCCGTCATCGGCGGTACGTTCGCCCACGTATCCCAGGCCATGAACGGATTGGCGAAGAAGCAGAACTTTTATCTGATGACCACCAACGGTGTGCCCGACAGTTACTTCAGCAAAGAGGAGAAAGGCCCGTACGCTTTATGCAGCCTGGGCGACAACGGAATGGTGGGCCGGGGGGCTGCGGCTTACGTCATCGACGTTATGAAGGCCAAAAATGTAGTCTTCTTCATGCCCGATTACGCCTATGGAAGGTTCGCCTACGCCGGTGCAGAAGCAGTTTTGAAGCAGCGGCCGGGGATCCAATCCAATGTGGTCTGGTCGCCGCTAGGGACCGCAGATATGACTCCCTATCTGATTAAGTGTATGGACTATAAACCTGAAATCATCTGCATGGGCCATTGGGGAAATGATGCCATTACGGTCCTCAAACAGGCTTATGAGATGGGCTTGCGGAACAAAACAAAACTCTTTTTCAACTGGATCATTGACTCCATGGCCGTCGGAATCCCGGCCGAGGCCCTGGGAGGCGTATGGTGCCAGGCTTGGTGGTATCATGACTTGAGCGGCTTCAAGGATGCCGAGGTAGTCAAGGCCACCCAGGAGTTTACTAGCCGCTACCGGGCGGCCTACGGCATTCCCCCGGATCCTTACGCCACGAGCGCCTACTACGGGGGAGCGGAAACGCTCCGGGCGATGAAGATGGCTGGCAGCTTTGATCCCAAGAAGATGTATGATGCCTTGATGGCCAGCCCTGATTTTAACTCGGTAAAAGGGCCGGCGAAGTGGCGCGTCGACGGCCGCCCCCGGTATCAGTATAATGCCTGGATCCTCGAGGGCAAAGGTCCCAAGGAACGGAAAGATCCCAAGTACGACTACGCCAAAATCGTGGACGTTTACACCGGTGAGGCCTTCTTGCCGCCGGTCAAGGAATTAGGCTGGTAACCTCAAAATTGCAGAACGTGGCTTGCGGATTGTATATTTCGGATTGCGGAATGCGGAATGTAGGGGCGCGCGGCGCGCGCCCTTAAGAAGTTCCGAGTTTGTAGGGGCGACCGGCCGGTCGCCCCTACGGGCTTCCGATTCAGTAGCGCGTAGTAATCTCTTGCTGCGAACCAAATTACTTCGAACTGACGTAAGGTTCATCTATGTCTGAAGTCCTGCGGGCGGAAAGGCTGAGCAAAAATTTCGGTGGGCTTATGGCCGTCAAACAGGTGAATTTCCACATCCTGAAAGGCCAGTCAGCCGGGGTCATCGGCCCCAACGGGTCCGGGAAAACAACCCTCTTCAATCTCCTTTCCGGCCATCTACCCCCCAGCGAGGGCAGGGTCCACTTCCTGGGCCAGGACATCACGGCCACTCTGCCCCACTTGAGGGTGGTGATGGGAATGGCTCGAACTTTCCAGCTGGTCTCGGTCTTTCATTCGCTAACCGTGTGGGAAAACCTCGTTCTTTCCTGCATCCGTTTCAAGCGAGAAGAGCATTTGCTGGGCAACTTCTTCTTTAAGCCGGCCCAGAAGAAGGAGGTCCTGGAAGAATGCCGCCGCTCTCTGGTTGAAGTCGGCTTGGAGACCAAGGCGGGGAGAACGACTTCCGAGCTGAGTTACGGCGAAAAACGCATGCTGGAATTAGCCATGGCGCTCTCGCTCAAGCCCAACTTGCTTTTGCTGGATGAACCCTTATCAGGCTTAAGCGACCACGAGATCGGCGAAGTGGTGGACCTTCTTCACCGGGTCAAGAAGAACTTTGCGGTGGTCATCATCGAGCACAAGATCTCCAAGATCGTCGACCTGGTGGAACGCCTGTCGGTAATGAATGATGGGCAGATTATCTGCGAGGGGCAACCCGGACAGGTACTCAGCGATGCCAAGGTCCGGGAGTGCTACTGGGGGAAGGAAGTTTAGATTTGCTGGAAGTCCAGGGAATCGATGTGGCCTACGGCCACGCCAAGGTGCTCCACAACGTTTCGCTCAAGCTCGATCAGGGCGAGATGGTCTTTATCGTAGGCCGCAACGGAGCCGGCAAGACGACGTTGCTCCAGACCATCAGCGGGCATCTAAAGCCGACCGCGGGCCGGATCCTGTATCAGGGGAAAGAAGTCCACGGCCAGCCCCCCGAGAAATTGGCCCGCCAGGGCATACGTTTTGTAGCCCAGGACAAAAAGGTCTTCAGTAATCTGACGGTCCGGGGCAACATCGAGCTCGCTTCCTACGCTGCCGGGCAAGACCTGTCTCGGGCTATCGATCAAGTGACCCGGCTCTACCCCAAGTTTCAGGAATTCCTCGAGCGCAAGGCTGGCGGGCTTTCGGGGGGCCAGCGAGAGATTCTGCTCATCGGCCGGGCTCTGGTGGGGAGCCCAAGGCTGCTGCTGATTGATGAGCCGACCGAAGGCCTGGCGGCCATCGTGATCGAAGACATATTCCGGATTCTGAATGAGATGAAGGAGGAAAAGGTCTCCACCTTTATCGTGGAGCAGAACCTTTCCATCGTCTCCCGCCTGGCGGATCGGATTTACATCATGAAGGAAGGCAAGATCATCAAAGAGCTGGCCGACAAAGTCGAGATCCGCAACACGGCCGAACTGGAAACTTATCTGTAAAAACTGTTTCAGTGTCGGTGTTTCAGTGTCGGTGTT
>Ga0187877_1003151_pt1 | contig 13745 bp, 10 predicted proteins | sample June2016WEW_17_1_3_FD_132430 | JGI IMG/M metagenome (GOLD analysis project Ga0187877, IMG submission 132430) | Peatland microbial communities from SPRUCE experiment site at the Marcell Experimental Forest, Minnesota, USA - June2016WEW_17_100 | ecosystem: Environmental > Terrestrial > Soil >... | reverse complement strand
TCAGGGGGAAGAGAGGGACAGGCGCGACGAACCGAGACGGAACCGCCGCGAGGGGCGGCGGCGGTGGGGTCTCCGGTGTGAATGGCGAGAGACGCAATCGCCTTGTTGCCCAGAGGGGCGTTGCGCGCATGAAGTGCTCGAGCAACACCCTGGCCCCCGTTCCGATGTCGCGCGCGTACTTGGGCCCGTTGGCTACAACTCAATCTCGCCGAAGGATGACCAAGTCTTGATTATTACCGATAATACCAGGTATGAAGTCAAGGACTGTGAAGAATCGCCCGAAGACTGAACGAACGTATGATTCGGTATGGAACACATCCCTGTAGTAGTCATCAGGGATGGCACCATCGATGTTCGAGTTATGGCCGATATCCAAATAGCCCCGCTGGTGGAGCGCGGTCCGATACTCCGGCCCCAACCCAGACCGCGAAAGGGTCGTATCCCCATGGGTCGTGACGGCGAGCAAACCGCCGAGCTTGACAAGACGGAACAACTCCTCGAGCCAGAGCATCATGTCCGACTCTCGGAGATGCGTCAACACCGATATGCCAATCACTAGGTCGACGCCGCCTTCGTCGAGAGGGGTTGGGGGCATTGCGTCCACCTGCTGCACGTGCATCCACGGCGCATATTGCCGGCACCACTGCACATTGACGCCATCAATGTCAATGCCAATCAACGACAACGGACCGGATGCCCGCTGTGACTCGAAGTATCGAGAGAATCGTCCGCATCCAACACCCCAGTCCAGAATGGTGGGGAAGGAGTCATATCGCCGGCCGCATACATGATCGAGTGCCCGCTCTATCTTGACGAAGGCTGCAAAGCCCTGGAGGAGATAATCGGAGAGCCCATCGCCACCGTGAACGCGCCGACGATTCTGCGGCGGGGGAATTATACCTTCGGTGCCTGGGTAGAAGTAGTCAAGGTTGGGCTGTTCTCGACCGTCCAACCGAAAGGAAAGCCGCAGCGGTCGATGCTGATCGGGCGCGTACTCTTTCGTAGGGGCGGTGAAAGTAAAGCCTGCCTTTTCGGAGCCCAGACGCTCTGGATACAGCCTGGCGATATCAGGGCGAGCGAATCTGTGAGCCGCACAACGAGCGCCGTCCACTTCGAACTCATGCAATTGCTGTCGGCCTTCGGCAGATACGGCCCAGCCGATAACAGTCCAACGATCGATTGCGAAGTCGACGACGTCCACGCACCAGTTGGCTGAACCACCATCCACGTCGAGATCAGGATCGCGAACCTCTACTCGTCGTGGGATTCCCATCTGGCTTCCTGACCGCTCTAAGACGGATGCTGATACTACCTCTGGTGAGCGTGAGTTTTGCGAGGCGTATTGGCGCACCGTGTTTACGCTCGGGCTGCTCTTCGAAGTGCCGGGTGCTCAAGGTGGGAAAGCACTGAATGCTGAGGAGCCCTGTTCGCAGGCAGCGGCTTTCTTCTGCTCGAGTATTCGCTGTGAACCCGGGCCTGCGACGCGCTGCGGTGCTCGTCGCCGTTCAACGCCCAAGCGATGCGAGGAAGTTCGTCGGAGCCCCGGTCCGTGGCGTTTGACTGCTCGTTAGCGTGTGCGTCGGGAAAGGCAGCGAGAGGAGGTCCGTGACGACCACCCGTGCTGGAGAGCCCCCGGCGAGCGCTCTCAATCAGAGGCGCAGGCGCTTCGGCGCCGTGGCGGAAGCAAGTCTTCGATTGCTCGCGAGGCGAGTTCCCGAAGAGGCGCCGATCCTGGGCGGGCCCGCCCGTATCGACTCGCTCGACAGGGAGATTGCCGCTGCCACGATCGCCCGGGTCGGCCGGGACGCGGCAGTTGCTTCGGGTATCGACATCTTCGATTCCGACTGGTTGGGAACGGCGGAAGCCCTGTACTACGTCTCGCCGACGATCGGGTCGATTCGGCGGTGGCCCTGGCGCGATATCGACACCGTCAAGGCCGTAAGGCGCAAGTTCGGGCTTGCCAGGTACGTCCTGGAGTTCCGGTCACGGCAAACGCCCCTCACCTTGATCACCGGCAGGAGGTCAGCGAGGCGTCTCATCACCTTTCATGCAGCGTATGAACGATACCGCCACTGATCTCAACTTAGCCCCCGAAAACCAGGCCAGGTGTCCCGGAGGAGATCTCTCACGGAGAAGCTCTCGAGATCCGGCCAAGTCGTCTGCCGAGGCTTCCCGACGCGTCGGCAAGGCCGTGTGTAAGACACCGTCGGCGCTGTGCCTCTCGTGGCTGATGAGCTGTACCGGAACACCCGCCGTCGGACGTCTCGATTGATCACGCTCCGCGTTCACAGTGGCCCAACAGGCTACCGATGAAGCATCACTATATGTGGTCACAGGTCCGAATCAACTAGTCCTTCTGTGTCAGCGAGCATCTTCGCTTTCCGGCCACTGGGTTCTCTTGCCCAGCCGTGACCAGGCAAAAACACCGCGTGACATGGCTATGAACGTGTCTGTGCCGGTGCCAGTACGTGGTGGACGATGCTTCCATGGCAAACTGCGCGCCACGCAGACGCCACGTAGAGTGGCGCCACGTAAAGTGGCCAGGAAGCGCGACTGCGTCAGAATCTCCCCACTTCGCGCGGATCCGGCCGGGCAGAGAGATTCGGCGCTTCGGCATAGGCGGCGGTGCCCTCGTCGCGGTTGCAATCTTCGCGAGTCAGGTCGGGAGCGTCGGCGCCGTTGTGCCTGGTGCCCCGGGCCGAAGGGCTCCGGTGATCACCTCGCAACCGAGAAGTGTGATTGTCGCGGCAGGTGCTCGGGCGAGGTTCGCGGCTTCGGCGAAAGGCGAACCCCGGCCGAGCGTCGAGTGGCAGGTCTTGACGAGTAGAGGCAGATCGTGGAAGCGCATCGTTGGCGCTACGAGGATCGTCTACTCCGTCGTGAGTTCGCCATCACGGCGCGGCGACAAGTTTCGGGCGGTTTTTTTCAACGCGATCGGATCCGCGAGAACCCACCCAGCGAAATTGACCGTCAGACGGATCACGGACCGTCGCACCACGACCGCAGCCAAGGCTCTGGCGATCAAGTCCACCAAGTACTGGAGGGCAACGTCGCCGACGGTTACGCTGCAGCCCGCGAGCGCCAGCGTGGTCGGGGGCAGCACGGTGACGTTCCTGGCCGTCGCGTCGGGCACGCCGACTTCGAAGGTCCAATGGCAGGTCTCGACCAACAGCGGCGGAACCTGGCGCAACGTCACGGGTGGGACCGCGTCGAGCTACTCCCTGGTCGCGTCAAGCTCCGAGAATGGGTACGAGTTCCGAGCGGACTTCACGAACTCGGCGGGTTCTGCGACAAGCGCGGTCGCAACCCTCACGGTGAACGCTCCCGTCACCACGACGACTGATCCGCCGGCTACGACCACCACCACGACGACCTTGCCAGCGGTCGGTATGAGCGGAGTGATCACGACGAACGATTCGAAGACGCCTTGTATCTACATTGACGCGGTAAACGGCGTTTTCACCACGGCAGAGCTGACCGCAGTCGAGAACGCGACCGGCGTGAACTACAACTGCATTGAAATCTTCAGCGACGCCGACCCGACTTGGAGCAGCTGGGTGAACCCATGGCCGATAGCGACGGCGTGGGACGGCTGGGATGCGTGGCTTGCCGCGGACCCCTCGCACCAGCTCATTCTCGGTCAGCAACTGATACCGGACTCGGAGTGCACGTCAGTATGCGCGGACCCGCTGGTCTGGGAATCAGTGTGTGCCAGTGGCGCCTTTAACAGCTATTCGACCCAGCTCGCCGAGAACCTCGTGGATGAAGGTGCCGGCAACACGGTCATCCGACTGGGTAAGGAGTTCAACGGCCCCTGGGAGAACGACTACTTCGGCAACACCACGGCCGAGTACCAAGCGTGGGCCGAGTGCTTCGCCCAAGAGGTCACCGCGATGCGCGCCGTGCCGGGAGCGCACTTCCTCTTCGACTGGAACCCGAACACCTGCACACAGGACTTCCCGCTGGCGGCCGCCTACCCTGGCAACGCCTATGTCGACATCATCGGCGCGGACTTCTATGACGGTGACTGCACGACGGGCGAAACAGCTGCCCAGGAGGGTTGGAGCAACCTCTTCCTCATCCCGTCGGTTCAGACGAGCCTTTCGGACATTGCCGCCTTCGCCAAGGCTCAAGGCAAGCCGCTCAGCATCCCCGAATGGGGAGAGACCACGACCACTGATGACACCGCGTATATGAACGGCGTCATCGGTGTCGTGGAGAACGACGATGTCGCCTATCAGAGCTACTTCGACTGCAACTGCGACGGGATTACCCCTCTCGGATCCACTATCCCGACGTCGGCCGCTGCATACCAGCGGGCTTTCGGCTAGCGGGTCAATCGACAAAGCGACACTCACCGGCGCATCTCGCGATCTCGCGAGCCTGGCGCGTCGAGCCGTGAGCCGTCTCGCCGCCCATGCACGCTCGGCTGATCACACGAGAACCGGCCGGACCGCTCACACCGAACGAGGCTCGAGCTTGCGTCGCGATTCATGTCGCGGCACGTGACCGATCTACTGCGTCAGGTCAGCGTCAACCCGGTCGGCCCCGCGACGCCACGAGAACCCTTCGCAATCTCTGCGGGCGGAATTGTTCTCGTTACAACTTCGAGATGACATGATCGGATCTTGCTCGCGAATCGGCGAGATCTACGGATGACACACCTCTGAGCAGATCGACGGATGATCGCCTGACCTGGCAATCCCGGGGTCGTTACCCAGGATCGTGGTGACGAAAGCCTCTAGACGCTGGCTGGAGGCGTTCGGCGCAATTGGATTGGAACACATGAAGATCGCCCACGCGCGAGGCGCCCAAGTAAGTTTGAGACGGAGCCGCCGCCTCGAGCGTTGGTAGAGAACACCTCCGCTACATGGTGTGCCGTGCCGCCCGAAGGAGGGTCCCGTGTCCTTCAAGTCGAAATGCAGCATGACGGTCGTGAGCGTCGTGATCTTCACCGCGATAATCGGAGCCCCGTCGTACGCGACGGTTTCCGCGTCTCCCAAGCTGCAAAGCGCGGTGTCGGAGCAGCAGACGGTAGACACCCCGTTGACCAGCCTGACCCCAACGACGACCACGACGATGCCGGTGCCGACCTCGACGACGACGACCGTGCCGCCGACCGCCACGACCTTGCCGGCGGCCACAACGACCACCACGTCGACAACCACCTCAACCACGGCACCGGTCGCACTGACTCCTTCTGGCGTCATTACGGCCGGCGACTCCAAGGCCAACTGCATCTACCTTGACGCGGTCAATGGGGTGTTGACGACTGCCGAGTTGTCCGCGGTAGAACAGGCGACCGGGGTGACCTACGACTGCATCGAACAGTTCGCGGACGCCGATCCAACTTGGTCCGACTGGGTCAATCCTTGGCCGACGGGCACCGCGAGCGATGGTTGGGATGCCTGGCTTGCGGCGTCGCCGGATCACCAGCTCGTGCTCGGACTCAACCTCGTCCCGAACAGCGTCTCACCCTCCGGTTACCCGACGAACACCGGATGGGAAGCGACCTGCGCCTCCGGTGCCTACAACGAATACGCGGTCGCTCTCGCCCGCAACCTTGTCGCGGAGGGCGCGAGTAATTCGGTCATCCGGCTCGGCAAGGAGTTCAACGGCTCCTGGGAGAACGACTACGTCGGGAGCCCTACTGACGCGAACTATGCAAGCGAATTGGCGAACTGGATCGGCTGTTATCGAAATGAGGTGACCGCGATGCGGTCCGTGCCGGGCGCGCATTTCCTTTTCGACTGGAATCCCAACACGTGCATGACGAGCATCCCACTCTCCGAGACCTATCCAGGTGACGTCTATGTCGACATCATTGGCGCGGATTTCTACGACGCTGACTGTACGACCGACCGGAGCGCCGACAGTGAGGGCTGGAACAAGCTCTACACCATCGATTCCTCGACTGAGAACAGCATGTTCGGAATGGTTGCCTTTGCCAAGGCGCACGGCAAACCGCTAAGCATCCCGGAGTGGGGCCTCGAGGGGAAAGAAGATACCGCCTACATGAACGGCGTTATCGGGATTGTGAAGGCCAACGAAGTCGCCTATCAGAGTTACTTCGACTGCAATTGCGACAGCATCACCCCCCTTGGACCGGAAGTGCCAGAATCGACTGCTGCATACCGACAGGCCTTTGGTTAGCAAGTCCGCCGCGGAAAGTCGCGTCGACAAGACGACCGCCGGTTCACGTGTCCGCGCTGCCGAGCTTCGTGCCGCAACCGAGTACGCGGCGAACCTCGGGCCCGAACAGGAAACCGCGGTCGAATTGTGAGCTAAGACGGTTGTGTCTGTCTTAGACGGTCGACGAGATCGAGAAGCTCGGGCTCGTCGCTGGAGAATTTCCTCGCGAACGCGAAACGCCCACGCGAAGCCTCTCGAATCAGGTCTTTCGACGTAAGCGGGGCAGGGTGCGGCCCTCCCTCCCACTTGCAGTACGTCGGCTCGCAGCCGATGTTTGCGAAATCGAGCCGAGGAGCAACGGCGGTCTGCCAGAAAGCCTCGTCCGGAGAGAAAACGTGGGAGAAGTACCGCCTCATCGCATCATTGCTGTGGGCGACATCCAAGGCGTATTCCGCCGTCGATCGAGTGAACGACCACCACCCCCCCCCGGCGTAGAGAGCCCTTCCGCCAAGTGCCACTGCCGGGTCGCGCCGGGGTCCGAGCCGGCGATTCGCCACATGAGCGACCTTCGCGACGAGCGAATCAGGATTGCGGAATCCCCGTCGACGCCAGCGACGATCGAAGCGCCACGCGGGTTTGTCTCGGTCCGGGTTCGGCGCCGGCACGATCTCGAGGCGATCCACCGGTTCGTCCTGCCACGCGGCGAGCGCGGCTGGAGTGAGAATCGGATAGCACTGGCCGCTGAGCAAAGTGCATCTCGTGACGTTTGGATCGGCGAGCGCGACCTCTAACAGCCCGATCGTGACCTCGACCAAGCCCCACGTAGACCAGTTCGGTGACAGGCGCTGATCGAGGAACATCACCGATGGGCAAGCCAGCTTGAATCGCTCCGCGTCAACCCGCGCGTCAACGTGGGCGACTATCGCAGCATCTTCTGGTAACGCGGCGACGAGACGCCGGAACATCGCGGGATCCCGGTGCACCACGATGAGATACGCAGCGGTCATTCAACCTCCGTTGGTCGAAGACATCTGAGTTGCAGGCGTCGCGAGGCGCCCAGACGTAGCGATTCGAAGTGACTATCAATGTCGGATGCTACGTGCCGGACAGGGCGTCGTCTTCCTCCATCGCTTAGACCAGGAGCCACGGATGCACGTCGTCGAGCCCGCGGGCCCCGGGGTCTTCCGATGCGGTCGAGGCGTCGCTGCGCTATCGGGTTGGCGACCTCCCGGCGTCGACGAGAAACCGACTCCCGTCCGCCGCAGGATCTGCAATGGTCGGTTGCGCGAGCGGCTCCCCGGTAAGATGCAACTATTGGCCTTGTAATTGGGAACTTGCCGCCGACGATGCGAGTGGTGCCCGCTCCATCGTGAATAGGAGGGTCGAGTGGGGATCCATGTGAGACGTGGCATGGCCGCGGTAATCATCGTCTTTTCGACGACATTGCTGGCTACCGCGCCGGGCACGTCGTTTCGCGCCTCGGCAGCGCTCTCGTCCGCGACCACGACCCAGTTCGGTATGAACACCTTCGTCCCTTACAACTGCGAGTCGAGCTCCTGGTGGTCTCAGCTGGCAACCACGCAGTTCCAAGCATTCAAGGGACTTGGAGCGAACGCCGTCGCGCTCGCCTTCCCGCTGTACACGGACTCACTCACCTCGAATGCCTTCTATGCCAAGGACGTCTGCAATACCCAGTACCAGTCACCGCCTCCAGCGGAACTCGCGACGCTTGTCGACATCGCGCACGCCATGGGGCTCAAGGTCTTCGTCCGGCCGTTCCTCTACGAGACGAATCTCCGCGCCGAGAAGCCTGGTTCCTGGCGCGGCATCATCGACCCGACGAACACGAACCTCTGGTTCAGGCACTACTGGACCACGATGCTGCCTTATCTCCAAATGGCTCAGGCGAACCGTGTCGAGCACTTCGCGATCTCGACTGAACTCCAGAGCATGGCGGCTAAGCCGAACTGGACAGCACTGATCGCGAAAACGCGTCACGTCTACACCGGTGACCTCGTCTTCACCACCAACTCGTCACCTGGCGGCAACGATAACGATGAAATCCACTGGGGCGGCACGAGTGTCGGTCTTGACTTCTACTCCGGCGTGCCGCGACTGAGCAGCACCGCCACGCCAGCCCAGATCGTCGCAGGCTGGAATCATGAGCTTGCGACGACGAACCCGTTCCCCCTGATCTCGTCGGCGACGATCGACGAGACCAGCATTTTGCCGCAAGATGGCACCTACTCCCAGCCCTATTCCTGGTCGTTGCCGCTCGCGAAGTACCCCTTCAACCAGTCGATCCAGGCCAACTGGTTCACTGCGGTGTGTAAATTCTTCACATCCCACAAGATGGGCGGCGTCTACTTCTGGGGTTCTGTGATCTACGAGCAGCACGGAGCCCTTCTCCGGACGCCGAGCATGAGCGCTGGCACGATCTCGGAGATTCAGCCCCTCGCTCAGCAGGCAATCAGGGTTTGCTTCACCGGCAAATGAGTTCCGCTACCAAGACGGACGGCGAGCCACTTGACGACACCCTCCTGCTTGCCCCGGATCTCGCCGATGCTTACGACTGCAATCACCGGGTGAGCTCTGGGTAGGTGGTGGTCTTCAGCGGCGACAGGATGTCTACCTACTCGAACCTGTTGGCTGCTCCAATGGCTGCCATGTTGAAGCGAGGTCCAACTGAGAAGGATTCGCCTTCGTGGCTAGCGAGATGATGACATCGATTCGAAGGGGAGAATGGAAGAACAGAAGTCCGATCGTCGGTTGACAGCCGTGAAGATCGCCCTGGACGCTCGCTACGTACGGCGCCGCGGCATGGGCTTCCATCGGTACGTCTCTGACGCGATCAAGCTCCTTGTCGAAGAAGGTGCGTCGGTCACGCTCTTGACGAATTTCCCTTCCGCCCCGTACGTGTCCTCATATCCAAAGGTTCAATGGGCGACCTTTGGCAGCTCACATAACATCGTATGGGAGCAGCTGCAGTTGCCCTTCTTCCTGCGTCGCAGGGATTTCGCTCTCTACTGGGCGCCTGCCAACAACGGCATGCCGGTTTTTCCGGTACCGAGAACGTGGATGGTCTCCACGACCCATGACATCATTCCCCTTCAACTTCCGCGCATGTATCTCTTGCAACGTCCGCGGTTCGCACTGCCCTACCTGCTCTGGACATTCTCCGCGATACTGAGGAGCGACACGTTGATCACCGTGTCGGAGTGCTCGGCGGAAGATATTCATCGCCGCTTCCGGCGTAAGCCTGTCGTTATCCCGCCGCTTCTCTCTGACGCCAACTTGAGCACTAAAGGGGCCCCTCTGCCTGATAGCCTGTTCAACCGTTCTTACATTGTCTATAACGGAGGAATCGACCTGCGTAAGAACGTGCGGAATTTGCTCGAAGCGTTTGCAATAGTCGCACGCCAAGACCCCGCCACGGATCTCCTGTTGATGGGAGACGGCTTCAAGGGATACGCCCCGGCCATGATGGAGCTCGGCATAGAGGACCGAGTGATCATCACGGGTTACGTTGATGAGGAGACGAAGACCGCGATTCTGGCGTCGGCGTCAGTCCTCGTCTACCCGTCTCTGTACGAGGGCTTTGGCTTACCGATCCTCGAGGCATTTGCTGTCGGGCTTCCGGTGGTGTCGTGCAACAACAGCGCCCTCGCGGAGGTCGCAGGCGACGCGGCGGTCTATGTTGACCCGCGCGATCCCGAGTCGATCGCCGAGGGTCTCGTCGAAGCACGAAGAGCAGACGTCGCCGCACGGTTACGGAAAAATGGAACCGCCCGCCTGGCCCTTTACAAGCCAGAACATGCACGGCAAGCGCTGATCGATGAATTGCAAAAGGGCCTCATCGCACTCGAAAGGCGACGTATCCGCTAGGGTAACCCGCGGACCTCGAATGCCTCTTTAAGAACGGCCCCGGATCGATCGGGAGTTTCGGTCCAATGTTCGGTGACATGGGAAACTTGCGGTCTTGAAGGGCTCGGCGACGGTCGAAAGGCTCAGTGGCCTGGCAAGACGGACGGGCCAACCGAGACGCGTCGTGAATTCGGCCAACGCCCGGATTGCGCTCGTCGTCATCGTGATGGCTGGTGTCTTCCTCGTCAGCGGACCGGTGGTGCGCTTGATCGGGAACGCGGCGGGTATCAGTGGACAGCCGTACCGCGAGTCTGCGTGGTTTGTGCAGCCGGCTGCAGCGAGCGCGGGCATCCGCGGGGGGTCAAGCATCGGGATCGCGTTCAGTGCGAGTCGCCGGGTCGAGGTGCACTGGTCCGAGGTCGCCGCGGAGTCCATCGTCTCGTCGGGGACCGTCCGTGTCGCTCCGAGTCGTCCCGTCACGGTTCGGGTGCGGTTGCCCGTCGTCCGGAAACGGACCTGGGTCACGATATCGGTCGACCGCCTCGCCGCGCCGCTGCGCGTCGAGGTTGAGCCGCGATGATGGCGCCGCCGGCGTCGCCGGTGCCGTCTCGGCGAAGGCCGGGACTCGCGACCGCGACGGCGACGTTCATTGTCGCGGTCTCAATCGTCGTCCCTGCCGATCCTGCCGCGCAGGTGATCTCCTCTCTGGGGCTGATTCTCTTGCCCGGCATGGTTCTCACGTCGCTGATCATCCCTTCCGGGCTCAGTGGGCCGAGGAAGCTCCTCGTCTCGACCGGAGTCGGGCTGACCATGTTCTGTCTGGTCGGCGCTGCGGCAGGAGCTTTCGGCCCGTCGCTCGGGGTGGGGCACCCTCTTGGTCGGATGCCGCTCGTTCTGCTGTGGCTCGTGATTCTCGCGGCGGCCGGGGTCGTCGCAATCTTGCGTCGGCTCGAGCCGATCGGTGAGGCCCTAGCAGGGCTTCATCGGCACGACTACTGGTGGATCGCGGCCCTCGCAGTCCCGCCCTGCGTGGCCCTGTGCGGGGCCACGAGGCTGAACGCCAACGGTTCCAACGCTGTCGCGATTGTCGCGACGGTACTCGGACTCGGCCTCATCCTGACTGCCGTTGCGCTTGGCGACCGCGTCAGCGGGGCCGCGCATTCTGGGCTCTTCGCAAGCGGCGTCGTCACGCTCATATGGCAGCTTCCGACCCGGGGAGGTTGGCTCTGGGGTTGGGATATCCAGCATGAGTTCTCGGTGGCATCGGCAACGGTCACATCGGGCAGATTCCCGTTGCCCCACATTCAAGACCCCTATGCGGGAATGCTCTCGCTTACTGTCCTTCCAGCGCAGCTGCACTTCCTGAACGGAATGCAGTTGCGGACCATCCTCGTGCTGCTTCCTGGCGTCATGCTCGCCGGCTGCGCGGTGACGACACTGGTCACGGCGCGGAGGATCGCTGGATCCGTGTACGCGGCGTTCCTCGTCGCACTGCTGATCGTCGGAACGGCCTCGTTCCTCCTGGAGCTGCCCGCTCTCATGCGCCAGTCGGTCGCGCTATTCCTGTTCACGCTCCTGATCCAGCTCGTCGCGGACCCGCCGGCGCGAATCCGCCGGGTCCGGGTCCTCGTTGTCGTGATTGGGGCGGGAGTGGCGGTTTCCCACTACTCGTCGGCCTACCTGACAGCTGGCGCCGTGCTCACGGCATGGCTGCTCGGCGTCGTGTTGCGCGCGGACCGAGCCCGTCGAGTCCTCACCGCCAGCGCCACCGCAGGGATCGTCGGCGTTGCGCTGGTCTGGGGCCTCTTCGTCGCTCACACCGCCTCATACCTTGGCCAAGTCGCCCGCGCGATCCGGCGGTCGGGACTCGAGCTACTCCCCGGGTCGGGAAGCCTGCTCGCGCGTTGGCTCAAGGGCGCGTCTACCGGAAAGTCGATTTCCCCTTCGCAGATCCATGCCTTGGACGTCACCGCTCGAGCCCACCGCTACAGCTGGATGACCGTCGATCCACGGGCCGGCGGCATTCGACTCGCGAACATCTCGACGCCTGGTTCCCATGGAGTGCCCATCCTCGGGCCGATCGTCCAGGACGTGACGATCGCGGCGAGGGAGGCGATCCTCCTTTTCATCGTCCTCGCGGTCCTCTGGGGAATTTGGCGCCTGATCCGAAGGCGGGAGCACGTCGAGATCGTCGGCCTCGCACTGTTCGGGGGATTCGCTGCCGCCGTGTCGCGCACGTCGGGGACGCTGACGCTGCAATTCAACACCGACCGGGTGGAAGCACAGATGTACCTGATATTCGTTGTGATCGCTGCTTATCTCGTGCACAACCTGCGGGCGCGGATCTGGCGGATCAGGCCGTTCCTCCTCGGGGTCCTCGCGGCGCTCCAGGTGGCGTTGGCCTTCGGCATCGGGGCCTACGCGGTCGCGAACTCAAGCCTTCCCGTCGCGCTCTCCTCGACCGGCCCCGCGATCCAGCAGCTCGCGGTGACACCGTCGGACAGGGATGCGGCGGGATGGGCGATCGAATTCGCGGGCAACCGAGTGCTCCAAGCCGATCCGTACAGCTCCTTGGCGCTCGACGACTTCGGCGCAGCGGACCGCAAGAACACCATCGCGACGGTAAACCCGGTCGTCGTGGACAATGGTGCCTGGGTCCTGGCCACAAGCGCGAACGTGACCGACCATACGGCACGGGCCATCATCGGCTCATCCTCCGGATCGTTCGTCTTCCCGCGTGGATACTTCATTCGGACTCGTGCGATTCTCTATGTCTCGCGGACGGACATAGTTTTCGGAGCGGATCCCTCGTGAGACCTATGGTGACCAACAGCTTCACCCGGATTTCAAACGTTTGATCGGATCGGCGTCACCATGACTAACTCAAGCGTCGGTAACACCTTGGAGCAACTGGCCGACGCGACCCCGGCCATACCAACGATCACGGTCGCGATCTGCTCCTTCAACGGAGCGAGCAAGATCGGCGCCACACTTGCAGCCCTGGCCCGACAGACTGGCCGGGTTCCGTTCGAGGTCGTCGTCGTCGACGACGGCTCCACGGATGCAACGTCGGACGTCGCCGAGCGAGCAGGGGCGACGGTGGTCCGGCTCGATGAAAATCGCGGACGCGGGTACGCGCTCCAGGAAGCTATCAAGGCGGCACGGGGTGCGATCCTCGCCATGGCGGACGACGATTGCCTGCCCTTGCCGAGCTGGATTGAGCAGCTCGCCGACGAGTGGACCCGGGCCCCGGAAAGTGTCACTGTCATCGGCGGATCCGTCAGGCCGCTCGCCACCGACACCTTCAACCGGCGTTATGTCGACTTCCGGAGGCCGCTGTGTGCTCAGGAACTCGACGGCGACGGAGATACGGGCCTCGTTCCCCGACTCCGGCGGGCCCTCTTCCCGCCACCTGACAGAGCCGATCGACGCCCTGTACTCAGCACGGCCGGCGCGAACATGTCGCTGCGACTGTCTGCGGTGCGAGAGGTCGGGGGATTCGACCCGGCGATCCATTTCGGCGGCGAAGAACACGTTCTCTGCAGGCGTCTCCGTGAAACCTTCGGGCCCGACACCGTGCTGTTCGTTCCGGAGATCGAGATGATCCACGACTTCCGCCCGAATCTCGGGGACTCCCTACGACGTTCTCGCGCCTACGGACGGTCACATGGTCAGAGGTGGAGGCGCGAGGGCGGCATCCCGACGGTCCAGCCGATCCCGTTCCTCGTCGCGGGCATCGCCCTTGCGCT
>Ga0187877_1003150_pt1 | contig 13748 bp, 11 predicted proteins | sample June2016WEW_17_1_3_FD_132430 | JGI IMG/M metagenome (GOLD analysis project Ga0187877, IMG submission 132430) | Peatland microbial communities from SPRUCE experiment site at the Marcell Experimental Forest, Minnesota, USA - June2016WEW_17_100 | ecosystem: Environmental > Terrestrial > Soil >... | reverse complement strand
GGAATGCCCGTCCGCAAAACTGAAACCACAGCCGCCGTTGTGAGGCGTGCTGGGACCATCCGCTGCAGCCGAGGACTCTTGTCGGTTTGCGGGCCCATGAGGGGGAAGCACAGGCATGGCCTGCGCTTCCCTTCAAGCCCAGTTGAGGTTACGGTGCCTGGCGCACGGCGAAGTACTGGCTTCCAGCGCCGGTGGTAACAGGGACGCTGTAAGAGCCGCCTCCCTGATCAACGACTCCCGGCACGGCTGCCCATGCCGGGCTACTCAGGCTGGGCGTGCTCTTCAAGGTATAGCCGCTCACCCAGATGGGTTGGGTCCAGGAAATAGTCACCTGGCTGCCAGCCTGGGTGATGGCGAGCTTAGGCTCCAGCACGGGAGCCAGGTTGGCGCCCAGGCCTTGCCCAGGAGAACTCTGAGCCAGTTGAAACGGGTTGAGCGCGTCGGGATTCTGATTCACAAATACCGGAGTCGCGCGAGTCACTGTATCCTGGCCGACAAAATCGGTGTCGTAACCCGCATACAATCGGCAGCCGAGAACAGTAATGTCCACGTCGTGCGCCTGGTCCCAGGAACGCGAATCTTCAGTATCAATGCCGCCGACCATGCAGTTGTTGATAGTGATTAGGCTGCTGTTTTCTTGAAACCGGTCGAAGACCGCCGACCATACGTAGTTCGCGTTGTCCGCTGCGAAATTGGCCAGCCCATTCGTCCAGGCCGGATACAATCCGCCCACCAGCTCCGGGCTGCCATTGGTCAAGGTGACTCCAACGACATCAACCGACCGCGGGACGTTGTCTCCGATTTGGTGGAAGATGCTGTTGGTGACGAAGAGATTTGCTCCATCGCCCCCGTGACCAGCAGCCACGCCGGAGAGACAATCCACAAACGTACAATGGTCAACGGCCATGCCCAAGGGATCGGTGGAGTTATGGTTGTTGACACCGCCGTAATACGCCCGCTTGGCGAAGGCGCTGCCGCCATTCACGAAGACGCAGTTCTTGACGCTGCCGTGATTCTGGTGGCCATCCTGGTTATTAATGGCTACAGCCGCATTCTCGTCATCACCGTTATTCCCCTGGCACCAGCGCGTAAACACCGAGTCTTCCACAAAGACATTGGCCCCGCGGCCACGAAGGCAGAATTTCGACGTGGCGTCGAACCGGCACTTCTTGATGACTACATTGATCGAGCCGGCTCCAAAACCGAAGTTGGAGGGGAAGAAGCCGTAGTCTCGATCGTAGTGGAGATAGCAGCCTTCTAGGGTGACGAAGACGTCCCGTCCGTCGCTATAATGATCCATGCGCAAATAACCCGAGCCTTGGCCGGTTCCCTTCTTTGTTTTTAACTCATCCAGATACCCCTGGCCATAATCAAGATTCGTAGCTACATCAATCGGTTCCACGGGATTGGCATCCGGCGCCATAGAGACGAACTCGCAGTTGCGCACGAGACAGCCGTTGCAATCTGGTCCGCCCGCCATCGGGATTCCCGATCCGCCGGCGCCGGAATCCTGTTGCGCAAAAAACAGCAGGGCACTCTGCGAATTCAATGTGCCAGTCGTCCCGGCGGCGATTCGAAACAGGCAATTCTGAACGACCACGTTGTCCGCCATGATCATCATGCCCGACGCCCCGTCACTTACCACGTCGGGGTTCGCTTCGATGATCAGGTTGGCGACCACAGAGCTATTGGCAAAAAGCCCAATTCCGGCGTGTTGGTTATTCCGCCGGGTATCTGGGTACGTCTGCCCGTTGAGCGGAGTGACCACCGGACGGTTGGTGCCGGTTTGATTCGAGGTGAGCGTCACGGGCGAACCACTTGAACCCAGGGTTCCGATTTGCAGGTCTTCCACGTAAGTGCCACTGTCCGTGATCGTGATAGTTGAGGCGCCGCTGTTGATGGCGGCTTGGATGGTTGTGTAAGCGCCCCCCGTCCCGGCCTTATTCACCGTTACCGAAGTTGCTGCCCAGGCCGAGATGCCAAAGACCAACAACGCCGTTCCCGCCCACAGTAATGCTTTCATTTGAGTTGCCTTTCGTTTGCGCCCAGAATCCCTGATGCGCGTTTGTTGTCTATTATTATTGCGTTGCAGCCGAAGCCATCCGCACGTTCACCTGCCGCTTGAATCCAACAGTCCCTGCTTGGCCTCTTGGCGCGCTCTGTCGCGTCGGCCTTGATGTCGGTAGAAAGCACTGATGATTTCGATAAGGCATGCTCAACGCTAAGACTCCGGCCACCAACATCATTTATTCCAAAGCGTTCAGTCCTGTCAAGTCCATTCGCAAGAAAAATGCGATGCCCCGTAATCAGGTTTGTGAAACCGTGGCTTGGGAGGACTTTCCACTGCCTGTGTTCAAAATCGTCCAGTGGACAATCTCGCAAGACAAAGGGACGTTCTCTTGGTAAAAGTAGTCAAATTGTAAACTTAACTGACTGTAAACTTAACTGACCGGTCGGGCCATGAGCTATTCGGCGGGAGAGTTAGGTGTTGATCGCGGAGTGCTTAAACCACTTATCGCGCCAGATCAAGGAGTGTTGCCGCCGTTAGCCGTGGGTTTAGCTGTCGCAGTTAAAGAAACCAAGAACTGCCGCTGTCTGCGGCGATCAAATAGAAAGGTATCCTCATGAAACATCGGTTTATATGGGCCGGCGCCCTGGCGCTGGCTATTGGAGCTATATCACAGGTGGCAACCCAGGCCGCCTACACTAACGCCAATGGCACCATCATCACCAATGGCGTGATCATCATCACCACGCGTGCCGCCAACGATGGTCATTTCTACTCGCAGAGCTCATCCTCAGTCGTTGATCTTGACGACAACCGGGGACCAGGCTATTCACCGGGGGATTCAGCTATGGGAGAGCTGCTCGGGGACTTTGGCTATAGCGTTCACATGTTACCGGACAGAGCCCTCAACTACATTGCCAACGGTGGCGGTACTTGCCTCAACGTCATCGGCGGCCCCAACGATCCTTCGCTGTATTATAATGGCTACCCCGGGCCAGGGGACCTTCAATCGTCGTACAACGAACTGCTGTCACCCATGCTAGTCGTCGTTTCGGGCAGCGGCAGCTCGGCGGACGTCGCCCCGCCCAACACCAATGGCATCCCGATTGTCTGCGGAGAGCACGCGGTCCTGGGTGACACTGTCGGAGCCCCGGGTAGTCACTCCGAGATCTTCCTGTACGGGAACAAGTCAGACAGTAGCAATAAAGGGGTGAGCGCCGGCCTATACATGAAGGTGTTACTCCCCAACCATCCGATCATGCAGGGTATTCCCCTGGACGCGCAGAACCGCGTAAAGATCTGGCGTGATCCCTATCCGAATGAGAATGCGCATGTCCTCACCCCTGGCGGTCTTCCGAATTATGTAGTCAGTTGGACCTGCGTCGGTCTCGCTACGGCTCAACCGGCAACAGATCTCAAGATAATTGGCGTTTTGGACAGCGACAACAACCAAGCCGTGTTCGCCGCCATGGAGAGGGGAGGCACCTTCGGCAACGACACCAGTGACGTTGCCAGCCCATGGTCCGGCTACACCAAAGCCCCGTCGCGGCTCGTCCATTTCTTCGTATGCGAAAACGGCTCGCACAACTCCCGCCGCTCATTCAATGCGCTCACCGTGTGGGGCCGCATCCTCTTTGTCCGGGCCTGCCAGTGGGCGATGGAGGAGGACCTTCAGCCGTACCAAGGGTTGGGCATCATAGATGTCGGTCTGCTCAGTCCCTCGACTATTCGCCTGGGCTGGACCGGCTCGAAGGATTACAACTATCGTATCTACGGTAGCACCAGCCTTGTAAACCCAAACTGGGTGCCTGTGGTGGACAGCATCACCAACCGTGGAGATGGTGAACGCGTGACACGAACGTTGAACATCGCTGCCGCGCCGCAAACCGCGTTCCTGCGCGTAGCCACCATGCCGGACAATTACTTTAATCCGTGACTGGCATGTGACTCGCTTCCCTTGGTCGAGGTGGGGTGTATGCCGGGTGAATTCCATGCCCTCTGTCGGCTGGGAAGCGCTGACAGAGGGCTCTCGTCCTCCTCGAGCCGTTGACAAAAGCAATCGGCGGGGACAGCTTGAGGAGCAGAAGCCAGGCCGCGATTAGGGAGCGGATGGTCCTACCGATATGAATGAGCCGAATCTAAGAGAGCCTGATCGGAACCGAGAGGAGTCTTGGGCGGCAGGGCAGTCGCACGGGCGCGGCTTTACGCTCATCGAACTGCTTGTGGTCATCGCCATCATTGCCATTCTGGCAGCGCTGTTGTTGCCGGCTTTGGGCCGCGCCAAGCTCAAGGCGCAGGCGGTTCAATGCATGAACAATGGCCGCCAGATGATGCTGGCTTGGAGATTCTACGCCGATGACAACTCGGATCGGGTCCCGCCAGCTTATGGATATGGGACGAATGATTGGATTCCGCCGGGCGACATGAGTTGGAGCGGGAACGCGAAAAGCGATGGAATCAACCAGAACAATTGGAACGTGGATCTCATCATAAAGAAGAGTCTGCTGTGGCCTTACTGCGGGAATAGCGTTGGCATCTGGCGGTGTCCGGCGGACAGCCAATATCCGTGCATTGCTGCGGCTGGACCCTACGCCGGGCAGGTTTTTCCGCGGCAGCGGAGCGTTTCGATGCTCAGTTGGTTTAACGGCTCGGACGCGGATGGGTTTACCGGATGTTACGGTTACAAGAAGTATGCCAAAATGAACGAGGTGATAAAGCCAGGGCCGGCGATGACCATCGTGTTCCTGGACGAGCGGTGCGACAGCATCAATGACGGCGAGTGGTGTAGCAGCATGAATGGCTGGCCTGATCAGTCTGGGTCCTGGGTCATGATTGACTTTCCGGGCAGTTACCACGGTGGGGCGGGGGGCCTTTCGTTTGTGGATGGCCACTCGGAGATCCATAAATGGAAAGACTCCAGGACAACGCCACCCATCGGCCGCCTGTATCAGTTGAACGTTCCCTCTCCCAAGAACCCGGACGTTTATTGGATCATGGAACATTCCACTCGGAAGCCCTGACAGCGTGCTGCATAAGTGCGCATCTTGACACTGCCGCCGGAGCGCGAGCCGTCCCTGGCTTGGGTCATCTTCTTTCGGGACCCTGGGCCCTGCTACGTTTATCATCCGGTTCGTCGGGAACCAGCTCGAATAGACTGGCGATTTCTCTGGGAATCGCACGCGGGCGCCCGGTGGACACGTCAATGAACACCCAGTCGGTTTCTCCTTGAGCAAGGACCTTCTGATCCACGGCGCGGATGAATTTGTATCGGCGCAACGACCGCACTCTCCGGAAATCGGCGACCCAGGTCACGACGGTGACAGCATCACCGGCAAAACCGGGGCTGAGATATTCGATCCGGTGCATCCGCGCCACCCACGTCGCACCAATGGCCTCGGTCATCCGGGTGCAACCCGTCGCGGCGGAATGTTGCACGGCGGCATCCTGCATCCACTGCACATAGGCAACATTGTTGACATGCCGGTTTCGATCCACCACCTCGGCGGGCACTATGATCTCAAAGCGATAAACCGGTTCCACGTGACGTCTCGTTGGGGATGGGGTGCGCTCCCCTGCCCCCGATTTCGTTAATGCGCCCGCGCCCCGGTTCCCAGCCGTTGGCGAACTAAGGACCGGACTCTTGGTCGAACCCCCTTCCGGAAACGCGTCGGAGAAACTCCGGTGTAGCGCGCGAAGACGGTGCTGAAATACTGGCCGCTGCTGAATCCAGTCGCCAGCGCGATTTGCGTGACGGAGAGGTTGGTCTGCCTGAGCTGTTCCTGCGCTTTCTCCACTCGCGCGCGCTGCAGATAATCGTTGGGCGTGAGACCGGTCTCCGCCTTGAAAATGTCGAACATGCGCGCTCGGCTGAAACCCACGTGCCGCACCAGGTCGTCCATGCCCACCGGCTCCGACAGGTGCCCCCGGAGATAGGCAACGGCGGCGGCCGCGAATTCCTTGGGCTCAGTCAGTGGGACCAGTATCTGGCGCATGGCTTCAACGAGCACCGCGCAGATCAGCGCCCGCAGCGCAATGCCGGCCTCCGCGCGATGGGGATTGGCCGGGTAGTTGCCCGTCTCCTCCATCAACCGCCGCACCAGCCATCGCAATGCCGGGTTGAATGGATGCGCTTTTTCGCTGGCGCTCGTCAGCGCTGTACGCAAGCGGCCCAGGTCCTCAGTGGTAAAGGTGGTGTTCTTCCAGCCGCTTCGTCGCAAGAATTTCAGCGCCAAACCACAAATGGTGGAAGGCGAACGCACGTCATGAAGGCCGCGATGAACCAAGCCGGGCGGGACCACCAGAAAATGACCGCCGTGCAGATCCGCTGCTTGCGAGCCAGCGAATTCGTAGGTCGTGGCACCGTCGAGCAAGAACAGCAACTCAAACCCCTCGTGCGAGTGCCATGTTACTCGGCTGGCCACGTGGCTGCAGACCCGGCTGACGTGGATAAGCGCCGGCAGTTCTATCTGGTTTCCAAACACGTAAACAGATTTCTCGTTCATACCTGCAGCACTTCGTGGACAGCATCCTGCGCATGACGTTCACATTTGTCCAGCAGACGATAGCGAAAGAACCTTGCAATGCGCTTATGGCCATCTGCCAGCGCCTCAGGACTTCGCGGACGACCTTTTTTAAGTGGCTGGCTGCGCAAACCACCTGGTTCACCGGCAGTCGGCTGTTCCTTGCCAGGCAGTGCCATTCCGACTTACTGTAGCTTTTCAATTGCGGTGCGATAATAGGTGTCATCGTGCGCCCGCTTCCAGCCGTCGGTTGGCGCTTCAAGGGTGCGGCGATGTTTAGCCCACATTTCGTTCGTGAATGCGTCCCAAGCCTGGCCTTGTCGCGCCCACTCTTTGTCATGCTCCCGGCCCGTTGCTTCTTTGATGGTCTTGACAAAGTCGGCATCGTCTTCACCCATCCACCGATCAACATAGTCAAAGAAGGCATCGTGGTCCCAGGTCTTCTCGGCGTGCATCAGTCGCAGCGCCAACGCCTGGGCCACCCAACCCACGCTCGTGCAGCAACGCCGATAGCTCTCGCTCGTGTTCTGCCCATCTTTCCACTGTGCAGGCGGTAGGTGCTCGTAAGGTCCCCAGCCGCTACCCCGGCTGCGACCTGCCCCCGTGGCCGTGTCAATTCCAGAATGCCCCGTAAACACAACCTCGGCGCCCGTCCAGCAGTCGCCATAAGCGGTCTGCTCATCCTCGCCAAAGCTCACCTTGGGAAATGACCGCTTGATGCCGGCCAACTCCACGTCGCCCAGTAACATCCCCGCGAAAACAATTGGCAGCTTGCGCCCGCTGCCGTGCCCGCCCCAGCAAGTCCACCCGGGATGCCCCGCCCGCACCATCCCGCCAAGGTCAATGCCCACTTGAACGAAGTTGATGAGCAGTGGCTCCTTTTCCGCCGGCTGAAGGTCCGTGCACAGCAACAGGGCGGTCAGTCCCACAACGCGTCCATATTCCAGCCCATATTGGGGCATGTTCTCGACCGGCTCTTCGAAGCCGAAGAAACAAGTGCCTACCCAGGGCCGTTGCGTGAAGCGGATGTATTGTCGCACGTCGAGCAGGCTCTTGGTTGCCGCAGCAGTGGGAAGTGACTCGCGCTTGAGATCGCGGGCCAGGTAGATCTTGCCCAGCCGATCACAAAAAGCAGGCCGGAACGCGTCCGGCGGTTGCGGTGCGCCAACGCACGTCAATACAGCGGCCGTCCGGATGGGGCTGCTGTCCTCGACACCGCGCTCGATGCTGTTTCGCAGTTGAGCATGCAGGACCAGGCCCTTGGGCATACTGATGGTCGAGACCATCGAGTCACCCGGCTTCAGGCTCACGGGCAACTTCTGGATAAGCGCCGGATCAAACCAGTTCCGGACCCCACTGTCATAAGCGACTCGCATTTGGGCGGGCGGATTGACCATGAACCCGTTGCGGACGCGCTGGTTTTCCGGGCGCTCCTTGTCCATGTGGTCCAATTGGCCTTTGGGTATTTCGCTGCCGTAAAGCGGCTTGGGCTCGAGCGCCTTTACCGTCACCGGGCCCACTACGTACCAATCACCGTTGATGAACTGTCCCACACGAGCCGGCCGCTCAAACGTCCAGGTGATGCCGTATTGCGAGACGTTCTCCCGGAGCGGCAGATCATCCAAACTGGGAGCCGATGGCGCGTTATCCTTCGTATAAATGGGGACGGGCCGCCGCCCCGCCTCCTCTGTCGCCACCATCCCGGGTGCGTACGGATCGGCTTCACTGGCGGGGATAATCTTCACCGGACCTCCCAGTGTGACTGACAGGTCGGTGACCCAGATCGTCTGCTCGCTGCCTTTGCCCTCGTCGCCCCAGAAGGCGATCGCGTTAAAGCCTTTCAGGCCGGTCTTGGCGGAGTCTATGGCATTGACTTCCTTGTCATTGTGCAGGATCTGCAATCCCCCTTCCGGATCGAAGTCGAAGGTCCACTTGTGCCAGCCGGCGGGGGCGCGATTGACGCCCAGCCAGAACAACTGGTCGAACCAGCTTGTGCCACGATACGCCGAGGCGGTGTAACCTTCGTTTCCGCCGAGATAGCTGGCGTAGAGGACCCCGGCCGCCAGCGCTTTCCCGTCGCTCTGGACCAGACCCCATCGCGGGCCCACACGAGAGGCCTTGGAATCATCGGGCCGTGTGCCGTCGTCATATACCCAGAACTCGACCTTGCCCGATTCGTCCTGATTACGGAGCTTCAGCAACGCCTTCCCGCCCGGACCAATCTTGAGTGAACCACCCTTCCCCTCTCGGCTCTTCTTTAGATCAACGGTCGCCCCGCCTGTCACTGCCCAGCCAGCTAAGGCTTGGCTGTCGCCAAAGTCCAGCCGCCTGGCTTGGGCCCCAGCCACCTGCGCCCTTGAATTCTCTTGGCCGGAGCTTTGGGCGGAGGATCCAGCGATGAGGGCGGCCATCAGACTGACAGAAAGCAACAGGTTCATAATAGGTTTCTGCTTCAACTATAGGATGGGAGCGAGTGGAATGCAGCTTCCAAGCAGCAGGTCTCGTTACTCAGCGTTTCACAGGATCGCCTTGAGCAGCCCCAGAATTCCGATGCCCAGCGCGGCCAATGAATCTCCCGCGATCAAACCGCCTCCGACCAGCGACGTCGTGCTCATGTCTGCAGGCAGATCACCCGCCGCCGCAGCCTCGGCACGGCGCAAGGAGAATTTCGCCTGGAGGCTGTCCCAAACCAGGCTCGCCACCCCGCCGGCAGCCCACCAGAAAATGGTGATGCGCTCCACAAAACCACCGAAAGCAGCCGCGTAAGGACTGGGCAGAAACACCGCATCGAGCATGAACCCGGTGACGCGCCCGGTACGAGAGTGAGCGATGAAGTGCTGGTAACGGCGACGACTTCGGATCACTTTGCGGAGCGCCTCGACGAGCAGCCCGAGCCCGATGCCGAGTTCCAGCGCCTTCATGACGTGCGGTTGGTTGGTCGTGATGCCCCGCAGCGCGCCGACCATCTTGAACGTGAAGGCGGATTGCCATTTTTGCGCGCCTGCGAGATGCGGATTGGCGAACTGGTCCTGGGTCAGGATCGGATAGGCGTTCATGAAGAGTTTTGCCAGGACCACCGCCAGCACGGCGCCGGCTGCAATGCCGATCACCTGGTAACGGAATTGCACCACCCGATTGGTTCCCAGCCGCCAGCCCGTCGAGCGATCCTGCTGCATGTCACCGCCTTCACTCGTAGCGACGGCCAGAATCGCGGCGCAGAACAAGCCCACCCCAGGATTATGCAGCCCCAGCGCGGCCATAATGAACACCGACATCACAAACGCGCTCGATATCGGGTTGAAGTCCGAGACGCCTAGGGCGATGCCATTGACCAGCACGAACAACAAACTAAGCCCCACTCCCAACGCAAGGAATTTAACCGGTTGGTGCAGCAACATGCTTCCGCATACCACGGTGGCCGCGCCCCAGAATAGAACCCAGAGCAGCAGGCGCCGGAAATTGACCCGCTTCCAATCCTCGGCTGGGCGCTGTGGCTCGGGGCTCTTCTCTCGCAGCCGGCGAACTGCTTGTCTGAGAATGAGCGCGAGGTCAAGGATGACTGCGCCCAGGATGGTGCCCAACGAAATGATGAAGCCGATCTTGCGGTATGAATCCCCCGGCTTGAGCCAGCCGAGGCTGACCAGATGCGGTGTTTGCCACCAGCCGATCAATGCCACCACCAGCGCCGGGATTGCGATGCGCGCCCCGACTATCAATCCACCCCCGAACGTGGACGCCGAAAGTCCCATCGCTCCCAGGACCGCTATCTTGGCCGAAGCCATCCCGCAGGCGATGCCCACGACCATGCTCCCGCCCAATTTCGCGATCGAGCGCTTCAGCAGGTCCTTGTCTGTCAGCGCGCGCAGGATATTGGCCACGGCCAGGCCCGAGGGGTAAGCCAACCGCATCCGGTCCACCAGCAGTGGGGTGTAGAGCATCCCGATACCCACACCGAACATGCCGATGCACAGGAAATAAACCACGAGCTGCCACGCTGGCGGCACCGGCAAACCGAGCCACACGATCGCTTGCACCAACGGCGCCATCGCGGACATACCGGCCACCGACGCCGCCATGGTCTGCATGTAGTTGGCGCCGTGCTTCCCTTCCGGTCCGTAAGGCAGCGTGACCGTGCTCCCGAGGATTCCCGCCAACACTTGGCCACCCAGGAAGAAACCAATCGAGAAATTCATGAAGGCGGCAGAAATCCCACCCAGCGGACCCAGGATGAGAATCGCGACCGCAGCCAGCATAAGATGGTAACCCGGCGACCCGATGCGCGGGAGGAAGCGGCGGGACTCGTGTGGTGTTGCTCCAGGCTTCGGAGGCGAAATGGTCTTGATGCTGGCCATTATAAGTGGTTCGAGCGGCGAGCCTAGCACCTGCACCAACTGGTGCCACTTAAAAGTTAAGCCGGCGTGGCGGGAAGCGAGGCTTTCCGTGCCCGGTCATTTGCACTCCGGAAGAATTGATGGGAGAATGAATTGATGATGAAGGACGAAATTGTGAACCAGGTGCGGCAGGTGCGCGAACTGAACGCCGCGAGATTCAATTATGACCTGAAGGCCATCGTCGCCGATGCCCGCAAGAGGCAGAAGAACTCGGGCCATGCGGTTGCGTCCTTCGCTTCGAAGCCAAGAAAGAGTGCGTGAGACAAGCCCAACGGCGCAGGACTGCCCTTTCTTTCCCTCTTCGTCGCGCAGTCAGGAGTAAGTGGTCTCGTAGTCTTGCAGTCCCTTTTCAGCTTTCAGCGTCTCAGCATTTTGCTTCCTCCCATCGTTTTACCAATTACAGCTTCTCGGTGTGGCCCTCTGGCCTTTAGCCTTTGCGGTTCGCCCTCGGGCCTTTGCTGGAGAATGCCAATAGTCAGAATTGACACTGGCTTGAACCGTACCACCAGGAGCCGTCTCACAAATCCGAAACCCGAAACCCCAAACAAGCACAAATCCCCAATGCTTCAATAACCGAAACCTCCCAGCCCGGAGTAGTTTGGGTCATTTCTGCTTCACCATTTTGGATTTGTTTCGGGCTTCGGGTTTCGTGTTTCGGATTTAACCGCCAGGATGGTGATACTGCCCAGATACACCCATGCCACCCCATTCCAGCGAGCCGATACCTCCGTAGTACCTCCGTAGTACCTCCGTAGTACCTCCGTAGTACCTCCGATTGCGCAACGGACGTAGAACGGAGGTACTACGGAGGTACTACGGAGGTACTACGGAGGTACTACGGAGGTACCACGGAGGTACCAGCGGGGCGTAGCGGCTTGCGTCGCTATGGGGTGGGGGCGGGGACGCGGGCGCTGGTCACTTTAGGCACGTCGGTCGAGCCGTCAATGTGCTGGCAGGTGCGGATGAAGACGACCGTGCCGACGGGCGGCACGCCGTACCGGCCGACGTATAGCTCGGTAATGTCGCTCCAACCGTCAGTCAGAGGCGGCAGGAGCCCGAGAAACGGAAAGCGTTGGACGCAGCGGATACCCGTGCTGACCGGGGCGGCCCCTTGCACCAGGGTGTACTGGGCCGGCAGGCTCGGGACACGGAGCTTGAGGGTGATCGTGCCCGCCAAGTTGGCGACCACCAACTCGGCGACGGGATTGGGGCTGAAGGTCGGCTCGGCAGGCGGGAGGTCGAACTGGGGCAGGCCAAGGTCGGCGCGCCGGGTGTTCGTGCTCACAAAGAAGCTATAGCCGCTCAGCGCAACCTGGCGGCCGCTGTGGGTTACCGTGAATTTGTTGGCCGCAGCCATGCACCAGGCGGCGCGCTGTTCGGGCGTGAGAGCACGCCAGCGGCTGGAGACGGCGCCAAAGTTGCCACGGTTGAGCTGTTGCTCTTGGGTGCTGGGATTGCGCGGATGCACATACTGGCGCGCGAGCTGGCCGTAGCGGCTGTTGACGTAGACGATATTGCCGATTTGGCCCGATTGAGGAGATGAGATGACTTTCATGTTGTTTCAGGCAGCCGCTTTCAGAGGCGATGAATGATGATTATAGGGCAAGCGCCTGGGCGGAGGCAAGTTGGAAAACTCGTCAAAATGGGGCTTTACAGCCGAAGTTGGGAGGAGTAAAGACGGCCTTGATGAAGAGCAACCTCTCATCCGCGGAGGGGGGGCGTTTGGATATCATCCCAGAACGGGATGATATCCAGGTCTGTATAATCACTTGTTCGACGTTGTGAAATGGTTACGCTCCAGGTATTGGATGGTGCTGGTCCCCGCATTTGCGATCGGACTGGTCTTGGTGTGGGAAAAAGTGCACCGGCCAAAGCCCTCCGCCAGGGAATGGATACAGCTTTCGACACCCACTGTCGGAAGTCGCACAAATTTCGGGGCGACCACTCCTGTAGTCACCTTTCGTATCTCAAACGTTGGTCCCCGCTCGATTGACTTCCAGGTGTGGTGGTTTGAATGCAGAACCAAGCGGGACGGTTCCCTATTGGCTACTAACCGGCTGAAGCATGTCAGCACTCCGCTCACGCCGGGGCAATCAACCAGTCTAACGATGGATGTTTCGCTCGCGGCCGCGCCGGTCGAAGACTGTTTGTGCTGCTACCAGGTCCAATGGTTTCAACGGGAAGCACAGGTGCGCCGTGCCGTTGATTCGGTTGGTCGCTGGTGGTTCGACCTTTTCGCCCTGGATTGGAAATCCCCTTGGCGACCAGAGCGTTTGAGGCAAGGAACGACCTTCGCCGCCAATCTTGAGGTAGCTGAGTACTTCCGCCAGATGTACGGGTTCACGCGCGCTCAATGGCTGGAAGATCTCGCCCGGATGCAGTCGGCCCGAACGGAACCCGGAGAAGCCCCCCGGTATGGATTGAGGAAACCCACCGCCGACGAGACAACTACAAACGACGCCAGGTCCGCCTTTATTGAGTTTTGCCAAGCATCAACCAGCTCGGCGCGGGATGCCGAACCGATCGCTCCACCGAATGCGGCGTCGCCGCATCGGTGAGCTTTCCGTTAGGCCGATAAACGCCCTCGCGCTTATGAGGATGAAGCCCACCACAAAAGACCTTCAGAAGTCAATCCGCGTCATCTGCAAAGTCATCGGACAGATACCGTGCTTCTATCTTTACGAGGAGCATGTCGCGTGTCGTTTCTCCACGTCGGACGCTGAGATTTCTCTCCGAGCTATGACCCACAACGCAGCACTCGATTCAACTTTGATTAGTCTTCGCTGCTTCAACGAGTTCTTCAGTGCCGACCGCCATAAAGACGACATT
>Ga0187877_1003146_pt1 | contig 13759 bp, 14 predicted proteins | sample June2016WEW_17_1_3_FD_132430 | JGI IMG/M metagenome (GOLD analysis project Ga0187877, IMG submission 132430) | Peatland microbial communities from SPRUCE experiment site at the Marcell Experimental Forest, Minnesota, USA - June2016WEW_17_100 | ecosystem: Environmental > Terrestrial > Soil >... | reverse complement strand
GTGGTATATCGTTTTCCTGCTCTGCCTCTGGGACGTGGAATCAATGATTCTGGTCGTGCCGCCAGGTGGTGAGACGCTCGCGCTGCGCGTGTTCAACTTGCTGCACTATGGACACAACGCCCAGGTGAATGCGCTGTGCCTGACGCTGCTGGCCCTGGCAGTCGGGCCCCTGATCGTTTGGAAGGCGTATTGCGTGTTGCGTGTTGCGTGTTCGGCACCCACGCAACACGCAACACGCAACACTATCCTGGCCTCCTGCGCCGTTACGCTCGCTCTGACCGGCTGCACGCCGGGCACGCCCTCCAACCAGGCGCCGCTGCATAGCCGCCTCTTCCGGTCAGTGCAGATTATCGGCTCGCGCGGCGTCGGCGTGGGCCAACTCAACAAACCGCGCTCGGTGGCCGTGGACGCGCAGGACAACCTCTACGTGGTGGACATGACCGGACGCGTGCAGAAGTTCTCTTCGAATGGCGTCTTCCTGCTCTCATGGCAGATGCCCCAGACTGACCGGGGCAAGCCCAAGGGCCTGTGCCGCGACCGCGACGGCAACATAATCGTTCTGGAGCCGCACTATCAGCGGGTGAATGTCTTTTCGCCCGAAGGCAAGCTGCTCGCGCAATGGGGCAAGAGTGGCACCAACGCCGGCGAGTTCTCCTTGCCTCGCGCGGTGGCGGTGGACTCCAGGGGTGAGGTGTTCGTAAGCGAGTACAGCGTGCTCGATCGGGTGCAGCGCTTCACCGCACGGGGGGAGAAGCTTATGGCCGGTTTCGGCCATTCCGGCACCGGTCTCGGCGAACTCAATCGTCCTGAGGGTCTTTGCGTGGATGCGCAGGACCGCGTTTACGTGGCGGATTCCTGCAACCATCGCATCGTGGTGTATTCACGCGACGGAAACCTCCTAGGCGCGTACGGCACGCCCGGCAAAGGCAAAGGTGAATTGAGCTATCCTTACGACATCTGCGTGGATGCGGCAGGGCGGCAATATGTCTGTGAGTTTGGCAATAGCCGTATCCAGGTTTTCGATGCCAACAACCAGCCGCTGGAGATCATCGGCGGCCCGGGCTTGGCGCCGGGCCAATTCAACAACCCCTGGGGTGTGGCCCTTGACTCGGCAGGCAATCTTTACGTAGCAGACTCGCAAAACCACCGCGTGCAGAAGCTCATCCGATGAACTTCCAATTCACTCATCCCTATTACCTATTGCTGCTGGCGCCGTCGCTGGCGTGGGTGATTTGGTTTGCGTGGAAGACCGACGTGCAGGTCAGTCCCTGGCGGCGCTGGACCGCCCTGGGGATTCGGAGCGTGGTCCTGATCGCCCTCGTGTTTGCGATTGCTGGCCTTCAACGGCTGCGACCCATGGAGGGCATGAACGTGTATTTTGCGCTGGACCGCTCGGACAGCATCCCCTCCCCGCAACAGGAAGCCGCTAAGGAGTACGTCAACCGCATCTCCAAGGAAAAAAAGAAAGAGGATAGGGTCGGCGTTATAGTGTTCGGCGCCGAGGCCAGCATCGAGTCTTCCCCCAACGCCGCGGTGGACCTGGAGAAGGTCCAGGCGGTCGTCGGCACGGAACGGACGGACCTGGCCGGGGCGATTCGGCTGGCCACCGCCGCGTTTGCCGAGACCGGCCAGAAGCGCCTCGTCGTGATGTCCGACGGCAACGAGAACGTTGGCGACGCCATGAGCGCGGTGCTGGCCGCCAAACCCCTCGGCGTGACAGTGGACGTGGTACCGCTGGGCGTAGTGCGCGCCAACGACGTGTCAGTGCAGAAGCTGCAGGTACCGCCCAAGCTCAAGGAAGGCCAGGTCTTCGAAGTCAAAATCTTCGTCCAGGCCGACCAGGCCACGCCCGCGACGGTGCGGCTCTATCGCGATGACCAGTTTCTGGGCGAGCAGAAGGTGGACCTGTCCGCGGGCAAGAACCTCTACACGTTCCCACAGACGCTGCCCAAGCCGGGCTTTTACAAGTACGACGTGCAAGTGGATGCGCCCGGAGACCCGCTCCCCCAGAATAACCGCGCCGCCAGCTTCGCCTCGGTTCGCGGCCTGCCGCGTATCTTGCTTGTCTCCGCCGACCCCGAGCAGGACAAGCCGCTGGCCGCCGCCCTGAAATCGCCTACCCTCGAGGTCATTCTCGTCGGCGTGAAGGACTTCCCCGCCACGATCGCCGAGATGCAGAGCTACGACGCCATTTTCATCAGCAACCTCGCTGCGGGCGACTTGGGTCTCGACCGCCAGAGGCTGCTCGAGAGCGCGGTGCGCGACTTCGGCATTGGCCTAGTCTGCGTGGGTGGGGACCAGACATACGCAGCGGGAGGCTATCGGGGCACACCACTGGAGGAGACCTTGCCGGTCAGCATGGAGTTGGACAGCAAGAAAGTACTGCCCAGCGGCGCGGTGGTGCTGGTGATGCACGGCATGGAGTTCGCCAACGGCAACGAAGTCGCCCGCATGTGCGCGCAGGGCGTGCTGGCCGCGCTCGGGCCCACTGATGAGATGGGTGTCGTGCTGTGGGATGGCACCGAGCACTGGCTGTTTGATCTCCAGAAAGTGGAGAACAAGAAAAAGCTGGCGGCGCAAATCGCTGGGATGAACCAGGGCGACCTCGGCAGCTTTCAAGGCGTCCTGCAGATGGCTCATACCGCGCTCCAGAAGTCCACCGCCAACCTCAAGCACATCATTGTGTTCAGCGACGGCGACCCCGGCGCACCGACCCAAGCCCTGATGTCCGCCATCGCCGCTGATCGCATCACTGTCAGCACCGTGCTTATTTCCGGCCACTCCCCGACCGACACCATGGAATGGATAGCAGACCAGGGCAGGGGCCGGTTCTACAACGTCAGCTCGCCGGACGATCTCCCGCAGATCTTCATCAAGGAGACGGCGGTGATTCTCAAGTCCGCCATTTACGAGGATCCATTCCAGCCGCAAGTCCGGTCCGCCAGCGAAGTGGTGCGCGGTATCGGCGCGACCGAGTACCCGAAACTGCTCGGCTATGTGGCCACCACGCCCAAGGCGCGCGCTGAGACGCCTTTGTGGACGGACAAAGGCGACCCGCTGCTGGCGCATTGGCAGTATGGCCTGGGCCGGGCGGTCGCCTTCACCTCCGATGCCAAAGCCCAGTGGGGGCGAATCTGGCTGGACTGGGACAAGTACCGGCAGTTCTGGTCCCAAATCGGGCAATGGAGCATGCGGCGCCTGGAGAATGCCGATTTCACCACGGAAGTAGCCGTGGACAAAGGCGAGGGCCTGATCAACGTCGAGGCCCTGGATGAGCAGGGGAATTTCCGGAACTTTCTGAACCTTCAAGCTGTCGTGGCCAGTCCCAAGGGCGAGCGCCAGACGGTGCGCCTCGAACAGACCGGCCCGGGCCATTATGAAGCGCGCTTCCCCACCAAGGAGGTCGGCGCGTATCTGCTCAATCTGATGGACCTCAAGGACGGCCAGGTGCGCGGCTCGCAGGTCATCGGCGCCAGTGTCAATTATTCGCCTGAGTTCAACACCGCGGAGCCGAACTTGAACCTGTTGCGCCGCATCGCTGAGACCGGCGGCGGCAAGATACTGGACCCAATGATTCTGACGGAGAACCCGTTCTCGCATGGCCGGCAGAAGACCTTCCAGCCTCGCGACCTGTGGGAGTCGCTACTCAAATTCGCCATCATCCTGTTCACCCTGGATGTGGGAGTGCGGCGCATCCAGATTGGCCGGGACGAGTGGCTGCGGGCCATGCAAGTGCTGCGCCGGTGGCTCTTCTTCTGGCGCGGGGTGCCGCGACCGCCGGAGGCGCAGGAGTCTCTGGAGGCGTTGCTGGCGCGCCGCCAGCAGGTCCGCTCGCAGCAGACCGCCCCGTCCGCGGAACCCCGGCCTGACCTGTTCCGCCCCGAACGACAGGCTGACGTGCCCCTGCCGGGCGAAGAACCCGCCGCCGCGCCGGCAGTGTCATCAGGCCCTGCCACGGTCGAAGCGAACAAACCGTCCGCCGAGCCTGGGCCCAGCACCGCTAGCCGGCTGCTCGAAGCCAAACGCCGCGCCCAGAAACGGAAGCCGTAACGCGACCGGCCAATAAGCACAGGCGGAGCGCGGAGCATTGCTTCGCCGCTTGCGTCGGATTATCGTCATCCCGGGGTGATTATGGAGCCGTGTCTGTCACCTTTGGCACGCCGAACCGGCGCAGGCGCTGGATTTCGTCCCAGCGGTTCAAGTGCCAGCGCAGGAAGCGGAGCATCCACAGATCGCCGCGGTGGCGGAATTGCCGAATCCGCCGGCGCTCAGCCAGGATGTGTCTGCGGAGCCGCCAGCAGTCCGCCACTGCGCCCCAGTAAGCGCGCTTCACAAAGCTCCACCGCCGGACCATTACCAGGCTGACGAGCGCTTCGAAGGCGAGCAGGCCGAGGTGGGGCAGGACCAGCAGCAGGAGAAGGTGTTGAGCGTTCTTCAGCAGTACCAACAGGCTGTTCCGGTTGGTGTAAAAGCGCTTGGTATCGCTGGTGCGGACTTCCACCACCGCGCCCCCACCGGCAGGATTTACCTGCGCGGCGCCGCGATGGTGCAGTCTCGCCGACGGCACTGCCACGGCCCGATGGCCGGAAATCCATACGCGCCAGGAGAGGTCAAGCTCATCTGCAAACATGAAGAACTCGGGATCGAAGAGGCCCAGTGCCTGGAATAACTCGCGCTGGATCAGGTAGGCACAACCCTCGGGCATCAGCACCTCGCGCGTCTCGGTTGCTTTCGCACGCATGCAGCCCAGGCCGAATAGGTCAAAACCAAAGACGCCCAGCGACTGGAAGCTGTCGTCGTCGTAGTTCAGAATCAGCGGTGCCGCAGCGCCCGCGCCTGTCCGGTGCACCTCGGCCAGCAGTTGCTCCAGGCAGCGTGGCTCCAGCCACGTGTCGTTGTTCAGGAAGAGCAGGTACTGTCCGTGCGCGGCCTCGGCAGCACGGTTGTTGCCCTCGCAGTAACCCAGGTTTGCGTCGTGCTGGATGAAGACACCCCGCGGCCAGCCCTCGACGATCTGCTTGCCCAATCGCTCTGAGCCGTCGCTGGAGACATTGTCCGCCAGGATGACTTCAACCTGGTCGAAAATCGTCTGCGCGCGCAGCGAATTAAGGCACCGCTCCAGCCACCGCGCGCCGTTGTAGTTAAGGACAATGACGGAAACGAGCGGCAGCGGAAGGTCAGATTTGGGCTGAGCCAAGGTCATCTCAGAGCAGTTGGTCCAGGGCTTCGTAAACAGCTTGGACGGTGACGGAGGCCATGCAACGTCGGAGTTCGGCGGGTGAACCGCGAATTCCCCGGCCATCGTAGCGGTAATAGTCCAAATTCCTCCCGGCTACGGCAGGATTGCGGATGAGAGTAAAGGGGTTGCCGTAGGGCTCGATCGGCTTATTCCAGGTGGGGGTTTCTATCACCAACAGGTTGGGGACTTTCATGGCGGCCGCCAGGTGCATGAGGTTTGTGTCCACGCTCAGGAACAGGTCGCAGTGCTTGAGCAGGGCCGCCGCCTGGCGCAAGTTGGCGGTCTGAGCGATTAGCACCTGCTCGCGGCTGGTTTCCGCCTGGATGGTTTGGTGGTCCTTTTCCTCCGCCGGCCCGCCGAAGAGCAACACCCCAAGCTCGGGGTGAGCCAGGCGCAACTCTTTGAGCAGCGCGAGGTAATGTTCGAGCGGCCAGCGTCGGAGGGCGAGATTCTTGGTGCCGCCCGAGCCGACATGAATGCCCAGCCGCTTGCGCCCGCCCCAGTTGTGCTGCGCGATGAAGCCCTCAGCCCATCGCAATTCCGCGGGAGAAAGGAATATCTCGTATTCATGCCGAGGCAGCAGAAGCCGGGCGCCGACGGCCTTCAGCAGGGCCAGGTTGTTCTCAACCGCGTGTTTGCCATAGTCCTGTTTGAGAGTGCGATTAACCAGCAACCGGTCCCAGCCGCCGGCGTTGTCATACTGATGGCTGACACGCACGCGAGCATTGATGAGGCGGGCCACGGCGCGATAGAGCACGCGGCTTTGGGGATGGGTGTTGAAGGAATAGTCATACCTCCGCTTGCGCAACTGCCACAGGAGCTTAAAAGATTCACCCTTGCTGGCCGCGACGAAGTCCTTTTGGTGGACTGAACTCAGGTGTGGGTTCGCTTCCAGCAGGTCCTTCGACCCATTCCAGCGCACCAGGGCATCAATGGAGGCCTCGGGGAAATTGGCCCGCAGCTCGTGAATAAGCGGCGTGGCAAAGACCGTGTCGCCAATGCCGGCCAAAGAGATAACCAGGATGTTCATTTCGCGACCGGGTTACAATCGCATGATCTTCTTGAGCGTGGCCGTGGTGGATTTGCCGGGCACGAAGGGAATAATCACGATCTTGCCGCCAGTCTGCTCGACGGCGTGGCGTTCGTCCTGATTCAGCGTATCCGGAGTGTAATCACCACCTTTGACGTAAACATCCGGTTGCGCGGCAGCCAGGAACCGCGTCGCCGTCGGCTCGGCGAAGATACAAACGCCCTGCACGCTTTCCAATGCGCCGAGTACCGCGGCGCGGTCATCCTCTGGGGTCACCGGGCGCCCCGGCCCTTTCAGTTGACGCACGGACGCGTCGCCATTGAGGCCGACCAGGAGGGCGTCCCCCTGGTGCCGGGCCGTCTCCAGGTAAGTCACATGACCGAGGTGGAGGAGGTCGAAGCAGCCGTTGGTGACCACCAGGCGTTTGCCGCTGGCGCGCATGGCGGCCCTCCACGCCGGCAACTGTTCCCAGGCAATGATCTTCTCGCGGAACTTCACGCCCGGATTCTGGCCAAAGTGATTCGGCCTTGGCAAGGAAGGAGAGGAGCGAAGCATGATCGGCCGCGACTTGGCGTTTGCGTATCCCGGCTTGGAGGATAGTCTGTGCGTCGTGGACATGATGCGACTGACACCCGGGCAGTTGAAGCCGCTGCTTCATTAGGCGCTGAAGCGCTGCCCGCTGCTATGACCGGCGTCTCCCCAACCGAAGTAAAGCCTGCCGCCCCGCGCTCCGGACAACTCTTGCAGAGCGGGATCATCCTGGCCGCCGTGAGTTTCCTAACCAGCGTTGGCCATTACGCGTTCCAGATTTTCATGGGGCGCCACCTGCCGCGCGGAGAATTCGGCCTCATGAACTCGACGCTTGCCTTGGTGGGGCTGCTGGGGTTGCCCCTGCTCATCGGCACCTACGGCGTCACCCACTACATTGCGCACTACCGCGCCAGCGGCCGGGAGGCGCATTTGCAGGGCCTGCTGGCCGGCTGTCGGAGATTCCTGCTGCATTTGACCATGGCGGTCTCCGTGTTGGCGGTCATCGCCGTGCAACCGCTCAGTGCCTTTTTCCATTATCATCGTCCGACGCTGATCATCGTGGCCCTCGGGTGTGCGTTGACGAACGTCTGGTCGTCATTTGCGGCCGCGCTTTGCCAGGGCCTGGCGTGGTTCAAACGGCTGGCACTGATTGGTTTTCTGGGCATGTGCCTGCGCTTCCTGTTCGGCTGGCCGGCGACCTTGAGTTTTCCCTACGCGGAAGCGGCCGTCGCAGCCTCCGCTGTCATGGTGCTGGCGAATGGCGTCCTGCTCTTCTGGCGGAAAGATTTGTCGTTTAAGGGGCCGGCTGAGTCGCCTTGGAACCGGGAATTCATCGGCTATCTGGTTGTGGGTGCGGCGTGCGTCAGCGGCAGCTATTGCTTTCTCAACTGCGATTTGCTCGTGGCCAAGCGTTATTTCGCCGAGGACCAGCTTGGCACTTACTCGGCGGCGGAACGGCTGGCGGTGGCGTTGCCGACCGCGGTCAGTCCCCTGCTGGCGGTGCTATTTACGAACCGCTCGGAAAGCCGTTCGGGAAGCCCCGCAGCGGAGCAATTCAAGCTCCTCGGGCTCTACGCTTTAGGCCTCTTTGCGGGCCTGGCCGGATTGCTGGTCCTGCGCGGCTTCCTGGTCAAGCTCATCTTTGGCCGGCCCGTCCCGGAAGCGGAGGCCATGGTGGGACGGCTGGGGCTGACGATGGTCTTCATTGGCTTTTTGCAGGCGCTGGGAATCTGGGCGCTGGCGAGCCGGTGGTTGCGGGTGTCCTTGCTTTACGGCGGGCTGGGGCTGGCCTACTGGACGGCATTATTGTTTCTGGGAAGGAGTCCCGATCAGCTCTTGCGCGTGATGCCGCTGGCCGCAGCAACGGCGCTTGGCCTTTTGCTTATCGTTTGGCTCACGGCGCTCCGGGCGGCAGGGGCGCGCCGCGAAGCATAAGCAGCCACAAGCCAAAAGCGCAGCCGTGCGGGGAGGTCGCGGCACGCGTTACGAGACGTTACTGCTTCACCACGAGGCACTGCGTCTTCCAGAGCTCGACCACCGACTCGGGTTTGTCGGCAAAGAACTCATCGTAGGCGCGTTTCACGCCGGGGCACAGCAAACTGCGGTAATCGTGGGATAGGATCATCCCGCCTCTGACAGTTCGCGGATAGAAGAACTCGAGCCCGGCCTTGGTGGATTCGTAAATGTCGGCATCCAGGTGGACGAAGCAAAACTGAAGCGGTTTGTCGGCCAGCGGGCGGGCGGAATCCGGGAAGAAGCCCTTGTAGAAGAAGATGTTCTTGAAACCGCGCAAGTATGCCTGCACGGCCTCGAGGGATGTATCGGCAAAATCGCCAGCCTGGTGGCGGTCCACGTCCGAGCGCACGGCGGGCATCCCTGCGAACGTGTCGAACAGGTGAAGCTCCTTGTCGCCCTTGAGCAGAGCGATAAGCTTGGCACTGCCGCCGCGGTACACGCCCAGCTCGACAATGGCGCCGGGCAGCTTACGGGTCTTGAGCGTGAGCTGGTAAACGTTGAAGAAGTCTTCAAGAGGCTGGACGAGGTTGTCCTCGGCGAGGGTGCTCGAATAGAGCTTCCAGAATTCCTGGTCTTCCTCGATGGCGTGGTTTTGCAGCAGCTTGAGCTTGCAGAGGGCGCGCGGGTGACGCGTCGCCAAGTGGCGGTAGGCCGCTGTGGCGGCTCCCATGAAAATGCTCATACGTGTATATTTGGCCGCGAGGCGCTCGATCCTGGGCTTGGGTCGGCGCTGGTCGCTGGTTCCGGCCCAGCCGCCGCACACCCGCTGTCTGTCGAGCTTTCGTATAACATAGGCCGTCCCCGGATCAAAGCACAATTGTCGGGGTGGAATGACTCCATCAATCCATTTGTCCCTCACGCCACCACTCCCGCACTTCGCTTCTCCCCATAGTTGATGCTCATGATGCCGCCCAGCAGGCTGAGGATTTGCACCTCGACGAGGCCAAGTTCGCGCATCTTCGCCGCCACGCCCTGCTGGGCGGGGTAGTGCTTAAGCGATTCGAGGATATACGCATAGGCGCTGGCGTTGCCGCAGAAAATCAGCCCCAGGCAGGGCACAAACAATTTCAAGTAGCCGAAGTACAGGCCGCGCCAAAGCGCGTTTTCGGGCTTGCCGAAATCCAGCACGACCAACCGGCCACCAGGCTTCGCAACGCGTTGCATCTCGCGCAATCCCGTCTCCCAGTTCGCCAGGTTGCGCAGGCCGTAGCCCACCGTCACGATGTCGAAGGAGTTGTCCGAGAACGGAATGCGCTGGGCATCTCCGCAGAGGAACATAGGCAGAGGGGAAGCGTGAAACGTGAAACGTGAATCGTGAGGCGCCACTGCGGACGACTGAATACCGGCGCCGGAGGATCTCTTCGCTGCCACTGCCAGCATTCGCTCGCTGAAATCCAGACCGGCCACCTGCACGCCCCGTCGGGCCAGGCCTAGCGCCAGGTCGCCTGTGCCACAGCAAAGGTCCAGCGCGCGCTGGCCGGGTTGCGGGCGGGCCAGTCGGACCACGCGCCGCTTCCAATGCCGATGCAGGCCAAAGCTCTGGAGGTCATTGATCAGGTCATAGCGCGGCGCGATTCTGGTGAAGAGACCGAGCACCTTCGCGGCGCGCTGATCGCCTGGATCGAAGAATGCGTTGGCCATGCGAACATTGCGGCCCGCCCACCCTCAAGCAAACGCCCGCTGCAAATACTCCAGGCTACGGCTGGCAATCGCTTCCGCGCCTTCGTCGTAGTTGAAGACTTCCACGGAAACGAAGCCCTGGTAGCCCACCGCCTTCAATGCGGCGGCAATGGGTTTGAAATCCACGTCGCCGAAGCCAGGCCCTTTGAGGTTGCGGTCATTGGCGTGGAAGTGGGCAAAGTGCGGCCACGATTCGCGGATAATTTGGGGGATGGGCTTAGATTCCGAGCACATTGCTTTCACGTCGAGAATGATCTTGAAGCGCGGCGACGGCACTTGCTGGATAAATTGAAGGGCCTCCGCTGCCGTATTGATAAAGTTGGTTTCCACCGGCGCCAGAGGCTCGAAACAGATCGTGACTTGCCGTTGCTCTGCTTGCGCGACGGCGTTCCGGAAAGTGGCCGCCGCCCAGTCCCAGGCCTGCTCGCGGGAAACGCCCGGCAGCACGTTGCGTTGTTTCGGCGAGCCGACGACCATTACTTTGCCGCCGACGTCGGCGCAGAAATCTACGAGGTCGCAGAAGTAATTCGCCGTGCGCTCGCGGAGAGAGCGGTCCAGGTGATTGATGTAAAGCCCCTCGGGCTTCACTAACACCCAATGAATGCCGGCAATCGCTATGTTGTGCCGTGCCGCGGCCTCGCGCATCGCCTGACGCTCGGCGGCGGAAATGTCGGTGACCGAATTCGCCAGCGTGAAGGGGGCAATCTCCACTCCGGCGTAGCCCAACCGTGCGGCATAAGCCAGGATGTCCTCCAACTTCCAGTCCTTGAAGATCTCGTTGCAGATGGCGAATTTCATCGGTGCCAGCTTCAGAGTTTGCTCCTTACGGTTCAAGACGGAACTGCTTGGTGATCTTCAGTTCCATTGGCCGGTAAGCGTGAAGGCTGCCCAGAAATAGGGGTTGGCGAATTCCTTCGAGTGCAACAGGGACAACTGCGCTTCCCGCCATGCCTCTGCCCGGGGCTCGCCGGAACGCCAGCGCCGGATGAATTCGGTCATCAATTGACTAATGGCCTTGTCGCTCACTTGCCTATGGTTCGCCAGCACGGTCTGCGCCCCGGCGATGCGGAAGGCCCGCCGCAAAGACATCACTCCCTCGCCAATCTTCACCTCGCCCGTCCCGCTGTCGCAGGCGCTCAGGATGACCAACTCCGTCCCCTGCAAATTCAACAGCGACGCCTCCAAGCCAGTCAGCAGCCCGTCCTCCGCCAGCGCATTCGTGATTTGGCCCGCGTGATTTGCTCCCGCCAGCGCGATCCCGCACCGAACCAGCGGGTTCTCCCACTCGTTCTTTGGTAAGGACGCGTTCCACCGCGTCCCAGTATTTCCGATCCAGGAATACCGCAGTGCGTTCGTTCGCTTGAACTCCTGGTCCGACAGGAAGAAGCCATGCGTAGCCAAATGCAAGACACGCGGCGACACCGCCGCCTTCAACTCCGCCTCGCGGGCCGCCGGCCCAACCCGCAGGAATTTGATTCCGCGATAGTCGCGGCAGAAAGCCCTCGTAGCAGCCGGCGCTTCTCTTCCCGCTCTGCCGCCTTGCGTCCGGCGGAGAGCGTCTGTTCCAGACGGGCAGCCAGCGGTTTAAGGTCGGGGCAACTCCCCGAGCGGAGCATAGGCGATTTCCATGCACTTGGGGCCGCTCATAAAAGGCCGGCCCCCTGCTTCACGTTCACGAGCCTGTCCCCGGCGCGCCGGCCACCTGCTGCTTCGCCCAGGCCAACACCCGCTCCGCCATCGCAATCGCTTCCTCCACGTCGGCCTCCGTGATCGGGTCGTCGAATCCAGGATACCGGCCCTGCGTGGCAAACGAGGTGAACTCCAGCACTTTGTTCAGACCCGCCGGCCAAGCTATGCTTGCGTCTTCGATGATTTCCACGAGTTGCTCCAAATCGTGCGTTTTGGGGAAATCAACCTCGTGCCCGACCAGCACAGCCTTGAGCGCCTTTTCGATGGCCTGCTGGGCGTGAAAAACAATCAGGCTCTCCAAGGCGTCGGCATCCTTCTGCCCGAGCCGGGCGTAGTGGAGGTCCCCGTCGGCGTGGGCCAGCCACTCCTGGGCGTCGCCTTCGATCATACGCTTTGTCCGGCCTCGTAAACGACGCTTCCGTGCCGAAGGGCTTCCCGGTAGATCAGGCCAATTCTATCCTTGAGCCGGTTGAAGTCCCCCTCCCGCACCGCCAGCACATCCACGCATAACCGGATGCCTCGCAAGGCGTGCCGCAGCCGGGCGCTTTCCTTGCGCACATTCGGCACCGCATCGTCGGTCACGACCAATACGTCCAGGTCGCTGTCGCGATGCGTCTCGCCCCGCAGATAAGAACCGAACAGAATAACCTTGCGCGGGCGCCCCGCTGCTACCAGGCGCTGCACCGCCTGCTCCACTTTCCGAGGCGTAATCGCCCAAGGTGCTGTCTGCATCGCATCGTTCATCCTGCCTTGACGTTATGCCATCCGCTCGGCCGTTGCAATCCGAAACAGGCCGGACAGACGAGGACAGCACCAAAAAGAACTGAGGCATCGCGCGGACCCGGCTGGGAGTCTTCTGCACCTCGCCCGTCCCGCTGTCGCAGGCGCTCAGGATGACCAATTCCGTCCCCTGCAAATTCAACAGCGACGCCTCCAAGCCGGGCAGCAGCCCGTCCTCCGCGGCCGCATTCGTGATTTGGCCCGCGTGATTTGCTCGGCGTCATGCGCGCTCATACACCGGAAGTAACTCTTCCTTGACGCGGCCCAGAATCAGCGGGTGCAGGCGCGAGCAGAAATCCACCTTGCGCCCGATGATGGCCGCGAGTTCCTTGCCATAACCGAAGTATTGAAAGCCAACGCGCTTAAGCACCCCTGGCTCAAACTCCGCCAGCACGTCCACGTCGCTGCGCTACGGATCGAAATCGTGGCGCAACACCGAACCGAACAGGCTCAACTTGCGGATGCCGCGTTCCCGGCAGAAACGCGCAATCTGCTCGCGGTCAATCTGGATGGGCGATTCGGCAACACTCATGCAATAACCCTTGCAGAAATAAGAGGCTCGGGCAACTGCGGAATCGTCGCCCTGGCGAGCACCATGACCTTCAGTTCCACTGGCCGGTGAGCGTGAAGGCTGCCCAGAAATAGGGGTTGGCGAATTCCTTCGAGTGCAACAGGGACAACTGCGCCTCTCGCCAGGCTTTCGCGCGGGGCTCGCCGGAGCGCCAGCGCCGGATGAATTTGGTCATCAACTGGCTGGTGGCCTTGTCGTTCACCGGCCAATGGCTCGCCAGCACGGTCTGCGCACCGGCGATGCGGAAGGCGCGCCGCAAGGACATCACGCCCTCGCCAATCTTCACCTCGCCCGTCCCGCTGTCGCAGGCGCTCAGGATGACCAACTCCGTCCCCTGCAAATTCAACAGCGACGCCTCCAAGCCGGTCAGTACGCCGTCCTCCGCCACCGCATTCGTGATTTGGCCCGCGTGATTTGCTCCTGCCAGCGCAATCCCGCACCGCACCAGCGGATTCTCCCACTCGTCCTTTGGTAAGGACGCGTTCCACCGCGTCCCACTATTTCCAATCCAGGAACCCCGCAGTGCGTTCGTTCGCTTGAAGTCCTGATCGGACAGGAAGAAGCCGTGCGTAGCCAGATGTAAAACACGCGGGGACACCGCCGCCTTCAACTCCGCCTCGCGCGCCTCCGGCCCAACCCGCAGAACGCAATCCCCGCCAAGCAGCTTCGCCACGCTGCGCGCCTCGGCTTCCGCATCCGGCAGCGGCAGGAATTTGACTCCACG
>Ga0187877_1003145_pt1 | contig 13763 bp, 13 predicted proteins | sample June2016WEW_17_1_3_FD_132430 | JGI IMG/M metagenome (GOLD analysis project Ga0187877, IMG submission 132430) | Peatland microbial communities from SPRUCE experiment site at the Marcell Experimental Forest, Minnesota, USA - June2016WEW_17_100 | ecosystem: Environmental > Terrestrial > Soil >... | reverse complement strand
GTCACCCGGTCCTTGTCCCCCTTGCCCGACCGCACCGTGATCTGCTTCATCTCAAAGTCCACGTCCTTGACCCTCAACCGCAGCGCTTCCATGATGCGCAAGCCGCTGCCGTAAAGCAACTTCACCACCAGGTGCGACGCCCCTTCGACCAACGGAAGGACTTGGGCCACCTCCGCGCGTGTCAGCACCACCGGCACGTTCGCCTTGCGCTCCGCCCGCACCGCCTGGATGGCTTGATCCAGCGGCACGTTCAGCACGTGCTTGTACAAGAAGACCAGCGCATTCATCGCTTGGTTCTGCGTCGCCGCGGCCACCTGCCCGTTCACCGCCAGGTCGGTCAGAAACGCCTCGATCTTGGCCTCCCCGCCGTCCAGGTCTTCGCACCGTTGCATCTGATGGAAATGAACGTAGCGCTTGATCCAGTCCACGTAGGTCCCTTCGGTGTGCAGGGAGTAGTGGTGCAACCGCATCACCTGTCGCACCCGATCTAAAAGCTTCGGCGTTTTGCCTTGACTGTCCATCCGGTTCCAAGGACTATTTACTCCATGATGACCCTGATATTGCCGCCGGTCAAGAAGGGGCTAAAACCCCGCCAATATCACATTATCAGGTCAAAGTGACTTGCTAATCAATGGTTAGGCGGCATTTCGCACTCTATCATTATGAAAACATGGAACATCAAACACAAAGGTCACGAGATTCGCGTGGAGAACGGATGGTTATCTGGCGAGCGGCTCATCGTTGATGGTGAGATGCAAGACGAACAGAAGGGATTTGCATGTCGCAGTCGGCTGTGGGGCAAAATCAGGAGCGGAGACGGAGCGGGCGAGATTATTAAGGTTACGCTTGGAGGTTGGTGTGGCGTTGCCTGCCGCGTTTTCGTGGACGACAAGTTGATTCAGTCCTAGAACTGATTCGGATGGGCTCAGTGTGCAAACCTTGCCGCCTAACACCGCGCTGGAGCCAACGCCGACTGCCCCTTGAGCTTATGGATGGTTTGGGTTATACAACGATTATCGAGCTTGCGAAGCCACTTGCCCGTCGGCTCGGCTCAGCTTTGGATCGTTAGGCAAAAAGTAGTAAACGACGCACACGAAACGCATGAACATGGGAACGAGCATGACAAAGCGATCCGGAACTCTCGATACTCTAAAGTCTTATCCTGCTCATCTGTATGACGGCGTCAATCTGAACTGGCTTGTCCTTTTGTCGGTTCGTACGGTTGAGGAGAGTGGCGTTGCTCTGTCTTTTGAGCATATCGTGGTCGCTGCGTTCAAACTCTTTCCGAAGAAATTCTCCCTTCTGGCCTATCCAGAGCATCCCGATGCAAAGCGGGTGCACGACGCACTGTGGCGATGTGCGTACAAGAATCGTCAGTGGCTGTTAGGGAAGACGAGTCAGGGCTTCGCATTCACGGAGCGCGGCCGACAGCAACTGGAATTGGCAAGACACACACTGCAGAAGGATTACCAGACAACCAAGAAGACCTTCTCTCAGACGCGGCGATGGGAGAAGCTTCTTGCTGAAGTTAGGGCGGCACCGGCGTTCGCGAAGTACTCAAAAGGGGAACGAGACAAGATTTCAGAGGCGGAATGTTGCCATGTCTTACAGGGGACGTTGGATTCGGATCGCCGAGTTCTCACAGACAATCTCACGAAACTCAGTGAAATGGCATCCGGCCTATTGCAGGAGGACGTGGTGCGATTCATGGAGTGGCTAGGCCAGCGGTTCGCCCGGTTTCTGGAAAAGGGGGACGGTTATGGAAAAGTTTGACATACAGGCTGATCAGAGACTCATTGCTCGTCTTGTTCGTGCAGGCACACAAGGAAACGCCATCCGCGCACTCCTGGAACTAATCACCAACAGCGACGACAGCTACAGACTGCTTGAAGGGGCGGGTCAACAGCACAACGGATTGATTGAACTGCTGTACAAGAAGGAGGGGGCCTGTGGATTGTTCACGGTGCGCGATTCTGCGAAAGGCATGTCCCATGATGATGTGACGGCCGCATTTCGCAAATACGGAGCAGCCACTAGCGGGTTGAAGGACGGAAACCCGGTTGCCGGCTTTTTCGGGACAGGCGCCAAGAACGCTCTTGGAGGCATGACGGACGGTCGAATCTGCACGTTCAAGGACGGCAATTTCAGTGAGCTCAGCATCTTCCTACAGGGAGACTCCCTCAAAGGGGAATTGGACGGCCCCAAGCCTGCGTCTGAAAAGATGCGATTTCAGCATGGGATCCTCGGGAATGGCACAGCTGCATACTTCAGAGCTGATCCAGATAAGGGACAAAAAGTGCCGCGTTTCGACACTGTCCACACGGACTTGGCTAACCATTGGCGGCTCAGGAAGATCATGAGCAATCCAGCGAGAAACGTGCAGCTAATCGACGTAGATGAAAGGAAGAAGAAGCGACGCTTGCGCTATTCCGAGCCAAAAGGCCAAGAGAAGATCAACGAAATGTTCACCGTCCTGTGTGAGAACTACGGCGAGATTCCCATCACCATCTCAGTATGGCGCGCCGAAACGGAATTGCGACAGGAGGGAGACGACCGGCCAGGAGGCATTCTTATTATTGATGACCACGGGGTGGCCTTGGATATGTCCCTGTTCAAGTACGATCGTGAGCCGCTGGCTGCTCGCCTTTTCGGTGAAGTTCGATTCGGCCGATTTCGAGAGCTTCTGGCAAAGGAGGAGCCCATCCTTGACGAGAAAAGGGAGGGGCTCAACCGCAGCCATCCAGTCTGCAAGTGCGTGATCGCTGCAATCGAAACGCGGATTGAGAAGCTGGTTCAGGAGGAATCACAGCGCCAGAGGGAAGCGCGGACCAAGATTGATGATGAGGAACGGACGAGATATCGTGACGCTTTCAAGGTTCTCAACGAGATCGCGGAGGCCGAGGCAGAGGAAGTTCACAATCTCGGCCAGGAAGCCAATGCGAAGGTCGAACCGCCGCCCAATGGATTCTGTTTGTATCCTGATTCCGCCCATCTGTCGGTTGGCAAACGGTATGCTTTTGAGGTTCGGATTGACACCAACAAGTTCAGTCCCGGGAGTGTGGTGCGGGTGTCCTCAAGCACTCCCAAGTTGGGCATCGTCGGGAACACGGAATTCAAGGTCGGCAAAGTCGCCAGCGGTCAGATCGTGCGTCGGTTCGTGACTGTGCAAGGAACAGAAGCCGGAGTGCGCGCAATACTGCAGGCCGCGCTTGGCAAGAATATCACGGAGGCGACAGTCTATGTTGACCCCGAGAAGGAGGAGAATGAGTACCTGTACGAAAATGGTTTGGTCTTCCGCCCGGAGTCATTGACGGTGAGGATGAACAAGATCCGTTACGCTGTATTGCGGGTCTACCTCAAGATCGTGGAGGGAGGCAGCACAATAAATCTCAAGAGTGACCATGAAAGGGTTCACATCGAGCCTGAGGAAATCCTTGTCAAGGAGGCGGATGCTCGCCGAAATGTTGCTGAGTACGAGATTAAGGTCTGGGGAGACGAGACGGAAGTGACAGCGATAGTCACGGCCGAAACCGAAGCTGCGGACGCACTTCTTGAGGTCAAGACGCGCATGGAGGAAGAACCGGAGCGCCCGAGGGGGCATGGCATGTTCAATACTGAACCCCACTTCGACGTAGACGATTTAGAGCCTCTCCAACGGACATCGTACAGCCGAGAGACGGGGACGATAACCGTCTACGCACACTTCCCATCAATCGGCGTCTATGTCGGCAAGAACTTGTGTCACAAGAAAACCCTTGCCGCCCAAGTCTTGATTGCAGACTTGATCGCAGAACGTTGCTTTTTTGAGATGGCGCAGGCGAAGAAGCGTGATGTGGCTATTAGTCCAGAAGCTCTGTCCGCGCGCATTCAGCGTGACGCGCAGGAACTCTCACGAAAATATGGAATGCGTGTACACAAGGCACTGGTTGATCCGGCTTTGGTGCGGAAAGATCAATCAGACCCTGCAGCACAAGCCTGACATGGAATGCCTAACACACCAAGGCATTGCATTGAGCGAGTCGGCGAGCCTCGATGCAATGCGTGGTTGAACGAGCCCGGTGGAACAGGCCGACCTTGTAATTAGCTTTCCCTCCTCAGCCGGCCCCGACGGCCCGTGGTCGAGACTTCCTTGGGCGTGCGCAAGCCTCTCCGTGCCCGACCCACCCAGTCAAACCAGCCGGATGCCCGTTGCTGAGGGTCGTACTTGGGCCGGCGCGGGCGCTGAACTCGTTCCGCCGCCGCGGGCCGACGACACCCCCGCACGCACGAGGCGCGGTCGCGCTCGCGTTGATCGTCCGGGCGGCACTGGGAGACCGGCTCATGGCGGTGGGCCGCGGGCCAGGCAGCCGATCAGGACCATCGGACACTGGCAGTGCGGACATTCCGGCGGCGCGAGGGGGATCGGCGCCGGGTTCGGGCGGGGTCGCACCCGCAGGCGACGGAGCACCTGGCGCCACCGTCGCTTGGCGGCCGGGGCCAGCCGTGGTAACGCACGCGCTGAAAGCCCCGTGGCAGCAGATGTTGCAGGAAGCGCGCAGGAAGGTCTCGGCCGGCAAGCGTGATTGCACGAGCCCGCGGTCACCTGACTCGGTGCGCCTATTCTCAGAGCCCGTCGTGCGCGTGCGCTCAATCCACGACACCAGCCCAGCCTTTCAAGGCTGGGTAAACCGCCCCTCACGCAACAAAGTCCCGGCAGGGACGGCAGAACGGCTCTTTCGTCCCTGGCGGGACTCCGGCATCCGCTTCCCATGAATCCCACCGCTAAAGCGCTGGGCTATTGTCGGGTTGCCTGCCCCGTCCATCCTCGCCGGCTCTTCATTGGCCCTGCGCCCCTCGCCCCTCGAAATTTGCCACTCGCAATTGCCCCAACCCAACGCGCTCAACCGACAAAGTGTGCTCGCTACGCTCGGCGAGAAGTCAGTTCGCCTTTCGCTCGCCGACTCGCTCCGTGTTCAGTGGAAGCGCGCACCGGGTCGCGCCCAAGGGGTTCTCCGGCTTGCGGACCTGCCTGCTGCCTTCCCCGGCCTGGGTGCTGGCAGAAGCCGGAAGAATGTCTTCCATAAGCGATGCCTGGCGCCTGGCATCGAAATTGCTGCGTGGACCGCATGGGAAATTGTTCGACATCGGCCGTCTTGGTTGCGGGGGTTCTCGTGATGTTGGTGGTCCAGGCCTCCGACCAGCGGGTTCTGACCGGTCATGTGCCCCCGGCGGTGGCCCGGTTGCAGCCGGCCGGCCGTCTGCCGGCGACCCATCAACTGGAACTGGCCATCGGCCTGCCGTTGCACCACCGGGAGGCGCTCACCAACCTGTTGCGGCAGATCTACACGCCGTCCAGTCCCAACTACCACCACTATTTGACGCCGGACCAGTTCACAAAGACATTTGGCCCGACGGAGCAGGAGTATCAAGCGACGATCGCCTTCGCGAAGGCCAACGGTCTGACCGTCCGGGGCACGCACGCCAACCGGATGTTGCTGGATGTGACGGGGGCTGTCGCGGAGGTCGAAAAGGCCTTCCATATGACGATGCAGGTGTATGCGCACCCACAGGAGGTCCGGACCTTTTTCGCGCCGGATGCCGAACCCTCGCTCGCCGCCGGCCTGCCGGTGCTGGATGTCAGCGGCCTGGACAACTATACCCTGCCCCACCCCATGGGTCTGCGGCGCAAGCCGCTGGAGTCGGACCCGAACGCCACTCCGCGCGCCGGTTCGGGACCGAGTCATTCATTTTGGGGCAAGGACTTCCGTAACGCCTATGTTCCGGGCACTTCGCTCACCGGCGCCGGCCAGGCGGTGGGGTTGGTCGAGTTGGACGGCTACTTCACCAGCGACATCACCCGCTACGAAAACCAGGCGGGGGTGCGTAATGTTCCTCTGCAAAATGTGCTGATTGACGGTTTCAATGGGGTGCCAACGAGTCGCATCTCGGGCAGTGGCAACGAAGAGGTGGCGCTGGACATTGAAATGGCAATCAGCATGGCGCCGGGGCTGGCCAAGGTGATGGTTTATGAGGCTTCGCCCAATGGGACGACAGCCACGATTGACGACCTGTTCAATCGCATGGCCACCGACAACCAGGCCAAACAACTGAGCTGCTCCTGGGGGTTCGATATTGATGCCACTTCACAGCAAATCTTCCAACAATTCGCGGCCCAGGGACAGTCCTTCTTCCTGGCGGGGGGCGATGCCGGCGCCTTCAATGGGCCGGTGGATCAACCCGCCGACGATCCGTATATCACCATCGTGGGCGGCACAAGCCTGACAACCACCACCTCGGGAACCTGGACCTCGGAAACGACCTGGAACGGCAGCGGGGGAGGCATCAGCACCATTTATCCGATTCCAGCCTGGCAGCAGGGCATTGACATGTCCGTGAACCAGGGCTCCACAAGCATGCGGAACCTGCCGGATGTCGCCATGATCGCGGACAATGTCTGGGACATCGCGGACAACGGCCAGTCTTTCGCCGTGGTGGGCACCAGTGTTGCGGCGCCGCTCTGGGCCGCCTTCACCGCGCTGGTAAACCAACAGGCGGCGACCACCGGCCAGCCGCCGGTCGGCTTCGCCAATCCCGCCCTTTACGCGATCGGCCAAGGTCCGGACTACCGGAGTTGCTTCCATGACATCACGACGGGCAACAACACGAGCAGCAGCAGCCCAAACCGGTTCTATGCCGCGTCCGGTTACGACCTTTGCACGGGCTTCGGAACACCGAACGGGACCAGCCTCATCAACGCCCTCCTGGCTCCGCCGACCGAACCGCTCCTCATCATGCCACCTTTGGGCTTTACCTCCCAAGGCCCGGTGGGCGGTCCGTTCACCGTCACCTCGGAGACTTATACGCTGACCAACGCGGGAACCGCCCCGCTGAGCTGGTCGCTGGTCAACCCCTCCTCCTGGCTCAATGTGTCGCCCACCAGCGGCACCCTGCAACCCGGCGGACCCGCCACCACGGTGACGGTGAGTCTCAACTCCACCGACACCAATTTGCTGATCGGATACGAGGCCGCCACGGTCGTGTTCACGGATCTGACGGATGGCGCCGGACAACCCGTGCAGTTCACCCTGTTCGTGGGCAATGGCGGTTTCGAAACCGGCGATTTCACCGACTGGAATTTCTCCGGCGACCCCAACAACACCTTTGCGGACAGCATTGACACCACTTCGTTGGCCGGCAGCAGCAGCATTCCCGGGGTGGATGACTCGCTTTTCGTTCACAGCGGCATTTATGGCGCGTTCCTTGGCCAGAACACCACGCTGGGGTCGCTCAGCCAGACGCTGCCCACCGTGGCCGGACAGAGTTACCGGCTGTCGTTCTGGCTGGATAATCCGGCCATCGGCACGCCCAACGCCTTCAGCGCCTTGTGGAACGGGACCACGCTGGTCAGCCTGACCGACGTGGGGCAATTCGCCTGGACGAACATGCAATACGTGGTGACCGCCACGGGCGCGAGTTCCGTTCTCGAATTCGACTTCCGCAACGATCTGAACGCCTTCGGGCTGGATGATATTACCGTCCAACCCGTTCCCGCGCCCGCCTTCCTGAACACGACGCAAAGCGGCGGCATTCTCTCCTTCACCTGGAGCGCCGTCCCCGGAATCACCTACCAGGTGCAATATACCGCGCAACTTGGTACACCGAGCTGGACTAATTTGGGTGGCGCGGTGACGGCGACCAGCGGCACCGTGACGGCGACCGATCCGATCAGTGCCTCGCCGCAACGCTTCTATCGGGTCATTCTCGCGCAATAGGAGCGCGGCTGACCGTAGCGGCGCTCGGCAGAACGCCGCCAACAAAAAGAGTCCAATCAGCGGCGCTCGGCCGAGACGCCGTTACGACGAGAGGTTGCCGGCCTGGTGGCAGAAGTTGCGACGCGGAATTGAACGGCAGATGGCGTCGCGTTCTCCGCGCTCGCTCCGAGACACGAAGTCGGCATCGCCGCCGGGTTTGCCGCAGACCGGCCGGCCGGCCGGTTGAGATCTTTGGTGCCGCAGTTGAAGAACTCCGCGGTCGGCGCGATTTCGTCGGCGGTGAGGGCGAGGCGGGCGACCGGCACGCGGAACGGCGAGCCACTCACGTAGGTCAGACCCACCTTGTGGCAGAAGTTGCGACGCGGAATTGAACGGCAGATGGCGTCGCATTCTCCGCTCTCACTCCGAAACACGGAGTCGGGATCGCCGCCGTGGTTACCGCCGGATTGACACCATGCAAAGTGATGGCAATCTGTCGGCATGACGCGCACGCAAATCCAACTGCCCGATGACGTTTACGACCGTGCCCGCAAGATCTGCAAGAGCCGCGAGATTTCCCTGGCCGAGCTGGCCCGGCGAGGCCTCGAATACATCTTGAGCGTGTATGCGACGCAACCCGCACCCGGCGGCGAGTGGCAGCCGCCCAAGCCTCGCCGTCTCGGTTGGAAGGGCCTGAGCGACGCGGAAATCAAGGAGCAGGCGCAACTCACCGCCACGGAAGCCGCCCTCGCCCACCGCCGGAGAAAGTGACGCGCCATGCTCTCCATTGACACGAACATCTTGTTTTACGCTTTCAACGAGGACTCGCCCAGCCACGCGGCGGCCTATGGCTGGCTGACGTCCATCCAGCACGAGGAGGCCGTGGCCACCTCCGAGTTCATCCTCGCCGAACTCTACGGGCTGCTGCGCAACCCTGCCGTGCTCAAGCACCCGCTGGAGGCTGACGAAGCCGTTGAAGTCATCCAGACCTATCGCCGCCACCCACGCTGGCGGCTCATCGGCTTCACCGTCGAAAGTCGCCCGCTGCATGACGCCCTCTGGGAAAAGGCCCGTCGGAAGGACTTTGCTTTTCGCCGCCTTTACGACGCCCGGTCGGCCCTCACCATGACCGCGCAAGGCGTGACCGAGTTCGCGTCGGTGAACGTGAAGGACTACGAAGGTCTCGGTTTTCGGAAAGTGTGGAATCCTCTCCGAGCTTGAGCGGGAGAGGCCAGAGCGCACGTTGAAGGCAACGACTGGACCGTCGCTGGCTCATTTGCGGGAGCATCAGTGGCGGTTTTGCCAGCCGCTGCCACGCAGACGGAAGGAAGCCGCCCCGGTTGCCCGGAGCGGCTTTGAATCTGTCCGATCAGCGGCGCTCGGCCGAGACGCCGCTACGACGAGGGCTTGCTTCTTCTTCGCGGGCTTGGCGGCGGCCTCAACAGGATGCGGTTCATCACCGAGGTCAACGGCTGAAACCAGCAGCAATAATCCGCTTGCCAGATCATCGTTTCTGACTTATCCATAAAATCAATGTCACTGATCGTCAAAGAACGCCCCGCACCCTTCGTGGCGCGGCCGGGCTGGCGTTTGCCGGTCAGCGGACCAGCAACCACCAACCCTCAACCTACCCAACTCGCATGACCCTGCACGAATTGCACAACAAAATCAGCAAGAACAAGGACCTCACGACCGCGCTTGGCCGGGTGGATCCCGCGGTGATCGACTACTACACGCATGTCTTGAAGTTGACCTTCCCGCACGTGTTCAAGGCGGAACACGAACCCGATCCCAACCGGTTTCAACTGCTCAAAGCCATTTACTTCAGGACGGCTGCCGCCGCGATGAACTACCTCGACGTGACGGGTGTGACCGCCGCGATCGGCAAATCCGTGGCCAACCTCAAGAATTTCAGCTACCGGAAGAACATTCCCAACCTGGCCTTCGACCACGATTTTCTGGTCCGCCACCTGGGCGTCCCGGAGAGCAAGGTGTTGAAGTTCTGGGAGGCGGTTGACATCCGGAAAACCGTAACGATCCGGCTGATGCAACAGCCCGGATTCAAGCTCGAGAGTCTAGTGGCGGGCGCGGAACAGACCTTCGATTCGACTGGCGGCCCCGATTGGGAGCACCTCTCCCCGGGTTTTTGGACCCGGATGGCAGGGTTCGCCCTAGGCTGTGCCAATGTGGGATTGGCCGTGGGCAGTGTCGGTATCGGCACCCCCGTCGCGGTCGCCTCCGTCGCGGCCGGAGCCGCCGCTGTGGCCGCCGGCTGAGGGCAGGGAAGCGAGGCCCCAGCCAAGCCAGCGGGAACCCGCGGCTCATCCGCTCTACGGCTCCGGTTCGACCTCAAACCGGTGGCTGGCATCATCCATTGCGGTGTGCAGGATTCGGATCGAGCTCGAGAACAAGCCGCTCCGGTTGCCCGGAGCGGCTTTGAATCTGGTCCATCAGCGGCGCTCGGCCGAGTCGCCGCTCCGATGAGGGCTTACTTCTTCTTCGCGGGCTTCGCGGCGGCGGCCTGCTTGTCCGCGATCGCGGCCTGGGCGGCGGCGAGGCGGGCGACGGGCACGCGGAACGGCGAGCAACTCACGTAGGTCAGTCCGACCTTGTGGCAGAATTTCACGGAGTCGGGATCGCCACCGTGTTCGCCGCAGATGCCCAGCTTGATGCCCGGCCGGGTCGCATTGCCCTTCTCGGCCGCGATCTTGATGAGTTGGCCCACGCCCGTCTGGTCAATGGTGGCGAACGGATTCTTCTTCACGATCTCCGCCTCGGTGTACGGCCCCAGGAAGCTGCCGGAGTCGTCCCGGCTCATGCCCAGACAGGTCTGGGTGAGGTCGTTCGTGCCGAAGCTGAAGAACTCGGCAGTCTGCGCAATTTCGTCGGCGGTCAGGGCGCCGCGCGCGTAACCTGATTAACGTAAAACGTAGTTTAGCTCCGTGGCAAAACTCGGCGTGTTACTGGTAGTTTAACGCCGTGATCAAGAAATCCCTTGGGCAACGAATCGCTGAGCTTCGCAAGACGTGCAAACTGACGCAGCAAGACTTCGCGGAAAAGTGCGGTTATTCAGTGGAGTTCGTCAGCCTGGTGGAACGCGGAGTGAACGCCCCCTCTGTCGCTGGACTGGAGAAGATCGCCAAAGCCCTGAAGGTCGAGATCAAGGACTTGTTTGATTTCGAGAAAGGAGGAGGCAAGTGAGCGATTCACATTCGGGCGTGTTGGATTTCGACAGGCTCAAACAAACCGTTGCGCCGCTGATGCGGAATCTGCAAAGCGACGGCATCGCTCCGCGGCACCTCGTCTTTGGCGGCCCCGGCGAAACTCCGAACCGCAAACCAACAGTGCCCACCGACGCCCGTTCTGAATTCCTCGCCAACCGGGCGATGGGCGATTGGGCGGAGCGCATGCTTTCTGCCGCCATCACAGCCGCTTCCCAGGAATGGAGAATCGTCCAGTACGGGAACACCGACCGGATTGCTGCCGGGCATCCCGAGTTTCGGCAGCGCTACTTGAACGGCTTGGAGGAAACCCGGCTTTACGGCAAGCGGCCGGACTTGCTGCTGCTTCACAAAGACGCTGACGTTCCCGCCGACGTTTCCGAATGGGAGCATGTTCGCGCGGAGCAGATCACTCGGAAGGCTGTGGGGGCCATTGAAGTCAGATCGAGCAAGTTCGAGGCGCTGACCTACATGAGAGTTCGGCGCGAACAGAAGGAAGCGGGAAAGAAGTCAGGGCGAGACACCCCAAGCTTCACAGTCAAGGTCGAGGATTTGAAGATTGTCTATCGTTGGTTGGAAAGGTACCGAGTCCCTCAAATTTACGCCCAGGTGTTCTTTGATTCGGTCTTCGCCATCAATTTCCTCGACATCTTTTCCATCGTCGCGGGCGGTGAGGACTACGGCATCGAAAAGCCCAACAAGAGCCAGGAGAAGGCGACGATCATGATTCCGATCACCTATGGGCGACAAATCGGACGCGCCACCTCACTGCCACAGTTTGCCGCTGAGCACAAGGTCACGGCCTTGGGAAGGCATGACGTTTATGTGGTGCCGCAGGGCGGCGGGTTTGATTTGGATGCAGCGGCGCTAAAAAACGTTCTCCACGGAGCCTGAGCACAGCGGATCAACGGGGTACCAAACTCAGTTGGAGGATCGCCAACCTGTCGATTTCCAGTTGCCGGTGGCCCTCCGGTTGATCATCCAACGCCTGGAGTTGCCTAAGAAGACCGGCGGCCGCGCACCTCGTCATAGCGACCATTTCAGGGCAAGGCATCGCCTCCACGTCCTTCGGTTCAAGCTTGTTAAGTCCGTCTCCGTAAAAACGGTTCACCTGCTTGAACGAGTCCCGGCCCCACGAACTGTTGAGAAAGACCGTCATCAGCGGAGAGAGATTCCAAGACGTTTCCTTTGCGTAGAGTCCGTGGAAGCACGTGAGGTTCTTGGCGCCGGCGCTGTTTAAGATGTACTTCACTGACTCGCGCGAGAAAACTGCGACCCAGATGTCAGCAGGTTCGCGGTTCTCCGGTAGGTACCAGACGGGACGATGGCTCGGCAAGTGTCTTTGAGGGATACCGAGCCGCTTGCCTGTTTCCAGATAAGCCTCCAACTCGGGGCCGTTGCACTTGGGGTTTAGCAAAAAACAACGGCGATCCGCGGACACAAGTTCCTGCAACTTTTCGGGTGTAAACACCAATCCATGCGCATCCACTGCCTTAGTGATACACCGGTCCACGTCGTGCAGGTTTAAACCCGCAACTGCGAGGTCGCTGCGACGGAGGCAAAAGAAGTCGTTCGCACCGGTGGCGATCCCCCTTCGGCAATCGAAGTAGTCGCCCACGCGTTTTGGAAAATTGGGCGGGTTCTCTTGTGGATTTCGATCCAAGATTGTGTTCAGCCATTTCTCGGCGGCGGCCTTCTTGGAGAAATCCAAGTAGTTCAAGCCGCCGGAGGACTTCTTCGAGTCGCGCAGCAATTCCGCAACAAAGTCCTGAACTTGTTCAATCGTGGTGACCCGAACGCCGTGAATTGGCGACGTATTGGGCCGTCCCTTCTCGATGAAGATCAAACAGGAAGTTGTCAGGGCGGAATCGAACAGATTCACCGATGGGCAGAATACCGCGATTCCTACCGGACGAATTTGCCGCAAGAGCCGCTCTTTGACCTCGACGCCGAAATTCGCGTTCAAGAACTCCGCAGGAATGATGACGGCAGCGCGCCCGCCCATCGCCAAATCTTCCCATATTTTCAAGAGAAAGAGGGCGTAGAGGTTTGTCAGTCGATCCAGAGGCGTGCCGAATCGCTCTTCCAAATAACACCAGTCGGCTTCGGAAAAGTCGAGGTGATGGGCTTTGACGTAGGGAGGATTCGCGATGATGCCATCGATCAAGCCGACTTCGCTCCTCAAGTAATCGCCGCAGATCAGCTTGGTGCCGCGCGGAGAGGACTGTTTTGATTGTTGGAGAGAAGCAGAGTCACGGTCGATGCCAAGCAACTGCGTGGCAGGATTTTTCAGCCAGCACTCGTGCAATAGGTTTCCAAACCCGACCGCCGGGTCGAGAACCGTCCGGGGCCGATGCGAAGTCACCCATCTTGCCATCACTTCCGCGATTGGCTGAGGCGTGGGAACCTGCCCAAACGCCTTGTCACGAACCGAATTTCGATTCCATAAACCAACCAAAGCGTAGGGATCAACCGACCCTACAGCGAATTCAACTTTCGTTGGTTCAAAATAGAGCGAGAGGAAGCTCTGGTTTTCGCGCACTTTCACTGGCCGAAACATGCACGGGGCTTAACTACGTGTAAAGTCAAAACGGTTTCCGACTCGGCTAGGAGCCTGAGCAGCGAAGAAGCCGCCCCGGTTGCCCGGAGCGGCTTTGAATCTGTCCGATCAGCGGCACTCGGCCGAGCCGACGCCACGACCTGAAGTTACTTCTTCTTCGCGGGCTTCGCGGCGGCGGCCTGCTTGTCCGCGATCGCGGCCTGGGCGGCGGCGAGGCGGGCGACGGGCACGCGGAACGGCGAGCAACTCACG
>Ga0187877_1003142_pt1 | contig 13772 bp, 11 predicted proteins | sample June2016WEW_17_1_3_FD_132430 | JGI IMG/M metagenome (GOLD analysis project Ga0187877, IMG submission 132430) | Peatland microbial communities from SPRUCE experiment site at the Marcell Experimental Forest, Minnesota, USA - June2016WEW_17_100 | ecosystem: Environmental > Terrestrial > Soil >... | reverse complement strand
CTCCACTTCGGCTAACGCAGCCGACAGCTTGTCGGCTGCTCGATCCCCAGTACCCATCAAAAACTGATAGCTTCTCTCGTGATTCGCTCAGGAACCACCGTCATCTCGCGATTGCGCCCGTGGGTCTGCTTGAGCGGCGTTGTTCTTCAGGCCTCATCTGCGGGAGTTGGCGACTGGTAGCCGCCACCACGCGCACACTTGCCATAGCCGGCGGCGGTCGGAAGAGAGAGATCCCCACTGAGGAGTGAGTCGCCCGCAACCCAACGGGCACCAAAACGGGCACCAAAGCGGTTAAAGCGGTTTAGGCTGGATTAGGTCGGATTGGTGTTGATTCCTCGGAAGAATGGTCTAATTTGCCCCCAAGTAGTGGGTTTCAAAGAGCGATTTCGACCCTCGACTGCATCCCTAAGTGGCTCTCCTTAAACATCTTGCGCGGCCGGGTACGAGCAACGCGAACCCAAACGCGAACCCCGGCCAGTAGCGCACCATAGCGTGCCGAGGCAGACCGTAGCGCGCTGTAGCCCGAAGCACCCCTCCTCCGCGGCGGCCAAGTACCCCAAAAAGTTGAATGTTCTGCCGGCCCCCCGCCATGGAAATCTGCGTAAGCAGACCAAAGCCTCCCACAAGCCATTTACGGTGGTCGGCGCCGGCCGGGCACAATGGGGGGCGGTATGAACAAGTATCGACTGCTGAAGATGAACAGCCGGGGCGGCCGGTATTACGCCGAGGAGATCGCCACCGGCCTGCGCCGGTCGCTCAAGACGGCCGACCGGGAGGCAGCCGGGAAGCTCCTCCACGCGCTGAACGAGTCCCACCGGAACCCCCACCTCAACCAGCTCATGGGCCAGGCATACCTCGCCGGGAGCGACCCCCAGGCCCTCACCCGGACCTGGCAGGACGTCCTGGCCGCCCTCATCGCCTGCGGGATGGTCTACAGGAACACCCACGAGCAGAAACCCATCCCCCAGCGAACAGTCGCATTCCTCCCAAGCCCACAGATGTCTCCCAGCGATGTGGCTGGAGCCATCGTCCACGAGCTCGACCGCGTGGAACCGGACAATTGCCTGTTCTTCGGCTACCAGATGGCATCGAGGGCCGTGGTGGGGAAGCTCTGCGAGATCGCGCGGACGGGACATGTGCGCATCGTCGTTGGCGACGGACCGAGCGGTAGGAACCAGCTCGCAGATGAGGACAGCCCTCTGCGGAAACTTCCAGCCCTCCACCTGATCCAGATCCCATACAGGGTCAACACGCAGGCGCTCCTGGCCTTCAACAGGATCACCCACGAGGCCGTATGCTTCGTCGGGAGCTTCCCCTTCGACCAGAGCGAAGCCAGCAGAACGGAGAACATGCTGGTTGCTTTCGGAAACTACGACCTGTGCGAAAAAATATACGAGGGCTATGACGCCATGGCGCACATGGCGGACATGAACGGTGTCCGGTAGCCCGAGGGTTCAAAAGTGGTTATGATGGGGCGTTGTCTTCCTCACCGTAGCGGTGGCAACGTGGATACTCAGATGTTTTCTTCAGACGTTTCCGCAATAGCCGACCAGATCCCAGCCGGCACCCAAACGGCGGTATCTGCGCCCCACGCCGTGAGCGGGTGGGGTCTGGCAGGAGCACACCTCGCGCACGCCGACCGCCTCGACGAGACGACCGAGGCCAGCATACCAGCACATCCATCGGCCAAGCCCGCCGCCAACGGGGAGAGACTTTAGTTTTGGATGGCAGAATGGGCATCAGAGAACTATAGTGGGGCAAGAGGATGCAATCGCCCCCGGAGGTGCGGAGGAGATGCGATCCTCAGCAAGCCGACCGGAGGTTGAAATAGTTGCCAGAGGCAGAAATCCGTCATAATAGTACCGGAGCAATACCGATCATGAGAAAAGTTTGGGCATATAATCCGCACGCGGGTGGCATGAAGATAAAACCTGCGGATCAGGAGTAGATCCGGCGTCGGATACTGGCGCACGCGAACAAGAATTACAAAGGAAAGTTCATCCGGCTCGACATCCGCTTTCGCGGCGCGCTGATCTACATCGATGCCTTCGTCGAACCCGCTCCCCCCTCCGAGGAGCTGTTGCGGCTCAGGGCCGAGACCAAAGAGCAGTACCTCGAGTTCATGAGGAACTCGCCACGGCCACCCTCAGCGGCGGGGCCTACGGCCTCCCCTGGGCCAGCCCGCCCAGCTCCCCCGGAAGCACCAACTCCTACGCGCTGACCGCCATCGCCTACGACACCAAGGGCATGTCCCTCACCTCCGCGCCGGTCACCATCCTCGTCACCGCCGACCAGGGGCCCGCCGTCGCCATGACCAGCCCCACCAACGGCACCTACTACAGCCTGTGGGTAACGGCCACCGACCGGTACGGATGCACTGGCACCAGCACCACCAACACGTCCTATGTCCTCAACCCGCCAACAATTGTCCTCACATCACCCACCAATGGTGCTACATTCACAGCCGGGCTCGAAATCCCGGCTACCGTCACCGCAACATTTGATTCAACCCACACAACAGCGAGCGTGACCTGCTACTGCATCACCAACGTGAGCTACGCCGGGATAGCCGCAGCCAGCAGCCCCACCTCTCCATTCTCCGCGACATGGGCGTTGGTGCCAACGAATACTATCGCGGCCTATGCTCAGATAACTGACATTTTGGCGATGATGTGCGTAAGTGTTTGCCACTGTAGTTAGTGGTTTTCCGTTGTATCCGCTTGGTTTTGTCGTTGTGAGGCGCCTAAAGAAGCCCTAGAACTGTTTTGCTGAGTTGCTTGCGGCGCTTTGATTGGGCAGGGAGGTGAAGAGCTCCTCCCGGCTGAGGCGTTGCATCTGGCGGAGAGTTTCCTGGAGAGTGCGCCAATTAGCAATCGCCTTCTTAAGCCACTCATACTGCTCCTTGGACAAGGCGACGCAAATGGTCTTGGCTTTGACTTTGCGGGTCCACGCATAACAAGCGCCCCCGGCTCCCGGGCTCCGAGCTTGAACATAGCCTTCGCTAATCCACCCCGCGTTAGCCAGTTGACCTACGGGGAAATCCGGGATCGGGAAAGCGGACGACTCCAGACCCTAACTTATGCCGCCTTGCTGTGGCAGCTATTCCGCGCCCTCATTGAAGGAGTGCTCAATGATCTGGTCCGAGACTTGGGCCGCATGGTTGTGCGCACGGTTTTGGATGCCATTGATCAGACCGTAGAGGGATTCCTTAATGACGCCTTACACATGAGTCCGCACCAGGTATCGGTTCAATTAAAGGCTGAACAGTTGGGCTATTTGTGACCGTTCTTGGCCTTAAATTATCGCCAAAATGCCAGCTGGATATACCCCACGAGCATATCCCACAGCGATCACTGCGGGATCATTGGCATCGGCGTTAGTAGCGGGAGCTATTATTACGGGCTGGGTTTGGACATAAGCAACGCGGTGCTATACATGGTGCAGTACCCGACCTACACGAAGACGAGCGGCAGCGTGACTGCCAACAAGTGGCAGCACGTGGCCGTAGTGCGAGCGGGCGGTAACTTGTACACCTTCCTGGGGGGCATAAACGTCAACACGACGGCCTGCGGCGCGGGGTGGGCTCCAACCGCAAATCTGGCACCGATCGGGTACGACCCCGCCTACGGCGCAAGCTTCGACGGCTACATAGACGAAGTGCGGTTCTCCCAGGGCGCCCGCTACACCAGCAACTTTACGCCGCCGAGCGGGCCCCTCACCCAGTGAGAGTTGATCGCCCGTGGAACGGGACGAGCCTCGGCTGCAATTTGACGCCTACCGCTAAGGCTGGGCCGAGCGGGCCCGGAAGGCCCACTACCCCAGCGGTGCGCCCAGGAGGCCCTGGGCCAGCAGTCCGCGACCGTCCACCGCGCCTACGCCAAGAACGCCGCCGTCACCATCCCCTCGACCTGCGGGAGGATGCCGCGGCGCTTGGGATGCCCTGCGATCGCCGCCGAACGAAATAGAGGAAATCCGAAGAAAAAGCTTTCGCGTTTTACCCTTTAATCTAAGCCTTTCCTTTTGTTTTGCTTTTGGTCGTTTTCACTGCTTTTTACTGAATCATTAGGCTGAGAGGTCAGAAACTCGCCAAACGAATCGCGACGAAAGAGAGCACCTTGAAGAGTCAGTCCGGCTTTAGCGACCACACCTTATGACGTTGACCGCACCAAGATATGAAAGCCGCCCCCGCTGACCTCGGACCCTTCTTCGAACCCGTCAAGCCCCAGCCCAACCCCAGGCCCAAGGTCCAGGACCTGGGCATCAGGATGCTGTGGCGCATCCCGCGGCGCACCGCCCGGCTCTACCGCAACATCTTCGACGCCCTGGCCGATCTCGAGCGGCTCCTGCCGCCGGAGCGGCACGTGACGGAGGAGGACATCGCCAACCTCTGCCGGACCCTGGGCAAGGCGAAGCCATCGCCCCCGGAGCCGCGGGCCGATCCCCCCACGGGCGTGCTGGCCAAGGACCTGGAGGCGCAGGGCTGCCGCGTCACCAACTACCAGCTCATGCTCGTGCGGGCGCTCCTGAACATCGACTGGCTCCCCAGGCCCGGAGGGCACCAGTTCTTCACCGGCATCCTCGAGATCCGCCCCACCGAGGATGGCGTCGCCGGGCAGTGGATGCTACCCGGGCCCTGCGGGGTAAACCACCTCCTGCGCAGGGAATTCGAGAAGCTGTGCGCGGGACCAGGAACCTGCCTGACCCCAGAAGGGCGAAGGCAGTGCCTCGCGGGGATCAAACCGCTCCGGGGGCGAAATCCGGCCACACAAATAAGTGCTTGGCCGACAAATCCCTTTCCGCTGACGCCCGCTGCGACGAGCTCATCCAGTCCCTCACCGACGAGGAGCGAGCCCGGCTGACCCGCTTTGCCGAACGCCGGCTGGGGCACTTCGGCTTAAGGGACCGCGAGCCGAAGGAGCTCTTCCATCAAGCCATCTGCTCGGTCCTGCGCGGGCTCAGCGGCGACGGCGGGCGCAGGCCCAACCCCAGGGACATGGCGGGCCGCGACTCCGGGCTGAACTACCTGCGGGGGGCGATCAACTCGGTCGCGGAGGGATGGGCCTGCACGTTCTATAGCGAAGACGAAAACAACTGCTCCCTGGACGCGCTCCCGGAGTTCCTCCCCGCCGCCGCCGACACACTGAAGAGCGTCGAATACGCCGACTTCGTGGCCGAGCTCTTCAAGAGGCTTCGCCAGCGGGCGCCGGCCCGGCTACTGCCGACCATCGACGCATGGGAGAAGCCGCCCGATGGGCGCATCCCGATCGTCACCAGCCGCAAGCACACCGCCGCCGTGAGGCGCCTGGCCCGCCAGATCGCCATCGAGCTGGGCATCTCGCCGCCTAAAACGAAGAAGCCACCTGGCGATGCGCCAGGTGGCTCTGATAGTTCGCCGCCCTGCTACGGTGCAGAGGCGGCTCCAGAAGCGGCCCCGGAGGAAGGCCCTTCGGAAGAACCCGGCTGGTAGGCCGGCTCCGGGTGTTGCTCTATGAACGCCCGCAGCGAGGCCACGTGGATGAGCCGCACCCCGGACTTGGCGCCGGGCCTCCGCAGCACCACCGACCTCACCGGGGGCGTCCAGTCGTTGGCGAGCGAGGGCAGGACGAGCTCGTAGAGCTGGGTCCGGCTCAGCCCGAACAGCGGGTCCCGCTCCGCCGCGTGCGGCATCCGCAGGTACTCCGGCCCCCGCGCCTCGCCGGGAACCAATGTGATCTTCGTATTCGTGGTTTGCATACTATTATTCCTTTCTACCCTTAATAGCGACTCAAACCGTCCAAGCGCACCCGTCGGCGCTCAAGCCTGCAGGGCCACGGGCTCCTGGGGGGGCACCCGCCGGGGTGGCGGCCACCTCGGCCGCCTTCCTCGCCGCCAGGAACGCCTCGGCCTCGTCCAGGGTCAGCGCGGGCAACCCGAGCCGGATCCGACGGAGCTTCTCGGTCGCGTAGACCGTCAGGTCCAGGATGTCCTGGATGGTCATCCAGGTTGGCTTCCTCTTCCGGCACGTCTTGCCCGCCGCCTTGTAGAGCTCCTGGCGGATCAGCTCCTTCTCCTCGAAGCGGTCATACTTCTTGTTGACCTCGGCGCCGTGGCCCAGAAAGACGGCCACGAGGGCCGGGGATCCGGGTGGTGCCTGAGAAACTCCACCACGAAATCCCTATACTCCGGCAGGGTCGGCAGGTCCATGTCCGTCTCTCCCTTGTCGTTGAAGAAGTCCATATCGACGCCATCGTCCTCGGCTGATTCCTCCAGCTTCGGAACCGCCATGCAGGTGACGTCGCCCTGCCGCGCGCCCAGATGGAAATCGGTGGTGAAAACCCCGGTCATCTCCACGTCTGCCGGCTCGATGAGCAGGAATGCCTCGCGGCGCCGGAACGGGCGCCGGATCACCTTGGACTTCTTCTTGGCGTCCGGATCGTGGGCCTTCACCCCTATCGCCGGATTCCTGTCGCACCAATCCAGGCCCATGGCGAAGTTGAAGAAGGTCACCAGCACCTCCAGGCGGTTGTTGACCGTCGAGGCATCGTATTTCTTCACCAGGTGGTCCCTGAACCTCATGATCTGCAGCGTGGTGACGTCCTCGATGATGCCGTCGGCATCCAGGCCGAGGAATCCAACAAATGCGGCCATCACGGTCCGCCGGCTCCTGAGCGTCTCATCGTCCAGCCCGCTGGGTTCGTCGAGGAAGATCTTCGAGCCCTCGCGCACCGTCACGTTCGGGATCTTGATGCCCGTGGCGATGTGATACAGCTTCTTGGCCACATCCATGTATTGCCGCTTGGTCAGTATCCGGCTCTGCGCGGCCAGCGAGAGGAGCACCCAGCACATGACGATGTAGCGCGCCACCGAGCGGACCACGCTCTTGGTCGAAAACTCCTTGCGCTCCCCGCCGGGACCCTCGAACATCCCGGTGAAGAACGGCGAACCCTTCTCTTGGCGAACCTCAAACATGAAGTCGAACTAATGAGAGAAAGCGACGGCCGGGCGAATTATGCCCCCCGTTTTTCCCACAATCCGACCGCGTACAAGGGCGTCCGGCGGCGAGCCGATCCGCAAGTGCCCCAGCAAAACAGAAGTTTTCAGACCCAGTTTTGCAATCCTCTCGAATGAAAGCATTTGAGGAACTTGGTATTGTTAGAGAATGGGTGGTTTGCGCCTGCCAGCATTGCTCTGGTCACTTGGAGTTTGCCAGGTCTGCCGCTGGAACATCGATCCAGTGCCCGCACTGCGGAAAAGACACGGTTTTATCCATTCCAACGGTTGCTCCCGACCGTTCGACCAAATCACCTTGTGCGATAAGCATCCATGTAATCATGTCACGTTACACGAGTGCTTACTGCACCGCCCGTGTTCTCAAGGCAGTTGGTGATAAGGTGAAGTTAATTGCCTGTGTCCTTGGCGGATGTATCGCTTTGATCGGATTGATGATGTATTCTGAATCTGTAGTGTATGCAGTCGGCGGCGTCACATCTGGTGCTATCGTTGCCATTCCAATGTATGTATTAGGCATTCTCATTTCAGTGCAGGGGCAGATTCTCCAAGCAATACTTGACACCGCCGTCAATACTTCATCGTTGCTTACCAAGGACGAGGTCCAAGAGATCATGCTCAGTTCCTCGAAGGGCCGAGTAATCCTGAAAGATTGACGGGCCACTTCCCACCGCCTCGTCGCTCTTAGGAGGTGATGCTCAATCGACCAGCGCCAGCGCCAAAACGCGAACCCAAACGCGAACCCAGAGGCCGTTTTTCGCCTGGTTCGGCTACAGTCGGCCTGGACACGCCTGGACGCCCCTGGCCGGGTTGCCGGGGGGTTGAAGGGGCGAGGGTTGCCCGATTCCGACCCTCGCCTCCAACCCAACACAGCGAGGCAAGCGACTCCCGGAATCAGCGTGAGTGTGCCGGCTGGTACCTCGCGCCCCGCCGGCCCACGGGGGCTTCAACTCCTCGTCCCGTTGCACATAGAGCCGGATGACTTTGACCCGAGACAATGCCGCGACAGACCCGCCAGGACTTCCGGTCACGCGGCTGAGCCGGAGATTCGCCGGGAGCTTGGGGTTGAGAAGCTTTCTGGCCAGGCAGCCGCTCGCCTAGACCCGTGACTGCAGATAGACGGCTCCGACTTCGAATCCCTCTTCCGGCGTGCCTTCGAGCCTGCCGTTTTCGAAGAACGTTGGTTCGTAGCGTTCGTGGCTGTGGGTGAAGAAGGCCACGCTCCAGGCATTTCGGTAGGGTCCCAAATAGCGCAGACGGCAGAGATGCGTTGGAACGTTCCGCAGCCGTTCCATATAGGCGGCGCGCGTCTCTCCGTTGGCCTTCAGGATTTGCGGAGATGGGGGGAAGGGCTCCATGTAGGCATCGATATAACACAAAGCGCCCCGGAATTGCACGTCAATCCGGGTGAACTTCCCGCGATAGTGATCTTCGGCGTAGCGGAGTATTCGTCCTCGGGTTTCCACCTGAAGTTGAGGCGGGATCTTGACGCCTGCCGAGTGGGGATCATAGGTCCAGACTTTTCGCATTCCCATGGTGTGCATCTTTCGGATCTGGTTAGCCATTCACTTTCGGGAGCCTATCGACCCGGTTCAGGCCGACCCCGCCGGCTTGGTGCTTTCGCTCGGTGGGGGCGGCCAATGGGGGCTTGCCGGGGCGGCGCTTCAGCGCAAACGCAGGTCACGTCAGACGCGGGATTGGGCTCAGATAGCCGAACTGTTCGAGGCGCTTGGCGAGTTTCTTGAGGTCGCCCTGGCGGACGGCAATCCGCAGTCCTTCCACCTTGAGAACGATCCCCCGCAGGACGGGGTCCGAAGCGAGAAGACGGCGGACTTCATCCTCGTCACTGACCTTCAGAACGAGGTAATCCGGCTCCAGGCTCAACGGGGCAATGCGAGCCAGGGTTCGCTGGAAGAACTGCTCCCAGATCGCGGGAGGAGCGGCCGAAACCACGCGCCGGACCAGCCGTATGCGCTCCTCGATGTCTTCGCGCGAGTCGCACCCGCCCAGAAAGGACTTGGGCGTCATTCGGTAGCGGCCTGCCGTTAGCGGCTCCATGAACTGCCTGAGCGCCAGTTCGGTAAGTTTGTCCGCGTTGCGGCAGGTGGCGAGCAGCCGGGCCTCGTCCAGGACAACGGGGGACCGGGCCGGCGGGCCGGCGGCCAATTCGTAGTGGTCCCGCCGGCGAAACACGAACTCGCCCAGCGGTGTCAGGCGTACAAAACGCAGCCCATCGTACGGCGTCAGGTAGCCCTTCCTGGGGCGGCGATAGGTCGTGTGCGTGGGCGAAACATAGGCGATTTCCGCGATTCCAAAGGCGGCGAGCAGGAAGGCAAAGCCCTTGAGCAACGGCTCGCTCACCAGTTCGAACTCGTTGTGGCCGCTGACGTAGAGGGACCTCGACCACATATCTTGGACCGCCGTGGCCTGCGCCTGCAGACCGCCCGCTCCCGGATTGAAAAGGCTGGGCCGCTCTTCCCGCAGCGTGTGGAAGCTGCGAATGTTTTCCCAAGAAACCCATTTCCCGGCTGGCACCTTCTCGAAGAATACGGCGAGGTTCTTCACGGCCTGAGCGCTGTATGGGCACCACTGGTTGCGGCTCTTGGCCAGATGGCCGAGCAGTTCCTCATGGAGGAAGGAAGCGTTGGCCAACACTCTCTCGATCACCTCCCGCACAGGTTCGGCGCTGTCGCCACGGGCCAGGAGTTTTTCCCGCTCCTTCTCGCCCGCGAAAGCCATTCCACCGACCAGAAGCCGGGTGCGCACCAGCGCCAGATCGTCGTTGCCTGAGTTTTCGAAGAACTCGGGCCCCCCGGTCATCTCGTGGAGGGTTAGGAGCGAGGGGAGGGCAATTCGTTCGGATTTCGTGTATTTGAGATGTCCCTGCGCGATGTATTCAGCGACCAACCGAAGATCGCCGACCGACTTCCGGGCGCACGAGTACTGGGTGTGCGCGGCGGGAACGTGGTCCAGGGGCAGCAGTTCATAGCCGAGCGGCGGCGGAACGAACGCCTTGAAGGCTTGTCGAATCGCGTCGGGCAAAAGCAGGCAGTAGTCTTCCTTCTTCGGTTTGTTCTGCCCGGAATAATAGCCCCACTGGTTTTCCACGTCCCGCAGGATGGCCAGAAAACCATGCTCCGGCGGAATGAGAAAGGGCTCGTAGTAAATCCGCCGCTCATCCGGATTTGCCGGCGCGACCGGGTGGCCAAGCGTCTTTTCCAGCGCGGCGAGGTTCACGCGCCGCTCCCACGCCACCGCCGCGATGGCCTCCCGGGTCTTCTCTGGCAACGTCTCGAAGAACCGGCGCCCCATGGCCTGATCCCGGAGCACCGCAAGCAGGAGTGAAATGAGGTAAGCCTTCTTGGGGGCCTTGTCCGCTTCGGAAGGCCGCGGGCGGTCCGGCTGCGGGAGCGCGCCGGGGTAGCTTTTCACCAATTGCTGCAGATTGGCGTCATAAAGCCATTTGAAGAACGTCGCTGGATACAACTTGAGCAGCACGTCTTCGATGGGAGCGTGCAGCAACTTCTCGATCTCGTAGAACATGGCCATGGCAGGGACCTAACCAAGAATGTCGTCCACGTCCGCTTCCGTGAGGGATTTCAGGGCGACTCCATCGCTGGCAATCACCGCATCGAAAAGCTGGCGCTTGCGTTCCTGCAATTGCACGATCTTTTCCTCGACCGAGTCGCGCACGATCAGCCGGTAGGTGAAGACGGTCCGGTCCTGCCCGATGCGATGCGTGCGGTCGACAGCCTGGGCTTCCGCAGCCGTGTTCCACCACGGATCGAAAATGAACACCGTGTCGGCGGCGGTCAGATTCAGGCCCAGACCGCCGGTCTTCAGGGTCATGAGGAACACCTTGAGGTCGTCGCGACTTTGGAACTGCCGGACGAGGGTTTCCCGGTTGCCGGTGGCGCCGGTCATGGTCAGGTGGCCAATTCCCCGCTGCTCGAGGTCGGCGGACAGAAGGTCAACCGCCGCCAGAAAATTGGTGAAGACCAGGGCCTTATGCCCATTGAGCACGGCATCCTGGATGCTTTCGATGACCATCTCGCGCTTGGGGGAGGTGATGGCGCCTTCGCTTTTCTCCTCCGGAATGGTGGCCACCTGCCGCAGTTCCAGGAGCGCCTCCAGGATGAAGAAGCGGCTGGCGTGCATGCCCTCCTCGGCGATCCGCCGCTTGATGGTCTCGTGATAGAACCGGCGGCGCGAATCATACAACTGCCGCTGTTCGGGGCTCATGTCCCCATAGAGTGTCTGCTCGATCTTTTCGGGGAGTTCCTTGAGCACGTCGCGCTTGAGCCGCCGCAGAATGAACGGGTAGATCTTCCGGCGCAGTTCCCGCGCGGCGTCCTTGTCGTCGTGCTGATGGATGGGAGTCGCATAGTCGCGGCTGAACTGCGCCTCGGAACCGAACATGGCGGGGTTCAGGAACCGGAAGAGCGAATAGAGTTCGCCCAAGTGGTTCTCGATGGGGGTGCCGCTGAGGGCCAGCCGGCGTTGGGCTTGGAGCAGCAGCACCGCCTTGGAGGTCTGAGTGTCGATGTTCTTGATCGCCTGGGATTCGTCCAGGATCACGTAGTAGAACTGCCGCTCCACGAACTGCTCGATGCTGGCCCGCAGCGTGCCGTAGGTCGTCAGGACGAGCTGGCCCCGCATGGCCGCATCCAGGTCGCGGTTCGCGCCATGGTAAACGCCGCACCGCAGAGCCGGGCAGAACCGTTCGACCTCGCGCTGCCAGTTGAAAAGCAGACTCCGGGGCATGACCAGCAGCGACGGCGTGGTCTGCGCGGGGTATAGACGCGCCAGGAGGGCAATCGTCTGCACGGTCTTGCCCAACCCCATGTCGTCCGCCAAACACCCGCCCAGGCCATGGGTGTGGAGATAGTCCAGCCACTTGAGCCCGTCCATCTGGTACAATCGCAAGTTCCCGGCGATCGGAGGCGCCGGCAGTTCCTTGTCCGCCAGCGCGTTGAACCCGAGGAACACTTGCCGCGCCTTGGAGAACTGCGCCTCGGCGTCGTTCCGGTCGATGAGCTCCTCGATCAACGGCAAGTCAAAGAACGACACCCGGACTCCCGCCTCGTGCTTCCGAAACAACCGGGCCAGTTTCGCCAGGTAGTCGCTATTCACCACCGCCTGGGTGCCGTCGCTCAGAGTGACATAGGAATGCTTCCGGTAGTGCGCCAGCACTTCCATCAAGGAGAAATCCTGGCCGTCGATCTCGAGATCGGCCGTGCCATCCAGGAAATCGATGCCGAACCCCAGTTTCAGTTTCAGTTTGGGGGTCACCGGCTTGATCCGGTAGGCCCGCAGCTTCTCGGCTCCCAGAAGAACGTAGCGCCGTGCCAGTTCGCCCAACTCCTGTCCCAGGAAGCGACCCGCCAGATCCTTGCCGGCAATGAATCCATGTTCGTCGGCATACAGCGACGCCTCCGCATTCTCGCCGAGTTCCTTCTGGTGACGGTTCAAAGTGCGGGTCAATCCCAGACGCTCTTCTGCCAGGGGAGCATAGACGACGTCCCGCACGACGATCGTTTTCTCCGCTTCATTGACAATCGCCACGCGGACGATGTCGTACTTGCGCGTGAAATCCATGGGAAAACGCGGCAAGGTGTGAATCAGGTCGAAGTGCAGATCGCCGGAGTCGTCCACGCTCTGAAACAGGATCGCGGGCCGGGCCTGCAAGGGCTCACCGACCGTCGTGGCATACCCATTGTAGCGGACCGCAACGCCCGTGAAGTGCGAAAACAGCAACGACAGGCAGCGCTCCAGCATCGTCTCGGGAAAGGAACTCGCGAACAGCGCGAGGCGGCGGAAGTTCTCGCCCACCGGCGGTGTTTCGTAGATCTGGTGTCCCGCCAGGACATGGGTTTCGTTGACAAACCGGAACTCGTCGGCCTGGGCCAGGATTTGTCCGTCGCGCTCCAAAAGCAACCGGCCGGTGACCCACGGTGGATTCCTGGCGCGATCGGCGGCGAGTTCGAGCACGACCTCCACGCTTTCGGGAGCGAAGGCCAGTGGCTGCCGGTCCTCGCCCACCAGCGCGGCGCAGTTGCGCAGAGGCCAGAGCAAGTGCTCGTGGTGATGCAGGTAGATTCGCTGCGCCCCGCCCTCCCATCCCACCAAGTCCTGTTGGCGGCCCTGGATCAAGGCCATCGCCTTCAGCAGGTCCCGCAAGGCGCCGCGGGTGGCGCGGTGATCGATGTCCCGCGGTCGGCCCTTGTCGTCCACAACTTGCACGTAAGCGCCGCCCTCATCGAATTGCAACTGGACGACAACGTCCCCTCCGGCCCCTTCGCCCGCCAACGCCCGCTGGTCCGCGCGTTGGAGCGCCACGAATAGAGGCGGCTCTTGTTCGACTGTGGTCTCAGGCAGCATGATGGAGCCTTCTGTGCGAAAACAGGTCAGGATGGTGCCATGATGCGGTCGGCGCTTTCAACCTATAAATGCAATCCAGTGAGCGTTCGGCAGGGCGGCTGACAAGATCCGCCGTAACGCCTTGAGGAGGGGAGGGTTAAAAGATTCTGGTGGCTTTCTCGCTCACGGTCTGCTCAACTGGGGGCATGTGTGTTCACCTCTCCGACGGTTCTATTGACGGTGTTGCTTCGGCAAGCGTGCGGCGGCCTGAAAAATCCGCTTCGCGCGTGAGCGCGGGGTTCAAGGCGAAGCGGTTGGCTGCCAGCGCGGGGGGTTGAGCCATGCTCAGCCGGTATCGTCAGGCGGGAGGGCCTGCTTGTACTTCCAAGGGAACCACCGGGTCGGATGTTCCCGCGCTTCCTTGG
>Ga0187877_1003130_pt1 | contig 13814 bp, 15 predicted proteins | sample June2016WEW_17_1_3_FD_132430 | JGI IMG/M metagenome (GOLD analysis project Ga0187877, IMG submission 132430) | Peatland microbial communities from SPRUCE experiment site at the Marcell Experimental Forest, Minnesota, USA - June2016WEW_17_100 | ecosystem: Environmental > Terrestrial > Soil >... | reverse complement strand
TGTATCTGGATGCCAGCGCACTGGTTAAGCTTTATCTGCCTGAACCGGACAGTGATGCCCTTGATGCCGCTATTCGGGGACGAAGCGATCTCATGGTGTCCGACCTGGCAATCACAGAAATTGTCTCATCGATATTGCGCCGACGTCGCGAGGGAATCCTGTCTCCTCCATCATGTGTGCGCCTTCACCGGAAGATTCTGGCGGATATCGAGAGCGGACTTTATATCAAGAATGACCTGATGCCGGAAGTACATCGCGAAGCCGAACGTTTATTGATGGCTATTGACGATGTCGCTTTGCGGGCCGCGGATGCTCTTCACCTGGCCCTTGCAAGCCTATCAGGCGCCTCGGCAATAGTGACGTACGATCTTCGATTGGCAAAAGCGGCGATCAGAATAGGATTGAACTCTCTGCCTTAGATAATTCGGAAACTAAGGTTTTAACCGCCCAGGCAGGTCATATCTCCAGGATGCGCGTTATATGTCCAGGTGGTCAGAACGTACGAATCGACAGATGCACGGTGAGCTGCCGCTATATTTTCGTACTCATCGGACTGTCTGTTCATCTGATTCGTTTTCTTCAATACTCTCAAGCCACAATTCTTTTGTTGCGCGATACCGCGCTTTTTGATCAAGCGTTCGCTTTAACATGTCGAGCTTTGCATTGACTGATAGCACGTAGGAAAGCAGAACACACAGCAGAGTTCCTATGATTACAAACGGCCAATCACTGCGATCTATAACGCCAAGGAATCGCCCCAACTCACAGAATATGAGAGCCAGGGCTATGGTGCCCCAGACTCCAAGCGGAGGCTTTACGTTCAAGGCGTATTTTGCCGCTTTCGAAAAGTCTTTCTGCCAAGGGTTGGTTTTCATCGTATTGCTCTCCTGAAGACGTTGGATAATCTGAAATCGGATTCAAGCGCATGGCGGATAATCGTGGACGCAATCATTATGATCACGAGCATTGCCAGAATATTGATCCGAGAAAAGATCAATGGCCCTACAACTTCCTTTGGAAGCTGAGCTTGGAGCAGTGTGAAGACGATCACCGCTGCTCCTGCCACAAATGCCCACAACCACTCCGATTGCCCGATAGCGGTGATGGCCCGGAAGGGAATGTGTTCGGTCCGAGTCGAAGATGTTTTTGCTGCCCGCAGTCTGCGAGCGAATCTTTCATCGAATTCTGCCGACACCTTCGGATGCGGGAGTCGGCCAAGCAAAGCGGTGGTCTCAGTCAGGCCATTGTAAAGACGGGAACAGCCTGGGCAATCCATGAGATGCTTTTGGAATGTCGTGGTCTCCTGCGCCGTTGCCGTCTCTGTTAAGATCGAGCGGATTACATTTCTTGCATTTCTGCAATTCATTACTATGCTCCTGGGAGAGGAGTTTCTCCCTTAAGTATTTTGCGGAGGGCCATAACTCCACGGAAAACGCGTTGCTTAACGTTATTTTGAGTGATGCCAAGGGCCTGAGCGCATTCCTCGATCGAAAGTCCCTGAACCTTGGTAAGAATTACCGCGCTGCGATGTTTCTCAGGCAAACACCGTAGTGCTGCCCGAACACCGATATTTGTGTCGTTATCTGGCCAGCAGTGGGATGGAATTTCAATTGTTTTTTCCAACTCCTCAGTTCCGGCGGTATTCCACCACAGCCACCGACGGCGGCGCGCTTCCTGGCGGCATTGATTATGAACGATCCCGAACAACCATGCCCTGAAAGATCCCCTCTCAGGATCAAATTGCCAGATTCTGAGATACGCCGAGAGAAGAGCATCCTGGGCGACATCTTCCGCCAGGTTTCTGTATTCCAAATAACCCCGAGCGAAGCTGACAACCGGATTTTTATAACGTTCATAAAGATTGTCAAAAGCAGCTGCATCTCCCTTCGCAGCGTGATATACGAGCTCTTCGTCGGTAAGTACAGCCATTCCTTGTTCCTCGGCAGATTTATGCGCCGATTAAGCTATGTTTTGTATGAACCTGACAGCGACCGCCACCAGTCCATGTGGCATTGCTGTTTCTCTATAGGCTGCAACAAGCAGCAAGATTATCCCTCCGGCTAAGCAGAAGATTTCTGACCGGGATAACCTGATATCACCTAAGTTCTTTACCTTGGCAGGCTTCCATTGCCACCATCGATTAGATAGATAGACGCCAAAGCCGGCGGTAGAGGCAACAACCAGTATATATGCCAACATTTCTAATCCGCCGATGCTCATGCCGAGTGCTGCGCCATCCCATGCATTATATTGCTTTAAATCAGATGAGCTAAATGAGTTCGTGCCTGAAATCAAGCCGGTCGTAATTCCAAGGGAGATAGGCAATACATATCCAATGGGAAAGCTGAATTTTTGAAACAGATTCGCCAGCACGCAATAGGCAACTATTGAGAAGTTGAACATAAGCGTTAAGGCTAATTCGGACCAGAATGTGCCGGTGACAGCAAAATGGCCGGCCGCAACCAGTGGGCTTCCGCGCATGAAGCCCTCCGGCAAGAAATAGTAACCGATCAAAAATGTGCTGTTGGAAACCAATGTAAATAATCCATATAGCATGAGAACTCGCATGAAGACATTTTCATGTTTCCACAACTGGCTGATGCTCATGATCGTATCCCTCCATTTGGCTATCAGTGATGCGTAACAACCCCACCTGGGGCAACATCTCTATTTCAACATCCTCAAGTATCTCTATGCATGAAACGGACGAAAGGTTACATAAACGCGCAGTCTCAATATGCCGGCAGGCGAATCTCGGCTACATAGAAGGCGCCATAACCACAATGGGATAGGGATGAGGTATGGAGATTAAGCCAATCCGAGTGACTGGTGGCCGACTCTGCCCCGGAATACGCATTTAACTGAAAAGTTTTCCTCAGGCATATTCATGATAATGTCAGAATCCAAAGGCAAAACTTGAATGTAATAGCCGCTGCTGTATTGCTACTGCTGGATGCCTGAGCAGGATGGCAGAATTCTGGTAACAATTCCTTGCTGGAATAAGGCTGGCTTATCGGAAGCCATGAGCAAATACCCATTAGTATACGCAGCGAGTTCAACAAACTGCGAGGTTTCCCTACCATGATCCAACTTCGCTTGTTTTTGGTCTAGATGTCTGAAGATCCAGTCCCTTTTCCTGAAGTCGACCGGGTTGTACACGAACCGGCGCGTTTGGCTATCATGACCGTGCTCTCTTCATGCCGCAGCGCCGACTTCCTTTTCCTTCAAAGTGTGACCGGGCTCTCCAAAGGCAATCTTTCCGTTCAGATATCGCATCTCGAAGAGGCCGGGCTGGTGACTGTCGAAAAGAGCATTGTAAACAAGAAGACACTCACCAGAATTTCGCTAACCGGGCAAGGGACCGAAGTGATGGAGCACTACTGGAAAACCATGGACCAGATAAGAAAGCAATCCCGATTCAAAGCAAAACGATAGAGATGAAGTTCCATACGCCTGAAGGCAACAGCCGTTATCAATAAAGGATAATTTCAAAGCTCTACCGAGTGTAAAACTTGCGGCTCTGAGCTCAATTGATAATCATGATCTTCAGGCTCACCTCCTTGGACAGGGATTGATGGATCCGGTGAAAGACAGGCTGTCTAAGTTGATGTATAGTCGCGAAACCGGAAGTTAGGCTTCTGCCAAAAGCACATTGACGGGATGCGTGTTACTCGTCCACTGAGGTTCGTTGCTTCCCGGAATGCGTGAGACTTGATCAAAAACCAACTCCAATACAGCAGCATTTTATTGTATTGTGAATGGTCAGGAATTAAGATTTTGACAATGCTTGCCCACCGCGCTAAATTTGTTTATGTCCAAACCGGACCGGGGGTGCGAATTGAAAACATCTTTTGCAGTTTCGGAGGACGGCGTTCAAATTGCCTATGATGTCAATGGTTCTGGAGAGCCCATCATTTTGCTGCATGGTGGGGGACAAACTCGTCAAGAGTGGCATTATACAGGTTATGTCGAGCGGCTTAGACGTGAGTTCAAAGTCATCGCTATCGACATTCGAGGGAATGGCGAAAGTGACAAGCCCAAAGAATCATCGGACTACGGCATCGGCAAACATTGCCAGGATATTCTGGCTGTAGCAAATGCATGCGGAATCGACCAGTTTTCACTTTGGGGATTTTCTTATGGCGGCAATATCGGTCGGTATCTGGCTGCCCAATCGCCCCGCGTCCTCAATTTCATCATGATTGGTGTTACGTTTGGCCTGGGAGCAGCGGGCGATTTCCGTCAGTGGATCATCGATTCACGCGATCACTGGATACCGATTTTGCAAGCCAAGACTGATGGAAAGCTTGATATTCATACGCTCTCTCAACAGGATCAGGACCTCCTGCAAAAATTCGATATGCCGGTTGCCATAGCATGGACGAGCGGCATGCTGGAGTGGGGAAGCACTGAGCCTGGCGATATTCGGTGTCCAACACTTTGGCTTGCCGGCTCGAGAAATAGTTCTGTAATGTCCGGGATTCGAGAATACGAGGCAAAGCTGAAGGGATCAAAGGTCCAGGTACAGATAGTGCAAGACTTGGACCACATACAGGAGCTTACTGAGGTTGACAAGGTTTTGCCGTTGATGCTGGCCTTTATTCGACAGTTCCATAAAACTGTACAATAGAGATTTCAGCGTCACCGCCGCAACAGCCGCATATTGAATCAACGGAAGACTGTTCTGCATGAACTGCATATCGTTACTCCCCGATAAGTCGCGAAACCGGACAGGCGGATTTGGAATCAGCTCTCCTTAGACGCGCTCAGGGAAATGATATTTTGGGTCCGCTGGGTTCCTCAAATGGGGCTCCTGGCCTGGAATCGCGGCCAAACTGCTTCCTTCACGAATTCTGTTTAGGGAATGCTGGTTCAATAACCCTGGGCCTGGCCGTCCTTGCGCATCTCCGAGGCGCCGAAATAAACGTGCGTCTTCGGGTCGCGCCAGATGGCCTGATAGCCGCCGAAACTGCCGTCCGGTCCCGTGAGCTTATGGCCCATTTTCTCGAGCGCTTTGCGTGTCTCGGACGAGAAGCCGGTTTCCAGCGTCACGGTTCCGACGCCGTCACGCGCTTCGCCCGTCGGCTCGGCGGAGCCGTAATGCCGCCAGCGCGCGGCGTCGCCCGCTTCCTGAAGATTCATACCGAAGTCGATGATGTCGGTCAGCACCTGCACATGTCCCTGCGGCTGCATATCACCCCCCATCACGCCGAAACTCATCAGGGGGTCGCCGTTTTTGAGGAGAAATCCGGGGATGATGGTGTGAAAAGGGCGCTTCCCGGGCGCATAGACATTTGCGTGTCCGGGCGTCAGCACAAAAAGCTCGCCGCGATCCTGGAACATGAAACCAAGCCTGTCGGCAACTAGGCCGGATCCCATCCCGCGATAATTGGACTGAATGAGCGAAACCATCATGCCGTCTTTGTCCGCAACGGTGAAGCAGGTAGTGTCGCCATCCTTAAGTTTGAAATCCCCCGGGCCAATATCGGTCAGCGCGCGGTCGGGCTTGATCAGTGCACGGCGGGCGGCGGCGTATTGATCCGATATCAGCCAGCGGACAGGCACCGGCGCGAAGGCGGGATCCGCGTAGTATTTGGCGAGATCCTCGTAGACCAGGCGCTTGGCTTCGATCATCACGTGAAGCGCAGCCGCACTGCCTGCGCCCATGGATTTCAGATCGAAGCCTTCCAGGATTTTCAGCATCTGCAGCGTTGCGACACCTTGCCCGTTGGGCGGCAGCTCGGCAACCGTGTAGCCGCGATAATTCACGGTCACGGGATCGACCCATTCGGACTTGTGTGCGGCGAAATCTTCATAGCGAAGATCGCCTCCAATGCGTTTCATGTAAGCATCAATGGTTCTGGCGATTTCGCCTCTGTAAAAAGCGTCACGTCCGCCTTGGGCAATCTTCTCATAGGTCGCCGCGAGATCCGGGTTTTTAAAGATCTCGCCTTCCCCAGGTGCGTGGCCATTCACGAGATAGGTCGCGCGCGCATTCGCGATCTCTTCAAGCCCCTTGTTGCCGTAAGATTTCTCAAACGCCGCCATGTTGCGCGCCCAGTAATCGGCGATGAGCTGCGAAACGGGAAACCCTTCGCGCGCGTAGGCGATCGCCGGCGCAAGGTCGTCTGCGATCGGAAGCTTGCCGAATTTTTTGTGCAGCTCGAACCAGGCATCGACCGTTCCGGGCACGGTGACGGGAAGGGAGCCGTAAGGCGGGATATGGGTGCGACCCTTGAGCTCAGCCAGCAGCTTCGGCAAATCACGGCCGAGCGCGGAGCGTCCCGAGCCGTTAAGACCATAAAGCCTGTGTGTCCTCGGATCCCAGACCATGGCGAACAGATCGCCGCCAATGCCGCAGGAAACGGGCTCCATCAGTCCAAGCGCGGCGTTAGTGGCAATGGCGGCATCGACGGCTGTGCCGCCGCGCTTCAAAATGTCGACCGCAATCTGGGTCGCAAGAGGCTGAGCGGTCGCCGCCATGCCGTGAGTGGCGATTACGGGAGAACGAGTCACCCATCGATTGCCGGAATAGCGGTCTCCGCGTCCAATATCCGAGACTGCCACGATCGTAATCGCCGTACCGGCCATCAGCAGCGCCCATAAGATTGATAGAACTCCAATTCGCAGCATCCCCACCTCCTTGCAGAATTATGCTGCAGACCGGCATTTATGCATAACTCATTCTATGCCTTCCTTTCGGAATGCCATCTGATTGAAATTTTCCCCCTGTGCCCGGTTCGGACGGCCGGGACGCCGGCGCTCCCGGGCAGGTGGGCAGCATCCTGCTTGGGGAAAATATATATTTGAAAAGGTGTTGACCGCCGTGTACATGCATCATACAATAGTTGCATAATACAACTAAAATGAGAGGCTGCGTGGATAGGGATTCAATTGAGTTGTTCCGGGCAAAACTGAGGGAGATCGAGCGCGCGGTATGGCTCCAGACCAAGAGCGAAGCACTCTGCTGCGGCGTCACTCTGGCTCAGTGCCACGCAATTCTGGAGATCGGCGCAGCCGGAGAAGTCAACTTAAAGGAGTTGGCTGCACGATTGGGATTGGATAACAGCACTCTGAGCCGGACAGTTGAGAGCCTGGTTAAGGATGGACTGGCGGAAAGAATTCCAAGCGCCCAAGACCGGCGTGCGACGGTCATACGGCTGAACAAGAAGGGCAATGCCGCCCGGGACCGCATCAATTCGACATGGAACCGGATCTGCCGGGAAATGTTTCGAACCATTCCGCACGAAAAACACAATCAGCTGATTGACTCGGTCTCAATCCTGGCAGAGCTTCTGACGGGATGCTGTCGCAGCAGTTATTCAGCGGGCGGGACTATCGTCAAAAGGGGCACTCATGTCTGAATCCTGTTGTTGCTCGAATTCCGGCAGATCGGAGGTTGTGCCGCTCGTCGATGTCAACGCAAACCCGGCGGAAGCTCCTTATCTTACGTCCAGGCTTTCATGGCGGGACAAACTGGGATTTATTCGGGTCCGTCTGGGCATCGCCCGGATGCATTATTCCGTTCCTCCGGGCCTGTATCGCATCGGAAATCCGGATGAAAACTCTCCCGTGCTTGTCACCGCCAACTACAAAATGTCGGTCGATCTGCTTCGAAAGGAACTTGCGGGCGCGAACGCTTGGATTCTTGTTTTAAACACTTATGGAATTAATGTCTGGTGCGCGGCCGGCAAGGGAACGTTCGGCACAGATGAACTTGTGAAACAGATCGAAAATGCCGGTTTGAACTCGGTCGTAGCGCATCGGGAAATCATACTTCCACAGCTCGGAGCTCCGGGAGTTGCTGCCCATGAGGTTAGAAAGCGCACAGGGTTCAGTGTCGTTTACGGGCCCGTGTATGCGAGGGATCTCCCTGCTTTCCTGGTGGGCGGAAAGCAACCCGAAATGCGTTGCGTTCGGTTTGGCCTTATGGACCGGACTGTTTTAATCCCGATGGAGTTGATTCCCGCGCTGAAGTGGGCGCCGGTTATTGTTGGACTGATCCTGCTGATGCGGTTTGCAGAAGGATCCGGCACAAAGATCGGAATACTCCAAGATATCATTTCCTATTTCGGAGCGGTTGCAATGGGTACCGTAGTATTTCAGGTCCTCCTTCCCTGGATTCCTGGAAGATCCTTTGTCTGGAAAGGATGGTTGCTGGGCGCGATCTGGGCTTTGTCTCTGGTATTCTGGCTGCGGCCGCTTCTGTGGATTGCCGTTTCAAACCTCCTGGTTCTCCCGATGATTACGGCGTATCTTGCCCTCAACTTCACCGGGTCCACAACGTTTACATCCCTTTCCGGTGTACAAAAAGAGATACGGCTGGCGACTCCCGTCATGATTGCGTCCGCAGGACTGGGAATCGCGCTGAGGATGGCATCCCGGCTGTGGATCTGAAGGAGAGTTCGCGATGATTTTTAAATACCTGAAGGACGTCTCCACCTTGACAATTGATCCATCACGTTGCGGCGGTTGTGGCGTATGTGCGGAAGTCTGTCCCCACTTCGTGTTCCGAATTCAGGGGCACAAAGCGCATATCACCGATCTGGACCTCTGTATGGAATGCGGTGCCTGCGCGAAAAACTGTGCGGCAGGCGCATTGACGGTCCGTGCGGGGGTTGGCTGTGCCGCTGCAATCATTCATGGAAAACTCCGCGGAACGGAACCCAGCTGCGGTTGCTCCCAGGGAGAGTGCGCATAGAAAACTCCAAGACTCTAAGCAATTTCGAGCCTTTGAGCTTTGGAGTCTTCGAGATCGAGAGGGGTTTATAGATCAATCATAACCATTCCTGCACGACAGCTCCGATCCATAGCTTTTCCGCTTACACCCTTTCCTGCGAGCGCTCAACTGAAGTCGCACCTTTAAGAATGTGGAACCTGCCCTCGCGGAAATACATCAGATGGATGCAGAACATCACGGCAAGCACGGCGCCAAATGTAGCTACGATCGTCGCACCCGTGGGCAAGTCGAGCAGAACGGAGAAATAGACGCCCAGCGCCGAAACCAGGGTCCCCATAGTCCAACCGATTGCGAGACGCCGTCCGATACTGTCGGCAAACATCATAGCGCCTACCGACGGAACCACCAGATAGCAGAACACCAGCAAAACGCCGGCGATCGCAACCGAGGAAGTCACAACGAAGCCGAAAGATGCGTAGAAGAGAAAATCCCAGAAACGAATCCTGAACCCGCTTGCTTCCGCTGCTGCAGGATTGGTTGAAATTAACAGGAACTGCTTGCGAAAAATGTAATGGAAAGCGCCGATTACACCGTAGAGCAAAGCCGTTTTGGCCACATCGTGCATGGAGATGGCCAGGATGTTCCCCACGAGCATGTCTTTGAGATGTTCCGTCTCGCCGGTTGCTTTGCTCATGGCGAGAATGGCGGTCGCTGAAGCGACGGCGTAAGCAATTCCGATGAAAGCCTCCAATGGGATATGCCCACGCCTTGTGCGGGCAAACGTGAAGAGAGCCGCGCCGACAAATGTAAACGCCAGGCTTAACCAGTACGCTCCGCCGCCATGCGGGTCCATGCCCACTAAAATAGCGATCGTAGCGCCTAACGCAGCGATCTGTGCCAGTGCCAGATCAACGAAAATGACGCCGCGTTCTACCACGTGCACGCCCAGATAAGCATGGATGCCGGTCAGAATCAGGCTTGCAAGAAACGGCGCCAGCAGAAATGAAAGAATCTCCATAGTGCTCCTAATGACTGGATTGGAATGCTTTGATCAGTAATCCTATGTCGTAATCAAAAAGCTCAAAGTAATTCGTGACCTGTTTCTCTCCGCCTACCGAGGGCAGATACACGATCACCTGGGCGCCGGTTTCACGCCCGATCGACTGCGGAGTTTTCAGATCGAAGTAAGGTTCTACCAATACCACTTTGCAGTTTTCGCGTTTGATCAACTGGATCAGTTCAATCGTGTGACTGGGCGTGGGCGGAATACCGGGACGCGGCTCTACATATCCGATCACATCCAATCCAAAATGCTTGGCGAAATTTGGGAACGAACGATGGTATGTGACCACCTTCTGTCCGCGATACGGCTTCATTTCGGCATCCCACTTCAGCTCGGTCGCACTCAGGCGCTTATTAAAGTCCTCGAACCGTTGCTGAAAATATGCTGCATCCGTGGGATCAAGGTCGGCCAATTTGTTGGCAATGCCGCGGGCGATCCGCCGACCATTGTCCGGATCGAGCCAATAATGCGGATTGCCCAGCGGATGGACATCCCCTTCGGCGCGTGTCACGGTGCCCTGCGGTATTTCCAGAATCTCGCAAAACTGCGAAGCATCCAGGTACCCCTGCGCTCCCACCTGGATCCGCGGGTTCCCACTCTGGGTGATGAGCGGCGGCAGCCACCCGATCTCCAGCTGCAATCCTACGCTGATCAGCAAATCGGCCTGGCGCAGCTTCAAAAGAAAGCTGGGCTTGGCTTCAACGAAGTGCGGATCCTGGTAACCTTTGGCGATGGAATCAACACTGATCTTGTCGCCGCCCACCTCCTGGGCAAGTGCTGTCATGTCTGCGGTGGAAGTCACCACGTTCAGTTTCTTTGTTGCGGCCGCGATCGGCAACACCATGGCGCAAATCAGAAACCAGAACGCAAGATGAATTACCCAACTTGCTTTCTTCATGTGCGTCTCCTAAAACGGGTGGGCACCGTGTGCCCCTAAAGAAAATTGCACCTGCAACAACAGTTCGTGCGTGTCGATGTTGTTTGCATAGCTCGTAAAACGATACTGGCCGCGCACCTGAGCGAATTCGCTTGGCCAATAGGTGAGCACAAGAGAACCGCCTTGATCTGTGGTATCCGCAGACCGGCTGCGGTCGGAGCGATCGTACCGTCCTCCCAAAAACCAGCGCCGGCCCAACTGGTAATCGGCTGAGGTATAAAAACCGAAGGAGCGTTGTTCGACTGGAATCTGTTGGCGTTGGCTCCAGATGAATTCGCTCCGGAGGATGAATGAATGATAAATGGACCGGCGTAACGGCTTCCACCGGAGCGTGGCATCGATGCCATACAGATGCGTAAGGAAATTGCTGCCAAGGTCATTATGGCCGCGGGCATACGAGACTCCAAGATCGAGATTGGTTGATTCCGTGATGTCTTTGTACCCGCGCAAATGGGCGACCTGGCTCAAATCGCTCTTGTTCGATGCCGTAAACACATCGGCCGAATCGCCCCGGAAGAGTTGCCCCGTCGCTTCTAGAAAAATGCCTTTGGGCGCCGGCAGGATGCGCTGGATGGAGACACCGGCGTCATCAATCCCGTCCTCGCCGCCGACCAAGTTGTCGGTTACCAGGGGACGGTCAACCCAGGGGAGCACGTGGTTATGCATTGTATTCACCTTTCCGAACGCGGAGCGCATCTTTCCCGCCCTAACCACAAAACCGGCCGGTAAAGCTGTAAAGGTGATGTAACCTTCCTCCAAATTGACCCCCTCTTCTCCAAAAGAAATGAAGAAATCCCCACGGGCATAAGGGTCCAGAATCGCCTGCAAACCGACTTCCGATTCGTGCATTTGCAGTGAAGGCAAAGGCTGCACAGGATTGTGTCCGGCAGCCCCGATAAAGTCTCCGATCGCGCTTATGTCCGGGTTCAGCGCTTTGGCCGCGCTTCCCCCGGCCCCTCCCAAAGCAGTCGGCTGCTGAGGAGCCGTGCCTGCCGTAGCAATACTCGGGGATGTCACGGGAGCGATGCCAGCAGGGGTTGGAGCTGGATTGGGGACCGGCTGAGCCGCAGCCTGCTGTTCCTTGAGCTGTCGCATCTGTCCCTCCATCGTAATAATCCGGTCTTCAAGGTCCCGGATCTTTTGCAGGAGTGCCGAAATATCCGGCTGCTCCGGAGTTGCTTGTGGTTTGATGTTCTCCTGAGCGGAAAGTGAAGCGGTGAAGAGAATCACAATCGCCAGCCTGCTTACATATCGCATTGAAGCTCCTTTTAAGAGTGTCTGTTTGTTCCGATCACGGAGTGGCTTCACGTTTCCTCCGGACGGGAATGAATATTAAAAATGAGATAAATAGAATTGCTCCAGCGAGGTCGCTTTGAAAGGAGCGCTCACGGGGAATGACCAGGCAGGCCGCTGAACAATGTCAGAGGAACGGCTCGCCATGGCACTGCTTCAGATGAGCAGTTAAGCGACCCTGAGGGAAAATCAAGCAAAAGGAGGACTTCGGTTCGCTTTATTAAGTGAAGTGGTCCTGCTCTGGCAAATTTGAGAAACATGGATAATCCGGAGCACACAAGCGGAATCGAAAACACAGCAGGGTTGCGGCACAATACTTTGGTCCAAGAGCCTATAGCAATAGCAAAGGCTGCAGGAAGAACCGCCGATGTTTTGTCCGGAGTTCATGTAATCCGTGAAATGTGAATCGGGAGCGGTTTTGAATTCGAAGCCGGTTGCGCAGGCACGAAAGGAATGAGAATGTCCAAGCGTTCCGTGGGTCTCTGCAAGAATCATCCCGCAACAAAGAAGGGCGGCGATATAGGCAAAGACTCGTTTGCTCTCCTGGCGCAACATGATTTCCATATTATTGGAAGTTTAGTATGCCCGGTCATCCGATACAATCTCTTTCAATCTTCCATATTCCAGTCAGATCTGAGCATGATTCAAACCGGCGCTTTGTTTCAGGGTATTTAATTTGCATTCCTGTAAACCGCCGCCTGAGGCGGCGCGACTCGAAAGGGCCCTGCCGCTATGACGCTGCCGTCCAGGCGCCCTTCAGGGCTTCAACCACTTGCTTCCCTCTGGAAGACTTCCTGATACCCGCTCTGCGGGTGGAGTGTTCCTCCATTCCAATCTCCACAACTATTGCATTTTGCACATCAATTATGTTCCGAGACAGACATTCTGTGATAGCAGGAGAGACGGGCAAGCTTCTAAGCCTGCATATGCAACGTCAGCTTCCGGATGGCCTTCCCGAAACTCCGGGTGCCGCCCGCTTCGCTTACTACGCGAAGCACCCGGGGGGTGTCGATTACCTGAACTCCCGAAAGAATGGTCACGCCTCGCTTTCTGAAAGGCTCCGGGAGCAAGGGCGTGCTGGGACCGAGAATCGCTATTTCACGGGCTGCTTTGCAGGAATCGAGCAGAGCGTCGATGGTGTGGTTCAGGAGCGTTGTTGCCGATAGCACAACGATCTGGCACTGCGGCAGCAGATCTCCCGCGGCGGAATCGGGCAAAACGCCCAGATCGGGGATCGGCTTGCGCTCAAAAACGTGCAGCATCCGGGCGCGCTCTCGTATCGGACCAACAAGAGGGCCGAAATAGCCGATCATGCCGACGGCATCTTCCGGTTGTACCGGAAGCAGGTCCAGAATATCCGACTCGGCCGCAGCAGGCGGGATACGGATCAGGGCATTCGCGGTTGCGAGTCCAACGGCGCAGGCTGTCACATCAAGCTGTTTCATCCAGGATATCAATTCAGAGGCTTTACGGCCCGCCAGCGTTCCCGCTTCAGCAATAACCGTGCAGGATTCGTATTCCCCTTCGTGTAGGGTATACGCCAGTCCGCACCGGCCATCCTCGAGGGCGACGGCCGTGTATCCCAACCCGACCCTGACGTCCGTCGCATAATGTTCATCCGCTATTGAGAGCGCTTCTTGGTAAATTTCATCGGTCAGCATAAATTTATCCTCACGCAAAGAAGCCAAAGACCTGAAGCAAAGTCGGGTTCTGATAATTAAAAACGGCTTTGCAATGCCAGAATAATGGTCTCACATGCTCAGGGGCAAGTTTCGGCTACGGCGCCGGGGTTACGATGGCAAAGAAAAACACTGCATTGCTTGGCAACAACCGGCTCCGGC
>Ga0187877_1003128_pt1 | contig 13815 bp, 11 predicted proteins | sample June2016WEW_17_1_3_FD_132430 | JGI IMG/M metagenome (GOLD analysis project Ga0187877, IMG submission 132430) | Peatland microbial communities from SPRUCE experiment site at the Marcell Experimental Forest, Minnesota, USA - June2016WEW_17_100 | ecosystem: Environmental > Terrestrial > Soil >... | reverse complement strand
TTTGACACGGGCTTACCGCAGGAGTACGAGCTGCGGTTCGTTAAAAAAGACGGCTCCCAATTCTGGGCATTTTTGAAGGCAAACGCAGTGCAGGAGGATGAGAGTGGATCTATTGTGTGCCAGACTGCCTTGATCGACATCACCGAGCGCAAAAAGGCGGAGGAAGAGAGAATCAAGCTCCTTGCCGAGCTCGAACGCTCCAACAAGGATCTCGAGCAGTTCGCAGACGTGGCGTCTCACGACCTGCAGGAGCCGCTCCGCATGGTATCGAGCTTCACCCAGCTCCTGGCCAGGCGATATGGGGACAAGCTCGACCAGAATGCCAGGGATTACATTGAGTTCGCTGTAAAAGGCTCAAACCGCATGCAGAGAATGATCCAAGACCTGCTGAACTATTCACGTGTCATCTCCGTGGGAAGAGCGCCTGTTCCGATAGATATGAACAGTGTTATCGATGAGACCCTGGCAAACCTCCATTTGGCCATCAGTGATTCAGGGGCATCAGTTATCCATGATTCCCTGCCCGTAGTGATGGCAGACCACTCCCAATTTGTACAGGTTTTCCAGAACCTCATAGGCAATGCCATAAAATTCCGCAGAGATGACCCATTACGCATCCATGTCTCGGCCGGTAAGATCGGGGATGAATGGGTCTTCTCGGTGAAAGACAACGGAATGGGCATCGAACCCCAATACTTCGAACGGATATTTGTTCTTTTCGAGAGGCTTCATGCTGGGGAGACATACCAAGGCGCCGGCATAGGGCTTGCACTCTGCAAACGTATCATTGCCCGGCTTGGGGGCAGGATATGGGTGGAGTCCAAGCCGGGCAAAGGCTCGACCTTCTATTTTACGTTGAAAGGGGTGGAATAATGTTTCTGAAGCGATGTTACCACAGCCTTAGCACCCATCATGGGAGACATTGGCCCTGCTGTTGAGTTAAATGTTTCGCATCCTTCGCTCTTCTCTTGTATTACAGGTAAGTTCCTTTTATCATGAATATATGGCCAAAATAATTAAAAAGACGAAAACAAAGAAAAAGATTGATGAGAATCTTCCATCAAAACCCCCGATCACCAAGAGCGGTGTTCTCCATATTGTCGGTGTTGGTGCGTCCGCCGGTGGATTGGAGGCACTGGAAGAGCTCTTGGGCAATGTATCAGAGGGCAGGGGCATAGCGTATGTTATCGTCCAGCACCTGGACCCGACCCACAAGGGTATCATGCCCGAGCTTCTGCAACGCATGACACACATGAAGGTCACCCAGGTAAAAGACCGCATGCGGGTTAACCCGGACCAAGTCTATGTGATCCCGCCGAACAAGGACATGTCGATCCTGCATGGGGTACTTCATCTGCTCGATCCCACATCGCCCCGGGGGCTTCGTCTGCCGATTGATTTCTTTTTCCGCTCCTTGGCAGAGGACCAGCGGGAACACAGTGTGGGCATTATCCTTTCAGGTATGGGCACAGATGGCACACTTGGCATCAAGGCCATCAAGGAAAATGGGGGTATGGTCCTGGTGCAGGACCCAGCCTCAGCCAAATTCGACAGTATGCCCCGCAGCGCCATAGGAACAGGGCTCGTCGATTACGTGGCTCCGGCAAAAGAACTGTCCGGCAAGCTTATAGAGCTTCTCCATTTTCCCCACCCTCCTCGGGGCAAGGGTGGCGAGCCTGTCCTGGCAAGCACGGCTGTCTCGGCTCTGGAAAAGATCGTCATCCTGCTCCGGACCCACACGGGCCAGGATTTCTCGATGTATAAAAAAGGCACCTTGTACCGCCGGATCGAGCGGCGCATGAGCATCCACCAGATTGACACGATCGCCCATTATGTCCGTTTCTTACAGGAAAATCTCCAGGAGCGGGATCTTCTCTTCAAAGAGCTCCTCATCGGGGTAACGAATTTTTTCCGGGACCCGCCTGCCTGGGAACAACTGAAGGAAAAGGCCATACCAGCGCTCATAGCAAGTAAACCTGAAGGCGGCACTCTTCGCGTGTGGACTCCCGGCTGTTCAACAGGCGAGGAGGCCTATTCACTGGCGATCGTGTTCAAAGAGGCACTCGATCTTATCAAGCCCAAAGGGAACTATAGCTTACAGATCTTTGCCACCGACCTCGACCGGGATGCCGTTGATAAAGCCCGTCAGGCTGTCTATCCCCCCAACATAGCCTCGGATGTCCCGCCTGAGCGCTTAAAAAAGTTTTTCGTCAAGGAAGAGAGCGGCAACTACCGGGTCGTCAAGGAAATCCGTGAGATGGTAGTCTTCGCTGTACAGAATGTCATCATGGACCCTCCCTTTACCAAGCTGGACATCCTTATCTGCAGGAATCTCCTCATCTACCTTGTTCCGGAAATACAAAAAAAAATCCTGTCCTTGTTCCACTACAGCTTGAATCCCGGCGGTATCCTGTTCCTGGGCAGCGCGGAAACCATCGGCAGCCATATCGATCTCTTCACGCCACTGGAAGGCAAATGGAGGATCTATCATCGAAAAGAATCCCTCAGGCAAGCTGAGATTGTGGACTTTCCGTCCTCGCTCTCCTCTTTCTCTTCAGCCTTCTCCAAGGAGGAAGCGGCGACCAAACCCGCGGTAAATCTCCAATCGCTTGCGGATCAGCTGATACTGGAGCGATATGCCCCTCCATCCGTGCTGATCAACAACAAAGGAGACATCATCTACATCAGCGGGCGGACAGGCAAGTATCTGGAACCTGCAGCAGGCAAGGCCAACTTGAATATTTTCGCCATGGCCCGGGAAGGGCTTCAGCATGGGTTGACACGAGCCTTCCAGAAGGTGGTGAATCAAAGAGGCATAATCACCGTACAAGGTCTAAAGGTAGGGACCAATGGCGGAGAGCAGATCGTGGATCTCACAATCCAGTCGATAGAAGAACCGGAAGCCCTCAAGGGTATGTTCACAGTGGTCTTTAAGGATGTGGCGGCCTCTTCGGTTACAAAATCAAGAAACCGCATCTCATCACAAGGCGCTGATATCTCAGAACTGGAGCAGGAGATCAAACGGCTGCGCGACGAGCTGCAGAACTCCCGTGAAGAGATGCAGACCTCGCAGGAAGAGCTCAAAGCCACCAATGAAGAGCTGCAGTCCACCAACGAGGAGCTGCAATCCACCAATGAAGAACTGACCACGTCCAAGGAAGAGATGCAGTCGATGAATGAGGAGCTGCAGACCGTCAATGCCGAGATGCAATCCAAGGTGGAAGAGCTTACGCGATCGAATAACGACATGAAGAACCTGCTCAACAGCACGGACATCGCCACCATGTTTCTGGACAAAGAGCTCCTTCTGCTGCGGTTCACCCCTCATATGAAACGGATCATCAAGCTGATTCCAGGCGATGTAGGACGGTCCATCACCGACATCGTATCAGAGCTGATCTACCCCGAGATGTTCGATGATATTCATGAGGTACTGAAGACCCTGGTATTTAAAGAAAAGCAGGTCTCTACCGGTGACGGGCGCTGGTTCGAAACGCGCATCATGCCTTATCGCACGCTGGAAGACAAAATTGACGGCGTGGTGATTACCTTTACGGACATAACCAAATCCAAAACATTGGAGATGGAATTGCGCAGGGTACGAAAAGAAAGAGAGAAGCGGTAGCGGAACGCACGCAGAAGCTTGCAAAAGCAAACAAGGAGCTCCAGGCCGAGATTGCCAAACGGAAATAAAGACGAAGAGTGGAGGCAAAGAACAGAGGTGAATTAAAATAGGAAAACAATATGTTCAGTAAAAAACGGGTCTAGAACCTGGCCGGCGGTAAGATGTCTCTAACCTTTTCAGATTACGTTTTACGTATCTCTGCATGTCTTAAGAAATACCCTGTAAAGGCTATTTCTCTCGATCATAAGCCCTAGGCAAGATATCGGGCGATTACTCGCCTTGCCACGGTTCCAGATCCAAAATATTTGGATGCGTAGAATCAGACAAAGGTTCTCTATACGGGGAAGATGTATCTATAGGCAACTTCCAGAAACATGAAAGCAAAATGATCGGCCCATGACTGCAATTCCGTGCATATTAGGGGATGTTCTATGGGAACATAAAATTATATTTTTTTGAGGTAATTTCTGGTTGACGTCGACTGATGATTTTGTGCCAGAGGCAACGAACTGAGATGAGATTTTCAAAACCGTTGATTTCGTGCTACACTCCTCAGTCTGGGAGAGCATCTTCACAACAGAGCTTATACCTCAAGATATTCACGTTGTAGGTAATAAATAATCACACTCAAGGATTCTTCTTACATTGGTGATCCCATGAATGGTGGATCATGATGATGTATACATGAAAGCATAAAATTTGTTCCAACAGATCTGCTTTAACCCTATGTGATCAGCTTCATTGATCTTGAATACATATCTCTTATCAATCTGATAGGGCTATCTGCAGCTCCCCCATCAGATACTAAAAAAGACTATTAAAGCTTGGTGTTAGGCTATTGATGCAAGAATCCAAGCCTGTATAGAATTTTTCGACTCTGACCTCACGTCCTTAATCGTAAGACCCGATGCTGTAACTGTCTTCCTGATGTCCTTAATGCACTGAGTTAGTAGTTTGAAGATCCTCTTCTGCGTGCGCATGATATTAGCCCTTTGTTCGACAATAGGTTCCATGATTTCCTCTCTTTCTGCTCTTGACACAATATCTCTCCTTCCGGATGTAACCACCACAATCACTGATGATAGGGAACAAAGATGATAGGGAATCACAAATGCATAGGTTTCCGCTATTTGCTATAATACACTTAACAAAATAAATATCAAGATTAATAATATAAAATCACAATTAAATTAAAATTAATTTTCACAAACTGTGAATTAAAATAATTGATCATAATAAACCGGTTACAAGGAATATGGCAACATTAACACGGAAAAGATGATTATGTTTGTCATGTATCCATAAATTCTTTTGAGTATAAGTATAGATTATGTGTCAAAGGCAACGAACTGAGTTGGGATTTTCAAAACCATAGATAACGTGCCAGGTGCAACGTTCTGGTATGAAGTGTCTCACTGCGTATGTTTCAACTCAAGATCTACAGTTTCCAGACACCACAGAAGAGAGAAGAAATTGCAGGAATATTAATTTGTGATAACGCTGAGCATTAACCCGTATCCTTCTGGATGCTCTAGTTAGCCCATATAGTTATTTCAGTTATTTTCAGCCGAAGTAAGCAACTAAAGCTGTCACCAATATGGCGGTCAGAATGCCGAACACCCACTTGAACAGCGGAGCGGTGAGAAACTCCCAAAACATCGACAAGGCGCGTACCCACCAGTTTGGTTTATTGATAACCTTCTTTAGAAGGGCGTCATCCAGAATTGTGCGCACTCTAGATATAACTTGATTCGACATGTTGGTTGCGCTCACAGAGATAAGGGAAAGCTCATGTTCGAAGGTGGGCTCATCGAATTTGTTCTTCTGTGCGAATGCCCTCCACTCATACACACTTTGAACGTTCTTAGCGAACTGAACATAGTGATCTCTCGGGAATGCTCTTGTCACGACCTCCATCAACTCCTCGATGAATTTAGGCGATATGAGATTTTCATACGAGGTTACTGTTTTTGAAATGAGTTTCAATGCGACTTGCTCGCGTAATACCTGCCCACGAGCGAGAACATGCTGGATATTTCGCATGACATCTCTGGCAAATGGGCATGATGAGGCCGGGCTTATGTCCTTCAATATGGCACTCCCCTCTGATAGGGTTGCGTCATCCACAACGCATAAAGCGTCGTACAGCTTTTTCTTAAATATTTTGAGAGCCTGCTTTTGCACGATTGGTATATGTTGGGGCTAATTATTATACTGCACTATTGCAATATATAACCATTGTTAGCCGAATCACAGATGCAGTATATCCATATATTGAGCGCAAGGCAATATACTGTTGAAATACTTAATCCATAGATCACGTGCCATAGGACACGCTCTGATATGGAGCGCCTTGCAGCATAGGTTTCAAACCAAAATCTTCAATTTTAGAGCCTTTCGAAAGCACCAATTTATCGCAAAAATCACCCATGGAAGGGTCTTCCACCCCGACCAATGAAAGATTATTATACAATTATACATGATGCCCTTTATCCAAACTATTGGAGATCCCTTGAGGCGGGAGTAGTTCCAATAGTTAAGATAAATGTGGATGCTATCCTTCAATTGGGCCTGCATTTGGGTCATAATATTTTTTGCCTTAAGCATGACATTCTTTCATAGGAATCAATGGTTCAATCTGAGATTTGGGCCAGCAATTTATATCACGTTAGGGATGCCCCTTACGGAACACCCCCAGCACTAATCCCTGCTGTTAGCAATTCACGTATCCCTGTTAACGCTTCGTAAACACTCCGTGCATGACTTGATAACAGTATGTTTTGTTATTTCTTTACTGTGTGTCTTTTACCCTTTACTTCTTGCCGGTCTCCCGGCGCACTATAGATATTTATACTGAACCATTCTTCTTGACCTATAGAGATCTTCGGTTGAAATATGCACTATAAGATAATTTTGATCCTCTTTTATCCTCCTTGACAAACAAAGGCCCGGTCTTATTTAAGGTTTCTATTAAAAGAGGTTTCAGAGGTCATGGATTAAGATGTTTTATCGAAAGCTATCGTTCTTATGGGATGTTATTATCCTGAGCGTTCTGCCTAATAGTGTTGTTTTGAGTCAAGTCAAACAACATCCTCTGCCCCTTCTCGTGTCTTTAACTCTCTTTCTTAGAAGATCAGGCCTGATTGGTACCCTGGTCCTATTATGCCTGGTGCGCACCGTGCCGTTGCTTGTCTGTCCGTCGTCGCCTTTAGCCATTAACTGTATTTATCTCTGTGTAGTGTGAAGGATTAACATGCAGTCAACGCCTATCATGAACACACGCCCATGCAGGCTTACGCCGGGGCAATCGACGATGCTGGATTTAGCATATGTCTCTAAATTCCTATGATCTTCAGGAGTCTTAACCATGGCGCTTAAAGCAAACAGTCTGCCCCCTCCTAAGAGCGAAACCGGATGGTGGCTATTTATGCTCATATCGCGACCATTTGCTGCTATCGGTAGGGTGGCGATCAACGGGATCGATAATTTAGGTGCTGCGGCTATTTTCCTCATTCTGGCATTGCTGAAGATCATAAGGCCCAAGCAGCTATCCAAGATTGTTCAGCAAATTTATTACATCGGGATGCGGTCCATGATGATCATCATGCTCGTCGGCCTGTTCACCGGTATGGTCTTAGGCCTCCAAACTTATTATGCATTGAATAAAGTCGGCGCTCAAGGAGCACTCGGCACCCTGGTATCCCTGACCCTGGTCAGTGAGTTAGGACCTGTCCTCACAGCCATCATGATTACAGCCAGGGCAGGTTCCGCCATTAGTGCAGAGATAGGCATCCAGCGCATTTCCGAGCAGATTGACGCACTTTACACCATGCGTATTGACCCGCTCAGGTACCTTGTTAGCCCAAGAATTGCCGCTGCCGTCATCAGCTTTCCCCTGCTCACCGCCCTGTTTGATCTCATCGGCATAATCGGCGGGTATATCTCCGGGGTACTGCTCCTGGGTGCGAATGCCGGCACCTATTATTATCGTGTTCAAACCAGTCTATACATGAAAGATATCTACGACGGTTTCATTAAAACCATCGTTTTTGCCGTCATCGTCGCCACTGTCTGCTGTTATCAGGGTTATTTCGCACATATGCGCACGGATAGCCATGGGGCCAAGGCCGTCGGACTTGCCACCACCTCGGCAGTTGTGATCTCCTGTGTCCTGATCTTGGTGTCGGACTATGTCGTGACATCCCTTCTGATGTAGAGAGAGCTATGGATACGCCATTGATTGAATTCAAGGATGTCACCAAGAGATTCGGATCCAAAACTGTTCTCGAAGGTGTAAACCTCAAGATATACGAGGGGCAGGTCACGACCATCATAGGCCTGAGTGGCGGCGGCAAGAGTGTCCTCCTCAAGCATATCATCGGGCTGCTCAAGCCCGATGAAGGGGCCATTCTTTTCCGGGGCAAACCCTATGCTGAAATGAAAAGGCGTGAGATGACCGCCTCCTTTGCCCAGATGAGCTACATGTTTCAAGACAATGCCCTGTTCGATTCCATGACCGTTTATGAAAATATTGCACTGCCGCTGCAGGAAACAACGAAAAAGGGCGAGGCTGAAATAGACTCTATGGTGACTGCCAGGATCGAACAAACGGAACTGGCTGATGCAGCCGACAAGTTTCCCTCAGAACTCTCCGGCGGTATGCAGAAGCGGGTTGCCCTGGCACGGGCACTGGTCATAGATCCTCAGATTGTCCTCTTTGACGAACCCACTTCCGCGCAGGACCCTGTCCGGAAAAATGCAATCCTGAGCATGATCGCCCAGAACCAGAAAAGATTCGGATTTACCGCGGTCCTGGTCAGCCACGAGATTCCGGATGTGTATTTTATCTCAAACCGTATTCTTGCCCTCTATGATAAAAAAATCGTTTTTCAGGGCACTCCGGAAGAGCTTGATGAATTCGATCACCCTTTCAAAGACGAGGTCATCCATAGCCTGGAAGGATTGCGGGATGAATTATCGGGCCTACACTCCAAGCGGCAGTTCGATGTCATGTATCATGCTCAGCTGAAACATAAAACAAGAGGGGATACATACACCGTGGTGATTTTTACCCTGTATATGCCGGATGACATTGTAGAAGGCCTGGGCTACGAAGAGGCACAGCAGGTGTTACATGCCATGGGGGTATACATTGATAAACATTTCGGCGCCATTGGGGGGTTTTCCACACGCCACGGTATCAATGAATTTGTGACGGTCCTCCCCAATTCGGATCTGGCTGAGGCTGAAGAAATCCTGAAGGTTTTTATCAAGGATTTCCAGGAGCAGGGAATTCGTGACATTCGCGTCAAGGGCCGCAGGCGAGGGGTTTCAGGGGAATGTATTGAGATACCGATCAACGCCGGTTTAGCCCAAGGACAACCCAATGCCGACCTGGATGCTGTCATCAAATCTGCAAAATCAGGGCAAAAAGAAATAGGCCGGCTTCTGTGTTCCACAAAGGAGTAAGTACATGAAAAAGTACTCAATAGAAACTGCAGTAGGAATTTTTCTCGTTTTCGGTCTGCTTTGCATCGGTTACATGACGGTTACGCTCGGTCACGTTTCCTTAATCGGTGACAATTCCTACTCTCTTTTCGCCCGGTTCACCACGGTAACCGGCCTGAGAGTAGGTAGCCTCGTGTATATATCGGGCATTGAGGTCGGACGGGTGGAACAACTTGCCATTGATCAGAAAAACCAGCAGGGCGTGGTGGAAATGAGGATTCGTAACGGTATCAATATTTATGATAATGCCATCGCTTCCATTAAAACGGAAGGACTGATCGGTGATATGGATGTCAGCATAGACCCCGGAGGCGGGGGTGCGCTCCTTAAACCAGGCGGTATCATTACCGAGACGCAACCGCCTCTGGATATCGCGGACCTCATCAGCAAGTATGTCTTCGGTGAGGTAAAAAAGCCATAGCGACATAAACATTAAGGAGGAGTCTGTTATGAAAATAAAATCGGCGGTTTTAGGAATCTTGATGATCTTTTTTTCTTTGCTTCCCGCATATGCCGATACACCGCTTTCCACGATTCAGGTAAATGTCAACAAAGTGCTTGATGTGCTGCGTGATCCAGCGCTCAAGGCCGATTCGGCCAAAGATACCAAGAAAGAAAAACTTCGGTCTATATATGAAAGCATGTTCGACGAAGTCGAACTCTCGAAACGCACCCTGGCGCGAAACTGGAACAAGCTGAATACCGCCCAGCGCAGGGAATTCGTCCAACTCTATCAGGAGGTGCTGGAAAAGGCTTATGTCGATAAAATCCTTTCCTACACCAACGAAAAAATTACTTATGAGAGGGAAACCAAGCTCACGGAAAATCAGGTCGAGGTGCAGACGCTCATCATCACCTCATCAAAGAAAATCCCTATTTTCTATCGTGTTATCTTAAGCACTGGAACATGGAAAGTGTACGATGTCATTATTGAGAATGTCAGTCTGGTTCAGAACTATCGAACCCAGTTCAACAACATCCTGGATAAAAATTCACCTGAACAGCTACTGGAAATCCTGCGAAAAAAGGTGAAAGAGCAATAGGACCACAAGTAGCGGGAGGCTTTCCTCCCCAGGTTGACTCCAACGGCAAGGCTCGTTCTCTTGCCGGCAGCCAGAAAAGGTGACAAACATTGTATACTCATCTTCTCCATGATGAAAGCGGAAAAGGTTGTATCCATGCCGTGAAACATTACTCATATCTGATAGCACTATTCGCTTTTTTTGCCGGGGGCTGTGCCCACAGTCCTAGCAGGGCGTTGAGCACGGACCCTTCCCTTTCAACCCTTCCCCCCCTGCAGGCCTCGGTTGACTCCAACCCGGAGCAAAGGCCTTTGCACCCCCCGGAGATATCCGTAAGACCAGAAGGCGTGGGTGTCGAGGGGAAAGGCAAGCCCGATTCCATGCAGGATCAGACAGGGGGCAAGGATGAGAATCTCGGTGATTACTCAGGCGAAGAAGAACCTTCAATAACCATCTCAGACCCTATCGAGCCGTTCAACCGCGCCATGTATCAGTTCAACGACAAGTTCTACTTCTGGGCACTCAAACCGGCATCGCAAGGCTATGGTAAAATCGTGCCTGAGTTCGCACGGGTAAGCGTTCAGAATTTCTTTTATAATCTCAGGTTTCCGATCCGCTTTGTCAGCTGCCTGCTCCAGGCAGACCTCACATCTTCCGCAAAAGAGCTTGGCCGTTTCACCATCAACACTATCTGGGGTATTGGGGGACTATTGGATCTCGCATCCGACAAGAAACTAAATTTACCAAAAAAAGACGTGGACCTGGGACAAACGCTCGGAGTTTATGGCGTCGGGCACGGTTTCTACATTGTTTGGCCCATAGCGGGGCCCTCCAGTGCCCGGGATTCGGTAGATTTCGTCGGTGAATATTATTTGTATCCCGTTTCCTATATTCAACCCTGGTACACCTCTCTGGGGGTCAGTGGATATGAGGTGGTAAACGATACTTCTCTGAGTATCGGTGATTATGAGTCTCTCAAAGAGGCCGCCATTGATCCCTACGAGGCTATACGCGATGCCTATGTTCAGCATCGGCAGAAGCAACTTGAAGAAGGAGGAATTAAACACAAGCAATCCAGTACCACAGTGGTTCAGCCCGAAGGTACAGGCGGACATCAATAGGATTCATATGATCCTTAACTTGCATGACACATATAAAGAAAGGCTTACCGATGCGAGGACTGCACTCTCCCGGATCAGGAGGGGGGCGCGGATATTTATCGGCTCTGCGTGCGGGGAGCCCCAGCTCCTGGTAAAGACACTCATCGATGTGGCACAGAACCTTGCAGACACCGAGATCATCCACTTTCTGGATCTCGGGCTCGCCTCATATACGGATGAGAAGTATACTGAATAATTCCGCCACAAGGCACTGTTCATCGGCTCGAACACACGTGCCGCCATCAAGGAAGGCAGGGCGGACTATACACCCATCTTCCTCTCGGAGATCCCCCTGCTTATGCAAAGAGGGAGCATGCACATCGATGTTGCCCTCATCACCGTGTCCCCTCCCGACAACAGCGGGTATGTAAGCCTGGAGATCTCTGTTGATATAACCAAGACTGCAGCCGAGATTGCCCAATATGTGGTAGCAGAGGTAAATCCGAACATGCCAAGGACTTTGGGGGACAGCTTCCTCCATATGAGCGAGATCGATGCCTTTGTGGAAAATTATGTCCCCTTTTTGTAGTTTGTACAGAAAGCACCAGGTAATATTGTCAAGGCCAATGGTTATTCCTGAGCATAGATAACTTTCCATAATCATCGCAAAAGATGGGCATGGAAAATCATAGATTACGTGCCAATCGCCACGGTCTGACATGAAGTGTCTTATTGTGTATGTTTCAACCCAAGATCATCGGTTCCAGGCATTTCAAAACTGAGAATATATCGAAGTTATATCTGCTTTGCTTGATAAGGGAAAAACTCCGGAATCTGCGCTTTTGTAGAGATTCAAGGACGTGTGTCATACCTGATATCTCGAATAACCGGTCTATATACGTCCTGAGAAAGAATCCATTCATGAACTCACCCACTTGGATAGAGGAAACAATCAAAACCCTTCCTGCGCGAATAAGGCGAAGTTATGAATACGATGTTCAATGTCATAGACACTTATACCAAGGGGATTTTTTGTATACCCCTTATGCTGTGATAGGTATCAGGAATCTGTGCCCCGATATAGATTTGATACACATTTCATGATATGAAATAAAACACTTACGCCTCTGTGATTTCCCATCATGAATCTGTTTAGGAACTCATTCAGATTTTGCTTTCTATTAATTTTTATGCCCAAGATGGTTAATGAATCCTAAACAGGATGGATGAGTGATGAATGCAGATGAACATAATCCATTGGGAATGATACCTGATCCCTATGCTGGAGATACCTATATACTTCCTGAAGCTCTGTGCTCTGACCAGAGAAGACAGTGGTTCAGAAGATCTAATGAAATAATGGGGTTTCTTACACTTGTGGAATTTTCTCTAAAAGAAAGCAAATCAAGATACGAGCAGCTTATCAATAAGGGTAAACTCAAGCCCGACACACCTCTCAAAATAGCGTCCTCTGACGGTAGATCAATGATATTTCCTACCCATACTTTCTTGAAGCAATGCGGAAATGGAGTCAATATCCTATGTAGGCAGGTCTTCATAATGCTTTATGGCTCTTTAGAAACATTTCTATTTGAGCTTATAGAAAGATCGTTACTGGAGATTGGAGTAACCGATAAAATATTAGAAGTATCCCTTAACATCATGATGAGAAAAAATTGGGATGGAAGGCTGTGTAAACTAAGAGACATATTTGGGCTGTCCTATGGAGCTACCAATATGATCAAACATTTTGGCGGCTTTCAAATGGAATTTGAAGGAAAGACTTTTAAAAATCCTCTTATCTTTTTAGATGAATTGGCACAAATTCGCCACAAGATTGTCCATGCTTCAAATATCTTGGAAGAAGGAAAGCTTATATTCGTGAATGCGCAGGTATTTCATTCATATTATGGTTTCTGCGCTCTTTTTACCGACTATGTGGATGGCCTCTTTGCAGGGAAATTTGCATATCCACGAGTAAAGATAAAGCCATCGGAGGCATGACCAAACAAGCAAGTATGTGGGTCATACCTGGCATCTCAAATAACCGGTCTATATACGTCCTGTGCAAGAGTTAAATCATGACCTCACCCACATGGAATAGTATGGGCAATCAAAACCCGCTTTACGCGAATAAGGCGAAGGTATAGATTGTCCAAGTGAAGTTATATTGCATGATAACGCAGCGACCTTACGATTCGCCCATAAAGTGATAATGATGAAAAAATTGTTGATACCCATATTACTGCTGTTGATGGTAATCACCGGATGCAAAGGTGTAGAAAAAGAAATCTTAATATCACAAACAACTATTCAGATGATGACTACTGGTCACCGCTGAGACGGCCGGAAGCATGGCTTTCGAGGCGGTTGTAAAGTCCATACTTCTTTTTACCCGCAATGCTAGTTGGAGAAAACGTTCGACCAGACATTCCGCAGTAGATCAGTTGCTGTCCTTCCCAAACAGCATAGCAGCCGACAGCGATCAATGGCACTGCTGGATTTGGCCATTCAGCAAAGCGATAGCGTGAAGAGAACTCCGGCATGATGGCTAAGAATT
>Ga0187877_1003126_pt1 | contig 13821 bp, 12 predicted proteins | sample June2016WEW_17_1_3_FD_132430 | JGI IMG/M metagenome (GOLD analysis project Ga0187877, IMG submission 132430) | Peatland microbial communities from SPRUCE experiment site at the Marcell Experimental Forest, Minnesota, USA - June2016WEW_17_100 | ecosystem: Environmental > Terrestrial > Soil >... | reverse complement strand
CCCAGTCTGCTACGAATTCGGCATACCGTGCAGCGTCCTCGGGGCCGGGAGAAACGGCGGGATCTTGATGGGCGGCCGGCACCAACTCGATGCGCCGAACACCAAGACCGGCGATGCCGTTGAAGACCTCCGCAGGGTCACTGCCCCGACAAAGGACAGCAGTGACGCTGAGCCGATCAGGGATCCGTCGGGCCAAGTCAATTACTGCCGCAGCCACGCTGCGATAGGTGCCGGCGCCGCGGGAGGTGACCCGCCAACGATCGTGGACCTCGCGGGGGCCATCTAGGCTGATCTTGATGTGCCAACCGGTTTCGACGAGCCAATCACGCGTGCTGCGGTCCGCCAATGTACCGTTGGTCGTCAGGAACACTTGGGGAGGACTGTAACCTTTGGACCGGACTTGCTCCAGCCGCTGCGCCAGTTCTTTGAGCAACGGAAGCGCGAGCAGAGGTTCGCCACTGCCGAGTCGAATGCAGCTGGCGGGGTGGGGGACTCCGTTAGGGAGCAACACCTCTAGCGCTTGATCCAGAACCGCGGTCGACAGCGATGGGCGGTGTGCCGGTTGAGTCGCGGCTTCCGCGCAATAGCGACACGCAAGATTACAGCGGCCCGACACGTCTAGGGCAAGTGACACGACTGGAGGTTGCCGCTCAACCCAGGGAGGCGGCGCGACGTCTGCCGGATCAAAGCCAACAGGTGCTCGGGCTGCTACTGAAGTGTTCATCGCTGTGAGGGAGGACTCAGTCGGCACTCAGACCACGCCAGCCAGCGCGAGCATGGCTTCAGGACGATCGCGAAACCGATGGTAGATTCGCCGGGCGACGCGACAGCTCTGCCGCACTACGTCGCATTCCTCGGCGCCACAGATAGGCAACATCGCCGGACAACCTCCGCCGCAAAGATCCAGAGCCTCACAATGCTGGCACTCGAGGCGAGGCCCGCGCGCGCGTCGCCAACATTCACCCTCACGTCTCCAGACTTGCGGATCGTCCTCGATCCGTCCGATGGCCCGTTCGTCGATCAGGAGACATGGCCGGATTTCGCCCTCAGGAGTAATGCCGAAAACGTTCCTTCCGGCGCCACAGAACCGCTCTCGAGATTCACCCTTGAGTAATTGCAGGACGCGGCTGGAATAGCGATCGTCGCGGGGAACCCGCCCTGCCTCAAGATCCGCGATGACCTGGTCGCCGATGATCTCCAATGCATCCAAGTAAAGCTGTCGCTCGGCCACGGTCAGCGCGTACCGATGATCCACCGGGACGCGGACTACTTGGGCTTTGATCGTGTCCACGGGCAGCGTCTGGAGGTATTGCGCCGCCTCGGTCAGGTTCCAACCGGAGCGAACCACGGCGGAGCCCCGCACCCAGCACTGGGTTCGGGCACGTAATTTCTCCAGGAACTGAAGCACGCGATAGTGGGTTGGGTGACCGGCTGCTGTACGACGACATCGGTTATGGACTTCCGGCGGCCCATCTATGCTCAAGACCACTTGGAAACGGCCGGCGCCGAGAAGATCGATTGCCTCGTCTGTGGCGACCGTACCGTTCGTGGTGATCGCAAAGTGAAACCGACCGGCAGACTTGGTGTCGGCTCGCTCGACCATGGCCCGGATCGGGTCCAAGCGCAGCAAGGGTTCGCCCCCGTACAGGTGGACGCAAATGGACTCCGCATCTCTTAGGCCTGCGTCCAGCGCATCAATGAGACACGCCGCAGCAGCAGCGGACATACGAGAGCATGCCCCGCCCCTGGTGTGCTTACAGACAAAACAGTAGTCGCAACGGAGGTTGCACTCCCAAGTGGTGGCGACCAGAACCTCCGCGCGACCCGCACCTGCATCAGGCAATGCCACAGGGCCCGCCGTTCGCGCAAAGCAATTCGTCGGCGAGGGAGGCAATCTGGCGGTCGATACTCCTAACGATGGCCAGGACGATCCTCACCTCACTCTTTTTGACATCGGTGAGTTTTTCAATGCCGAGCGCTTTGCCTGGCTGTTCGGTGAGCAGTTTGCGGAACTTGGGATCAGTCAACGCGCGCACGATGAGCGCCTTGTTGACGCCCTTCTTCTTGGGATCAATGGGCATGGTGTTTACCTTTCTTGCTCTGGAACTCCAAGTTGTGGCATCACTGGGCTGCCAACTGGACCAACCCGGACTTCGGTTCAGAGCGGTTTCGTTTACCTGCGATTGCCGATAAGACTTGCCGTCTCAACATCTCACTCCGAATAGGCAGTTGGAACGGCATCGCATTCATCTTTGACGGAGGCTAGCCTCACGGTGGCGGGGGGTCAAGACCTTTCGGTTTTATTGTCGGTTTCATGAAAAAAGAACGGGATCAGCTCAACTTTTAGACGGGTCTCCGTGGGTCGAGTGCGGAAAGAGCAGATGCCATCGTCCATTCCGCCAGAAGGTTTCCAAACACATCAGGGCTTCATCTCCCGCAAAAGTCCAAACTTGTCGCCCGCCTTCGGCCTCGTGCATTTGTTCGTCCAATTGGGCTCACCTGTTCTCGGCCCGCTGTCCTTAGCGGCGGCTTCATGATCGAGGCTCCAGGCAATTTCACGCAACGGATGCGCTCGCCAATTTGACTAATTTCAGTTCTATTTTCCTGGGGAAGGTGATCGATTTGTTTGAACGGGTGGCTGAATTATTTGAACGCATGACCAGTCTGTTCCAACCAGTGGCCAAACTGTTTGGATGTTGACGGCGGCTGTGATTGGAAGCTCGAAGAATTTCAGGAGATTATTTTGAATTTCGGAACTTTGTTTTAAATTTCGGATCTTTGTTTTTCGCCAACACTTGGCCGAAAAACAGAACCCTTAGTTCAGTTCCCAACTGAATCCGGTCGAACAAGCTCTGCAAACCTGCATCAAAAGAGCCGTTCGCGCGCTGCGGGGGCCTAACGCGTGGCACGTTGCCAACCTTGAAATCACCAACCAAGAGGGCCTGCAGGCACTGATGTTACCACTGTTTCGCGCGGGGTTGTATTCCAGAAGCAGGCGGTTTTCCCGTCGAAATCACCTCGCTGCGCCGCTGCGAGGTAAGCCGCGAAGGCTTTGGCGCTATACGCTTCGTCCAAAATAAGTCCGTGCCGTCCAGCAACAGTCGCAGCTTGAGCCGTTTCAGGTCCGGCTATTCCGTACGCAGGCTGAGCAAAATCATGAAGGAGTTGGATTTGACCTTGGGTGAGTCGCACGCAGGGAAAATCCGCCGCATAATGCGTCAAGAACTGGTACGCCTGGAAAGCTACCTTGAATAAATCCTCCTCCGTCCCCGAATCAGCCACGCGGACCGCGATCAGCCGTGTGGGTAGGCCGGTCAATTTGAGGCCAAGGGCTAAGCCCGCAGCCGTACCCAGGGTCGCAGAGGCAATGTAAATGTAGTCTGGGCACGGGGCTTCGCCTGCTTCAATTTGGCGAGCGAGTTCGAAGGCCCCGTTGAGGCTGCCCACCGCCCCAACGGGGCCACGCCCTCCGAAAGGGATGATGAAGGGGGGTGTGCCCGAATGACGGGCCAATATGTCGGATTCCCGTGCAATCAGCGCAGCCCCTTCGGGGCTCATGAGCCGGCAGGAGTAATTCACCAATCGAACTCCTGCAGCCTCGGTCGCGATAAGATTCCGCTGAGCGCGAGGGCCAAGTGGGCGCCCTTGCACCAGGCAAGTCGTCGATAAACCAAGGGCGGATGCATGAATCGCCGTAGCCAGCACGTGATTCGAACCAGCTGCGCCGAAGGTGAGCACCGATTTAGATGAAGCCCGCAGAGCCATACCCAAGAACAACTCCAGCTTACGGACTTTCGTTGCGCCGAATTCTCTGCCGTAGAGTTCATCTCTTTTGGCGTAAAGGTGAGATCGCGGGGCAAACTCGGTTTCGAGTGAAGAGAGGGGCTCAACTGGCGAAGGCGCGTCCGCCAACCGTATCCAACCGCACCTGCGTTGGATGTCCGATAGCGATTGCTGAAACCGGAAGTTCATTTGCTGGTCCCAGTGTAGTGGAACAGTTGCTCTGTAAATTCCATGCCGGTTATTGCGGCGCAGTGACCCGTGGACGATTGCGTTCTGTTCACACAGCGAATTAGAAGACTCCATGGGGATGCCTGACCGCTCCGCTCGGGCACGGTCGACGACCGCTTTCGCTCTGCCATCCCGCAGTTCTCCTGACTGTTTGCGGACTTCATGCATTCATGCAGAAAAGCTGCGCTTGTTTATTGCCTTTTGATAGCATACAGCTTAACCTACCCCATTAAAGCCGCGACCTCTAGGGAATTGGTTTCTGCGATCTTTACCGAAACCGAACCGGCCAGTGGTTGAGTCGATGCCGGCTGTCTGCGGTCTAGCTTTGAATTAATCCGATGCCGATGCCACCATGAGAGAAACGCCTACTGGCCCTTGTGTGAATCAAGGCACTTGGATTTTTTGTTGTCCTCGGCAGGTGCAGGAAATCGTTGCGTGATATGAATGAACTTTGGGCAATCACTTCTTACTTCAACCCGAGCAATTATCACACAAAAGCCCAGAATTACCGTCTTTTTGCGGAGGGCATCGCGCGCATTGGCGTCCCGCTCTTAACGATCGAGTGCGCGTTCGGTGACCAGCCTTTCACCCTCGCTGCCACCCGAACAATTTGCCAGGTGCGAACTCGCGATGTGCTTTGGCTGAAGGAACGATTGCTGAACCTGGCGGTAAAACGGTTGCCGGTTGAATGTACGAAAGTTGCGTGGCTCGACTCGGACTTGATCTTTGAGAACTCTGAATGGCCGCGGCGTACTCTGGAAGTGCTCGACGATGTTCCGGTGGTTCAGCCTTTTAGTCAGGTGGTACGTCTTCCGCCCGGACATCGCGAATACGATGGTGAGGGTGAACAGTGGGAAAGTTTTTGCGCCCAGTCCTCCCGCAATCCAGCATTGGTGCGGGCAGGGAATTTTCATTATCACGGGCACACGGGTTTTGCTTGGGCGGTTCGCCGGGAGATACTCGAGCGCCATGGACTTTATGACACCTGTATGACGGGGAGCGGGGACCACCTGATGGCGCATGCCTTTTGCGGCGATTGGGAGTCAGGATGCATCGCCAAAATGCTGGGATCGCATGGCCCCTACCGCGACCACTTCACTTCCTGGGCGCGCGCTGTGTTTGAGGAGGTACAGGGGAAAATCGCTTTCGTCGAGGGACGGTTGCTTCACCTCTGGCATGGCGATCTCGAAACGCGACGCTATCATGAGAATAACCTTGCGTTTCGCCGCTTTGAATTTGATCCGAGGCGCGACTTGCGGCTGGCTCCGAATGGCTGCTGGGAGTGGCAACCGGATCGGCAGGAGCTCCGCCAGTGGGCCAAGGATTTCTTCCCCGCACGCTGTGAAGACGGAGTCGCTGTGCCGACCGTGTCAACTCCGACCGCCTGAACGAAAGATCATGGCGATCGTTATTCTAGCACTGAACGGGATTGGACTGGGTCATCTCAGCCGGGCATCCGTGATAGCAGAAGTGCTCGCCTCCAGGAATCGCCGGCCGGTGATTATCTCCCAAGGTGTTTACCCTCCCCATTTGGCAGGCCGATTCCCGGGAACTACTATTCCTCGGATTTCAACAGCACCCCCCGAAGCTCGAGCCTCCATCGCTCACCAGATTTCCTCGCTGGCCCTGTTGACCCGCCCCGCTGTTGTGTTCGAGGACACCCACCCTGCCCGCATGGAACTGCCAGCGGTCATCCGGCGGGCACTCGTTGTCCGTCCCACTACTTTCACCTACCTTAGAGACTTGAAAGAGCACTACGCGCAAGGCTTCAGCATTTGTTTTCTAGCGGACGATCCCGGTTCGCCCGTATGGCCATATACCTCCGAGCAGACGCGCGAGATCGCGACTTGGGACAATTGGAGGGTGATTGGTCCTGTTTTTCGCGCCGGCTCATCCGCTGGCCTTGCCCGTGTCCGCATGGATTATGGCATGCGGCCGGACACTCCTGCATATGTTTTCACCATGGGTGGTGGCGGGCAACAAAAGGAGGGCAGCCAAGACGTCGCGGTGTTTCTTACGCAAGCTGTCAGCATCGCCGAACATCTGCGACGTGCCCAACCATCTTGCCGCCTGCTCTTCGTGCGTGGACCGTTCTTCCCCGCCACGGTGGAACTCCCGAATCTCTTCGAGTCCATTGCTGAAGAACCCCGAATGCCCGATCTCCTGGCCAGTGCGGCGGGGGCGGTAATCCGGCCCGGGTTAAACACCATTTGGGAATGCGTCCAGGCTGGCACACCGTTCCTGGCGATACGGGGCACGACGTTTCAGGAGCCGGTGCAGGAGCGATTGTCGGCCTTGCAACGGAACGGGCTACTTTGCGAGGACCCAGCGTTCTTAAGCGATGCAGAATGGAGCAGGCACTTTAGGGTACGCTGTGCGCACGTCATGCAGCGTTGGTCTGGAAAACCAAACCCGCGTGTCTTTGATGCGATTTGCGAGCCTTTGCCCCGGATCACCTCGCCTTTCAGGTCATCGTCCCCGGCTGATGACGATGGAGAAATGGCCCTATGGCGCGAGTGGCGAGGCCGTCTGGAGAAATCGGGCCTGTCGGGGACACTGCTGGTTCGCATCGATGATGTCACGAGCCTGAGCGAGGAGGTGCTGATCCTCATCGAGTGGTGCCATCGTTTCCGGCTCTACGCGTCATTGGAAATCATTCCTTATTTCTGCGATTTTAACGAGTTGGTTCTAGCCGAGTTGGATCGCGAGAGACGACTGGAAGTCTCCCAGCACGGGTATGCACATATCCCAAGCTGCGATCGGCTCGGGCGCAGGGGAGAATTCCTTGGGCGACCTGGGTCGGAACCGTCCCCGATCGACTTGCGGCAAATTGAATGGGGTCGGTCGACGCTGCTGCAATTATTCCCGTCGCGATTCAAGGGGGGATACTCTCCCCCGTTTGATGGGCTGCCGCCTTGGCTCCCGACCGCTTGGCAGAAGATCGGGGGCAGCTACCTGTCCGTAATTTGGGATGAGGTCCTCCGACCCCCACTGCCTGTGGTTCGCATCCGCGTGGAACCTTGGGATTGGAAACGCACCTGTTTTCGCCCGGCTGACGACATTCGCGAGGAGATTATTCGATCCATCCAACGCGATGGCCAAGTTGGGCTCGTGATCCATCCGCAACTGTTGGTTCACCCCTCCGACCGGGCCAAGTTCCTGCAAATACTATCAACGCTCGCCTCATGCCTAAGGAGCGCTCGGGTCAGCGAAGGCGTTGGCACCTCCCTGGCGCTCAAATAACCTATCGCCCGTCAACCGGTGCGTGCGCTTGATCCGTCCGCTTACACTTGCAGACTCGCCCCGCGGTCGAGAATGGGCAAACTGAGGAGCGGCCTCGAGGGATCTTGGAGGATGCTTTCGATCAATTCCCGCAAGCATCGAACGAAGGCCGGCAGAGGAAAATCCGGCAAGCAGGACGCGATCTCCAGCGTTACGGAGCTTCCCACCGCGGCGCGGATTACCAGATCGCACTTAACGCCAGCGGGCACATCTTCCGGCATGGGACTGCTGGTAAAAGCGAAGCCGCACATGACTTTTCCCTGCCGCAATAGTGGAGAGCGGACGAACACATCACGCAGCAAAGGCACGTGGCGCTCCGCGTTGCGGCGGGCTTCCACAACGGCGAGAACAGCTTTCGTTGCGGTCTGGGTTGGCGACATGTCGAAGGGAATGGGTAGGTAGGGGCAAATGAGCGAGCAGGGATCCGCGTCAGCGCTCACCTCGTCACGTTGGTGCAGAAAGACCGTCGGCCGTCCGGAGAACCGAAAGTGGCAAAGTGCGGCCGTTGCTTCAAGAAAGTCCGATTCGGAAAGTCCGTGGGCTTCGCTCCATTGTTGAAGGCGACACCGCGAGCTGGGTGGAAGTGGCAGCGACCAGGACGTCGAGCGCCCGCCTTTCTCGGACGGGCCCCCATCGGCCGCGGGTTGTCGCAACAGCGCCGCATGTAAAGTCATAAGCCAAAAGCGTTCATGCGGCGAAGCGTGCGCGGCCAATTCCTCAGCGGCCGCAACCTCATGCGGTGAGACGAACGGCAACCGGGCCCCGACTTGGATGTGCATTGTTTCCATAGCCTGAGCAAGTGAAAAGGGCTTCCCCTCCAGGGTCGTCAGGTGCCGCAGCACAATCCCACCCTCGCTGGTGGCGACGCTGATTCCCTCGGCGGTGGTTTGCACGACAGTTCCCGGCCTGGTATCCGCTGCTCCGGAAGCGAGCTCGAGCGACCGCACGACATAGGTTCCCGATGTCAGCCGCACTTTCGCAGACCCCAAGGCGTTAGGAGCAGGACCGAACTCCAGAGTGCGCCATAGTCGGTCGATAGAAACCGCGGTTTGGTCCCAACAAATAAGCCCGGCGCCAGGAATCTTCTGATGCAGCCCATAGTAGGACCGGAGCTTGCGCTCCTGGGGACGCCTCGTGAGGCGTCCTTCGAGAAGGCCCCGGAGGAGTTGCCGAAAGGCCTGCCCGGCGACCTCGGAACACTTCCGATTGAGGCTGGCCGTCGTCTCTCCTGGGTCAAGGGAAAAGGTGGCTTGCTGGAGGATATCGCCCCCGTCAATCTGCGGTGTCATCATATGCCAAGTGACACCGTGCGTCGTCTCGCCGTTGAAAATTGCCCAGGATGTGGCATGCACTCCGGCATAGCGGGGCAACGGACCGTTATGATAGTTGATGCAGCCACACTGAGGGGCACTCAGAGTGCGCGGATCCAGGATACAACCGTTGGCGATGCTAAACAGATAATCGATCTCATCGAAGAAGCCGTCCGGCAGCTCACCCAGGGAGTTTGCACACCAAACGCGACGCGCCGCAGCCCAGGAGAGAAACGCGGGATGATCGGAGATGACGGCCCTCAACTCGCAGGATCCCGCCAACACCTCCGCACAATCGATAGCCAACCCTCCTTTCCCTATGACACAGACCCGCAGCAGTGGCGCGCCGCCCTTGTTACTCATGGGAGCATGTTATGTTCCAGCTGGTTCACGTCTACGTTGCGAGCGTCATAGTCGATAAACTCTGCGCGCAGCCGATTCAAGCGATGTTTGAAGTCGTCCGAATTCAAGACACGGATCACTTTCGATGCGATGTCGCTGGGGGAGTCGTGCTCCGGGTGGCCGCGCAGCCCCAGCCCATGAAACAGGATTCGAGCCGAATTGCCCGGTTGGTCAGCGTTGCGGGGATACACCAGCATCGGAACCCCCATATGGACACATTCCTTGATGGAGTTGGACCCACCCTCCGTAAGCATGAGGTGAGCCCGCCGCAAAACGGCGAGCTGAGGAGCGTTCGTAACCAACCGCACGTTCGGAGGCAAATTCAATGACTGATCCTCAACCACGTTCACGCCCGCGGCCACCAACAATCCGATCTCCGGCAGCGCCCGGAAGGCTTCAATCACCTTGTTGAGGAACCTGCGGCGTGGGGCGGCGAGGCGCCGGTTCTCGAGGCTTCCTACGCTGCAATAAGCAAGCTTGGACCCTGGGGGCAGCACGCGGAGGTCTAAACCGGGTTCACGCCGTTCTAAATCGACGGACGCGCCCACGTAACGCACATTTGAACGCAAAGGGGAACGCCGAGGCAAGTCCGATCCAGGCGTCCAGAGGACCAGCTCCGGCACAGATCGCAAGCAAAAGTCAAAGGAAACCGGGCGCCGCACCCACTCTCGGTCCAGCGGATATCCCACTGCCGCCGCGAGCCCGCGAATCAACGCTACCGCCGATTGGCCCGTCACCAGACGGTGCCACCAACAACGGGCCTTATAAGCCCCATAGGCGGCCCAACATCCAAGCCAAGCCGCTTGAACGCGTATGCCTAAACCGGCAGATGGCATGGGAACAAAGGCCGACGTGTAGGGCGGCACGTGCAGGTCCCAATCCAGGAATGGTTTGGTGCTGAGGGCGACAGCAGGAATTCCATGGGCCCAGAACGCTATGTAATAGGGGAGCAGAAATGGGTCAAACACGAGCAGCTTGGGTTCATATTGCCGTACCAGGTGCTCCACCTCGGTGATGATCGAGGAGATCAAGCCGGTCTTGCCCGGTTTCTCTTGCTCCCGGCAGCCTGAGGAGGTTCCCCGACTAAAGAGCGGTCCGGGCGTTGGCAAGGGAACAATGCATTCTGCGGGCGCAAAAGAAAAGCCCTGCAGTTCGACGATGGATCGAGCTTTTGTGAACCCAAGATACGTGACGGAATGGCTTCGTGCATGTAACTTGCGCGCCATTCTGAGGGTGGCGTGGAGGTGGCTTGCATAATCATCAATGAGAAATAAAATCGTACCCATGACGACGGGCTCATTATTGAGAGGACGTTCTGAACATGTCGCTTTCCGCGCCGCCCCTCTGGCTCACATGCATGTGTTCGCACACTTCCTGGATGCGTCACAGAGGGAAGCTCTCTATTACAATAGCACCCTCCACTCTCTAATCAAGAAACGCCGGTTCACAATTGAGAGTTTTGGCGGCTGCTCGCCGGCTCCCGCCAACTCGCCCGCGGTTCACTTTTTGCCCCTTTCGTCGCTACCATGGCTGGAAACCGGTCATTGCCGCGAGCGCGGCCGGGTTTCCAGCACACGCTGGCTTTCCCCGGGACAACCACTTTCTCCTGCGGGAATTAGGGGATATTGCGCGCGCGTGTATTCCAGCTAATGCCGCAGTTGCGAGCGGCCGAATCAGGTGTTATGGTCGTTTTGGACCATTGAACCACCCGAGAAGGCCCGGAATGGCTGTAAACTTGATGAAGCGCCTGGATTCGATCCACTCGGCAGCCTGAAGGGACACCGGCGACCTCCAAATGGTGAGAAAGGCTAACAAAATGGCATCGGCAATTGCAATCGAGAGGATTGAAAATCCCACCGCAGAGTTTTTTCGTCACCATTATCTCACAAGGGGTCGTCCGGTGGTTATTGTGAATAAGCGTGATCCACTTCCCCAACATGAGTGGAGCTTTGAGCGCCTGACCCAAATGGCGGGAGAATTAAAGGTGCCCGTTTATGATTGGGGTGAGAAGGGACCAACGACCGAGGACGACTTCTTCATCAAACAGATGGAATTCGCCGAGGCCATCCGCCACGCCGCTACGGTGACCCATACCTCCCGGCAGAGATACTCGGTGTGCCAACTGCCGATTGAGTTCCTGCCGCCCTTGGAGCAAACGTACCAAACGCCGCCCTTCCTGGCCGATGTGGATGTGCTCGACCGGGTTCCCGCTCTATTCCGGGAGCGGCATCGCCGTGCGTTATTCATTAGTTTCTTCCGCGGGATGCATTTCCACAACGGTCGCGAAGCGCTGACCCAGCTGCTGAGCGGGAGAAAGCAATTCACGTTGTACTCCCCTAAAGACTCTCGGTACCTTTACCCGCGCAAGCTCTCCCGTTGTGGGTGGGGATGGTTCGATGAAACCGAGCAGGTTTTCTGCAGTGAGATTCCTTTCGAGAACGGGATCGAACAGGTCGACCGCGAGAGGTTCCCGCTCTTCCAGCACGCCACCCCATACCAGGTGGAACTGCAACCTGGGGAGTCGTTGTACATCCCTACCCACTGGTGGCACTTTACCCATGCGGTGGAGCCTTGCGTGCTCGTGGTCGAGTTCTGGGATGCCCCGCTTCGACGCTGGGGTTATCCCATCGCCTGGCGGAGTCTGGTTATGAAGCCCTACCGGAAGTACCTGTACCGCCACGTGATTAAATTGAAAAAGTTCAGCCGCAACAGCCAGGTGCTTAAGAATTAGCCGGCGCCTTCCTTCCACTTTGGATTCAGGCCCATGCATACTGTGCTCATTACGGGCGCGAGCCGAGGCATCGGCCTGGAGTTTGCCTCCCAATACAGCTCCCTCGGGTGGCGCGTGCTTGCAACGTGCCGCGATCCGCAATCCGCTGCCTCCCTGCGGGAACTCCAGGCGCGGTATCCCCTGGAAGTCATCCTTCACCCGCTGGATGTTGGCGATCAGGACCAGATCGAACGCTGTGGCCTGGCGCTGCGCGACTATGCCATCGATGTCCTGATCAATAACGCCGCTTGGGGCGAGCGCGGGCGCGGCTTCGCTGAAACCTCCTACCCTTCCTGGGAGCAGTCCATGCGCGTGAACGCGTTTGCCATCCTGAAAATGGCGCAGGTGTTTCTTGAGCACGTCGCCCGCAGCCATAGGAAAGTGGTCGTGGCCATCACTAGCCAGTCGGGAAGCATCGCGCAGAATACCGGAGGTTCCAAGTATGCCTATCGCGCTTCCAAAGCGGCCGCCAATATGGTGGCAAAGACGCTCGCGGTCGACCTCGCTCCTCGCGGCATCATCGTGGTTAGCCTCCATCCCGGCTGGGTCAAGACGGATCTTGGCGGGCACCTGGCCCCCTTGACTACCTCCAAGAGCGTGCGGGGCATGCGCCAGGTGATTGACCGGCTTACGGCTGCTGAATCAGGCCGCTTTTTCAACTACGACGGCGGCGAAATCCCGTGGTGATCCCCTCCGGGTTCAGCCGCCGGCCGTCGCGGCCCGGATCGCACGCTCTACCAGCGACTCCTTGTCCGCCGTGGCTCCGTTCAGGCGCATCGGCTCCCGCAAAGCAATCGTGCGATTTGCGGCGACGCGAATCGCATCTTGGACATTCGGACCTCTGGCATGCACTAGATGCGGATGCATCCACAACACGTCCCCCGCGTCACCCACAATTTCAACCGGCGGGTAACCCTTGAGTTCGTCGCAGAACCGCCGGAGCGCCGGATACCCGATCCCTTCGGGCTCCGCCGTCATTAAAAACCGCGCGATTTCCCTGTGTGACCCCGGGCGAACCGCCGTCCCACCACCTCCCGGTTGAATGTCGGTGAGCATTTCGATTCCCACCAAGCCTTGTTCCGCCGAATTTACCCGATGTTGAAAGTGAATCCCATCGACGTGCCAGCCTGCGGCGGGAGCCCGCCAAGGTGCGGGCCAAAAGCCTGGAAACCGGAGAATCACCCAGCCGAAGCCCGGGCAAGTCTGCCATCGACCTTCGCCGACCAAGTCATCGACCGAGCCCCGGTATCGAGGCGTAAACAGCTCCGCTACGGGGCCCTCCTCGATCACTTCTTCGATCTGCACTCCCCCACGCTTCCAAGTGCTCGGGTCTCGCGGGTCCTCCGCGATGCGCTTCCAGACATAGGGGAGAAGTTGCTCCGCCGTGCGGCGCGCGAATGCGCGCCGCACAACCACGTAGCCAGCTTCGAGAAACTGAGTCGCCTCAGCTGGACTTAGCACCTTAAAGCAAGTCTCGCCGGGCTTCACCGAAGGCCTCCTGCTGGCAGCGGCGAATGACACGATGCTGACGGCTTCATCCGCTCAGTTCCGGAGAAGCGACCGCGCGGCGATTAATGCCGTCATTTCGGCAATCTCGCTTTCCATGGATTTTCTGCGCTTTTCAGGCAGGTCCTCCGTGCCGAGTCCACTTACAAGCTTGTCGCATCGATCAAGCAAGTACACCAAGGTCTCCTGCTGCTCGAGTCTGGCATGATCGTCGCCGCCAGACGGTGAAGAGCCCCCGGCAGAAAAGACCTCACCTTGATCGCTGGAGAAGTCCATATGTTATGTGAATGGGGGTTAGCCTAAGACTGGAACCAAAGCCCTGCAAGAACTATCCGCGAGCATTTTGTTCCCGCCCCGACAGAACTATCTGCGAGCACTGCAGGCACCCCCGACCATCCGGCCATTACATCAGCTGTGGGCCTTTCCAGTTGGCTTCGATCCAATCCAGACACTGAGGCTGGGTGCCGACCACTCCAACCCGGCTCCAACCCGCGGGCACGTCCTTGACCGTTGGCCAAATGGAATAATCACCGGCTAGGT
>Ga0187877_1003124_pt1 | contig 13831 bp, 8 predicted proteins | sample June2016WEW_17_1_3_FD_132430 | JGI IMG/M metagenome (GOLD analysis project Ga0187877, IMG submission 132430) | Peatland microbial communities from SPRUCE experiment site at the Marcell Experimental Forest, Minnesota, USA - June2016WEW_17_100 | ecosystem: Environmental > Terrestrial > Soil >... | reverse complement strand
TCCCTTATCGTCTTGGGTTTCCGCGTATTCCGCGTATTCCGCGGTTCAAGATCGCAGCCATCTTGGATTCAATTTTACGAGGACGAAGCGAAGGCTGAGATCGCAGGGCCTTCGGGCATGGGCTTTGCGCTCAATACTGAGGGCGCAGGTGCTTCCGTGTCACGCAGCGACCGCACTGGATGAGGGACCGGATGCGCGCTTCGGATTTCGGGGCTTCGGCCTTCGGATTTCTTTCGGGGCTTCGGCCTTCGGATTTCGGATTTCAAGACTGGCTGCCGCGTTTCCCGTTGACTGCGGAGCGGTCGTGGCTATGCTGCCGTTATGACACAACGCCCTTCGTCGCGCATTGGCCGCCGGGAGTTCCTTTCCTCGGTGGGCGGCCTGGCGGCAGCTTCGCTCTTGGGTTCCGTCCACGGGGCCGAGGACTCCCGGCCAGCCGCGCGCCGTCCGGGGCGGCTCAAGCAATCGGTTTGCCGCAGCGTGTTCCACGGCTTGAAACTCGACAAATGAACGCCCGACCCAATCTGAACCGACGCCAATTCCTGGAACTGACCGCCCTGGCTGCCGCTTCCGTGTCGCTTCGCGCGGCGGAGGCGGAGCCGCAGCCTGCCCGCAAAGCCAAGCCCAAGGTTGGCTGCCTGAGCTGGTGCTTTCACAGCCTGGGTCCTGGCGCCGACCCCGAACCGGCCATCGACCTCATCGGTGAGATGGGGTTCGACGGTATCGAATTGATCCTCACGGCCAGCAGAGATATCCAGGGCTTCTGGACGGATGCCCGGATTGACCGGCTCAAGTCGAAACTGGCGCGAGGGAAGCTGCAGGTGTCCCAGTTCGCCGTCTTCCAGCCGGTCGTCGAGGGCCTGTCCAGCACGCAGCGCGATGAGCGTGAGCGCAGCCTGGACCATTTCGAGGCCGGCTGCCGCATCGCCGCCAGCCTGGGGTCGCCCCTGGTGAACATCGTGGCGCCCTGGGCGCGCGAGCTCAAGAGCCCCGACAACGGTTATCTGCCCCGCTATTACGACCTCCAGAATCCCGCGCCCGGCCAGAAATTCCACATCGACATTGCCGAGGGCTTCGATTGGGAGCGGATATGGAACGGCTACGTGGAGACGACTAAGGCTTGTTTGGCCCGCGCGAAGGCACACGGCCTGAAATTCTCCATCGAGAACCATAACCACACGCTCCTGCCCGACACCGGGTCGTTTTTGAGGCTCTGGGACTCGATTCGCGATCCCGACCTGGGGATTAATCTCGATGCCGGTTGGGCGCTGCTTGGCCGCGAGTACCCGCCGGTTGCCGTGCATAAAGTCCGCGGCCACCTCTTGAACGTGCATATACGGGACATTGACGGCCTGATGCGGCTATTCCCCCCGATCGGAGACGGCGTGATGGATTTTCAGGCGATCGTGGCCGCGCTTAAACAGACCGGCTTCGACGGGTTCGCCTCGCTCGAACAGGACTCCCACCCTGGGGACCGCGACATGAAGGAAACCTGCCGCCGTTACCTGCGCATGATGCGAGAGTATATCGGGTAGCCGAGAGGGGCGAGTGGCGAGTGGCGAGTGCGGATGATGCGAGGGGACGTCGGAGGGCGAGGCGGGGCCTCGGACCGTGGAATGCCTCACGCAAAGGGCGCAACGGGCGCAAAGGATGAGGATAAATCTCGCCTCGTGCGTCAGGACATGCGTGAGAGCTCCGTTAGGAGCGGCATATTCATAGGATCGCGCCCCCGCAATGCCTCTCTCAAGCTCCGTCAGGAGCGGCATGTCAGGATCGCTGACATGCCGCTCCTGACGGAGCTTGGCCGAGGTGGCGGCTCGACCAACGCCTTCGGCCCAACCATGTCCGGCCAACCACGCGAACGCAACGGGGAACGACTGACAGGACCGGCGACAAAATCGCCCAAACGGGCCGCAGTCCCTGACTGTAGAAGAGGAGCATAAGAAGTTACTGATCAATGGCCTCCGAGGGGTGCCCGCGCGCCGGGGCCCGGGACGGCGCCAGGAGGTTTGCGCAGGGTCGTTCCATTCCCCCTCACCCCGACCCTCTCCCCAGGGAGAGGGAACAGCGAAGGCGACAATCGTGGATCCGGCAGCCGTTGGTTTCGTCGACTGACTGGCGGGAATTCCCCCTCTCCCTGGGGAGAGGGCAGGGGTGAGGGGGAACGTGGCGGCCCTTTTCCAGACCAACCTCGGTAAGAACGGGCGGGCAAGATGCCCGCGCCACGTTCGCGGAGGCGCTTGCCCCTGGCCCTGGAACGACTGAGGGCGGGCTCTGGAATCGGCTTGACCGGCGGGCGCAGGTGGGCTAAAGTCATCCTTATTCCATCCATTAGTGAGTGGAGCAATGCAAGGCCAGACATACGGGTTCCTGCTCGGCAGCGGGAAGTGAGGAAACGCGCTTCAATTATGAAGCGTGAAGTTTGAGGTATGTGGTATGAGTTGAATGTGGTTTCATCTCGGGACCGTCACCATCCCAGTGCGGCGCTCGCCGTGATGGTTGTTCTTCTTCTCGGCCTGGCGCCGGCCTTGGGCCGGACTCCCGCCACTCCGAACCACGTCCTCGACCTGGACGGCACGAACAGTTGCGTCGAGCTGCCGCCGGACATCTTCACTAACCTGACGGACGCCACTGTGGAAGGGTGGGTGAAATGGCGCGCGTTCCGGAATATGTCCCGCTTCTTTGATTTCGGGGAGCTATGGCATTCCGTCAACGTGCAGAACCGCAATCGGGAAGGAACGTTGCACTTTGAAGTCGCTCCGCGCGAGGATGAAGCCCACGCCCTCGATGTTGCCGGCATTCTGCGCTCCAACGAGTGGGTCCACCTGGCCGCGGTTTCGGGAAAGGCGGGGATGAAGCTCTACCTGAACGGCATTCTCGTCGCCGCGAACGACTACCTGGGGAGCGTGAGCGCCGTGAGGAGCGGCAAACACAATTACTTTGGCCGCTCCAACTGGAAAGGCACGCCCGAGAACGATGACGAGGACTTCGACGGCCAGATGGACGAAATCCGCGTCTGGAGCCAGGCCCGCGCGCCGGAGCAAATCCGCGCGACGATGTTCCAGCGTCTGACCGGCCAGGAACCAGGGCTGGTGGGTTTGTGGGATTTCGAGATTGTCAGCAACGGCCTGGTGAAGGACCGTTCACCTGGCGGGCACGACGGCAAACTGATTGGCAACGCCCGGGTTGTGGCTGCCCAGCTCCCCGACGGGGCGCAATTACGTCAACCCACATTGGTCTTCGGAACGGTCAAGGATGAAACGGGCAAGCCCTTGCCGAACGCCACGATCCGCCTCTGGCGCCAGGGAGCTATGATTTCCACGGCCAATTCCGGCCCGGTTGGAAACTACTCAGTCGGGCTGCCCACGGAATATGAAACCTTCGATATCGAAGCAAGTGCCGGCGATCTGGGAAACTGGAGGCTGGGCGCCGCCTGCCCCCAAGGGCAGCGCACAGAGGTGAATCTTACCCTCCACAGGACGGCGAGCATCGCCGGCCGCGTGACCGCGTTCGACGGCTCGTTGATCCCGGATGTCGTGGTCCAGGTGGTGCGCGCGGATGCGCCGGCGCCCGAACCCGGCAAACTGGCCACGCCCGGACTCGTGGCGAGCGCGCTCACCGCCGCGGCCACAACCAACGCCTCCCAGGCTTACCGCTTTCTGAATCTGCGGCCGGGCGATTACCGGGTGAGAATCCACGTCCCGGACGCCCAGATCGAATACCACCAAGGCGAGGTCTTGCACGTGGCGGCGGGCAAGACCGTGACCGCGGACTTCCAGGTGGCGTCTTTCCGCAAAGGCCGGTGGCGGCGCTACTCGACGGCCAATGGCCTGCCGAGCACGCGAGTCTATGACGTCCATTTTGCGCCGGACGGCAGCCTGTGGCTGGCCACGCAAAACGGGGTCTCCCACTTCGACGGGCTTACATTCACCAACTGGTCGAAGCGGAATGGACTCATTGACAACCGCGTATTTTGCATCCATGCCGAAAAGAGCGGCCTCCTCTGGTTCGGCACGGAGGAGGGCGCTTCTCGGTTCGATCCAGCCACCGGCCGATTCCAGAGTTTTCCCAGCGGGACCAACGGCCTGACGGCCGGCCGCGTGTTCGACATCGAGGCGACACCGGACGGCATCCTCTGGCTGCGCACGCGCGAGGGGTTGTCGCGGTTCGACGGCCAGTCGTTTTACGCGGTGCCTGGCATTCCCCGCATCAGTCTCACTCCAAGCTTCACCAAGACCAAGGCGCTCGCCGTGGATCGCCAGGGCCGGGTGTGGACGGTGACGTCAGAGGACGACCTCTGGCGCATCGAGGGGACGAACGTGGTTCGACTCACCCCAACGGACGGCCTGGCCACGCACAATCAGGATGCGCTGCACGCCGCGCCGGACGGCGCGCTGTGGTTCCAGGATGACACGGCCGGGTCCCACGGCGTTACGCGGTACGACGGCGAGCGTTTCGAGACCTTGCCGGTGCCGGACATGGGCATGGGGAATGGTGTGTGTGTCTCAGCCATTGACGTAGTGCCGGGCGAAGTCCTGTGGTTTGGGCATGTCGGTGGCGGCGTCACTCGGTACGATTTGCGTGCCCGCAGTTTCGTACACTTTGGCCGGGACTCAGGAGCCCCGTCGGCTTGGGTTGTCAAAATCCGGACCGGTCCCGATGGCGCGCTGTGGTTCGCCTCCGCCGGCGGGCTCTATCGCTACGAAGAAGGGACTTTGGTCAACTGCACCAAGGCCGATGGCCTCCCCGCTGATGAGGTTTCCCTCAGTGCCATGACCAGAGATGGCGCACTCTGGTTTTCCAGCTATTACGACCCACCATTCTTGGTCCGGTTGGCGCCGGAGCAGACGAATCGTTGGGAGAATCCGTTCGTGAACGCCGAGAGCGAAGGGCTTCCAAGCTTTTATGTCTATGGCATGGAACCGGACGCCAAGGGTGGCCTTTGGGTGGGCGGCGCACCAGCGGGAAAAGGGGTGTATTACCGCGACCCGGGCGCTAACGCCAGGTCGGAGAAGCCGTTCCGAGAGGTGACCGCGTTCGATGTTTTGCGGCAAGGATACAACGAAGCGTTTCACGTTGATTCCGAAAACAGACTCTGGGTCGGGAAATGGGGCATGGGTCTGTATCGGGTCCGGCTGAAGGATCTGTGGTCGAGCCATGCGGTGGCCGAGAAGATGGCTGGCGTCACGAACTGGGTGGGCACGATTTACCAAGATGCTCAGGGCGACATCTGGACCGCAGCCCGGTTTCGGGATCAACCGATTTCCCGGATCCGCGGCGGGGAGGTTCAGTATTTCTCCGCCGATACCACCGGCGGCGGGCTGCCGTCCGCCGCGGTCAGGTGTTTCCAGGAAGGACCGGATGGGCGCCTCTACATCGGCACAGCCGCTGGCCTGGCGCGCTACGACGGGAAGCAGTTTTCCAGTTTGCAGGGGACCGCCGATCTTCCGGTGCCCGTGGGAGACATCCGGTGCATTGTTCGCGATTCGGAGGGCGCGCTATGGTTTGCCACCGATTCGGGTTTGTATCGCTACGACGGTATCGCATGGTCGTCCCTCGGGGAGGAGGATGGACTACCGAGTTCCTCCTTGTACACGGTCGCTCAGGACCGCCAGGGCGACTACTGGATTGGCACGGACAAGGGCCTGACCCGCTACCGGCCGCCACGACAGAAACCGGTCCCACCCGAGCTGATTGTGAAAACGGACGTGGAACACCGGAGCACAGAGGAGCTTCCTGCGATCAATACCGGGCAGTTGGTGGGATTCCGGTTCAACGCGGTGGACTTCAAAACGCAGCCGTCTCGGCGCTTTTACCGGTGCGCGATTGTGCCGGGCCATAAGGAGATTCCGCCCGGCAAGCGCGAGGCCACCTGGCGGGAACCGACGCTGGCGGCGCATTTTGATTGGAATCCCGCCGGCCCCGGCGACTACACGTTTTTCGTCCAGTTCATTGACCGTGACCTGAACTATTCGGAACCGGCGCGGGCGTTTGTGAGGATCGTCACGCCGTGGTATGCGAACGCGTGGGTCCTGGTTCCGGGCGGGGGCGGGATTGTCGGGTTGCTCGGCTGGGCCTTTATGGCCCGGATGCTTTATGCCAACAAGCGGCGCGAGGCGGAGCGGCTGCGCGGGCAGATGCTGGAGCAGGAACGCCAGTCTCATGCCGCCTTGCAGCGGGAAGTCGGCGAACGCAAGAAGGCCGAGGAATACTACCAGGCCCTGGTCGAGACGATCCCGCATATTGTCGTGCGCAAAGACCGCGAGGGACGTTATACCTTCGTCAACTCGACCAGCCGCGATTGGGCGGGGTTCAAGGGCCGCGAGATGCTGGGCAAGGACGACTCGGTTTGGGCGCCCTCGGAACTGGCCCGCCAAATCCGGCAACTCGACGAAGAGGTCATCGCCACGGGTAAAACGGTCGAGCTGGTGCGCGCCCTGGAGGTGCCGGGCCTCATTCCCAGGATGTTCCTGCACTCGATCCGCTCCCCGATCCGCGACGACCACGGCCACATCGTCGGCGTGCAAATGCTGGCCTGGGATGTCACACACGAGAAGGAGACCGAGGAGGCCTTGCGCAGCGCCAAGGAAGCCGCCGATGCCGCCAACACGGCCAAGAGCCAGTTCCTGGCCAACATGAGCCACGAGCTGCGGACGCCCCTCAACGCCATCATCGGCTACAGCGAGATGCTCCAGGAGGAGGCCGGGGACCTGGGCACCCAGGGATTCGTGCCGGACCTGGAAAAGATTCACGCCGCCGGCAAACACTTGCTCGGCCTGATCAACGACATCCTCGACCTGTCCAAAGTCGAGGCCGGCAAGATGACGTTGTTCCTGGAGTCCTTTGACGTGGCCAAGCTGATCCAGGACGTCACCGCCACCGTCCGGCCGCTGGTGACCAAGAGCGGGAACCGGCTCGAAGTCCAGTGCCCCGCGGACATCGGCCCACTGAGGGCGGACCAGACCAAAGTGCGCCAGGTGCTCTTTAACCTGCTGAGCAACGCGAACAAGTTTACGGAGAAAGGGGTGGTTCGTCTGCGCGTGGAGCGTGTCGAGCGGGCGGAGCGTGTGGAGCGTGAGAGCGTAGATACTACGTCGGAGCGCGCGGGGGAACCACGCTCTGACGCTCCCACGCTCCCACGCTCCCACGCTCCCACGCTCCTCTTCCGTGTCTCGGACAGCGGCATCGGCATGACGCCGGAGCAAGTCGCCAAGCTGTTCCAGCCGTTCACGCAGGCGGAGGCCTCGACCGCGCGCAAGTATGGCGGCACGGGCCTGGGCCTGGCCATCAGCAAGAAGTTCTGCCAGATGATGGGCGGCGACCTCACGGTCGCCAGCGAGTTGGGCAAAGGCTCCACGTTCACGGTGAGCTTGCCGGTCGAGGCGCGCCAGGGGCCTGGCGGACCCAAATCGACCCTGCTGCGTGCCGAGCCCAATCCGCAATCGCCAACCGCCGATCGCGAACCGCTCGTCCTGGTGATCGACGACGAGGCCGGCGCGCGTGATTTGGTCCAGCGCGCCCTCGCCAAGGAAGGCTATCGCGTCCAGACCGCCGCCTCCGGGGCCGACGGTTTGGCCCTGGCCCGGCAGCTCAAGCCCGCCGCCATCACGCTAGACGTGATGATGCCCGGCATGGACGGCTGGGCCGTGCTCACCGCGCTTAAGGCCGACCAACTCACGGCGGACATCCCCGTCATCATGACCACCATCGTGGACGACAAGAACCTCGGCTTCGCCTTGGGCGCCGCGGACTATTTCATCAAGCCGATTGATTGGAACCGGCTGCTGGCGGTGCTGGAAAAGCACCGCCAGCGCGCGGCCGGCTCCCACGTCCTGATCGTCGAAGACGACCCGCAGACCCGCGAGCTGCTGCGGTGCGCCGCCGAGAAACAGGGCTGGCAGGTGGTCGAAGCCGGAAACGGGCGAGTGGGCCTGGAGCGCGTTGCGGAGCGCGCGCCCGGCGTCATCGTGCTGGACCTCATGATGCCGGAGATGGACGGCTTCCAGTTCATGGAAGGGCTGCGCCGCCGGCCCGAAGGCCGTCACATTCCCGTGATCGTCGTGACCGGGAAGGCCTTGACCGAGGAGGACCGCCGCCGGCTCAACGGCCACGTCATCCAAATCCTGCAGAAAGGCGGTTACTCCACGGGTGAGCTGCTGGAGGAGATACGGAAGCTGCTCGGCTCGGTGGCCGAGGTAGCCAAAGGCATCTGATGAAAATCCGGAATCTGAAATCCGAAGGCCGAAGGCCGAAATCCTCACCTGGCGTAGCCAGAACCAACGCGGGAAGAGAGCAACCGCGGAATACGCGGAATACGCGGAATACGCGGAACAGGGTCCCTTATCGTCTTGGGTTTCCGTGCATTCCGCGTATTCCGCGGTTCAAGATCGCAGCCAAAATGGCTGCGATTCTATGGGGACGAAGCGAAGGAAATCCGAAATCCGAAATCACAACCTGGCGCAGCCAGAACCAACGCGGGAAGAGAGCAACCGCGGAATACGCGGAACAGGGTCCCTTATCGTCTTGGGTTTCCGCGTATTCCGCGTATTCCGCGGTTCAAGATCGCAGCCATCTTGGATTCAATTTTACGAGGACGAAGCGAAGGCTGAGATCGCAGGGCCATCGGGCGTTGGCTCTGCACTCAATACTGAGGCCACAGGCGCTTCCGTGTCACGCGGCGGCCGCACCGAATAGGGGACCGGATGCGGCCTTCGGATCTCGGATTTCGATCTTCGGATTTCCTTCGGATTTCGGCCTTCGGATTTCGGATTTCGGAACCGCTGCCCTGACGCCAACCCAACCTAGGCCCGCTTATGGCTAGAATCCTCCTCGTCGAAGACAACGAAATGAACCGCGACATGCTCTCGCGCCGCCTCGAGCGCAAGGGCTACACCGTCCTGCTGGCCGTGGACGGCGCCGACGGCCTGCAGAAAGCACGCGCGGAAATGCCCGAGCTCATCCTCATGGACATGAGCCTGCCGGCGGTGGATGGGTGGGAAGCCACGCGCCAACTCAAGGCCGGCGAGGCGACGCGCCGCATCCCGGTCATCGCGCTCACCGCCCACGCCATGGCCGCCGACGAACAGAAAGCGCGCGACGCGGGCTGCGACGACTTCGACACCAAACCGATCGAGCTGCCGCGCCTGCTGGGCAAGATCGAATCGCTGCTTAAGGCATGCGTGGGCTAAACATGCGCGACCCCGTCCAACCCTCCGGCTCGCAGCGCGCGCCCTGCCCGCCCGCAAGCACCGCGCGGCTGGACCTTTCCAAACTGCGCCACGACCTGCGCACGCCCATCAATCACATCCTGGGCTACTGCGAGATGCTCCAGGAGGACGAGCACACGCCGGCGTCCTTCCAGGCCGATTTGCGGAAGATCCACACCGGCGGACGCCAGTTGCTGGCGTTGATGACGGAGTATTTCGACGAGGAGATTTTCGAGGCCAAGCGGCACGATCTCCACCAGCTCTGCCACGAATTGCGCACGCCGGTCAACCACATCATCGGCTACGGTGAGCTGCTCCAAGATGAAGCCGCGGCCCTGGGGGGCGCGAAGCTGCTCCCGGACCTCAAGCAGATCACCGGAGCGGCGCGGACCTGGCTGGCGTTGATGGAGAAGTATCTCGTCACGCCCGCCGCCGAAGCCGTGCAGGCCGGGGCCAGTCCCACGGCCCCGCTCTCACAAGGCGCGGGCTTCACCCCGCCGACGGCCTTGGGCGCGGGGGCGGCGGCCAAGCCCGGCGGGCACCTGCTCGTGGTGGATGACGATGCCGCCAACCGCGAGATGCTCGCGCGCCGTCTCGCGCACGATGGCTGGACGGTCTCCGTCGCGCGCAGCGGCCTGGAGGCGCTGCAAGCGGCTCGCGCCCGCCAGTTCGACCTCATCCTGTTGGACATGGTGATGCCCGGCTTGGACGGCTGCCAGGTATTGAGGGAACTCAAGTCCGCCCCCGCGCTCGCCGAGGTGCCGGTCGTCATGATCTCTGCCTCGGACCAGGAGGAAAGCATCGCCCGCTGCCTCGAATTGGGGGCTGAGGATTACGTCGCCAAGCCGTTTAACCCGATCCTGCTCCGCGCCCGCATCGGCGCCTGTCTGGAGAAGAAGCGGCTGCGGGACCGCGAAGTGTCTTACGTTCGCCAGCTCCAGGAGGAGAAACAGCGCTCCGAAGACCTTTTGCGGATCATCCTTCCGGTGGATGTGGCCGACGAGTTGAAGGCCACCCACAGTGTCCAGCCCCGCCGCTTCGAGTCAGTCGGTGTCCTCTTCTGCGATCTGGTTGGCTTCACGCCTTACTGCGACCAGCATCCGCCGGAGGAAATCCTCGACCAGTTGCAACGCGTGGTCGAGGCCTTTGAAACCCTGGCCGCCACGCACGGGCTGGAAAAAATCAAAACCGTCGGCGACGCGTTTATGGCGACCGCCGGCCTGCGAAGTTCTCTGCCCAATCCCGCCTGGAACTGTGTCCGGTGCGCCGGGGACATGATCGCCGCCGCCCGGCGGCTCCCGCCTCGATGGCAAGTCCGGGCCGGCCTCCACGTCGGACCGGTCGTCGCCGGAGTCGTAGGCCGCAGGAAGTACCAATACGATGTGTGGGGCGACACGGTGAATGTTGCCGCCCGCATGCAGGAAGCGGCGCAAGCGGGCTCGATCTGTGTCTCCGCCCAGACCTGGCGCCTGCTTGAGGGGCAATGTCCGGCTATCCCCTTGGGTCCCGTTGACATCAAAGGCAAAGGCCGGCTCGAACTCTTTCGGATCGAAGCGGTGGCCGCGGCGGCTGCCGGTGGCCCAGGAGGGGACGAAATGAATTTGCATATCTCATAGTCGTGAAAAGGAGCAGGTATGGATGCGAACTCTGAAGAAGTCAGTTTTCATGTGTGGGGCGTCGACGGAAATGCTTACGGCCCGGTCGAGTTGCCCGTCCTGGTTTCCTGGGTCAAAGACGAGCGCGTGACGGTCGAGACGTGGGTCTTTGCTTCGCAAAGCGGCGCCTGGCAAAGGGCGGCGGAACTGCCGGAACTGCAGCTGTTCTTCCGGGCCAAACCGCGCGAACCGGGCGGCGGGGGCGCTGCCGGCGGGCCGGACCGTTTGGAACCGCGCTTCCTGCGGCGGGTCAAGGTCCTGGCAACGCTGGCCGACGAGCAACTCGAACGGTTTGCCGGCTTCCTCGAGGTCCAGAAAGTCCCGCAGTGGTCGGTCGTCGTAAAGCAGGGGCAGGCGGGGGATTCGTTGTTTCTGATCCTGGAAGGGGAATTGCGCGTGCGCATCGAGGTCACGGGCAGGGAAACCATTTTGGCCACCCTGAGCGTGGGGGAGTTTTTCGGCGACATCTCGATTTTCGACCAGGGCCCGCGCTCGGCCGATGTGGTGGCCAACCGGGACAGCCTCCTGGCCAAGCTCTCGGCCAAGGCCGTCGAGCGGTTCATCAAGGAGGCGCCCGAGACGGCCGCGCCATTCCTTTTCGCCATGGGCAAGACCCTGGGCGCCCGGATTCGTGCGGATAACAAACGCCTCGGGGATACCCTGAAATTCGGCGGCAGTTTTTGAACGCGAGTTGGAATTACTGACTGGTCCGTGGGATGGACGACCCCAACCCCGAATGGAATAGCCGCGAAAGGGCACAAAAGGCCCAGAAAACCAGGGTTTTTGCACTGCAATAACCCAGTTTGTTCGCGAGCTGCGAATAGCTTCTTCTCTGCTTTCCTCGCGTCTCTGCGTTTTCATTCGCCCTCCGAACACCCTCGCCGGTTCCGCATCCAGTTCCAGCGTCCCTCCGGGACGGCACTCACCACACTGGCTGCGGCCCCTTCGGATTTCGGATTTCCTTCGCTTCGTCCCCATAGAATCGCAGCCATTTTGGCTGCGATCTTGAACCGCGGAATACGCGGAATACACGGAAACCCAAGACGATAAGGGAGCCTGTTCCGCGTATTCCGCGTATTCCGCGGTTGCTCTCTCCCCGCGTTGGTTCTGGCTATGCCAGGTGAGGATTTCGGCCTTCGGATTTCGGATTTCCGGCTCCGCCGGGCTGCGCCGCTTGTGCCTTTTCGCGGCTATCTGGATTGTGGCTTACCCTCCTAACTCCTGTGTGCTGGGACAACGGGAGCGGCGAGGCGGGATTTGAGCCGCTCGAGGTTGGCCTGGATGCGGTCGAGATACTCGTTGGGGCCGGAGGGATAAGGGTCGTTGAGGAACCGGAAGAGCCCGCCGAACTGGTTGGCCAACCTGGCCTGCACGAAATCCTCCCAGAAAAGGGGAGTCTTTCGCATCAGGTCCTCAGCGCTGGCGAAGTTGGCGATGAACTGAGAGTTCTCACGCGCAAACTGGGCCGCTTCGGCAAGTTCCTCATAAAGGATGGGCAGCTTCTCGATATAATCATCGGCCGCCATTTGCCCGAGGAGATCGGCGGTGCCCAGGGCGCATCCGAGGATCCTCTCCAACTCGCTCTGGAAGGCAATCGCCTCGAGGCTGGCCTCGACCCCGGTGCAGTGAATCAGGTTTTGGACGGCCCTGATGTCTGCCGGGCTGAATCCTTTGCCGGCCAGGAGTTGGCCGGCGAAATCGGCGCTGCGGCCCACATGCACGGCGGTGTATTTGGCGCCGGTGCCCTGGGTGTCGTTGCGCTTCTTGAGGTAGCCGGCGTCGTGGAAGAGAATCGCCAGCAACCCGAGCTCGAAGAGGCGCGGAGTCAAGAGCGGCCGGGCGCCGGCACGGTGGCGCCCGCGCAGCAACCGGGCCATGCAAAGAGTCCCCTGAAGGGTGTGCTCGAAATCATGATAGCGGGCGTCGACGGCCTGGTAATCGGAGTAGTGGCCCGTGAAACATTCGACGGCCCAGCCGAACACACGCGGGACAAAGCCACGGTCGCCCTGCGGAACGATAGCGCTATAGGCGGCTTGGACTTCCGACTCAACAGCAGCAGGGTCTTTGGCAGCAACCGGCCGATACATCATCAAAAGGCTCCTAACAGGACAAGAGCGAACTGATCCCGGCATACCGCACGCTCATATCCGCCAGCCTGGCCGTGAGAGTTTTCGCCAGTCCAAGAAGGAAGCGCGATGCCAATTCCGGCGATTTCAGAATCTCCGTGAACGCCCGATCAGTGAGTTTCAACAACTCGCATGCGCCATTGGCATGAACCGAGGCGCTGCGACGTCCGGAGCGAAGCAGCCCCATTTCCCCAAAATGGTCACCCGGCTCAATTGTCCGCAAGAAGATCCTGCCGCCGCCCTCGGTTCCTTTGTAGATTCCAACCTTTCCCCGGACGACAAAATACATTGCCCGGCTCTGCTCCCCCTCGCGAATGATTATCACCCCGTCGTCAAAACTCACTGGCTCAAGATACGTCTCGAATGCGGCCAGCTCGGCTGCGGACATTTCCGCCAGCACAGAGAAGGTGTTTAGTTTGTTCATTTTGTATCTCGGACGCATTTATCTGCTGACTGCCCGATTATGCGGGCGGCGGTTTGCAATCGTCAAGCGCATTTAGCGGAGGATGGGCTGGACAAGCCGGGATGGTTAGTTCATCTTGTGAAGACTATGGGCCAAAGCTGTCATGCAGGCGCATGAACCATCGTCCGGCGGCAGGAAGCAGGACAGCCTCCGGCAGGCGTTGAAGCGGAAAACGCCCCTCGAGCGCGCCGCGTTCCTGGATGGGGCCTGTGGCGGCGATGCGGCGTTGCGCGTGGAGATGGAAGCCTGGCTGGCCAGCCATGAGGGAGGCCAGAGAGGCCCCGGGCTCAATGGGGAGGCTGGCAATGGCCCCCTGGAAGAAGGCGCCACCGAAGTCACGCCGACGCTCCTGGATCAAACACCCCTGACTGAGGGGCCGGG
>Ga0187877_1003119_pt1 | contig 13840 bp, 10 predicted proteins | sample June2016WEW_17_1_3_FD_132430 | JGI IMG/M metagenome (GOLD analysis project Ga0187877, IMG submission 132430) | Peatland microbial communities from SPRUCE experiment site at the Marcell Experimental Forest, Minnesota, USA - June2016WEW_17_100 | ecosystem: Environmental > Terrestrial > Soil >... | reverse complement strand
CGAATGAGGTGCAAACAATATGAAAAAGAGCGCAACGACCAAGGGCGAATCCCCTTCTCGGCTGATCGACGCGAGGATCAAGGAACTGGACGACTGGAGGGGCAAGACGCTCTCCCATGTCCGCGCTCTCATCAAACAGGCTGACCCTGAGGTGGTCGAGGAGTGGAAGTGGAGAGGCGTTCCGGTTTGGTCTCACGATGGACTGATCTGCACCGGCGAGACGTACAAGAGCGTAGTGAAGCTGACTTTCTCCAAGGGCGCTTCGCTCAAGGACCCTTCAGGACTATTCAACTCCAGCCTTGAAGGCAACGCCTGGCGCGCTATCGATTTCCATGAGGGTGATGAAATAGATGAGGATGCCTTCAAGACGCTCATACGCGCCGCTGCAGCCCTGAATAGGTCATCGGCCCGATAGTCGAATCCGGCGCCTCATGAGTTGGCGCCTATCCTAGCCGGCGCGATGTCCGCCGCTGCTGCTTTTCGTTCCATTGAGCCTGAAGAGAAGCTCTCGTATATCGTCGTGATGCCTTGTTCGATGAGTTGTTTGGTGACCTCCACCGATTTCTCGAAGTCATCGTGTTTGGTAGGACTGACATCGATTCCGCTTAGTAAATCCAGCAACTGCACCGAGCAAGACGATCTGAATAAAACTCATGGACCAATCCTCTTCAGGGATCAAATCGGACCGCAGGGCGGACCGATCCAAATCTCTGTCCGTCAACGAAAATGGAATGATGGGAGATCCTTCGCCTTGCCTCGCCAGATGAGCAAACCGGCAGGCAAGTCGATTGTGTAAACGCTCTGATGGTTTTTGACCTGATAGACATACAGCCCAACTCTTGAAGATAGGTCAGATAATAACATACTGGATTTTCTTTGTCTAGTTTGACTAATATGTTTCTTTTCCCCCTCACCTCCCACGACTGATAATGACCATGTTCAAAGGATCCTCTTCGTCTGGCTCAGATTCCTTCCGCTCGAATCGAAATTCAGGGGCGAAGAGATCAAGAAAGAAGGGATGCGGGTTTTGCCGTGCGCGAACGTTGGAAACGCGGATTAAACCGAGGGGACCTCATTCTCGGCCAATTCAAGACAGCGAAATTCAGACCATCATGCCAGATGCAGTAAGAGATGGTCAATTTTCAAGGATTGAGATAGCGGTTTGCTCTTATTTCATTTACAGCCTTGCTAGGCTTCCCCCAGACGCGCCACCTTCCCACGCACAACCCAGGGTGGGAATAGAGTGCAAAAAGCGCTCACCGCCCCACCCAACACACCTCCAGCCAGATAACCGTAGATCGCAGGCAGGTTCAGCGCCGCGGCGATCCAAAGTGGCCCTACGAACAACCCGAAGGTGATGGGCAAAGCCGCAACTGCCACGATGCTGCCCATGCAGCCCTTGATCCCGGCATTCATCCTGCGCGGGTCCTCCCAGGAAAGATTCGCTCCCGCTACCCCGAACGCCAGCATGATCCCATTTAGACCTGCCAGGCACATCAGGACAACCAGCAGGCTGTACACAAAACTCACGACCGAAACATGCTGCAGGATGGATAATCCAACCAGGAAAAAACCACCAAGCCCGAACGCCGGCAGATAGGCGACCAGAAATTTGGCTATCAGAAGGTGAGAGGTATGTACCGGGGAGGCCTTCAAGATCCAATAACTCCTGCCCTCGGCTGAAAAGCTCATTCCCGCCAGCCGGTTTAAGAGGGTCCAGCCGACCAGCAGGGCCAATCCGACATTGCCGTAAACCAGCAGGGATCGAAAAGAACTGATCAGCCAAGCTGGCATGTCGGTCGAATCTGGGGAAGACCTGCCTACGGCCTGCAAGTACACAAGTGAATAAATAATTCCGAAAATCAAAGGGGTCACGAGCTGCGACAGGTTGCGCAGGTCCCTGCGAAGCACCAGAAAATCCTTTGATAGAATGCCCCGGACCGGGGTAGGAAGAATCAATTTGAATGGAGTAGCAAGATCTGAACGATGAGCAGGGGATGACCGTGCCTGGGATCTTGGCTTACTTCTCCGGGCAACCACCTGCATGCTAGCCCAGCCCGTGTAATACCAGCGCTCGGCGGTAATGAGAGTAAACCAGAAAATCGTACCGCACAACCCCAGGGTTAACCCGACAAGCAGGATACCGGACAGCCAGTGCCCCTGACCCAATTCCACCAAACCCCGTCCGGCCCAGTTCAATGGCAGCCAGGGAGTGTTGAGCTTGGTGAGGCCGTTGAAAAGAGCATCCACCTGATTCCCGGCAATATCCCTACCCGGCTGATAAAGGCGAGTTAAGCTTCCGAACTGCGAACAGAGGATCGACAGCGTCGCACCGACAAACCCCAATAGTTCAGCAACCCGCCGGGGCGGAAATAGGCGTGCCACCAGCATCACAATAAGCGCCGAGACACCCGCAGCGGTAAGGGCCAGAAGGATCATGGTGAGAATCACAAGGGGATAATACAAAAAGTTATATCCGCCCGAAATCCCCAATCCGTAAAGCACTGGCAACCCAAACAGAGCAAACAAGCCGAAATTGGGCAGGACGGCCTGCATCAACTTCATGACGAACACGGCTCGAATGGGCACCGGAGAGGTCAGCAGGAAGTCCATGTCGCCGGAAAGATAGAGCGCCTGCAGCAGAACACCGAAACTGCTCAACAATATCCCTAAAAATAGTCCGGTGAAAATCAGCACCGGCACAACTGTGAGGAATGGCGCTGGATCAACCCCGGTAAACCTCACCAACTGCGGCGAGCGCAGGAAGCTGAGAAGCAGCCAGCTCAAGTAGAAACAGACGGCCGCAAAAACCAACACTGCGATGGCCAGGATGAGGATGCCGATCTTGGCGCGGATCCTGGCATGTCGGAAACTGTTCAGGCTGATTCGCATCCGCAAGCGCAGCAGCTTCCAGACCGAGGGGAGAAATCGGCTGGCAGGTAGGGTTGTAGAATTCATTTTAATATTTCGGCGATCTCCGCAACCTCTGCGCCGCCCGTCAGGCTCAGGAAGATGTCTTCCAGGCTGGCACCGCCGGTCTTCCCCAGGCTGCGCAGCTCATCCATCGTCCCCACTGCAATCAATTCGCCTTTATTGATGATGCCAATCCGGTCGCACATCCGCTCGGCGATCTCAAGGATGTGGGTGGAGAGAAAGACGGCCGCACCCCGGTCGGCCATCTGGCGCAGAATATCCTTGATCAGACGCGCGGACTTCGGATCGAGGCCCACCGTCGGTTCATCCAATACCAACACCTTTGGGTCGTGCACGAGTGCAGCTGCCAGGGATATTTTTTGCTGCATGCCATGGCTGTAGGAGTCGATCGTATCATTGGCGGCCACCGTCAGGTCAAAAGTGCGCAGCAGTTCATCGAGGCGATGCTCCAATTGATCCCTCTTCAAGTCGTACAGATCGCCAACAAAGCGCAGCAGTTCGCGCCCGGTGAGCTTGGCATACAAGTTCGGGGTATCGGGAACATAGCCGCTGGCAGCTTTGGCCTGAAGAGGTTGGGTCTGGACATCATACCCGGCAACCATCACCTTGCCGGAGCTGGGCTGGAGCAGGCCGACAAGGATCTTGATCGTGGTCGTTTTCCCAGCCCCGTTAGGGCCTAAAAAGCCAAAAACCTCGCCTGCATGAACCTCAAAGCTGACATGGTTTACAGCTATATTTTCACCGTACCTCTTTATCAGATCGGTGGTGGCGATCAAGATGGATGGATCAGACATAAACGTCCTCTAATCGGGACCCCGTAGAGGATCCCTCAACTGGACGGCTCTCGGGATAGAACCGGTATGATTTTCTATTATATACGCAAGACAACCGAGGAGGATACCAGATGACCCCGTGACTCTTACAGGACGCGCGTGGATACCAATATTCAACTCCCGCACGGAGGGAAATTGAATGGGAATGTCTTTTTACAACCATTTACCGGTTTATGATTCATCATTACTCAATGGAATTCCCTGTCAACCTGGTATCGCAGCTATGGTGGTTAGATCAGGGAAATCTGGGAAATTGCGTTCGCCCGCCAGGATCAATGGATCGCAATCTTTTTACCTTCTTTGATTACAGGATAGGTCATTTTTAGTTTAACGAAAGCATCTACAAGGATCTGGGCAACCACAAGGTTGCGGTACCATTTGGAATTGGAAGGCACAATATACCAGGGAGCCCACTCAGTGCTCGTCTTGGTTAATACGGCATCATAGGCCTTGATATATAAGGGCCACAGGGAACGCTCCTGGATATCGTCCTTGTTGAACTTCCAGCGTTTATCCGGGTCATCCAATCGAGCCTGCAGACGTTTCTTCTGCTCGTCCTCATCGATATGCAGGTAGAACTTGAGGATCGTAGTCCCCTCCTCCACCAACATTCGTTCGAATTCATTGATCTGGTCGTAACGCTTCTCCCAGACGCCCGGCGGCACCAGGTTGTGGACACGGACGACCAGCACATCCTCGTAATGGCTGCGGTTGAAGATCACCAGCTGGCCCTTGGCCGGCAGCTCTTGATGCACCCTCCAAAGGTAATCATGATCAAGTTCCAGTGGTGTGGGCTGCTTGAAAATGGCTACACGCACTCCTTGAGGATTGACCCCCTCGAAGACTTTCTGGATCACCCCATCTTTACCGGCCGTGTCCATGGCCTGCAGGACGACCAGGACCTTATGCTTGTGCTCGGCATACAGCAGCTCCTGCAGCGCGTCCAACTGCCGATCGAGCTGCTGGATTTTTACCTGCGCCTGGTCTTTGTCACCCCTGAAAGCCTTCCGGTCATCCGGGTCCCACTTGTCCAGATCCACCTTTTCGCCAGGTTTTACCATATATCGTTTCATAGGATGTCCTCCCGGTTTCTGATCTTTGGATATAGAACTGCCCTTTTCTCACATATGGATTATATGACATCAAAGCCATGTCTGTGTAGACGAAAGCAGGACGGCCTGTCAGCCGTCCTGCTTTTACTCGAAAATGATCATTTTTCTATTGGGCAGGATCGATGGTCAGGACCATCGTCGTTGAGCTCCTCTCCAGGGTGAACACAAAATTCTGAATGGTCGTCTGGGTTTTATCGCCCGCTTTGAGCGTGGAGATATTTTGGGTCAGCCAGGGCATTAAGTTCGAAGATACGTCCGAGGGTAAAAAACTTGCTAAGAGCGCATCAACGATACCCATTGCCTGCTGCGTCTTCGCGTTGTAACCGGTCCAAGGCACCGTGACCCGGATACGCGTGAGATCAGACGGATCACCGATAAAATCAACGGAAAAACCAGCCGCGAGGTCCTGCAACCCCAAGGCGGCGGCGCCGGTCAGCTTGCCCGTCGTAGCAGGCTGTCCATCCACAGTCCCCTTCGTAAAGGTGAACTCCTGGGTCATCTGAAGCACAGACTTGATCGCGTCCAGAGAGATCCCCAGGTGGCCTGGGGTCATTGTTCCACTTGTCGAGGACTCCTGGGCCGCCAAGGTTTCCATGGGACCCATTTCTGTCGGCATGCTGGTTAACATGGCGGGCAATTGTGACGCCACAGACTGCAGACCTGACCCTAATGATTGCAGCCCCGATAACCCGGAACACATGCATGCCATGATTGAAAAAACCAGAAAGGGAGCTACCAGCCAACGCATCTTCTTGTTCATTTTATTTCCTCCTATATCTATACAATTTATCGTTATTATAACCGATTAATAACCAACAAGACCGAGAGTCGGGTGCCAATCAGGGCTCCAGACCTATGATCTCAAACTCCCGACTAACGCCGTTCCGAGACCCAGGGTTTCTGATCGTCCACAGCCAGCGCTTGCGGTCAGCCAAATTTAGAAACGACCTAACCGGCCATAACCAACCCGCTAAAATAGTCAGTGCAGCGCTAAACGCGCTACACTGGTCTTATAAAATTGGAAAGCTTAGGAGTGTCCTGCACCCTTTCAGACCTTCAACCGCATGATCAGGGTCTCCAGATAATTCGATTTGAACTGCTTGGAGGCCAGTACTTGTTTGAGCGGGGGCAAAGACAGGATCACCCCCAGTACCGCTGCCAAGGCCCGGTGGTTCCACAGTATGCGGTTATCAAAGATCAGGTTCTGGAGATCCCCGCGCTCGATCGCCATCATCACCACCTTGTGAACCGAGTTGACCGGTGTGATCACCCGGGCAGGCCGTGAGTGCAAGGACACGCTGAGGCGGGCACAGGAGCTCACGCAAACCCCACAGCCCAGGCAGATCTCCTCATTGACCTTGGCTTGCTTGCGGTTCTGCTTAAATGGGTCGTTCGCAGAGACCAGGGTCATCGCCTCAACCGGACACACATTGACGCATTTTCCGCAACCGTTACAGGTTGCTAAATCGATCGCCGGTAAATAATTGGTTGTGTGCACGGGATGGAGGAGACCGAATTTACGCGCCGCGATCATCGCTTCACAGCAACACCCACAGCAGTTACAAATGAAGTTCACGCCTTCACGGGCATTCTCACCAAACTGGACCAGGTTGCATTCATACGCTCTTTGGAGCAGGTCCAGGCCCTCAGAAATATCAAAAGCCCGGGCATAGCCATGCTTGATCAACGATTGTGCGGTCCCGTTGAAAGTCATACAGATATCCATGGGAGCCTTGCATGCCCGACCGAGATGATCCATCTTGTGCCGGCAGTAGCAAATCCCGACCCCGCGAAAGGATGCGGACCGGATCACTTCGCTGGCGCGTTCATAGTCCAATACCTGAAATGCATCCCCTCCCGGGAGTGCTGATTCGTGCACGAAAACCCGTCCGAGCTGGGTCTCTCCATGAACAAACAAGGCGCAAATGAACTCTTCTTCAATGTTTAAGTATTGGTAAAAGAGCTCGCTTAAAAGTTGCTGGTCGACATCCCCGCGAATGCGCATCATCGAAAATTCAAAGAAACCGGCCATCGGTGGGGGCAGGGTATAGGTCGTCTCGCCATCCCGCTCAATATCGACGAGGAGTGCACGGCTGGCCAGACCATCCAGCAGCGTGTGCGCCGCGAGGGGATCCATTTTCCAGATTCGACTGGCTTTCTCGGCTGTAAAAGGTTTAATCGGAAGCAGTGCTACGAGCTCGGCTTCTTTCTCGTTCATAAGAATTTGGAGAATTTGATAAAGCGTGGCAGAGGGGGGTGCTCCCTGGGGAAACCGATTGAGACGATCGACCAGCTCAGCATAGCCCGATTTCAGGAGAGTGTGAGACATTCCAGGCGTCCTCTTACTTTCAAACCTACCGGGATAATTTGCGCCTATCTTAGAATGGGTGCCGATCTAGGGCAGAGGGGTCCGGCCTGCATACAGCGGGTAGGGTCACCAGCGCGTCCGAAGCAAAACCAGCAGGGATTAACCCACAATGCGATATTATAAGTAGGAGAATATTTAATTTGAAGTTCCATATGCCGATGATATACTGGTGATATTGAACATCCTGACAGAATAGAGGTACCCTTGAATAATAACACACCCGCATCTGCTCCTGACGATCTGCGTAACCCCCTGCCTGATGTTGCCCTTGAGCAATTGCCAGAAGAATTGCGCAAGGCTGCGGGGCGCGCCGGCTGGACCGAGCTGGTGCCCGTCCAGGCTCGCGCCATCCCTTACCTGCTTGCCGGACGGAACATGATGATCCAGGCGCGTACCGGCTCCGGTAAAACTGGCGCGTTTGTATTGCCTTTGCTGGCCCGCCTTGACCCGGCAAGGCGGACCTGCCAGGCGCTGATCCTGGTGCCGACACGTGAACTTGCCCGCCAGGATTGGCAGGAGACGGAGCGATTATGCGGGGAGGCCGGACTTCACCCGGTGGCGGTTTACGGAGGGGTCGGCTATGGGGCGCAGATCGAGGCCCTGAAACAAGGAGCCCAGATTGTGGTCGGGACACCGGGACGCGTACTCGATCATCTGCTTAAACGCACATTTTCACTGGAGCACCTTAAATCTCTGATTTTCGATGAGGCCGACCGGATGCTTTCCATGGGCTTCTACCCCGACATGAAGGAGATCCAGCGCTACCTTCCAAAACGCGCCATCCATATGTGCATGTTCTCGGCCACTTTCCCAGAATCGGTGATGCGCACGGCGCATGAGTTCATACCGGATGTCGAGTACCTCAGCCTGTCCAGCGACCATGTACACGTCACCGACATGGATCACGTCTTTTACATCGTGCCCGGCATGGACAAGGACCGCAGCCTCGTGCGGCTGATCGAGATCGAAAACCCGGCCTCGGCGATCATTTTTTGCAATACCAAGGTCCAAGTGCATTATGTCACGGTTGTGCTTCAGCGCTTTGGATACGATGCGGACGAGCTGAGTGCTGACCTGTCCCAAGCAGAACGAGAAAAAGTCCTGGACCGTGTCCGGCAGGGAAAATTGCGCTTCCTGGTGGCAACGGATGTGGCCGCACGCGGCCTCGACATCCCCAGCCTATCTCACGTCATCCTGTACGAACCGCCCGAAGAGGTGGAAGGCTACATTCATAGGGCTGGTCGAACCGGGCGGGCAAGAGCCAGCGGGGTGGCCATCTCACTGGTAAATACCGCAGAAAAATATACACTGGCCCGCATCGGAAAACAATACCAGATCTCCTTTCAAGAACGTCCCATCCCCAGCGATGCCGATGTTGAAGCGGTTGTCGCCGAGCGGGTCACAACTCTGCTTGAAGCGCGCTTGAGGGAACGCGATAAACTCCAGACTGAACGCTCTAGTCGGTTTGCGCCGCTGGCACGCAGCCTCACGGAAAACGAGGACGAGCTTCCGATCATCACCATGCTTTTAGATGATTATTATCAGCAAACGCTGCATGCACCCGTTCAGCAACCTTCCGGGCAACCAGCTGTTGAAGAACAACACCCTCGCTCGAGCTTGGGGCGCCCTCGCCGTGCAGAACGGCGGACCGGTCACCGCAGTCGTTCTCGCTAGGGGCACTGCCAAAAGGGATACCATTTTACAAATGAGTACCGGGGAATTCACGGGAAAGCTTTGCGGGCGGGAAGGCGCCCTTTCATTAAAATAAGCCTTCCCCCTGACAAATTTGTATAGCATTTGTAATACATCCCAAGTCTAATAAGAGGATAATAAATACACCACGACCTCCTTGGATCGTTTTGGGTGATGGTCGCTCTGCAGGGCGATTCAGATTGTTTTAATTGTCCAAATAAATCCTGGGGCTTTGAATCCAATGAGGAATCCTGCTGGTAAGACTTTCGGTCAATTGGCCAGCCCAGTATCCGGTGTCTGGTTAGATTGCCGTCCTTGCATGATCAGACAGCCAAGAAAAGGATCCTATGGAGGTGGGTACAAATACCATGGAAGTCTGTATACGGGGATTTTCACGAGGAAAGTGAGTCGGTCTTGGGGCTGAGCTGCCCGTTTCTGGACCCACGGATCGACCGTTGAGCTGCTGATATGGTCGCGATCAACCTACTCGTCCCATTCCTCGCTTTTGTGCTTTACTTGGTGTTGCTCTTCGTCGTGCTGACGTATCGGCGAGGGGCGCACTCGCGGGCGCAGCGCGTTTTTCCAGAATATCTGATTGCCATGATGCTCTGGTCGCTGAGCGCATTCGTCGTTTTTATTGGCTGGAGAGATCTATCCTTCTGGTTCCGCTTGATGCTCGTTTCCAGCCTCGCCTCTTCGATCACCCTCTTCCATTTCGTGGAGGTCATGCTTGATCGCCGCTGGAGCTGGGCGGGGTGGGTGTATTTTTACGGTGTCCTGGCCATCTTTGCCGGATTGATCCCCAATTTCATGGTGTATAACGTCTCCATGAACAGCGGGGGGCTTACATATGAATTCACTCCCTTGCTCTACCTGGTCGCAGGGCCCGGCTTTATTCTCTACCTCTTCTGCCTCGCTCAGATCATACAAAGTGCGGCCACCACACGGGACCCCTATCAGCATAACCGCCTGCGTTATTTATACATTGGTTTGCTGGTTGTGGTCCTGACCTCCATAACAGACTTCACCCCGCTCGGAAAATACCCGATTGACATAGCAGGCAGCGGTCTGAATGCACTGGTGATCGCCTATGCAATCCTGCGCCATCAGCTGCTGGACATCAAAGTAGTCTTCCGGAAGAGTTTGCTCTACTCCATCCCTACGGTGATCATCACCACGGCCTATTTCCTGATCATCAGCGCCGCAGAGTGGCTGTTCCCAAGCCGACCTGGCCTTTCGATCTTCATCATTTCCGTGATTGCGGCGGTCATGACCGCTCTCGTGTTTCAGCCGCTGCGAGACAAAGCCCAGGTCTGGATCGATCGTCTCTTTTTCCGCGAAAACTATAACTCGGGTCTGATGCTGCAGAGGTTGAGCAGCCGAGTTGCTTCCATCCTGGATCTTGACCAGGTTACCACGCTGATCCTGGACGAGATCAAATCGAGCCTGCATATCCAACGGGCAGCTTTCTTCTTGAGGAAGGGCGATAGCGGGGATTATTCCCTGACCGCACAATATGGGCTGGAAACGAATGGAAACGTGTTTTTCAACTCTGATCATCCGATCATTTCCTGGCTTTCAAGCCACGATCTGATCCTGACCAAGACTGAACTGGAAACCCTGCCGCAGTTCAAGGCACTCTGGGAGCGCGAGCGTGAGGAGCTCGAGAAACTAGGAGCGGAACTTTTCATCTCGCTGAAGGCCAAAGGGGAGGTGGTAGGGATTTTAACGGTCGGGCCAAAACAGTCTGAGGAAGGCTTCTCGCCCGATGATCAACAGACCCTGATCACCCTGGCCAACCAAACCGCAGTAGCCCTTGAGAACGCACGCTTGTATGCCCAGACGGAGCGAAGGATGCAGGACCTGACTGCCTTGCGCACCATCGATATGGCCATCACCAGCAGCTCCGACATCCACCTTACCCTGGGCATCTTGCTCGAGCAGGTCATCCGGCAACTGCATGTCGATGCCACAGATGTCCTGATTTTCAATATAGTGACTCAGACCTTCCGATTCGCTGCCGGGCACGGTTTTTATACGGAAGCACTTAAGCATACTGACCTCCGGTTGGGGGATGGATTCGCCGGACGGGCTGCACGCGACCGCCATATGATCACGATCCGGGATCTCGCCAGGAACACAGGCGGACTGCAACGGTCCATTGAGCTTGCGCAGGAGGGGTTCGTTACCTATATCGGGGTTCCACTGCTTGCCAAAGGCGAGATCAAGGGGGTGATGGAGATCTTCCAGCGCGAAGCCCTCGAATTGGACCTGGAGCAGCGCAACTTTTTAGAAACACTGGCCGGTCAGGCCGCGATCGCGATCGACAGTGCCGAGCTGTTCGATAACCTGCAGGGCTCCAACGCCGAACTGATGATGGCCTATGATGAGACCATTGAGGGCTGGTCGCACGCCATAGACCTGCGCGATGAAGAAACCGAGGAGCACTCGAGGCGGGTGATGGAACTGACCATCAAAATGGCTAATCAAATGGGTTTTGGCCAGAAAGAGATGGTGCATATCCGCCGAGGAACGCTCCTGCATGATGTCGGAAAAATCGGTGTCCCAGACAACATCCTGCGCAAAACGGGACCTCTGAGCGAGGACGAGTGGCTCGTTATGCGTAAACACCCGCAATTTGCTTATGACATGCTCGTGCCCATATCCTACCTGAAACCGGCGCTCGATATCCCCTACTGCCATCACGAAAAATGGGACGGCACGGGATACCCGCGCAAACTCAAGGGAGAGCAGATCCCGCTCTCGGCCCGTATCTTTTCCGTTGTGGACGTGTGGGATGCACTCACTTCTGACCGGCCGTACCGGAAGGCCTGGGCAGAGAATGCAGCCCTGGAGTATATCCAGGCTCAGTCCGGAATATCCTTCGATCCAAAGGTGGTGGATATGTTCCTGAAAGAAGTGTACACTGCCGAATGGGGTGAGCGGGTCACCCCCTGGATGGAATGAGGCGCGTACCGCGCGGCGTGGGCATCTCCGGTCAGGTAGTGATCCCGGACCGGGTGATTTAAAGGGGATCGGGAGGCTGGGACCGGGAGAAAGATCCGGGGTGGGTCTCCAGCAGGGCTGCGAGGATCAAATCCACGATTCGAGCCGGACGCAAACTGATGTCGACGACGAGTGCGCCCTCCGGTTCCTCCAGGATCTCAAACTGGCTGGCGAGCAGACTCGCTTTCATGAAATGCCCGGTGCGCCTGCGCAGCCTGTGGAGAATCAAATCCATACTTCCCTTTAAATAGACAAAATAAATACTTTCGGGATCGATATTCAGCTGGTCCCGGTAAGCCTGCTTCAGGGCGGAACAAGCCAGGACAAAGGGCTGACCCCGAAGCAAATACCCACGAATCAGGTCAGCCAGGGCCAATAGCCAGGATTTCCGATCCTCATCGGTCAGAGGGATGCCCTGGCTGAGTTTGGCGCGGTTGGCCACCGGATGGTAATTATCACCGTCCACAAAAGCCCAGCCCAGCCTCCCGGCCAGTTGCTTCCCAATAGTGGTCTTGCCACATCCTGAAACACCCATCAAGATGACAATCATGTCTCAAGCATCCTTTACGTGCTCCAAGACGCCGGCATGTCTCTCATCGAGAGGAGTCATCCTCGCCCGATCCAGAGCGATCGGAGGCACGGAAGAATTGAATCAATTCCCGATTCACCTGGGACGGCTCGTCGTGTTGCACCCAGTGAGTAGCTTCATCAAAAACGGTCAATCGGCCCTGGTCACACAAATCCATTGAGGGGCTGACCATTGCATAGCTGAGGGCAATATCCCTCTTCCCCCATAAGATCAGTACGGGCTGGTGGACTCGAGGGTCTTTTGGAGTGGCCGGGCGGTAGCACACCAAGGCGCGATACCAGTTGATCATGGCAGTCAGCGCGCCAGGCTGCGACCAGGCTTTCCGATACTCGACGAGCTCACGCGAATCGAAAGTTCTGGACTTTCCGCTGCCCGCTAGCAAACCCTCAAGTGCAGCCCAGTCCCTCATCCGCAGCAAGCGGTCCGCCAGGCCGGGGATTTGAAAGGAGACGATATACCAAGATTTGAGCATCTGGGCAGGGGATTTCGCCAAATAAGCTGACATCACAGCAGGGTGTGGCACATTCAAGATCGCCAGCCGCTGGATACGCTGTGGAACAGTGATGGCTGCCTCCCAGGCAACGACCGCACCCCAATCGTGGCCAACCAGGTCAAGCCGGTCGTAACCAAAATGATCCGCGAGGCCCAGGACATCCTCTACCAGATTGTCCAGGTTGTAGGCACGAATACCCTCAGGTTTATCTGAGAGATTATAACCGCGCTGGTCAGGGATAATCAGGCGGAACCCCGCCGCGTCAAGGGCTGGAATCTGGTGGCGCCAGCCATACCAGAATTCGGGAAATCCATGCAGCAGGATGAGCGGCTTGCCCAACGGATCTCCAGCCAGGACTACATGCAACCGGACTCCGTTCGTCAGTACATAAACTTCTTCATATGGATTAACGGATTTGTTCAAAAAACCTCCGGCCTGCCACCAAGGCAAACAACTCGAGAAATATTGTACCAGTTTGGTTTTACGCCCGGGTTACAAAACTTGAAGTGGCGGATGTTCAAAACTTTTTGGTCATCAGCCGGTTGTGGATCCCGTTCCGCGGCGTGAAGGGACCTATGGTGTATTGGAAATAATGTCTATACGCATTACATATTTTATTAAACTATTCGACCCAATTTTCGGGTGGCTGGAGAAACTATCGGCTTGTTCTTTCGTTATAATATAGAGGCAGTCTCCCCAATGAAAGGGACCTATGTCCCAAATTGACGAATTTCTCGATCATTTCCCCCAAGATGTGCAGGATACGATTCGCATGGTCTGGAATGCCCTCGGATCGGATGAGCAGAACCATTT
>Ga0187877_1003118_pt1 | contig 13844 bp, 12 predicted proteins | sample June2016WEW_17_1_3_FD_132430 | JGI IMG/M metagenome (GOLD analysis project Ga0187877, IMG submission 132430) | Peatland microbial communities from SPRUCE experiment site at the Marcell Experimental Forest, Minnesota, USA - June2016WEW_17_100 | ecosystem: Environmental > Terrestrial > Soil >... | reverse complement strand
CGGGCGCCAGAATATTGGCGAGCACCCTGTACCAATCGAAGAGGACCGGTTTTTGGAAAACAAACCCAATCCTCTTGATGGGCCCTTGTACCCGGCTTCCTCCGACCCATACGATTCCCGCCGTCGGTTTCAACAACCCGGCAATGATGCGAAGAAGGGTGGACTTTCCACACCCGCTGGGGCCTAGAATGGAAATGAATTCGCCGGACCGAATGTCAAAGGAGATATCCTCAACGGCCACGATCCGATCCCCGGAAAAGGTATCAAAGACCTTGGAGACCGATTCGACCTTTACATACGTCTGGTCCACGAATCCTCCTCCCCCGCGCTTCCCCCGCCTCCTATTTTTTCTGCGACTCCCACTTTTTGTACACCTGATCTACCGTGGGCAGACGGTCGATGGAAGGCATTTTCAAATCCGGCAAGAACTCCACGGTATACAATTCTTGGGCGGTCACCGGCCTCTCGACTTGAAAATATTTATTGAGGATATTGACCGTTTCCTCCATCCTTCCCTTGTCAATCCACCCCAGTCTGTATTTCTGGTTCATGGGGACATCGACCAGATCCTGGATGTCGTCGGCGAAGCGGCCCAGAGCCGCCAGCAGAGGAACCTCCGGATTGGATTGGATGAAAATTTCGTTCGCCTTTTCCGGATTTTCGATGGCCCACTTCCACCCCTGCATGGTCGCGTCTATGAATTTGCGGAGCATGTCGGGCCGTTCTTTGATAGTCTTCTCGCTGGCCATGAGCGCATTGCCATAGGGATTGACCCCCCATTTGGCCCAGGGGATGAGCACCAGCTTGTCCTTGTCGAGACCGGCCTCCCAATACGCCTGGTTGCCCACAATCCAGTCGAAAACCGCGTCTACTTGATTGGCAGCCAAAGACTGCGCCTTGGCGCTGGGTTGAATGTTAATCAGGGTGACCTTGTTCAGGTCGATGCCGTTGGCGGCTACCAGGGCAGGCCAGAGGACCCGCTGGGCATCTCCCGGGGGGACACCGACTTTGCGTCCCTCGAGATCTTTTGGCTTGGTGATCCCCGACCCTTTCCAGGTCTTGATCCCGTTGGGAGATTTGGAATAAATCATCCCAATGACCTTGACTTTTGCACCCTTGGACCGGGCGACAACCAGGGTTCCGGTATCGGCGAGCCCGACATCGACCGTGTTCAGTTCCACTCTCTTGAGCGTATCGCCGGACCCTTGCCCTCGCTCGATGTTCACCTCCAGCCCTTTTTCCCTGTAGAATCCTTTTTCTTTGGCCACATAATAGAAACAGTGATCTCCCCCTGGAACCCAGTTGAGTTTAAGCGTGACTTTCTCCGCCGCTGCGGCAGGGGAAGTGGTCAGGAAGAAACCCAAGAGAAACACCCCAAGAGTCAGACCCAGGTTTTTTTTCATCGAGGCATGGCCTCCTTTCCTATATTTCTATTGAAAATTTGTTATCGGACGGAATCTTCCTCCTAGCCATCCGGTTGCCGGAGCCTTCCTCCCTAGCCCTTCTGGGGCTGGCGGATCGGGTCAGTCGGTTTCTTTGATCTTCGCCCAGGGCATGACCAAACGTTCGGCCAGGTTAATCAACCCGAACAGGGCCATCGCCATGATCGATATCCATAACAGAGCACCCACCATCGCCCCCGTTTCCAGATAACTCTGGGCCTGTAAAATCAATGCGGCCAGACCCTTCTCGGAGGCGATGAATTCACCCACAATCGCGCCCGTGACCGCCATGATACTGGCGAGCTTCACCCCGGTCATGATATAAGGCAACGCATAAGGAACGCGGATCATGACGAACCGCTTCCACTTGGGCGTATTGAAGGTGAGGGCCAGTTCGGTCATCTCGTAGGGGACCTCGCTCACCCCCCGGGCCGTGTTGAGCAAAACGGGGAAGAAGGAAATCACGAAGGACATAACGATATTGGGCAACACCCCAAACCCAAACCAGACCAGAACCAGGGGCGCCGCCGCCACCTTCGGAATGCTGTTGAAGAATAATAAAATCGGCATTAAGGTTCGGCTCAGGGTGTCATTCCAGGAAACCACCAACCCCAAAAAGACTCCGATGACGACCGCCAGGACAAAACCACCCATGACCTCTTGGGTGGTGGTGAGAATCTGGGGAAACCAACGCCACTTCGGATTGATCAACTCCTGCAGCACTTGACCGGGAGATGGCAGGATATATTTTGGAATTCCCAAAAGGGAGATTCCCCACCACACGGCGAGGAAAATCAGAAAAGGCAAAAGGGGAGGAAGATAAAGTCGCGTAAGAGACCGTAATCTTCTTTTCTCCGTGTCGTTCGGTTTCTTTTTGGCTATCGAATCTCTGGTCAAGACTATTTCCCTCTTCCGGATGGTTCGTTTTTACTCGTGCCGAGCGGGGTCATTGAGAAAATTTTCTTTTCCGGGACGTATCTTTAGGAGCCATTGGGGGAGGGCTGGGGTAACCTCGAACGATTTGCATGCCTTCCTTTTTCGCTGGCCCTTTCCATGCCGATTCAGGAATATTCCGAAATAATTTGCTTTTTTGGTAAAAAGTATGTCAAAAAGATGATGGAGTGTCAAGCAAGAATCGCAGGGGAAGAATCGCAGGGGAATCGCGGGGGATCAACCTGTATTTTGATTTGACCATACCGCAGCCCTATGATAATTTTATTCGCAGTCGTCCATAGCAATCTGCTTCCCCCCGGCCTATGGAGGTCAAAGTGGAGAAGGAATTTGGGAAGGTAGGTTTGGGATATACCGACTATGGGAGAAGAAATAAAGGAACGAGATTGAAATGAAAGGGCGCCTTGTGGGGGCGTCTGATACAGGGTCAGGCACCCAGGCTCGCCCCTGCATTTTCCGGAGGCGGAATGAATAGATTAAGGTCGGCGATTTCACGGTCGCTGGAAATAAATGTACTGCCCACAAGGGATGCAATGGGGCGAACGGCGGCGAGCGATGTGGCCCAGGCTATGAGCCGGTTCATTAAGGGAAAAGGGAAGGTCAGCGTAGTCTTTGCTGCTGCCCCTTCGCAGAATGAATTTCTGGCCCATCTTGCCAAAAATAAAAGCATCGATTGGTCGCGGGTTACGTGTTTCCATTTGGATGATTACGTCGATCTTCCGCGTTATCATCCGAATACTTTTGAAGTCTATCTGAAAGAGCACCTTTTTAACTATGTGAATCCCCGGCGCATTTACCTCTTAAAAGCCCTGAAGGGTACTCCCTCCCAGGTTGCCTGTCAGTATGGAGAGCAAATTCGGAGGAGCGGCGGGTTGGATATTTCTTGCATCGGAATTGGGGAGAACGGCCACATTGCCTTCTGCGAGCCGGGCTCTGACTTGAATGATCCTCAGACGGTCCGGATCATTCGCATCAATGACCGGTCAGTTCGGCAACAATACCGGGACTATAAGAATCATCCCGACCCACAGGCCCGCTATGCTTCCCTCAAGGCAGTTCCCCGCCGGGCCTTCACCATGACCGTTCCCGCGATTCTTTCGGCGCAGGAAATCTATACCATCGTTCCCGGACCCCAGAAAGCAGAGGCGGTTCGAAAGATGTGGGAGGGACCCATCTCCTCAGCCTGCCCTTCATCGGCTCTGAGGATGCATTCCTGGGTCAAGATATACCTGGATAAAGATTCCGCCCGTAGGCTGTCCTGAAGTGAGCTTATTCGATAGCTGGATGAATTATCTCCTTACTGGACCGTGATTCCTGATCGCTAGTGCCTATCGGCAGGAGGTTTGGTAGAAATGGTCGTCTTCGAGAAAAATGAGCAGATAAAGAGTTTTGTTAGCGAGCGGAAAAAAAGCGGTCATTCGATAGGTCTTGTTCCGACGATGGGTTACCTACATGAAGGTCATCTGGCTCTGGTACGGGAGGCAAAGAAAACCTGCCAGACAGTGGTGGTAAGTATTTTTGTCAACCCTACCCAGTTCGGCCCTCATGAAGATTTTGAACGTTATCCGCGGGATATCGAAAGAGATTTACGTATGCTTGAAGAGGAGAGAGCGGATGCGGTTTTTATGCCCTCCGTAGCTGAAATTTATCCGCAGGGTTATGTTACCTATGTAAGACTGAAAAGTCTCACGGATTGTCTCTGCGGCCGTTCGCGCCCCGGCCACTTTGATGGGGTTGCCACGGTGGTAACCAAGCTGTTCAATATCGTCCGCCCGGAAAAGGCTTTTTTTGGTCAGAAGGATGGTCAGCAGGTATTGGTCATCCGGAAGATGGTAGAGGATTTGAACATGGAACCGGAAATTGTTACCGTTCCTACTGTCCGGGAACCGGATGGCGTGGCGATGAGTTCTCGCAATGTCTATCTCAGTAAAGAGGAAAGGAAGGCTGCACCGGTGCTGTATCGGGGGCTTATGGCTGCCGAGGTAGCGTTTAAGAATGGCGAGCGAAACCCGCAAAGATTATGTAAAATCGTTACGGATATGATTGCCGGTGAGCCCCTGGCCAGGGTTGATTATGTGGAGATTCGCACGATCCCCAATCTTGAGCCCGTAGAGATGATTAACGGGCCGGCTTTGCTGGCAGTGGCCGTATATTTCAAGAATGTCAGGCTGATCGATAACGTTGTACTCCGTCCGGGAAACCCGTCCTGACTGAATCTTCACTTAAATTTCTCCAGCCAGCGTCTTTCGATCTGCGCAAGTTTTTCTCTCTGGGTGCCGCTCAGATGTTCCGCTGGGGGAGAGGTGGAAGCATTAATAAATATCCCAGCAATCGATCCGGAGAGCGCTTTAGAAAAGAGACCTCGCGCAATTTTTAGAAGGGCTAAAGCTCAGGGGCTTGTAGAATCAGCCTGGCAGGAAGTCTCAAGGCCCCCGAGATAGGCGGCCTCCACCTGGGGGTTTTTGCTTAGTTCGGAGCAGGTTCCTTCGAGAATCACCCTCCCGTTCTCCAGAACGTAAGCGTAGTGGGCCACGGCCAGGGCGGTCCTGGCGTTCTGTTCGACCAAGACCAGGGTTGTACCCCGGCGGTTGATCTCCTGGATCAGGTCAAAGATCTGTTTTACGATCTTTGGAGCCAGGCCCAGGGAAGGCTCGTCGAGGAGCATGATCCTGGGGGAAGACATGAGGCCGCGCCCGATGGAAAGCATCTGCTGCTCTCCTCCGGAGAGAGTACCAGCGGTCTGCCCGCGCCGCTCGTTCAAAATCGGAAACATCCGATAAACTTGCTCCCGGGTCTTATTCGACTCCTGTCGGCCGGCCCGGTATCCCCCCATGGTAAGATTCTCATCAACGGTCAAAGTCGTAAACACCTTGCGCCCCTCGGGTACCTGAACGATGCCCGCAGCCACGGTCAGGTGAGCGGCCGAGGGAAGGATCTTCCCGTCGAGATAAATGACGCCATTTCGCGGGCGCAGAAGCCCGGAGATCGTGTTCAATAAAGTGGTCTTCCCCGCTCCGTTGGAGCCGATGACACTGATCATCTGACCTTCTGGGACCTTCAGGTTGACTCCGCGGAGGGCCTCGATTTTACCGTACGCGACGGTTATATTTCTTACCTCGAGCATTCGAATTCCTCTCCGAGGTAGGCATTGATCACCACCGGATCCTTTTGGATCTGTGCGGGCGTCCCCTGAGCGATGGTGCAGCCGAAGTTCTGGACGTAGATCCACTGGCAAAGCTCCATCACCACTTCCATCCGGTGCTCGATCAGGATGATTGAAAGCTGGAGCTCGACGAAAAGCTTGCGAATCAATTCAATCAGCCCCCTAACCTCAGCCGGGTTCAGTCCGGCTGCCGGCTCGTCGAGGAGAAGCAGCCGGGGCTCCCCGGCCAAGGCCCGGGCCAGTTCGACCCGGCGCTGCAACCCATAGGGCAGGCTGCCTGCGTCTTCATCGAGGTGTCCGCTGAGGCCCACCTTCCCCAGCCAGTGAAGGGATTGTTCGACTACGCGGTGTTCGGAGCTCCCCACCCCTCTCCATCCGACCATCGCTTTCAGGAGACCATATTCCGCTCGCCAACTATAGGCGCTACGGACATTGTCCAGGACACTCATGTCCTCAAAGAGACGGATATTCTGGAAGGTCCGGGCGATTCCCAAACGACCGACCTCGAATGATTGGAGATTGGTAATATTCCTCCCGTTGAAAAGAATCTCCCCGGAATCGGACTCATAAACACCGGACAGAAGATTAAGGATCGTGGTCTTGCCCGCCCCGTTCGGACCAATAATTCCGATCAGTCGACTTTTTTTTATCCTGGCGTTAAAATCATCCACGGCTACCACCCCGCCAAACTTCTTGGATAGGCCCTTGACCTCAAGCAGGACTCCGTTTTCAGCCATGGATTTTCCCCTCCGGAATTCCCGGCCCAACCCGGCGGTGTTTCAGCCCGAGATTCTCCAAGGATAATTCCCATCGGCCAAAAAGTCCGGCCGGGCGGAAGTTAATGATCAGGAGGATGATCACGCAGTAGATGAGAACCCGCCACTGGGATGCGAACCGCAGGATTTCAGGGAGGGCGGAAAGAGTGGCCGCTCCGAAGATCGTGCCCGTCAGGCTGTCCCGTCCCCCGAAGAAAACCATGATGATCCAGATGGCCGACTGAATCCACCCGAACATGCCCGGTTCCACATAGGTGGTAAAGAAAGCCATCAGAGCCCCGGCAAATGAGGATAGGCCGGCTCCCAGCAGGAAAACTTTTAGCTTATGGCTGAAAGCATCGATTCCAATAACCTGGGCGGCCAGCTCATCCGTCCGAATGGCCAGGCAGTCTCGGCCGAACTTTGATTTCCGGACATTGCGGACCAGCCACACTGCGGCGGCCAGCGAGCCAAAGGCCAGCCACGGAGTCGTCAACTGGGGAACACCGGAGAATCCCATGGCCCCGCCCGTATATTTCACCGATTCGTCCATGATAGACCGGAGAGCTTCTCCGAAGCCGAAAGTGACCAGAGCAAAGAAATCCTGACGGATTTTCAAAGTGGTGTACCCGATGACGTAGGCTACGGCCACAGAAATCACTACAGCCATGGCAACGGCGAGGGGAAAGGGAACGTCATATTTCACTACGGCCAGAGCGGCGATATACGATCCCAGACCCATGAAAGCGGCCTGACCGAGGGAAAAGAGGCCGGTCAGACCCGTGAGGACAAAAGTCCCCAGAACCCCCAGGGTCGTAATCGCGGTAAAGACAGCAACGGTTATGATGTAATCCATAGGATAATGAAGAAATCAAAAGCCAGAATTCTGAATGGAATTTCTTTCTTCTGTTTCCTGACTCCTAGCTCCTGAATCCTCTCTTTATGCTTTCTCCTGGAAGGAGACACCGGCGAACCCCTGGGGTCTCACCAGCAGAAAAGCTACCATGATCGCGAAGATCACCGCGGGAGATAACCCCGCACCCATGATGGCGATCAACGATACTTCTACAACGGCCAAGGCCAAAGCGCCCCAGGCCGCACCGGTAACACTTCCCAATCCTCCCAGGACACAGGCAATGAACCCCTTCACCACCAGTTGGCCGATCTGAGGGTAAAGGGTGTAGGTCATCCCCAGCAACACACCGGACAGGCCGCCCAGCATGCCGGAGACAAAGAAGGTGGCCATGACGATAAAGTCTACATTGACGCCCATCAGGTTCGTAGTCGTCAAGTCATTGGAGGCGGCGCGAATGGCGATCCCCAGCTTCGTATATTTCAGGGCCCAGGCAAGAGTGCCGAAGGCCAGCAGAGAAACCGCCATCATGACCAGGTACAAAACGGTAAAGTTGATCCCGCCAAGGGAGAAAGATGTAGTTCTAATCATGGTTGGGTAGGTGAAGAAGGAAGCCCCGAAGAAAATAACCAGGATCTGTTCCAGAAGCATGAGCATGGTGACCGAAGTTACAAAGAAATAAACCAACTGTCCCCGTTTTTTGCGGATGGAGCGGAAAGCCACGAACTCGACTCCGACGGCAACAAGACCTCCCATCAACATGCCAATGAGCAGAACCGGGATGAGCGGGAGCTTTAGATAGAGGGCGGCCAGATAGCCTAAATAGGCGCCGGTTCCGAGCACTCCTCCATGGGAAAAATTGGAAAACTTGAGGACATTGAATACCATGGCAAAGCCGACGGCGATCAAGGCATAAACCGCCCCAAGCGAGATCCCGTTGACGATTTGCTGCATGGCAACACTTAGGAACTGGCTTGCTTCCATAAAGGTTTGCCCTCCTAAAAAAACCGGAACCCCAATGATTTTCACTGAAGTTCCGGCTGGACCTATTTACTCTATTTTTCTTCCGGCGGAATGAGCTTAATGAGGGTAACCGGTTTGCCGCCCTTTACCTGAAGAATATACATGGTCAGACCCAGAGGGCGGTGGGTCTTCGGGGAAATGGTGAAGGCACCCTGAAATCCAGGGAAGTCCCGGGTCTTGGCCAGTTCGGCGGCGAGCCCATCTCCCGAGGGCTTCTTACTTGCCGTAAGAGCACGCTGGTAGGCCTCTACGATTGCTCCGCCAAGGTCCCACCCCGAGAAAGCCTGGGTAATGGCAGGATAGCCGAACTTCTTTTCATACTGGGCGCTGAATTCTTTCAGCTTGGGGTCGGACGGATCGATCCCGTAGGGGAAGTACACTCCTTCGGACGCCTTGGGGTCCGTATTGCTGGCCAGGGCAAAGGGGATATAAGAGTTATTGCCCAGGATCGTGGCTTTGATCCCGAGATCGAAGGATTGCTGCAGCGTCAACGGGATTTCCTGCGGGTAATTGGGCATGTAAATGGCTTCCGGGTTGGCCTGCTTGATCTTGGTGAGCTGGGCCCGGTAATCCTTGTCGGCGGTCATAAAGGTTTCTTTGGCCACGATCGTCCCCCCGTTTTCAGTCACATAAGCGACGAAGGGCTCGACCAGGGAAACGGAATAGGCATTCTGTTGGTTATAAAGAAGCGCATACTTCTTCAGCTTTAGATCCTTGACGGCGTAAAGGGCAATGGTCCTTGCCTGGGCCCCCGAGGAGTTCTGGGCCAGGAACATATAAGTCCAGGGTTTTCCATCGGGCTTGGTGGTTGCACGCTCGTCCATGTACAGGCCAATGATGGGGATTTTCTTCCCTTCGGCAATGGGCGCCAGGGCAATTCCCATATTGGCGATGGGGGGGCCGATCACGATGGAAACTTTATCCAGATCGCAGAGCCGACGGTACGCGCTGATCGCCTCGTTGACCTCGCTCTTCGTGTCGTAGCTGATAATCTTCAGCTTCATGCCGTTGACGCCGCCGGCGGCATTGATCTTATCGAAGTACATCTGGGCGCCGTTGAACGTTGCCAGGCCGAAGGCCTTATTGGGCCCCGACAGATCCTGGATGTTGCCGACCAGGATTTCCTCTGCGGCAGCGGCCCCGCCCGCGCCGAAGACGGCCAAAAGAGCAATAATGACCATGGCGACGAGTAAGGATAACTTTTTCATCTTTTCCTCCTCCGTAAAGTAGATCATCAAAAATCTTCCTTGCCCCGAATCGATTGGCCCCCTTCGTTGATTATTGGAATGGGGCCTCAATGTTGAATAAGGGTGATAAGCAGCCGTTTGAAACGTAACATCTTAATCGAAGGGTTGTCAATACTGGCCTTTCTAATCTGGCCTTTCTAATCCATTCGAATCACCACTTTATTGGCCTTGCTTTCCGGGTCCAGGAGGATTTCGAAAGCTTCGGGAAGGTCGCTCAGGGGTAGCTGGTGGGAGATAAGAGGTTTAAGCTGGACCTGCCGACCTTTAATCAATTCGAGGGCCGCCTGGAAATCCCAACAGTATCCGCGTACTCCCCGAATCTGGATCTCTCGCTGAGCAAAAAGGTTGACCGGAAAGTTTACCTTCATGGGGTCTTCAAAAAGTCCGATCACAACGCAGATCCCGCCTTTCTTCAAGGATTGGGCGGTCTGCCGCAGAGTCTTTTCCAGGCCCACGGCTTCAAAGGACCGGTCTACCCCCAGACTCCCCGTCTCTTGGAAAATCTTTTCTACCGGATCTTCCTGGACGGGGTTGATAGCCAGACTGGCTCCGAAGGACAGGGCAGTCTTCAAGCGTTGTTCCAGAAGGTCAACGATAAAAACCGAGCCGCATCCCCCGGCTTTTACCACCTGGAGCAGAAAGAGGCCGATTCCTCCAGCGCCAAAGATCGCCGCACTTTGCCCCAGGTCTAACTGGGCTTTGCGGGCCGCATGGACGGCAACGGCCAGAGGCTCCAGGAGCGCTCCCTCTTCGTAGGAGACAAAGTCCGGAAGCCGATGAACCCAGTTTTCCGAAACCACAAAATAGGGGGTGAAACCCCCCTGCCCGGCGCTGTATTGATAACGGATGTCCTGGCAGAGATGATACTCTCCCCGAAGGCAGAAATAACATTTCCCGCAGATGATCACAGGTTCAACCGCCACCCGGTCGCCTACGCAGATTTTAGACCCGCCTTGTCCCACTTCGATCACCTCGCCGGAAATTTCGTGGCCGATGGCCATAGGGAGAGAAGCCAGGGGATGTTCCCCCTTGTAGAGGTGGAGATCTCCTCCGCAGATGCTGCAGGCTTTGACCCGCAGTAAGACGTCATTGGCCCCCAGGGCGGGAAGCGTTCTATTTATAAATTCTACCTTTCCGGGAGCCGTGACCACGGCCATGGGATATTCTTTCATTAGAAAATTCCTTCTTTTAAGGGTTCAAGGGGTCCGGGATTCAAGGGTTTGAGGGAAATAGGTTTAAGACTAAACGCTAGAATCCTTGGCCCCCTGAATCCTCGCACCCTGGTTTTTCATTCCATTATAAAATCTTTCTTCGGCCCGAATTTTCGGGGCTCACCCAGTATTTCGCGTACCTGATCGGCCATGAGAAAAGTCGGCGGAGGACAGCCGGGAACGTAGTTGGAAAGGTGCTTGTATTGTTTCTGGCAATTGCCGATGGGAAGCTGGATACAATCCGAAGATTCCGAAAGCCTGGCTTCTGATCCCATGCTGATTTCGAGCTTGGGAAGTTTATCCAGGGGAACTCCCGCAACGTTCAGACGATCCATGGCCATACGCAGCCCATCGCGGCAAGCATTGCAGGCCTGCCCGTCCAGAAAGCGGATCTTTTCCACATCCAGATGGAGCGGGGCGCAGGCGCGGACAAAGGGGCGACGGACTTCTTCGATCGACCTACCGAGGATTCGAATTTCTCTTTCCTCCCAGATCCCATAACCCATGCCCTGGGCCAGACAGAGAGAAAGGACTTCTGTTGGATCGATGTCCATGATCCGGGCAGCTACGGTATCCACGGCCACTGCATCCAATCCGGCCAACAGCACATTCAGTCCTACGGGAGTGCCAGCAATCGGACCATCTCCCTCCATGGCGATGAGGGCGTCCACCACAATTAGATGAGGCTTCAGCACGGCGTTGAGCTCAGCCACAGCCTTGTTGAGGCCCAGATAATGAAATCTCTTCTTTTCTTCATAGGTCGTGGTTCCCTTCAGGTTTTTCATGGCGGCCGTAAGGGTACTGGCGAAATGGGTCTTTAGGACCGGGGCGTTGATGAAGAAATCAGCCCGCAAGACTTCTTTGGAAACCTTCACACTCTTTAGCAGTCCGCCCTCCGCAGTCTTTACCTCCTCGAATTCTCCGTCGTAAAGGTCGAGAAGCCTGGCCCCGGTGGCCCGGGCCATCTCCTCATAGCCGTTGGCGACGAATGCTTTCTTCGTGTTCAAACCCACGGCGGTGGCTTCGGCTACGATCACTTCGGCAGGCCTGGCCTTTTGTACTTCTTCCACCAGAGTTTGCATAAAGATCGGTCCGGTGAGGATTCCTTTCTCCCAGAGGTTCTCCTCGGCAGTCAGGTTGGGCTTGATCAGCACCCGGCTATTGGGCGGGATGATCTTCGAAGCGGGCCCTATGAGAGAAAAGAGCTCCCCCATCATGCGCCGGACTTCATTTAAGTCTTTCCCGTTTTTCCCTTTGATGATAGCAACTGATGTGGGCACTTGCTTTCCTTCCATTTAAAGTTTTGGACGCAGATTTACACAGATAAACGCAGATGAATATAAAAAAGTACCAAGAATGCCTAAATTTCATAAAAAGTATTCTGTTATCCGTGAAGATCCGCGTCTATCTGCGAAAATCTGCGTCCCAATTCATTTTTGATAAAACTCCACAGCGCCTTCCTGGCAGAGGGCCACACAGAGGCGGCACCCGTCGCATTTCTCCGGGTTAACGGTCAGTTTTTGATTGACCACGGAGATGGCGTCATAAGGACAGGCTTCCATGCACCGGAGGCATTTCCGGCAGGCGTCCGGGTCGATTCGGGAGGCATAGGGAATATCCCCCGGGATCTGGCTCGGAGCGATTATGTTCTTCACGGCGCGCCCCAAAAAGGCCTTGATGGAAGAATATTCTCTCGTCTCCATCCAGCCGGAAAGCTGCCTCAGCCAACGTTTGATGATCTTGTGACCGTAGACGATGACCGCTGTACAGCTCTGCACCGCTGTGGCTCCGCAAAGGATATAGGAGATAACATCTTCATAAGAGCCGATCCCCGCTCCGCCGATGACGGGAACTTTCAAGTTGGCCTCGGAACCGCGAACCAGCCACTTGCGCGTGATCGACGCCTGCCAGAATCCACCGTATCCACCCATGCCTCCCCAGTGAATGGGCTTTTCAGTTTCAATGTCCAGGTAGAGGCCCTGGAATCTTCCGGTCAACACGACCGCATCAGCTCCGCCATCAACCATACGGCTGGCAATCCTGATTGGGTCCACCCCTTCGCCAACTACTTTGCCGATGATGGGAAGAGAAGTCCGTTTCCTCACCTGGTCTAAGATCGAATGACAGAGTTCCGGGTCCCTCCCGGCGACCATGCCCGTGGGTTGGCCTTTTTCCACATGGGGGCACTGGAGGTTTAGCTCAATCAGGTCAGCGCCGTTCTCCGTCACCAGGTCAGTCAACCTGGCCCAGGTTTCGGGGTCCGTTCCGGCGATGGAAGCGATGACCTTTACGTCAAAATCATGGGCCTCTTTGACATACTCTTTCATTTTTTTGCGGGCATATTCTTCGGGGGGAGTGGGATTGAGGCGCTCGGTGGAATAAAGAGAAAAATAAGCGCCATTATCGATGGCTTCGGGGTATTCAACATGCCACCGGGGTCGAGGTTGTTTCCGCAGCCATTCCGTGTAACAGAGAGTTTTGGTAACAAAGGCTGCGGCATCGCTCCGGATACATCTTTTCACGTTGGACGGCCCATAAGTAGGCGTGCCCGAAGCGATGATGATCGGGTTTTTAAGGGTGACATCTCTTATTTTGACTTTGAGATCAGGCATAGGTTGAAAAATCCTTTTCGATTCTTAAAGGGTAAATAATATCCGTGAATTTTTTATACCACAAATCAGCCTCAAAGGCCACGAGGGCGTAATCCCTCCCCCCGTTTATCTTCTTCGCCTTTGGAGACTGTGTCGTAATTAGAAAAAAGAGCCGTCATTCCCGCGGAAGCGGGAAACCGGTTGCAGTTTTGTTCAAGAATTTCATCTTCCTGGATGCCCGCCTTCACCGACCCTGTACCGTCCTGGTGCAGGGTGGGCATGAAGAGTTACGACACAGTCTCTTGACGGGGAGGGAGTGGGATGAGGGGAATTTTGAATTGAACTGGTGAACCCTCCATGAGATAATTCTAAAAACTCATTTAAACCAGAGGAGAGCGGGGAGGAACGAGGACGCCCTACGTGAAGGGCACCTCTCCAACCACTTTGGATAAGATATTTAATCCCAGATCGCTGAAGCAACCCAGGGGTAATCATGGGCCTGGGAATCCGGGTTTATTTTATGGGGCTGGACGCGGTTTTGTATCTGGCGAATAAGAAAAAATAGTCTGGAAGTCATAGGGGCGACCGGCCGGTCGCCCGTACAGAGT
>Ga0187877_1003116_pt1 | contig 13848 bp, 12 predicted proteins | sample June2016WEW_17_1_3_FD_132430 | JGI IMG/M metagenome (GOLD analysis project Ga0187877, IMG submission 132430) | Peatland microbial communities from SPRUCE experiment site at the Marcell Experimental Forest, Minnesota, USA - June2016WEW_17_100 | ecosystem: Environmental > Terrestrial > Soil >... | reverse complement strand
GATGCCATGAGGGCGTGCGGCTGAGCCAGGAGTTCGGCGTGCCCGGCAACCGTGTGACCAGCTACTTCGACAGTTATCACGGCCTGGCCTCGGAGGGCGGGTCGGTTGTTGCGGCGAACTGCTCCAGTTGTCACGGGGTACACGACATTCTGCCGTCGAGCGATCCGCGGTCGACGATCAATCGGGCGAATCTGGATGCAACCTGCGGAAAATGCCACCGGGGCGTGACACAAAAGTTCACGCGCACGCCGGTCCACATGCAGGGTGGCGTACGCTCGCGGGACATCGATTCGATTGCCGTGCGCTGGGTGCGGCGCATTTACATTGTCCTGATCCTTCTGGTCATCGGCGCCATGTTCCTGCACAACGCCATTATCTGGCGCAGCAAGGCCGTGGCGCGGCGGCGCGTGCAGAATCCCTTCATGACGCGCATGACGGTGAACCAGCGCTGGCAGCACCTGGTTCTGCTTTCGAGCTTCATCATTCTGGTTATCACGGGATTCGCGCTCAAGTTCCCCGACACCTGGTTTGCGCACACGCTGGGCATGGGCGAGAATTTGCGCGGCATCATTCACCGGATTGCCGGCGTGGTGCTGATTGGCGCCGGCCTTTATCACGTGTTGTATCTTGCGATCGCTCGCGAAGGGCGGCGGCTGCTCCGCGACATTGCGCCCAGGCCGAAGGACGCATTCGATGCGTGGGCCGCGATGCGCTACTACCTGGGCCTTGGCGGCGAGAAGCCGAAGTTCGGGCGCTTCAGCTACGCGGAGAAGGCCGAATACTGGGCGCTGGTGTGGGGCACGGCGCTCATGGGCCTGACGGGCATCATGATCTGGGCCAAGGTGTGGGTGGGCAATCTGCTGGCGCGCTGGTGGGTCGATGTTGCGACCGCGGTTCACTTCTACGAGGCGATTCTGGCCACGCTTGCCATCCTCGTGTGGCACTTCTACCAGGTGTTTTTCGATCCCGATGTGTATCCAATGAACTGGGCGTGGTGGGACGGCAAGATGCCGGTGGAGCAGTACCGGCACGAGCATGAGCTGGATGCGGAATCCGCAGCAAATCCGGGAGGGCCGGGCTCAAAACCATCACCCGGCGATTAGCGCCGCCAAACGCTGCAAAAATGGGGGCCAGCCCCGCACAATGCAGCCGCGTGCACTTGCGCGCTGCTGGCCGAAAACTAATTGCTTAAGGCTGCCTTTACACGCGCCAGTAGTCGGGGCGCCAGTTCCTGATGCGCTCCTTAATCTGCTTGCGGGTCAGATTGTGCTCGAGGGCCTGCTTGGCCAGCTCGACCACCTCATCGTCGGCGGCAAAGCGGAGAGCGATCAACTGGTCTTCAGAGAGGCGATAGATCTGCGAGTGCCACTCTTGCGGGGCAAGCGCCTGCAGGCGCAGCCTCTCCTCGAGGCGGATGACGCGATCCTGCACCTTGAGCGGATACTGGCGCATCCGGAACAGCGCAATGAATGCCGCCAGCGACAACACCACCAGCCACACCGAATAGAAGCAGAAATGGTGCACGCAATAGATGACGGCGATGATGATGCTGGCGATGGAAACGAAGGTGAGAAAGAAATGGTACGGCGGATCGAACCGAGCATGGTTCTTGAGGCTTTGCGAATCCGATTTACTCATCTGCGCCCCCGCTTCCTTTCACGGTGAGGCCGGCGCCCATGGCTGATTCTTCAGCAGATGGTTTGGCCGCTTCGACGGCCGGCGCCTGAATGCCCACGCTTGCGGAATTTTCACGGGTCCAGGCAGGGTCTGTCAACGCGGTCAGGTCATCCGGGCCCAGAACCGGGGGATCTTTGGGGATGAGGTGAAAGCGGCCGCGCACAAGGTAGTCCACAAGCAGGCCGCCCGCAAGATAAGGATTGATCAAGGCGATGGGAATGGCGTAGACGGTAGTAATAAAAGACTCATCGATGCCCTTGATGGATCGGCTCTCGCGGCGGTAGCCGGGAATCTGCGGAATCTCAAAGATCGCCAGCTGGACCTCAGGATGTTTCCGCGCATAGCGCGCTAGCGTGTAGGCGATCTGCTTAGGCGTGGTCATGCCCGCGTCAGGGAAAATGCAGCGCCTGAAGGTGCGGGGAAAGTAGCCGGCCAGGACCACGCGCGCGAAATCGGCGCAGTTGTTGAAGAGGAGATTGAAACGGGTGTGGTTCGGCTCCGCATCCAGGCGCGCAATGAGAGCGTCGTCCTGTTCGGGTGTTGTATCGAAGCGGAAAGCGTAGATGCGGCGTTCATACGCCGCGCCGATCAACTGGGTCCATCCGCCTTTGACGAAATTGCCGGGCGCCAGATTCGGTCCTAGACCGGCAAGGTGCTGTTCGCGGTAACGGTTGCGCAGGGTGTTCACCGTTTCGCGGTCAACATGCGATGGCACGTCGGCGGCATTCTCAACCGCGTAGAGGTAAGGAATGAGCGGAATGGCAACCCAGTCGTATCCGCGGACACCCTGATAGCGGGCGATTACGGCGCCCATCTCGCCGGGCTCGCAGCGGCGCAACTTGACGGGGGACTCGGCGCAGATGCGCTGAAAATAGATGGCGTTGTGGCCCGTGGGGTTTAAGGCGCCAAAGAAGCCGTAAGGCTCTTCCACGAGCAGTGCCGACTGCGCATGGCTCCGCGCACAAACCGCAAATGCCGAGATGACAAAGACAAATAGAAAAAAGCGTACCTGTCGAATCGAGAGCATAGGTTCCTCTTTTGGGGTAAGAATGCCCGACTCTCCTTTACAGTATGCACCCTTCGATCAAGAACCAGTGTTTCGAACTCGTGAACGACGCCAATGAATCACGACATTGACCGCGAAGGAGAAGCGAACTGCGATATGGCCGGAGCGGCACACTTCTACCTACCGTGCCGCACACTTCCGCCTATTGTAAAGATGCGAATTTGGCGGGAAAGTTGCGCTGCCGGCAGCGTGTTTACCGCGAGCCGAGGGCGCCGTTTGACAGCCGGATGAACTAAGCGTGAGGAGGAACGACAATCGCGACGTCCTGGACTTCAATCAGGCCGGAGCCGGCTCGTTTTTCGAGCTCGGGCAGAATCGCGTCGACCTTTTCACGGGTCTCGATGAACTCGACCTTGATGGGAAGGTGATCTGAGATCTCGAGTATGTGCGCGGAATGCATGCGGTGTTTGGCTCCGAAGCCGGCGACACCTTTGACCACGGTCGCGCCCGCGATTCCGCTGTGAAACAGGAAATCGAGGATGCTGGTGTAGACAGGAATGCCATGGTGCTTCGCTCCGTCGCTTAGATAGAGCGTTACCTTAACCGCCTTGCCCGATGTCAACATACATTCCTCGATTCCATGCGCCGCCGCGGCGCTCACCGGCGACCGTTGTGGCGACTAACAGATGGACAACGATGGATTCAAGCACCTTTGCCGGGAACTTGCAACCCCGCTCCCGCCCGCGGTGCGGGAAGAGTTGCTGGCACGAGCGTTGGTTCGCTTTTCGGGCATTCGATTTTCTCGTTACAGAAGATCGGCCAGGGCGGTGCCGCACCAGGTAGCCGCGAGGCCAAGAATCAGGCTGCCGACTGCGTAGAGCGCGGCCAGCAGGAAGGCCCCGGATCGCATGGTGGACAATGTTTCCCACTCGTATGTCGAGAACGTGCTGTAAGCGCCGATGAAGCCGATGGCCACGAGAAACCTCCACGCGGGACTGAGATCAGCGCGCTTGCCAAAGTAGGTGAGAGTGAAGCCGATGACGACACAGGCGGTGATGTTGATGACGAGCGTGCCGTACGGAATTCGCGTCCCAATGCGGCCGGCTATTGAAGAACCGACCCAATAACGCGCCACCGAACCGAGCGCGCCACCCAAAGCGATCAGAAGATACTTATGCAACGTGAGCCTCCTTGACGGGGTCAATGCTGTGCACTTTGCCTTGATTGAGCGATCGGGTCGGGCCGCAGAGCCGCCACAGCACGAGCCATGCACTTCACAGCGAATTCAGGGATGGCGCCGGGAACATGACTCCGCAACAGGAATCCCTGTCAGGAGTCATCATCTGTCCGGCTTACAGGAATGGACAGCGGTTAAGGGTGAACTCCTTCACCACTGCTTCCATTAGAACTTGTCGCGAACAGGCGTGTCAACGCGCGCGGCGGTCGACGGCGTGCGGATCGGAGATCGGCTGAGAGGCGGCGCTTTTTCAGTTTTTGTCGTGTTCGGAAGGCTTGTCACTGTGGGAACCAGTGAGGGAAACGCGCGTAGAGCGCGCGGCTCCGGCAACGGCCAGCAGGAAGCTTCGCATCTGCGGGGTGAATTCGCGGCGCTCTGCCTCCTGTTGCGCGAAGCTGAAGACCCAGTAAACCAAGGAAACAATGTAGCTGGCCACGACAAACTGATTCAATTGCAGAACCTGAGAGGCGGTGGTCTGGTGCGCCTGGATCATAGAGATGGCAAGACTGACGATGGAATAAAAGCCGAGCCCCGTGGCTACCTGCAATTCGCGATCGCGCCAGCCGATCGACAGGAGTTGGCTGCCCCCAGCCAAAGCGAGGAAGAACAGAATTCGCAGGATCGAAACTGTGTGCTGCAACTGTGGAAGAAGGAGCCCCACGCTCGACGTTGCGTGCACCAAACCAGGCTGCGCCGCAAATGGCCAGATCACCGCGCCCCCCACCAAGATCAGGATTCCTACCAGCGCCAGCGCGCTGCGCGGTAACGAGGCTCGGACCGGCCGGAGCACAGACCAAGCGAGCTCAATCAAAACGCAGATGACGAAAGCGGAATCGATGGCTGTCTGTGCAAGGTAAGCAGAAAAGTAAATCGCGGGTTTGTATAGGCCGATTGCGTAGACCGTCAAATTACTTGATAAATCCCAGACGCAGTAAGAACAGAAGAGAGGCAAAGTGCGCCACATGCGCCTCTTGAACAGCAATGCAATGACCAGAGCCTCAGTCAACGTTGCGGCGAGCCAGAATACATTATCAATGCTCAAGGACATCAGGCTTCCACCCCGCCAAATGCAGGCGAATGCCGTAGGGGTCACATGATTCCCCACGTGACCGCTGGCACGATCACAGTTTACGGCTTTTAATTGAGCTCGGAAAATGCAAAAGGCCCACCGCACTGCGGTAGGCCCTGCTTAGTAAACACAGACTTGCTTACGAAATTGAGGGTGGCGGGAGTTTCATCGGCCCGTAAGGAACCACGACGGCCACGCTCGGAGGCGGGAGCTTCATCGGCCCGTAAGGAACCGCAACAGCCACGCTCGGAGGCGGGAGCTTCATCGGTCCGTAAGGAACCGCAACAGCCATGCTCGGAGGCGGGAGCTTCATCGGTCCGTAAGGAACCGCGACGGCCACGCTCGGAGGCGGGAGTGGCATCGGTCCATAGGGAACCGTAATGGCCACGCTCGGAGGCGGAAGCTTCATCGGCCCATAGGGCACCGCACTCGCGGAGACAGCAGCAACGAGAAGTAGAACAACAAAGCCGACTTTCAGAAGACCCAACGTACGCGTACCCATTGCTTTCTCCCGGCGGCAGACACCACCGCCTTAAAACTTGTGCAAAACAAGACTAACCCAAAATGGGGAGCCGCGCTACAACAAAAGCGGCATGACTTAAGTTTTTTTCTGGAAGTACCTGTTTTGGTTCCACCGGCGGTAACAAAAAGTTGGGTACTTTCGATAAATCTTTGTATTATCTTCGCTTTGCGGGCTGCATTTCGCCCCGGATCGAGCCAGCCAGGCATGTTTTCGACGGGTGTTTTGGCCCTTGGAGCATGGGGAACAAAAGAGACCGAGAACTCAGAATTCGGCGAAGATGCGGTCCGGATCTCGGAGCTAGCTGGGAATCAGGGCCGGGGAAGGTTCGGCGAGAAGAGTTCCGCGGCGAACAAGTTACCTGCTTTCAACAGAAACTTTCCTGTGCTGGTTACCAGACTGAAAACTTTGGTGCCGTGGGCCAAATCGACAAATGCCGCTACATTGGACAGTGAGCGTGGGAACGAGCGATGAATTCTCTAAAGCCAGAATCTCCACTTCCGTCAGGTACAAAAGCCCCCGCCCGTGGGCACGAAGAAGTTCGCTGCGCGGTGCGGTTTCCTCTCTCGCTTCCGGTAGTACTTTCGTCCGGCGGGAACGAGATCGCAGGGTTAACCCGGAACGTATCAGCAAGCGGTGTTCTGTTCGCCCTGGACAGGGACTTAGAGGTGGGACTCGATGTTCAGTTCTCAATGCGGATGCCACGCGCCGTGCTAGGCGCCCCTCAGGATGTTCTGGTCCATTGCAAGGGACGTGTGGTACGCTGCTCCACAAGCCACAATGAGCACCTCGCCGCAGCTACAATTGATGACTATCGATTTGCGGAGCAGTGAGGACGCGGTTGACTTGATAGCAACCTGCTATGGAAATTCTGGACGAAAACCCCGAAGGCGAGAGCGCTGATGCTCCGGCAAAGCCGGGCGCGATTCGTGTGATTCTTGCGGACTCGCAAGCGATTTACCGCGTGGGCATACGCAAGGTGTTTGCTCTCGAGGACGACATACGGGTTGTAGCGCAGGCTGATTCCCTTGAGAATCTGCGCGCGGCGATCGAGCGTTACCCAACGGACATCGTGCTGTTGGAAGGGAGCATGCTGGCGGGAACGGCCAATGTGATTCCCGAACTTCTTCGCCTGGCCCCGGACATGAAGCTGATCGTGCAGGCCGTGGCGGCCGACGAGAATCACACCGTGGAGTTGTACCGGCGCGGCGTACGAGGAATCGTTTCGCGATCGATTTCGCCCGATCTGCTGGTACGGTGCGTGCGCCGCATCGCGGCGGGCGAAACGTGGATCGACAATCAGTCGGTGAACTGGGTAATCGATGCCTATCGGGCCCAGGCGGCATCGCTGGTGAGTCCACGCAATCAACCGCGCCTTTCACCCAAAGAAATGGCGATCATTACGTGCATCACGCAAGGCAAGCGGAACAAGGAGATTGCCTTCCAACTGGGCACGACCGAGCAGGTGATCAAGAACTACCTGCGGAAGATCTACGACAAGCTGGGAGTAAGCGACCGGCTGGAACTGGCGCTCTACTGCCTGCACAACAAGATCATCCAATCGGAACTGGACGAAGAGACGGTAGCGCAGAAGATCGTTACTTCGTAGCAGTGGCGCCGGATTCCCTTGGCACGAAACCACAAATCTTAAAATCTGACAACGTTATTCAGGCAGACGTGTGCCGAGGCAAGGTTGCCGTGCGAGCTCGAGCAGCCGGATGATCTCCGCGAGTTCCGCGCGGTTGAAGTGGCCGAGAAGCTCAACCGGGATGCGCTGAATGACGGGATCCAGGGTTCGCAGCAGCTCAAGGCCGGCGCCGGAAATCCGAGTCCATACCACGCGGCGATCGCGGCGGTCGCGGTGCTGACATATGAGCTTGAGGCGCTTGAGCCGCGCCAGCAGCCGGGTTATGTCGGGCTCCATGGCGATCATGCGCGCACCGATGGCCGCACACGTAAGCCCATCGGGCTGCGCCCCACGCAGAATGCGCAGCACGTTGTATTGTGTCGAAGTGAGGCCTGTGCCGCGGATTCTCTGCTGAAACGCCCGCTGCACGCAATCGGCAGTGCGCATCAGATTCAGGATTGCTTCTTCTTCAACGCTCGAAAACGGAGACTTCTGGGCGATCTCAGCCTTGAGATTTGCCATCGGAAATCCTCCCCCCGCGCACACCGGCGCGCCTTGAGAACGCGACAGAGAAACGAACCGCCGGCCTCGTCAAAAAGCGTTGCCTTACTGCTGGATCACGTCAAGCTCGATGGTGAGCTTGACATCGTCGCCGAGCATTGCGGGTGGAACCTTGGGCGCGATTCCAAAATCCGATCGATTCACCGTGGTTGATGCGGAGAAACCACGATGCACCTTGTTTCGCTGGTCGGTGACGGAAGCCGTGGGGCCCTCCACGTCAAGGACTACCGGTTTGGTGATGCCGCGCAAAGTGAGGTTTCCGGAAATGGAGAGGTGGTCGCCGTTCCTGGTGACGCCGGTGCTGGTGAAGGTGGCCAAGGGAAAAGTGGCGATATCGAAATAATTGGGACCTTTGATGTCATTGTCCCTGTCCTGAATCCCGGTGTCAACGGTGCCCACGCCTATGGTGGCCCGGACGGTGGACCGGGTGACGTCGGCGGCATCGTATTGAATGGTCGCATTCACACTTCCAAAGCGGCCGTGGACCTTGGAGACGCTCATGTGGGCAATCGCGAAGTCCACCTCGCTGTGGTTTGGGTCAGAAACCCACGTTGTGGTTTGTGCGGCAGCCAGCGATGCCGCGAACGCCAGAGCGCCGGCTGCAAGGGCCAAATGTCTCATGCGATGAAACTCCTCTCGATTCAGGGGTCATAAGAACCTGTTGGGGACCTGGAATGGTGCGAACACGGGGCCGCGAACGGTACGGGAGAGCGCTGAGTGCGCGCGAAATGCCGCCAATCTCCGCCGTCAAGTTATTAGACGCTCAAGCCAAGATAGTTGTCGCAACATATATTTTGAGCGGCGCGGCTCTTGCGGAAATCTCGCCGGAGAAAATGCTGGCGAACCGAGCCGCAAGGGCGGCAAGGGAGGCTGGGCGCTCCGCGACCCGGCCGATTTCCCGTCCGGTCTGCTATGCTCGCGCCAATGTCCGTCACCGACCAGTTCCTGCGCCTCACCCGTGCACAGCGCCGCGTGTTTCTGGCGGCGTTTCTTGGCTGGACACTGGACAGTCTCGATTTCTTTCTGCTGGTTTTCTGCGTCAACGCCATCGCCGGCGAGTTCCACACGCATCCGTCCACGGTTTTGGGTACAGTCTTCCTCACCCAGGCCTTCCGGCCGGTTGGGGCACTGCTGTTCGGCATGCTGGCCGACCGCTACGGACGACGGCCGGTACTCATGGCGAATATTCTTGGGTTCTCGGTCATCGAACTGGCCTGCGCCTTTGCGCCTTCACTAAACGTGCTGCTGGTACTGCGGGCTTTATTCGGGATTGCCATGGGCGGGGAGTGGGGCGTTGGCGCCGCGCTGGCATTCGAAACACTGCCCAAGGAAGGGCGCGGCACTTTCTCCGGTGTGCTGCAGGAGGGTTATGCGGCAGGATCGATTTTGGCCTCGGCCGCGTTTGGGCTTTTGTTTGCGGGATTCCACTGGCACGGGATCGCGATCCCGGGGATCGGATGGAGGGGACTGTTCATCGTGGGATCGACGCCTGCGCTGCTGGCATTCTATATCCAGGCCCGCGTCGAAGAATCGCCCGTGTGGCTTGCCGGAGCCAGGAAGAGGATGACGCAGGCTGCCGTGCACGCCGGGCCGACGTGGCCGCGCGAGCTGGCGCACTTTCTGCCGACATTCCTTTTCCTCGTGGTCTTGATGACCGCGTTCATGAGCTTCTCGCACGGAACGCAGGACGTTTATCCAACATTCCTCGCCGTCGCGATCAAGCTTCCGCCGCAAACGATCGGATTGATCGGCGTGCTTTACGGATTTGGCTCGATCGCCGGCGGCATTGTTTTCGGGGCGCTGTCAGAAACCTGGGGCCGCAAGCGTGCGATTGTGACCGCGGCGCTGCTGGCGATTCCGGTAATCCCGCTCTACGCCTACGGACATTCCGCGTTCACGCTGGGCGCGGGCGCCGTACTGATGCAGTTCATGGTGCAAGGCGCGTGGGGCGTGGTTCCGGCCTATCTTACTGAACTGTCACCGGCTCCGGTGCGGGCGACGGTGCCGGGCCTGGCGTATCAACTGGGCGGGCTCATCACGTCATGGAACGGCAAGGGCCAGGCGCTGGCAGCCGAGCACTGGGGCAACTATCCGGCCGTACTGGCCATTACAGTAGTGGTAGTGGCGCTGTCGCTGGCCGGATTAGCGGCCCTGGGACGCGAGGCAAAGGGCCAGGACATGAGCGAGGCGTGAGCTGACCTCCTGAACCTTGCGCACGGCGAATGCATCGCAATTCGTCTCGATTGTGACAGTTCGAGCATGCCTGCGACATACGTTACCCTCGCCGATGTCGCAATGGATCTCTGGCATGCGGCGGTTCTCCAATCCCCATGGAGTCTTGAGGGCGGTTTAAGGTGGCGTTCGCCCGCGGCCAACGCCACCTAAGAACTGAGGGTCCGCCCCACACTATTTCGAGAATGGCTACAGGACCAAGGTAATGTGCTCACATTACCAACTTGTGAAGAAAAGTTCTGTCTAAGGATGCAGTGCCGAACGGGTCCAAATCCCACCTTTGCGGCATTGTTCTTCGTGGTTCAAATAGATACTTTCGATTCCATCAGACAACTGCGCAAATCGCTTTGAAGGCTGCCTGCACGCGAACAAAAAGATCGCTGAGGCGCGAAACGTTCAGCGGCACGATTAAGGGCCCAGGCAACGCAGGAACGTGAATGCGCACACGTTGAAGACACGCAATCACTTGCCTCCAGCCCGAAGGCGCGGCCCTTATCGCAAAGCCGATGAACAGATGAGAAAGAGCCGGCCGATGCGATTTGCAACCTGGAACGTTCTGCGGAATCTCGGATGAACGCAAGCTCGAGCTGCTCCATGAACGGGACTTTCTTCCAAACTGATGCAGCGAGATCGCTCAGGGCGACTGAAGGCGCCGTGACTTCATTCACATCTGCGCCACAATTCAGCCAGATCCGTGCTGGAAGGCGCTGGGGATTCCGCATCGATATTCGCCACAGCCTGCAGATGCACCAGCGGCTGGCGGTCGGACTAGCGCTGATCGGGGTGCTGCTGGGCGCGATCTACGTACTCAACTGCATTTCGATTCAGATGGCGCCGAGCGAGGTGACTACGCCGCCCTCACTCAGCGCCGGACAGCCCCAGACGAACAGCATCGGCGGGGGCATCGCCGAACTGGCTGCCGCCGCAGTCGATCCCTGGTATGCCGCGAACCTCGGAGTGTTTCGCGACGCAATCGTGCTCCTCATCGGCTTCATCGTTTTGGGAGCAGGAATCGCTGTGGTTGCGCACAAAGCGGATTCCCGGGTTTATATCGCGTCCGACGTGGAACGCCTGCTGGGCTTTGAGCCCATTGCGGTGTTGCCGGACTTTTCAGAAGTCGCCGATGAAGTGGCGGAAGAGAAATTTCTGCGGCTGGCCAGCGGCATTGATCGCGCGTTCACGGCCCGCAACCTGACCAGCTGCGTGTTCACGGCCGCCGGTCCCGGGGCAGGGGTGACGACCGTAGCGACGCGAGTGAAAGAGATGCTGGAGAGGCTGGGCAGAGCAGCCGTGATTGTGGATGACGCCGACGTTCCGTTCTTTGCCGCCCGGCGCGGGGAGCAGACGACCGCGATGCAGGGAGATGGGATGGTGGCCCCGCTCTCTGTGGCAGACTCCACGGCTGGTCCGGGAGTGATATTTCTGGCTGATGCCGAGCCTCTCACAAATTCGATTGAGGCCGAGAAAATGGTGCGGTCCGCCGATTGCGCAATCGTGGTGATCGAGTCAGGGGTGACGACCCGTGCGCAAGTTCGCGAAGCAGCCAATGCTTTGCAGCGAATCAAGGCTCCGGTGGCGGGATTCGTGCTGAACCGGGTACGAATGGCCAAGGCCGACCCGGAATTCAAGCGCTCCATCAAGGAGGCGGAGCAGGATCTCCATAAGAAGGGCCAGTTCACTGACCGGCAAATGTTCAGGACGCTTCGCCAGGCGGTGGAACAGGGACGCGCAGGCCTGAACCTCGACACAGCGATAGCGAGCGAGCCGGCAGGAGCTGCAGCTGAATTTCCGCGGGAAGAAAAGATAGCACAGATCGATGCGAAAAAGAGCGGAAACCAGGCCAGGCCGACGCCGCCGGCTGGGCCCAAGGAGCTTCGTTGCGCGCCAGATTCGGTGACGGCAGGTTCGGAATTGGAGACGCGCGAACAGAAGACGCCGCAGCCAACAGCAAACGGCGGACGGAGCGGTGGAAGCGAGAGCGATGCGACAGGCCAGGCGCCGGTTGAGCACTCGTGCGTAAGCCTGCCACGGCTGAGCGAGCTGAGAGGGAACAACTTTACGCAGGCACTGAAGGCTCTGGACATGACAAAGCATCCTGAGCCGGCGAGCACCAATGTAGAAGATCTGCTGGTCGCGATAGCGCCTTTCGAGCAGGCGTTTATGGGCTCGGGTCCTTTTCAGAGCGGAGCCATGATGGCGGGCGCCCAAGCGGAGCAAACGCCGGCCGAGGCGATGCAGACATTTGTTCCAATTCCTTTCTCCGGATCTGCGTTTCAAAAAGGAATCAGAGAAGACTCGAGCGAGAATGGCGCGCGAAACGGCAATTCGCAGCCGGAAACTCTGCCGCTGAGACCTGTGATTCCCGAATCGAGCAAGGCAAGGCGCGAAGGAAGTCCCGCACGGAATACGCGCGGGCGGAATGACTCCGAGTCGAAGCGAGACGGGGCTTCGGACCAGGTGCATATCTTGCCCTCGCAACGCGGCCAATACAAAAGGAAGGATTGACGACCGCAGAGCAGGCCGGAGGTAGAACGAACTTTTGGGGCCAGAAGATTTCTGGGGGCCAGTGACGAATTCAGTTTTTAACGGGATATATTACCAATAACTTAAAGTTCGGAAGGCCCAGCCTCAGCCATTAAATCGGCGGGGGCTGGGTTTTTAAGTTTGCTGCTCATGGAACGCGGCTGCGCTTGCGGAAGACGATTCTGAGTTCGCGGCGCCAATGCTCGGTGAGGCCGAGCAGCTCCCATTCGATTTGAGGCGAGAGGTAGCGCAGGACGGGCTCGTTGGCGGGATGGATGCGGAGCGCGGGGCCGGCGAGGATCATGCGCGGCGGAAGCGGAGACACTTCGGCGCCGTGGAAATAGCCGCTGCGTTCGAATGCCGATAGCGGAACCACGCTGGGCGGCGCGGGTTGGAGGTCGGCGTTGAGCGCGCGTACGCGAATCCAATAATCGAGGGCCTGCATAGGAAGCTGAAGGTCTTCGCCGGCTTTCAGTTCCAGCACAACAAGGCGGCCGTTGCGGTCGAGCGTGAGCAGATCGAGCATGCCGCGGTCGCCGCTGGAAAGCGCGGGAACCTGCGAGTAGAGCAAGTCGGCGCGCAGGTGAGGAAGCAACTCGGCAAGGCCGAGGCGAAGACGCGACTCGAGCCACCGCTCAGGCGCCATGCGGAAGAGCGGATCAGTGTGCGCGCCGTCAGCGTGACGGCTCAAAAAAAGGCGGCGGAAGAGATCGCGGCAGAGGGGTTCGTTCTCATCGGTGAGCGGAGTCTCATTGGCGCCGGCCCCGAAGGTGACTTCGTTTTCGCGCGCGAAGGAATGGGCGGAGGCGCCGTGGCGCACGCGGGCGAATTCGAGGCCGTGAAGAAAGAGCCCCACCTCAGTGGCGGAGCGAGGACGGACTTCGACACGCTCGCGAGCAGCCTCGGGAACAAGGGCGACAAGGCGATCGATTCCGGCCTTGCAGCGCTCGAGCGCGGCGGCGGGCGAGAAAGCATGCACAAGATGCGAGTCAAGGTTGCCGGTGTCGCGAAAGTCGACGGGGGCGAATTCTTCGCTGCGCTCATCGAGAGTGAATAAGGAAAAATCGGCGGCGGCGTGGTTGAGCCAGGCCATGCGCTCGGCGGTTGTGCGCCACGCGCCCGAGGGCACGATGACCTTGAGCCCCCCGAAGTGGCGGCGCGCATCACCGTGCTGTCGGCAGTAGTCGAGCCAGAGAATGCCGAGAGTGAGAATGCCGTCGATGGTGGAGGCGGATTCTGCGGCACTGACGCCTATGACCGCGTCGGCCGCCGTTCCTTTGAGCAGGCGGCCGCGAACGTAGGCGGGGCCGAAGCTGTGCTCTAGATCCATGGCCGTGCGCAGACCGTCAACTTTGCAGCCGATAAAATGGCGCGCGAGCACGCGCTCGAGCAGGCG
>Ga0187877_1003112_pt1 | contig 13862 bp, 10 predicted proteins | sample June2016WEW_17_1_3_FD_132430 | JGI IMG/M metagenome (GOLD analysis project Ga0187877, IMG submission 132430) | Peatland microbial communities from SPRUCE experiment site at the Marcell Experimental Forest, Minnesota, USA - June2016WEW_17_100 | ecosystem: Environmental > Terrestrial > Soil >... | reverse complement strand
TTCTGGTTCCAGATCGCTTACGCGGTGGGATCGCTGATCGCCGGCAAACTTCTCGATAAGTACGGCACGCGGATCGGATACGGCATGGCTGCGGCGCTCTGGTCCGTTGCCGCAACATTGAATGCTTTTGCTGCAAACGCCCTCCACTTCGGATTGCTCCGGAGCATGTTGGGTCTGGGTGAATCCGCCAATTTCCCGGCCAGCAACAAGGCAGCCGCGGAGCTTTTCCCGCCCAGTCAGCGGGCCACCGTGATGGGGGTTGTGAATTTCGGCACGAATTTTGCCCAGATTATCGGCCCTCCGATTTTCATCTGGATTGCGCTGAAAGTGGGATGGCAGGCGTGCTTTGCCATCATCGGCGGCATCGGGTTTTTATGGTTGCCGGCGTGGTTCCTTGGATATCACCTTCCGAAGCAATCCGATTCTCGCGTTCAGGAAACAGAAACCAAGCTTTCGATGAGAGCAGTGCTGCGTTATCGGCAAGCCTGGGGATATGCCTTGGCCAAGTTTATGACTGACCCGGTGTTGTGGTTTTACCTGTTCTGGATACCTATTTATCTCAGCGATGTGCGACATCTTGCGGCGGCCCAACGGGCGACCGCCCTGACTGTCATCTACGCCATCTCCGGTGTTGGAGGACTTATTGGGGGAACCTCTTCGAGTTATCTGATCAAGCGCGGGTGGACTGTCAGCAAGGCCCGCAAAATTCCTATGCTCGTCTGTGCCATCATTATGCCTTTCTCTGCTTTGGGTGTGATTGCACCCAGTGCAACCGCGGCAGTCCTGCTGTTCGGGATAGGCTTGGGCGCCCATCAGGCCTGGATGGCAAGTCTCTTCACCACTCCGTCGGATGTGTTCCCTAAACAGGCTGTTGGAGTGGCAAATGGCTTGGGCGTATGCCTTGGCGCATTGGGAGGAGCTCTGTTTTCAGGCCTGATCCCCGGCCATATAATCCCCCTTGTAGGATATGTCCCGGTCCTCCTGACGATGAGCTTTTTCTATCTGATTGGCTTGGCAATTCTTCATAAGCTCATGGGCAATCTGGAACCGATCGCGCTGGAAGAAATTTCTGATTCCAGATTCCAGATTCCTGATTCCGGATCGGTTTGAAATCAGGGACCAGGAATTAGGAATTATACAGAAGGTCCTAAATAAATGTGCATGTCGCTTGAGGCCCGAAGGGCCGCCAATGAATAGCCCCGGCCGTCAGGCCGGGGTAAAGGATATGATGAAATTAAGCGCCGAAGGTGCGGCACGTGAAGCGCCAATGGTGTCGCGCCTTCAGCGCTCTATCGCTTCGTAAACCGATCCCGGCCTGACGGCCGGGCCTATTTCCTTTCGGCCCTTCGGGCCTTGCTACCCTATGAGCATTCATTTGTGACGCTCTGTATAGGAATCAGGAATCAGTGAGAAGCTAAGGACTGGGCTGCACCGCCTCTTCGCACCTTAACCATCTCGGCAATGATCGAAAGCGCAATTTCTTCGGGTGATTCTGCATTGATGTCCAGGCCTATCGGTGCGTAGACCCGTTTCAACAGTTCTTCCGGAATACCTTCCTCATCCCTGAATCGTATGAAGCAGGCTTTAACCCGCCTTTTGCTTCCGATCATTCCAATATACTTCGCGGGGCTGTGAATGACTTGCCGGAGGCAGGGTTCGTCAAACTGATGCCCCCGAGTAATAAGCACAATATAAGTTTGAGGCGTGATCTCGATTCCACTCAAGGTTTCCGCCATATCGCCGACCAGCACCTCGTCGACATCAGGAAAGCGTTCCCGGTTTGCGTACACGACACGGTCATCGATGACGGTGATATGGAAACCGAGGATTTTGGCAAACTTGACCAGCGGAATGGCCAGATGTCCTGCTCCGACGATAATCGCTTTTCGAATTGCAGGAATTACGTCAAAGAAGACCTCGGCCCTGCGTTCAGTTCCCGGCAAATTCAATGTCACCTGCCGGCATTCTTCTTTTTTCAGCCGGACTTCCGCTTCCTGGAGGACCGCTTCCTGCAAGTCGCGGTTTCGAATATTGCCGGCCCGGACAACACCCTCGCGGATAAGGCATTTTTCCCCCGGCGCCACATCGGCGCAATGCTCCGAAGTGAGTACTGTGGCCACGACTGCGGCAACACCCTCTTCATGGACCCGCAACAATTCGTCAGTCAAATTCAAGCATGTCCCCGTCTCCGGGTCCTTCCACCAGGGATCAACAAAAACATTTAAAATACCGCCGCAGACGGCGGGGCTGTCGGATTCGATATCATCGATAAGCTCGACCTTGACCATTGCAGGTTTGCGCGAACGAATCACCTGAACCGCCTCACGCCGGACCTCCGCTTCTCCACAGCCTCCCCCGACTGTTCCCAAAATCTCTCCGGAAGAGGTAATTACCATCTTGGCCCCGACTTCTCTGGGGGTTGAGCCGAGTGTGGAGACAATCGTAGCAATTGCCAGAGTATCATCTTGCTCTAAGAACTGCTTTACTTCGCGATACATCGTCTTTTCCTTTAGTACATCGCCGGCGATCAACAGCAGCAAGAATATAATCAATACCTTATTGGATGCCATTGAGCCAGAGAAAAAGAGTAGCCGCTTTTTCGAAAAGCGGCGAATGCTTTAATGCCCGGCAATTGTGACAAAACGCCACCGATTTCCAGATTCCAATCTGGGAAATCCGTGGAATCCGAAGCGTCTCAAGTTCTGCAGAAGCATACCCTGCGCGCAAAATCCGGTATTCGCATAATTCGTTGACTGCCGGGCGGTGCTGTGTCAGCATAAAACGTTTGTGCAGAATGGTTTTGGTTGCGTCTAGATAAGAGTGATCACGCAGGGAGAATATCGGCATACTGCGATTTAACGCTATCTTCCAGCCCCGCTCGCCGGCTTGTTTTGCGATTTCTTCGATTTCAGCGAGCGACCCGTGTGACTTTATCTGGAAAGGAATTGCGATGAGACGTTTTTTCGGCATTCCAGCGATGATGTTGATTTTCCTGGGGGCTGCCCGGGCGCAGGGGCCAGGTGCTTCCGTGCGCTCAGAAGCCTCCTCCATGGCCGGTCAGGCTGCAGCAAGCGGGCAGGCAAATGATTTCGGCAATGCGCAGAATCCCCTGCTGGGAGGCGTTCCCACCGGAAAGCCAACCGGCTCGGTTATCCCGCTTTCCTTGTCCGAAGCGATCAAAAAAGGATTGAACTACAATCTTGGGAATTTGCTGAGCGCAGAATCGACTCGCGCCGCCAGCGGAGCGCGCCTGCTTGCATTGAGCCAGTTATTGCCGCATGTTACTACCGGAGTCACGGAGGCGCAGGAACAGGTGAATCTGGCGGCTTTTGGCTTTCCGGGCATTCCCGGTGTGCCGATGGTGGCCGGTCCTTTCAATGTTTTCGATGTGCGCGCCTATGTGACTCAAACCGTTTTGGATTTTCCGGCACTGAACCGGTATCGTGCCGAAAAGGAAAATCAAAAAACCGCGCAGTTTTCGAGTGAAAACACGCGGGATCTCGTCGTGTACGTCTGTGCAAATCTGTATCTGCAGGCGGTTGCAAGCAGCAGCAGGATTGACGCCACTCGGGCCCAGGTGAATACGGCTGAAGTGCTTTACAATCTCGCTTTAGATCAAAAATCGGCCGGCGTCGTGCCCGGGATTGAAGTGCTGCGTGCCCAGGTGGAACTTCAGGCGCAGCAGCAAAAGCTTATCGTTGCTGAAAACCAGTTTGCGAAGGACAAGTTGGCGCTGGCTCGCGCGATAGGACTCCCTCTCGGCCAGGAGTTTACGCTTACGGATGGCATGTCGTATACCCCAATGCCGCCGATGTCTCTGGATGAATCGGTTCAACGCGCGTACAAAGAACGGCCCGACTATCAGAGTGCACAAGCCAGAATGCGTGCGGCGGAATTAGAGCGGAAGTCCGCGAAAGCTGAGCGTCTCCCTACAGTGGATTTCAGCGCGGATTATGGCGCTCTTGGGCAACGGCCGTGGCAAAACCACGGAACCTTTACTGTGACCAGCATGGTGCGCTTTCCAATTTTTCAAGGTGGACGCGTCCAAGGACTTGTTTTGGAGGCGGACGCGGCACTGCGTCAGCGCCAAGCGGAACTTGAAGATCTGCGCGGCCGTATTTATTACGACGTTCGGAATGCATTCCTCGACCTGAAGGCTGCGGCGGACCGGATGCAGGTCGCGCAAAGTGCGATCAAGCTGGCCAATGAACAAGTGCAGGAATCGCAGGACCGGTTTCGTGCAGGTGTCACCAATAACGTGGAAGTGGTTCAGGCTCAGGAATCGCTCGCAACTGCCAGCGAGAATTATGTCGCCAGCCTTCAGGCACACAACGCCGCCAAGCTGGCTCTGGCCAGAGCAATTGGCATTTCCGAAACCGCATACGAAGAGTTCCTGAGAGGAAAATAAATAATGAATCGAGAATTGATTGGACAGGAAAACCAGGATTTGAAGTCGGCGGATAACAAAGATGCGCGTGTTTCCGGGAAACCTGTGGCAAACAACCGTCGCCGGAACTCGGCCAAATTGTTTATGATTTTGGTTCCAGTCATTCTTCTCATCGCCGGGTACTTTGTGTACCAGAGCTACTTTGCCTATCGCGAATCGACGGACGATGCCCAGATCGACGGCCATATCAATCCTGTTGCAGCCAAGGTTGCGGGCCATGTGGTGTCGATCGACGTGGAGGACAACCAGTATGTCAAAGCCGGAACGGTGATCGTGCAGATCGATCCGACCGACTACAAGGTCGCCTTGGAAAGAGCCCAGGCAGACTTGGCTGCCGCGCAATCAGGGGCGCAGGCCGCCCATACGCAGGTTCCGATTACTTCCACGACCACGTCCAGTCAGACCAGCCTGGCAGGAGCCGGAGTGGAGCTGGCGGAACAGGCAAAAGCTGCGGCAATGAGGGATGTCGATACGGCGAGGGCAAAGCTCGAATCGAGCCAGGCCCGGGTTCGTGAGATGCAGGCGAATTACACGAAGGCCATGCAGGACCTGGAGCGGATGAAGCTTTTGATCGGGAAGGATGAAATTTCCAAACAGCAGTACGATACGGCCGTTGCAATTGCGGACGCGGCACGGGCGGCGCGCGATTCCGCTCAGGCGGGAGTTGACGAAAGTTCGAGGTCAATTGAGGCGGGCCAGGCTCGCGTTGCCCAAGCTGAGGCCCGGATCAATGAAGCGAAAGCCACTCAGGAGGCCACCCGGACGGCGCCTCAGCAGATGGCCATCAGCCGGTCCAACGCGAAGACGGCGTTGGCTAGGGCGGAACAAGCCCAGGCGGCTTTAGCTCAAGCGGAATTGAACCTGCAGTATACCCAGGTTAAGGCGCCTATCGACGGCATTGTCAGCGAAAGAAAGGTTGAATTGGGAGAGTACGTACAGATAGGCCAGCCGCTCCTGGCTTTGGTTCCGCTTCATAATGTCTGGGTGACGGCCAATTACAAGGAAAGTCAGTTGAAGAACATGCGCCAGGGGCAGAAGGCGATTGTGGCGGTGGATGCTTATGGCGGGCGCGAGTATGAAGGACACGTTGACAGCATTGCCGCTGCAACCGGCGCAAGGTTCAGTCTGTTGCCGCCCGAAAATGCCACCGGAAATTACGTAAAAGTCGTACAGCGCATACCGGTAAAGATCGTCATTGATAAGGGGCAGGATGAATCGCGTCCGTTGAGGCCCGGGCTTTCGGTCATTGCTACGGTCTATACGCGCGATGAAAAGCCCTAGCTGTTGGTTGGTTGTTATTGTTTGTGGTCCGTGTTGGACGGAATTTGTTATTGCTCATAACCTCTAACCAAAAATATTTGAAATTTAGAATATCGAACCGCAAAAGTGAAGCCAGTGCAGCCGACACTTCGATATTCGACATTCGGTGCTCGATATTCTGGAGTTCGCAAGGGCTTTTCTTAAACTCATTATACAGAGCGTCACAAATGAGTGCTCATATGGCAGTAAGGCCCGAAGGGCCGAAAGGCAATAGGCCCGGCCGTCAGGCCGGGATCGGCTTGCGAAGCGATAGAGCGCTGAAGGCGCGGCACCATTGGCGCTTCACGTGCCGCACCTTCGGCGCTCAATTTCGTCATCTCCTTTACCCCGGCCTGACGGCCGGGGCTATTCACTGGCGGCCCTTCGGGCCTCAAACGACATGCGCATTTACTTAGGACGCTCTGTATAGATAAGCGATTGCTTGAAAATGGTGTCAGGCTACTATTTCCCCAATTTTTCGAGAGGTCTCCTCCCGCAGTGTGTCCTCCCGGAATCACCAATTCTGAAGGAAGCCTTGGGTTACGATGACGATAGGCGCCACGGGAATTTATTCAGGCGGTTCTAAGCAAGGATGCCTCAACGGCATCCGGCACGTTGATAAGAACGAACCAGTCCTTCGGGTAGAGATAGTCTTCGCCGCTCTCGTCAATGATCCGCAGATCGCCATCTTTCTCCGCTTCGGGATCTCTGACAACCCGATAGATCTTGTGCCGTTCCAAAGAAGCCGCATAGCCCTCATTTTTGAGGCAAACAACAAATTCGGGTTCGGTCTTTTTTGTTTCAGGCATATAGATTTATTTAGTCGAGGTATCGTTTCCTTTTGAATTCCTTCCTGCCGATGCCGTGGGCTTCATACCAATGGATCTCAGCCCTTACGATGCGCCCATTTTTCAGGCGGATCCTGGCCTCTCCCTTCATCTTGCGCCATCTTCCGGCGCCGTATTGTTTTTCCAGGCGGGAGAGTTCCCGGATACGTGTCCCAGCCGCCACCACCTCAATGTGTGTAATCTCTTCCAGTATATCAAAGTCCATAATGCCGCATCCGCAAAAATATCTGGACACCCGGAGCGCCAAGATAAACCGGAGGGAGGCCGACGGCTTTCCTTACCCCCACTGCTCTGCCAGCAGTTCGTCGTCTTCTTTGGCGGCCTTTAAAATGAAAACCTGTCCCGGATAAATTTCCATTTGTCGAAATCTGGGGAAGAGTTGAGGCGGCTTGCCGCCGCGCACCGGAGATGTGATTGCATCCATTCCTAATTCATCGACCAACTGTTTGATAAAGCCCACCATGCCGCAGCTATGACTCTTTAACTGCATCCCATTGGGTGTGAATTTCTCCAGGAGCGTGGACGCCCAGGTCTTCTTCGCATTTCTGAATTTATATTTCCCGCCATCCGGCCAGCCGTCCCAATACCCCGTGCGCCAATCCTCTATCACATAAAGACCTCCCGGTTTAAGCCATTGCGTAAAGAGATGCCAAAAACTGATGCTCGTAATTTCTCCAATGTGGGAGGCGTCGTCGATGATGATGTCAAAGCCTGCGGGAGCGCATTCGCGCCCAATCCGATTCAAGAGATTCAGGTCACTTTGATCGCCCTGATAAACGTGGATTTTGCCTGTGGTATCGTTGATCTCCACGTGCTCCAGGTCTAATCCAACAATGGTCCCCGTGCGAAAATAGTCCCTCCACATCAGCAGAGAGCCGCCTTTGTCAATCCCGAGTTCGAGCAACTGCACTTTCTGATCTCTCAGGCGCCTGAAATGCTCTTCATACTGAATCAAAAAGAGCTTGGACTTGCCGGCCTTGTGTTGATTAGTGAGCAGAAGGTCTTCCATGGGAGACTCCTATTACGTGTTGAGAGTATACAGAAATTACGGCCATAAGCTGCAAGGAATCAGACTCTCATCCGCTTGGCGAATACAAACCTTAGCTGACATGATCACCCTGTAGCGACATCATACGTAGAGTGGGGACGCCACCCTTTTCGCCGGAATAATCGCGGGTCCAGTGAAAACTAAACTGGCGAAAAGGGTGGCGTCCCCACTTGCGCATTATTCGGATTGGATATGCCTCATGACAAACATGAATCGAAGAGTTCTCTTTATAGCCTTAATTGCGGGCTTGCTGCTTGGTTGTCAGAGTGCTCCGGAGCGACGTTTTAATCTGAAAGGAAAAGTGATTGCCGTCGACAGGGCCCAACGCCAGGTCATGATTGCCAGGCTTTACCAGGGCAATCAATGGAGTGCCGCGCAAATATTGGCTGACCTGCGGTAGTGGCTGGTGGTTAGTTGTTAGGGGATGATCTGCTAATTGTTTGCCACTGCCGGCTGCCCACTGCCGGCTGCCGGCTCCAGTTGCGGTTCAAGCCCCAGATTCTTGATTACTCTGGAAAGAGTTTCGCCGATTGACTGGTGCACGACGGCATCGGCCAGCCTGTCAAGGGGAGTCTCGGTGTGATTGATGATGACCAGTTTTGCGCCGTTATTCTTCGCTTGCAGGGGAATTGAAGCGGCGGGTTCGACGACCAGTGAAGAACCGAGTGCCAGCACAAGGTCGGTGCTCATGGATAAATCAAAAGCCTCGGTCAAAACATCCGCAGGTAAAGCCTGACCAAACGAAATAGTTGCGGATTTCAGCAATCCGCCGCAATGAGTGCAAAGAGGGATTTCCACGCCCGCTTCCAGGCGTTCCTGTATTTCATCAGGGCTGAAACGCGCACCACACTCCAGGCAGAGGCAGTACCGGCTGGTCCCATGCAGTTCCAGCACGCAGCGGCTTCCGGCCTCCTGGTGAAGGCCGTCGATGTTCTGAGTGATTATTGCAGCAAGCATTCCTTCCACTTCAAGCCGGGCCAGAGCGCGGTGTCCGTCATTCGGTTTTGCCATCTTTAGCTCGTGAAACCCTTCCTTTTTCATCTTCCAATATTGACGGCGAGCATCCTCGCTCGTCAGGAAGTCGCGAAACAAAACGGGCTGGTACCTGCTCCAAATTCCGCCGGGACTGCGAAAATCAGCAACTCCGCTCTCAGTGCTGATGCCGGCGCCCGTGAATGCTATGGCCCGCTTCGATTCGGAGAGGTACTTTCCGATTTTTGCGATGGCATTCTGTTCGCTATTCATATTCTATATAGAGTTTCATAATTGAATGTCGTGAAAAAGAGGCCCGAAGGGCCGCCAGAGAATAGCCCCGGCCGTGAGGCCGGGGTAGGGGATGATCCCCAAGTCTAGCACCGAAGGTGCGGCACTTGAAGTGCCAGTCGTGCCGCGCCTTCAGCGCTCAATCTCTCTGCAATCCTATCCCGGCCTGACGGCCGGGCCTAGCCAATGCCGGCCCTTCGGGCCTAGGAACTTCGATTCTGCCCGTCTTTGCTGGTAGCGGATTTTTGTTGCCATATATAATTTATAGCATGAAAAGCGAAGGAGCGATGAATCAAAGATGGGAACTCGCGCCTGAACTAAGTTGCGCGGGTATTTCTATGCGCAATTCCGTCAGCTATATTTGATTCGATGAATCCATTATCCGTATTCCACCCGGTTGTTCGAGAGTGGTTTGAGAGCAGATTTGCTTTACCGACAGAGGCGCAGGCATTGGGCTGGCCGGCAATTTCACAAGACCGCAATACCTTGATAGTGGCGCCGACCGGATCCGGAAAAACGCTGGCCGCATTTCTTCTGTGCATTGACCGTTTGTTTCAGGCAGCAGTTCGTGGAGCGCTTCCGGAATCCGCCCAGGTTGTCTATGTGTCCCCCTTGAAGGCGCTGTCCAACGATATCCACAAGAACCTTTCGGTCCCGTTGCAGGAAATTACAGAGCTTGCTCAAAAGAGAGGTCTGGGGGCGCCCGAAATACGAATTGCAGTTCGAACGGGAGATACTCCCGCACAAGAACGCCAGGCGAGAGCTCGTAAGCCGCCCCACATTTGGATCACGACTCCCGAGTCCCTGTACATTCTCCTGACATCCGAAAGCGGGAGGCGTGGCCTTCTGGAAGTCCACACGCTGATTTTGGATGAAATCCATTCGATTGCCGGTAACAAGCGCGGTTCCCACCTGTCGATTTCCGTGGAACGTCTATGTGCTCTGGCAGGTGCGCCGATTACACGGATCGGGTTGAGCGCCACGGTGCGTCCGATTGACGAAGTGGCGCGCTTTCTCGTTGGAGCCGAGGGCTTGGATTCCGGCGGGCGGCCGCGCTGCGCCGTCGTCGACGCCGGACATCTTCGGACGATGGATCTGCAGGTTGAAATGCCTGACGCGGAGCTTGGCCCGATTGCGACACATGAACTCTGGGATGAAACAATCTCGCGCGTCGCCGGCCTGATCGGGGAGCATCGGAGCACTCTTGTCTTTGTCAATACCCGGCGCCTCGTCGAACGTGTGTCGCATATCCTTTCGCAGAAGATCGGCGAAGAGAATATTGTGGCTCACCACGGCAGCCTGTCCCGAAAGACCAGACTGAAGGCAGAGGAGAGGTTGAAGGGCGGAGAAGTCCGGGCATGCGTTGCCACATCCTCGCTGGAACTCGGGATTGATATCGGCGCGATCGATCTGGTTTGCCAGATCGGCTCTCCACGTTCTATCAGCGTGCTTTTGCAGCGGGTCGGGAGATCCGGGCACTCGCAATGCGGCTTTCCCATCGGGCGGATTTTCCCGCTCACACGCGACGAGCTGATCGAGTGCGCGGCCTTGATGTACGCGGTTCGAAAGGGAGAACTGGACAGGCTCCACATCCCTCCATGGCCGCTGGACGTCTTGTCTCAGCAGATTGTAGCGATGTGCGCCGCAGACGAATGGAAGACCGAAGACCTGTTCCAGACCGTCCGCAGGGCATATCCCTATTGCAGGCTGCCCCGCACCTGTTTCGACCGAGTCGTGAAAATGCTTTCGGAGGGATTTTCCACGCGTCTCGGACGCAGATCGGCCTACCTTCATTTTGACAGCATTCATGGAGTGCTGCGTGGACGACGCGGCGCCCGGCTTGCGGCAATCACCAGCGGCGGCGCCATTCCCGATAATGCTGATTATGACGTGATCGCGCAGCCGGAAGGCACTTACGTTGGGAGCGTGAATGAGGACTTTGCGGTTGAAAGCATGGCCGGAGATGTCTTTCTTCTCGGAAATACTTCCTGGCGCATCCGGCGCATTGAAAGAGGCCGCGTGCAGGTCGAGGATGCGCGTGGCCAGGCGCCGAACGTCCCATTCTGGCTCGGCGAGGCGCCCGCTCGAACGCAGGAGCTGTCGCATCTGGTCTCTGAAGTGCGGGACGGGATTGAGCAGCGTGCGCCCGACCGGGACGAGTGCCTGAAATGGCTGATGAAAGACGTTGGACTTTCGCTCGCCGCTGCCGAGCAGGCCTCTGAGTACATTGCGGAAGGGAAGCGCGTCCTGGGGACTGTCCCGACCCAGGCGCATGTTGTCGCGGAACGTTTCTTTGATGAAACCGGCGGAATGCAGCTTGTGTTGCACGCGCCCTTCGGGGCGAGGATCAACAAGGCCTGGGGCCTCGCGTTGCGCAAACGCTTCTGCCGCAGTTTTGATTTTGAACTGCAGGCTTCCGCCACAGACGACGGGATCAATCTTTCGCTGGGACCTCAGCATTCGTTTCCCCTCGGGGATCTCCTCCTGTTCCTCAGGTCGCAGCAAATAGATGAAGTGCTGGCTCAAGCCGTTTTGGCCTCTCCCGTTTTCGTTACACGATGGCGTTGGACGCTGACTCGCTCGCTCGCCCTGCTGCGTTTCGCGGGTGGGAAACGGGTTCCTGCTCCCATCCAGCGAATGCGATCCGACGATCTGCTTGCATCGGTTTTTCCTGCTCAGGCTCAGTGCCAGGATAACAGGACAACACCGGAGGTTGAAATCCCGGACCATCCTCTCGTTTTCGAAACCTTGCGGGATTGTCTCCACGAAGCGATGGATGTTGAAGGTCTGCGGCAGGTGTTTCGGCAGATCGAGCGCGGAGAGGTTCAGTTTACCGGCAAAGACACTCCCATGCCTTCGGTCTTCGCGCACCAGATCCTGAATGCGATGCCCTACGCTTTTCTGGATAACGCTCCTCTCGAGGAAAGACGCGCTCGTGCCGTTATTCTTCGCCGCGCACTTCCGGAACAGGCCGACGAACTGGGAAAGCTGAATCCAGAAGCCATCCGAAGCGCGGCCGAGGACGCCTGGCCTGCCGTGCGGGATGCCGATGAGCTGCATGATGCCTTGATTGGACTGGTTTTGCTTCCGGAAAACCAATTGCACAGGCTCCCTGAACAGGCTTCCTTGTGGCTCGATTCCCTTGTTCAGGAAGAACGGGCATTTTCGGTGGAAGCAAACGGCCGCACTTACTGGGCGGCAACGGAAAACAAACACCTTGTTCCCCTTGCGCGCGGCGGGCCGGCTGATGCAGAGCGATTCGTCCCCACGATCAGAGGCTGGATTGAAGCAAGTGGTCCCGTGACGGCAAAGGAATTGGCTGGAGTTCTGGGCTTTGCTTTTGAAGAGGTTCGCGCCGCGCTGATTCAGCTGGAGGCGGAAGGGCTGGTTCTGCAGGGATTCTTTTCCGGGAAATCCGAAACGGAGTTCTGCGATCGTCGCATTCTGGCCAGGATTCATCGGGCCACCATCGCACACTTGCGAAGGGAAATTGAACCGGCGTCCCCGTCCACGTTCCTGAGATACCTTTTTGAATGGCAGCATATTGCTCCGGGAACACAGCTGAAGGGCATCCATGGAGTTCTGGAAATCATTGATCAACTCCAGGGATTTGAGGCGGCGGCCGCAGCCTGGGAAAACGAGATATTGCGGGCGAGAATCATGGATTACGAACCCGCCTTTCTGGACAACTTGTGTCTCGGCGGAGATGTCGTCTGGGGCCGGTGGATGCGGCGCGCAACGCAGGCCGAGATCCCGTCGCGCCGCCCCGGATTGACGCGAACCGCTCCAATCGGGCTTGGATTGCGGGATGACTTGCCTCGGCTGCTCGATGAGACTCCTGCCGACGAAACAGCCCTTTCCGCGCCGGCGCGTGATGTGCTCGACTTCCTGCGAAAACGCGGCGCATCTTTTTTCCTGGAAATTACTGCCGGCGCCCGGCGCCTCCCGACTGAGGTGGAAGATGCTCTCTGGCAGCTGGTCGCTGCCGGCCTGGTAACCGCCGATTCATTTGCCGCCCTTCGTTCTCTGGCAAGCGGCGAAACCAAAAGACTGGAACGCTCCCGGCGTCGTCGAAGACAACCGCGCCGGACACGCGAGGGGCGATGGTCCCTTCTCGGCCACCACCAAACAGTCCACGGAGACCGAGTGGAGTTTTGGGCGCAACAGTATGTCCGGCGATATGGAATCTTCTGCCGGGAGATGCTGCTGCGCGAAGCATCCGCTCCTCGCTGGCGCGAGCTTCTGCCAATCCTGCGCCGTTCCGAAGCGCGCGGTGAGATCCGCGGCGGGCGATTCATTGCGGGCCTGAATGGAGAGCAATTCGCTCTGCCGGAAGCGGTAGAGGCGCTTCGCGCATTGCGGCGCAAAGAGCCTCGCGGGCAATACCTTAGAGTTTCGGCTTGCGATCCGCTGAACCTGGCGGGCATTCTTACGCCTGGTCCGCGAATTCCGGCTGTGCTCGGAAACCGGGTCGTCTATCGAGACGGAGTCCCGGTTGCGGCCTTTGAAAATGGGCAGACTCGAATCCTGACGGAGGTTGAAGATGCGGACCTTCCTCTCGTGACCCGCCTGCTCGATGTTCGGCCGTTAGAGGTTTTTTCGGAATGAAGCCGGGAGCGCCGGCGTCTCGCCGGCTCTTTTGCGGCGTTTAGAAAGGCCGCATGTTCATATATGCTGAAAAAGAGCCGGTGAGACGCCGGCGCTCCCGGCTGCGGAAAGCCGAAGTTAAAAGGTCCAGTTTGAATGGCTGGCGATAGATGTTCTGATTTTCTCGTACAGCCAATTCTCGATATCCTTTGTCAGATAAAACCTGGGGGATCAAAGGTCCTCTTCTTTTGAGATGGCTTCGTCGCCCAAATTCAATAGGCTAACTTCGGAATCGGGGCTGATAAACGAAAAAATACTTGGCGATTCAGACTGCCATGCAATTGGAAATATTGCGACTTTCCCATTTTAA
>Ga0187877_1003111_pt1 | contig 13866 bp, 12 predicted proteins | sample June2016WEW_17_1_3_FD_132430 | JGI IMG/M metagenome (GOLD analysis project Ga0187877, IMG submission 132430) | Peatland microbial communities from SPRUCE experiment site at the Marcell Experimental Forest, Minnesota, USA - June2016WEW_17_100 | ecosystem: Environmental > Terrestrial > Soil >... | reverse complement strand
GATCAATTAGGGCCCGGCGAGAAAAAATGGTGTTTATCAGCGACCAAATTCTATCACTGAAACACACAGAACGCAAGTTCTAAGATTGACCCGCCCTCGGATCACTTATACCATGCTTAAAGGATATGATATAAAATATTTACTGATCGACTTATAGTAGGCGTCTAATATTAGTTATGAAGCGACGCTAATCTTGGATATGGCACATTCGAAGGAGCAAAAATTCTATGGAAAATGAAATCAACTACAATCCTGATTCCGCACCACGTTACACTGGTCCTGTGACCTTCATGCGCATGCCGGTGGTCCGCGACCCCTCCAAGTTGGATATCGCCCTAATCGGTGTGCCGTACGACGGCGGAGTAGAGAATCGTTCCGGCCCACGTCACGGGCCGCGCGAAATCCGCAACATGTCAAGTTTTATGCGGACGGTTCATCATGTCACGCGGGTCAACCCATACAAGCTCTGCCGCATTGCTGACATGGGTGACGTAACATTTACCAATCCTTTTCAGATCGAGACGAGTCAAGCCGATATCACTGCGTTCTTCCGAAAAGTTCACGTTGCTGGCGCTGTGCCCCTGAGCGCCGGAGGCGACCATTCAATCACCCTGCCGATCTTACGTGCGCTGGCAACGGACGGGCCAGTTGGTATGGTGCATATAGACGCCCACACCGACACTGCCGACGAGGAACTGGGCTCCAAGCTTTCCCATGGCACACCATTTCGACGGGCGGTAGAAGAGGGGATCCTCGATCCCAAACGAACGGTGCAGATCGGCATCCGGGGCGCTCAGAACTCGGAAGAAGGATGGGAGTTCTCCCTTAAATCCGGCATGCGTGTCATCTTTATCGAGGAGTTTACGAAATTAGGTGTGGAGGCAGTGATTGCTGAGGCTCGCCGTATCACAGGCACTGGCTCTACTTACATTTCCTTCGATATTGACAGCCTCGACCCGGCCTTCGCTCCAGGCACAGGGACGCCGGAGGTTGGTGGGATGACCCCAATCCAGGCACAGGGGCTGTTGCGGGGCCTGCGTGGTCTTGATTTGATCGGCGGCGATGTGGTCGAAGTATCACCGCCATTCGACCCGTCCGGGATCACAGCCCTAGCCGGTGTCACGATGATGTACGAAATTCTATGTGTTCTGGCCGATGCGGTCGTTCAACGAAAAAGTCGATAAAGAAGGACGCCTAACAATTCGCTGGAGCGGACCGGGGAGTACGGTGGGTTTACAGATGACCATGTATGGTAGGCAAAGAGCGTGAGCAGCCGACATCGAACCCCCCGGCCGCTCAGCTCAAAACCGTTCGCTGTTCTCAATGATCCTCTAAGCCATGTCCTTTTGAATCGCAAACCGCCGGGCTCACCAATTATAACTGGCCCGGCGGTATTTACTTTAATATGCATCGTTAGGGTTAAACGCTTCCCGATTCAGTCTTGAGGTTACTATCGCTCTCCGGGTTATGAGAGTCTGCCTCCCACCGCACACTTTCGATCAACGGGCTGCTGCTTCTGCCTGACCCGGCGGTTTTTGATCACTCAGGGCCTGGCGAGAAAAAAGGGGTAATCAGCAAAGGGATTTTAACACCAAAACACCCAGAACGCAAGTTCTAAATCGGAAGTTCAGACCAAAGCCAAGACTTCAGTCTCTCTTTCGAATCCCTTCCTAGGAAGTTTTTTTTAGGCCATGAATGTCTCATAACTCCCTCCTCGACAACGCCGACGTAGATGCTGCCCCCACGCGGCTTCAAGTGCCTACGGCTAATAAAGCCCTTATGCTTGGCGTATTCCTTATTTGACCACGCAAACTATTCGCGGAACTCGGTGTCCTTGCCTTCCTTTATTGGCGGAAAGTGAATAATGTTCACAAACACAGTCAATCTCAGCTAGGAATTATTTCAAGTTGATCAGCTAGATGTGCCAATCGCTGATAGACATCCCTACCAATATTTTCATCAACTTTTTCGAATTCTTCACTCAAACTCTGCTGATCTTCCGCATTCAGAACTTTATTGGACATCGGGAATGCAAGGTAGTCTTCTTTCCAGATATGGCCCGGATAAAGATTCGTTATGCCCCGCATATTTTTCAGAAGAGCCTCTTTAGCTGCCGGATCGCCCTTCTGATAACCTTCTAGGGCCTCGGCCAGTCCTTTGACGAGAGCCCGCCCTGTCTGGTGGTCGTGAATCAATACCCCTATCGGACAGCCTTGCACAGGCACACCTCTTTTTTCTAGGAGAGGAAATAGCTGAGCCTCCTCTTTGCCGTGATGGCACTTATCGGCAAAGATACGCATGAATTCCACTATGTTCTTCAATGTTTCTGGCTCTACCCGCTCGCCCTTCTCCAATGATTCGGCCATCACGGTCATGGCAGCGATCACCTTTAGAATGTAGCGGTGCTCATCCTCAAGCACATCTGTTGGTTTTTTCTCCATATCAATACCTCCTCAGAAGATTAGCGAACGCGGAATATCGGTCACGATCTCGTACCCATCCACGTTAACCCGGTTTGTGGTATGGTTTTCTGAATGCTGAATGAGTTTATCGGATCGGTCAGGCATGAGAGATGCCGGCCGTCTTGCGAGCCTCCTGCTTCATCCGCCGCACATACGTGCGCTTCCCCTTGGATGATCGTTTGGGTTTCGCGTTGTTCGACTTGCCTGTCTTGGTCGCCACGGATATCAACTCCTTATTATGTCAATTAATCCACCGGTCGGGTACGACCGGATGATCAACTCATACTACAACATACCCTTACCGGCCACATCCATCTGCCGGGGAGTGTTAATCTAGGCCACTTGGGGGAGATTATAGAGGAGGCTTTTCGTAAACGACGGTTTGGGCGCGACCAGCCAGTTTGGCAGTAAATAAGGCGTAGGATGTAAAAACTACATCCTAAGCGTTTCTAATGAGAAATGCAGTTAAGCTCACCCTAAATTGATGTCCTTTGTAGGATAGGCGCACATTCTTGTGCTAGCTGATCTCGTCCATTGAGTTTCCCCTCTTGCCATGTTCTTCTGAGTTACAAGCCGCCGGGTTTGCCAATTTTTACTAGCGCAGCGGAATTTATTGGTCCATAATCTGTTGTTCAGACCTCAGCTTGGACATTATTATTTCAGCGAAATCACTTCGAATGAGGTTGTTACATACTTCGGGATGTTGACCAACTCCGGGAAGAATTATACGACCCGGCCACCTCCCTGGGGCGCGGGTGGTCATTGTCCTGCCTGATCACCAGTGTCGATGGCGTCCTTCCGTGATACCCCTCTGTCTCATCAGATTTACTCTACGACATTTGTTTGCTGTTATCAGGATCGAGATTGGGAAGGACCGGCAGCTTAAGTTGGGCAGAGCAGGTTGACTGCTCTGCCCAACCCCCAAGTGAGTTTAGAGATCGTTGACGACCTTCACAGGTACATCGTAATAGTTATAGTGCGTCGTTCCGCCATCATTCACCAGGGTGTTATCGGTGACGTACAGTTCGACGGTGAATGTGCATGAGCTTCCCTTCCCGAGGCGATTGTCGGAGTGGACGGTTGAGGCCATGTTGGCAGCGTCCAGAAGGCTCAAATCCCACTGACCGAGCTCGCCCGCATCAGCAGGCGTCGGTACAGGACTGAGCGCCGCTGGCACCCGGGTGGTCGCCCCACTGGTGATCGGATCCGTGACGGGGCTGAACTGCTTCCAGAAATATACGTCGTAATGATCAAAATTGTCATTGGGAGCAGTGACGGGGAAAGCATTGTCGATCAACGGGTCCCAGGCCAGTCCCACCACGCGGATCTTCCCGAAGCTCAACAGCAGGTCCGTGCAGGGGGGAATGTCTACCCAGGCAGATCCATTCCAGCGCTGGAACTTGACGATCTGCCCAAGGATGGGGCGATTGTCCAGCCAGACATTTTGGATATCAAAGAAGTTGATGGCGGTGGTGTCTTCAGCGATCAACAAGAAGCTGAAACGTCCGCTGCTGGCAGCCGCGCTGTTCCAAGAACCCGGACTCAGTTTGTAATAGGTGGTCATCCCGATGGTGAACGTATTCCAGGTGTTCACCAGGTCGGTTGACATGGGCCCGACGCGAGTCCAGGGTTGGTATTGATCCGGATTGGTGTATTCCAGCATCGCAGCCTGGTTTGCGGCTGGCCAGGTCGCGGGGATCGCGGCCCCGCGCGGCGGTTGGGCTGGTTCGCCGCCCGGGACGGTGACCTGGGCGTAGCGGATTTCATATTTCTTTATTTCGCGATTGACGCATTCGTAGATGTAAGCGGACCCCTTGACCGTGATCACCCCGCCGATGGAAACCGGCTTGGTGCCTACCGCCAGCTCGGCGGTTGGATCGAAGGGGTTTGGATTCCCAGCAGGAAGGACCTCGGCAGGGGCCCCGCCCATGCGATTGATATAAACGATCACTTTCAATAGATCAAAGGTAATCGTGCATGTCGATGGCGATCCCCATCCGAGCGGGTAAACCGTCAAGGTGATGGTATAGGTACCATCGGTCAGGGAAGTCGTATTAATACGGCCTAGGTCGCCAGCGACCACCGGCACAGTCCCGGTTGATCCACCGCCCGGATATTCCACAATACCGGGATAGTTGATCATCCCCTTGGTGACTCCCAGAGTATAGCTTCCGAAGGCGGTCCCGGCGGCAGTACCCTTGACATCAACGTACAGGATCCCCTCGGTCGGATCTGGTGTTTCCTCCGTGCAGCCTGACGGGTCGGTGATTTGGCATTTCAGATCTCGTTGGACGCGAATCAGGACTATTAGCCCAACAATCAGCAACAGTTCTATCAACGAAACAAGCCAGGCTAACCAGGACGTCTCTCCTAGATTGCTAAAACGGATCTGCCCGGAACCAAGCTCAGCGATGAAGAGTGCTACAAGGAAGACAAGAAGGATATATTTGATGCATCCAGGTACGTCCCGGGTTTGAGGAAGCGCTTTTCTGGGCGCTTGGCGTTGCTCTCGCATGTCAGCCATGTTCTACCTCCATAAGTATAGTGAAAAGGTAACAGCAATATTTAATTTGGTCAGGAGAAAAGAAATGCTTTCAGGTTCTAATCATTCCTCCCTTCTGTGAATAGGTTAATATATATCTAATTTATAGCATTAATAACATCAAAAGTCAACAGGGTTTTTGGAATTGCACACTAGAAATAAAAACACCACCGGTGTCGTCAATTTTCATTGACCTAGGGGTGTTAGCTTTGCATCCAGGTTGTATGAATCAGAATCTTTGTAAAGCTCACTTGGAGGGATCAGCAACCGCCGGGTTATGAGAGTCTGCCTCCCACCGCACACTTCCGATCAACGGGCTGCTGATTCTGCCTGACCCGGCGGTTTTTGATCCTTCAGGGCCCGGCGAGATAAAAAGGGGTAAATCAGCAACGGAATTTTAACACCAAAACACCCAGAACGCAAGTTCTAATTCCTTAGTAGACAAAGGAGAGACATTATTCATAAATCCAGATTTCCAATCCAGCACACGTTCTCAATGGCTTCTGCAAGCGGTTCATCGGCGGTTAAAAGTGGGATTCCCAATCGGGTTGCCAGAACAGCATAGCAGGCGTCATAGGCTGTGATGTTCCGTTCTGCAGCAAGCAGCATTGCATCTTCCATCAGCTCTGCGGTTGGAGTGACCCTTAAGGATAAACGATTAAGGTCGGCCAAGTCTGCCCTGGAGTCTTCCAATGGCCGCCCAAAACGGCGGACGTATTTCAGCAGGATATTGGCACACTCGATATAGAACAAATCGGGTACAAAGAGATTCGCGGGAGGATCGGCAGCAAGCTGCTCAAAGAGGGCATGCACCCGATCAGAATATTGCTCGTCAACAAACAGCTTGATCCCCACGCTTGCATCCACAACAAAGCGAAGCGGAGTTTCCATTACCGGCGGCGATCCTCGCGTAGAAGCTCATAGCTTGTTTTAGCCTTTTTGGGGGGAACAAACCGGCGGCGGCGGATGGAAGTCATCACACCAGCCTGTTCCTTGCGGTGTTCTTCTTCGTCAAGGGCATCGTATAACATCGTAACGACCTGCGCGCTGAGCGAACGGCTACGGGTTTGCGCCAGTTGTTGAATCCGATCATAAAGTTCATCGGGGACACTGCGCACATGTAAAGTAGGCATGCTATTTCTCCTTCAAGAGAGATTATAGCACGATTGGTTGCATAATGCAACCGACCATTAAGACAACACACGTCTAAGCTGGGGAAAAGTCTTTCGTAGGAATCGATCACCGGTTAATCTATTCATTTGAGTTAAACCATTTCCAAGTCCCCCTGAATCAAAACCGCCGGGTTACCAATCTTCATCGGCCCGGCAGTATTTGCTTCGGTTTTAAGTTGGAATGGCTGGACTTTTCGCTAGTCAGACTTGAGGGAACCAGCCACCTCCAGGTTATGAGAGTCTGCCTCCCACCGCACACTTCCGATCAACGGGCTGCTGATTCTGCCTGACCCGGCGGTTTTTGACTATTTAGGGCCCGGCGATCAAAAATGATTAAATCAGCAACCAAATTCTAGCACTAAAACACCCAGAACGCAAGTTCTAATTACTTCCGTCTTTGTATCGTAAGCGCCTGCCGAGTTTCGAAAATGGTTAGGGCAAAGCGTCTCTCTTTAGAAATTCGGTTTTCAAGCCAGTCATTTATTCAAAATGGTTTGATCTTGATTCAATCGCGGTAAGGAGTCACCCATCATATTGCCATTGCACCTTTTTTCTCTTTTCGAGGATCCAGGCCGGTAAGACGATCGACAACGGGAGAAGGACATCGGTTATCAAAGGGTATGCCCAATAAGCACAGATCTTGATCGATAAGAGAGATAAGATCCCCGACGCGCAAAAACTTAATGCTAACGCCAACCAGCGTAGATCCCGCCGATCCACCAAGAAAAAAAGACCAAGAAAAATAAAAGGAATCCATGTGGCTACGAACAGCCAAATTGCCGATGCAAGCGGTCCAGTCGTAATCGCATAAAGATTGAAAGAGTTCTGAATCCAAGCTAAAACTATTGAATCGTGTATTTCAAAGGTGGATTGATAAAAGAACCAGATTCCCAATACCGTGAGCAGGCAGGCATAGGTCACGGAAAGGAGGTCGTGGCGGATGTGCCAGATCATCCACACAACAAACGAGAGAAGCAGGAGCAGAATTAGAGAAGGCAGTATCCATTCCACCCAAGGTCCCCCTGGCGATGGTAAGGAGTAATACGAGAGATACGTGATTCCAGGTATGTACATGGAAGTGAGTGCCCCTCCCTGGTTTTGGATACCGAAGATCAGTCCTGGTAGCCCTGCCAACCAAACACCTAATATCATGATCCAGTACAGTTTTAGGTAAAGGGACCGTCGTAAGAAACTAATGGCCACCATCAGGACGCAGAAGATGGAGTAAGTGATAACAATTCGAACGAGCATCCCGGATAAATTCAACAATTCATTGGTTAGGAAAGATCTATCAAGGATATAAACAACCAGGGTTGGAATCAAGATTAATAAAAAGTCAACCAGCCGACCAGGCCGATGAATATCTCTGAAACCCGTTCCCATCTGCTTCGGCGAACCCATTTCGGACATCAATTTCTGCCTTCGCCGTTCTACCTCCTTTCCCAAGGCAGTGTCGTCCTCGCCGCTCTTAATATGGGTGCTGATTTCTTCGATCAGGAGATCTTGCTCTCGAGGCGAAAAGCCTTTTAATTGGGCCCGCAGCGCGCGCAGGTAATCCTCTGGATTCATAGCGCATCTACCTCTTTAGCTTTCACCTGAAAATTGCAATGTTTTGAATAGATGGGTCAAGAAGTTCTGCCACTCAATCCGGCTGGCTTGTAAAGCCTTCTTGCCTTTCGTGGTGATCGTGTAATACTTTCTCCTTCTAGTACCCGGTTGACCCTGCCACTCGCTCTCCAATAACCCTTGTTCTTCCAACTGGTGAAGGGTTGGATAGAGCAAGGCGGCGGTCATCGTGAAATATCCATCGCTTCGTTTCTCCAATTCACGCATGATCTGGTAGCCGTAGATTTTCTTGTCCGCCAGCACACTCAATATCAGAAGGGGAGTGCTTCCTTTGCGTATTTCTTGGATTCTGTCCATGCGACCCATCCTATTTTCTTATAAGACCAATATATAAAAAGATTATATATAAGAACCTTATACATGTCAAGGCGTAAAAATGGCAGTATTGGTAACATAATCAATTAGCGAGTTTGCATCTCCCAATTAAACAAGATATGGATCGTTTGGCTTATGATTATGTCTTTGATACGACTTCTTGCTCGATATAAAAAGCTCTTCCTGTTTATTTCCACAGGAGGAGCTTTCTTGTTCCTTGTCTTGTTTTAGAAGTTCAGTTCAATAAGGCTATGGTTCGTAAAAATACACTAAATAACCTATTAGTCGGAATTAGCCATCGCCGGGTTATGAGAGTCTGCCTCCCACCGCACACTTTCGATCAACGGGCTGCTGATTCTGCCTGACCCGGCGGTTTTCGATCTTTTAGGGCCCGGCGATAGAAAATGAGTAAATCAGCAACCGGATTTTAGATATTCTAAACTGAGTCAAGAGTTAGAGGTATATTCAAACGAATAGCAATTTCTTCTGAAGCCGCGCAACACCAACCTCGTCTATCAGGCAGGTATTGAAATTTTCTACGCGCTTGCTACAATATAGTTGAGGAAAAGCCAGCACGCTTGCAAGTTTGAGAAAGCCTTAGGGCTTGTCTCTCACCTAACTTGGGGCGTAGACCCCGGAATAACTAGCTGGTGCGGCTTTTCCTCTTTTTGTTTCTTTTCAGATCGTCTCTCGATCTGCTCCAGACGTCTGCGCTTGCTATTGCGATTGCGAACTTCTTCTGGTACGGTGTACTGTCGGTCGATGATCTTCAAAGCTTGATCTTGGCTGAGAGGAGTGCCATCCACATCCTGTAATTCATACGGGCGATCATCACGGAGCACAACCAGGATGCGGTTCAACAAGTGGGCACTGCAAGTACAGATGGCTTGCACATGATGTTTGCCGCGATGGACCATCTGGTTATAGTAGAGCGCTGCGATCTGGGGGTCCCAATGGCGAGCAACTTCGGCATCGAGGAAGGCGAACTTCTTAACCAGACTTGGGCCTGCCTGAGTGATCTTGAGCCCAGAGGCTTGGCTCTCAGAGCTTTGCTTGCTGTTGGGTATCATACCGCTCCAGCCACGTAGCTCTCGCAGGCTCCCAAAGCGTTGGGGGTTGCCAATGAAACTGACGTAGATCGCCGCGCCATCCTGGCCAACGCCGGGTATGGTTTCCAGGTTGCGGCTGGGGTGGAGTTGGCGGTAAAGCGGACGGACCGTCTTGAGCTGTAGGCGGTGGTGCATCTCATCAATGAAAGCCAGATACTCCTGCTCCCGGATCGCTTCAGCTTGCAATAGTCCGTAATCCAGGTAGGTGTCCTCTTCGCCGTAAATGGCAAGGACTTTCGCAGCCAACTGGACTAATAAGACTGCCCAATCGGCGGGATCTGCCGGGTTGAGACCGCTGGATAGCCATTCCTGGCGGATGGTATCTGCTCCTGCCTGATGGACACGGAGTGGATCATACCAATGTTGCCGAAACCAGCTGGCAGCTGGGCCAAAAGGGTCCTGGAAAACTGCTTCTTCAAGCCCAGGCCAGGCAAAACGATCCAGGGCGATCAGACGGTTTTTGCAAGCGGTGTGCTGCTTCATGAGCCGATCCAACTGCTTGCAGCCTCGCTGGCAAGCCAAGCTTTTAGCCCCAGATAGTTCCAAACGATGCAACTTCTCTTCATCGACAACGGGAAGCTTGGCCAACACCCGGGCATCGACCCGGTCGCTCTTCGCATGCTTTTTGTAGTACTTACGCAGATCGGCAACTTGCTGGCTATTGACCAGGTAGACGACCACGCCCCGGCGGATCAGAAAGACTGCAACCGGAAACCAGGCCATGCCTGTCGGCTCCATCACTGCCTGTAGCTGCTGATCCGAGTTGTCCTCTTGGGCAACCTCCAACAGCCGCATCAGCGATGCTGGATCGGTACGGAAGTGGATAATCGGGCTGACAAAGCGACCACCGCCATCCACCATCACTGCCTTGTGCTCACCTTTAGCACTCAGGTCGATCCCAATCGTATGCATTTGAACCTCCTTCACTCAAAGACACGGATTTGTTCGGGAGGTCAGTGAGCGGCTTCGCGCCCAAGTCCAAAGCCAATCAGCGGGATACACTCTACCCACGCTTGCATGTGATTAGGGGCTTGGCAGATCCGCCAACCCCAACATTCCCAATAGGGTCTCCTGGGCAGGAGGATGACAATCTAAAATCAGGGGCAGCTAAGCTCCCCAGCACCAAAATAGCCACTCCGTTCCTCCCAGGATCAGTGTACGCCGTTTGCTATTCAATTGGGAAGGTTCTGCTCAGTTACAGTATACAAGCACCAAAACAACCAGAACGCAAGTTCTAAATTTAAAGTTCTGACCAGCCGGCCCTAAGGAAGATTCCATTGCTTAGGGTCATTCAGGACTGTATTTGCAGCAATCGTTTGTAACACTTGTGCAACATCCTGGGGTAATTGACCCAAGAATGTCAATCCCTCAGGGCTTTGACGAAAAATAGTGGCATAGAAAACACAGGCAGCCAGATACGTTCCTTGCTTGGTGGGATGACTTCCATCTTCTTGCCAAAGATTCAATTTGGGATCTTGTCCAATCGCGATCGACCAGGCATACCCAACCGGTGCGATACCCACATTAAGCTCTTGTGCAATTCCCAGATAACCCTGATTAATCTGATTTTGCATGCTTCCATAATCTGGGAGGCCGTTCTCTGGCCACCCATCGCGGTGCGCCCAAGTCAAAAAGAAGAGGGGAGTCGCGCCGACTTCCTTTATTTGGTGAACAAGCACACGTGCGGCCGGGTACATGCTCTGAGTTCGAGATTGCTGGCTTGCGGGAATTTCACTTTGTTCCTGTAAAACTACGATATCCCATTTCGACGATTTCAATTTATCCAGCGCATCAGAGGATTGGACATGATCGGATAATGTCGCACCGCCTGGTGCAGCCATTCCAGTTTCAACCGGATGCCCCCCGCTCCCAGCCAAGTCAGCAAACGTGGTAGGCAGATCGTTGGTGTAAGTATAGCTGTTGCCGATAAAAAGAATGCGTGAGCATGTTCCAGCACTTGGTGGAACGATACAGGGTGGTGGCGTATTCGTTAGGGTCGTAATTGGCGTATCAGATGGAAGTGGAGTGTTTGTTAGGAGTGGGGTAAATGATGAAGTGGGTGGATCTGTTATTGTTGGGGTAAATAAAGAAGTGGGCGTATCTGCAATGTATGGGGTTAATAAAGGAGTTGATGTGAAAGCCGCTTCGGTTTCAACCAAAGCTTGTGCTACTTGAGTCTGAAACTGCTCCGGCGAGGCGGTTGCCAAGGTTGATGAGCAAGCCGTCGAAGCTAACATTAGAACTAACAAGGCAAATTGGGTACGAACGGGTTTCATTGTTTCCTCCCGACAAGGTAGCCCCTCAATTTAGGCAGATCTCAATAAGATAGTTTAAGGATGATGCCAAACCTTTGACCTAGAGCATATCGCCCACCCAAGGTATTTCTATAACTAGGGGTAATTCAAAGAAATTATCGCGCAATCCAGTCTGTAAGATTATATTTGATGCATTGCGCATGCAAGATGCATATCTTTTTGAAAAATCTATTGACATCCGATCGCGATCGAGCTATTATGTCATTGGTTGTTTCGGGTTTATAAAATAAATAAACCCTAACCACTCGTCAGCTCCGGAACATCAATCACAGAAAAATTCCGGAAAACCTCGTGAGCAGCATTTCGTAATCCCCACAGAAAAAGGGGATGGTGCCGGGCACGAGTTTTTCTTTAAAACCCCCCAGCACACACAACCCCATAGAGGCGTACCGTCACCGAACTGCCGTTGAGGAACCGCCTCAAAAGTGCAAATGAAGACCGCTTAGATTCATTTGCCGCACGCCCACAGAAGACCCTTCTTGTAATGGGAAACTATGCACTGGTACCCTAAGCGAGATCGGGACCCTGGTAGCCAGTGATGCACGCAAGTCCCAATTGCACCGGAACTTCGGTGAATGGCTTAACGGCAAGGTTCGAATTAATTAATCTGGAAACAGTAGGAAACGATTGGAAAAAAGATAAGGGAGGTAAATCCATGCCATCCATAACGCATCAGGTCGCTCGCTGCCTGGATCAGGTCACGCTCACGAAAGAGGAGATCGAAGAGTACAAGGTCGAACACGATACCGATTCTGTCAAAAAAGATTTACGACCTGGAGGTGATCCAACCAAACTGTTACCCAACATACTTGGCATAGGAACAGCAAAAACCTATTTCAGATCTGGCAAGGTTTTCTTTGAGCGCGCTAAAGAACTTTCCGGGGAAAACATGCTCGGCATGCTCCTGACCCGTGATGTGATAATGGACACTTTCGATGCCTATTATGCAAGTGCTGCCTCGGGGACCGCCTCAAAGATCCAGGCGGCCATCAAACATATCTTCGCCGGCGCAGTGCTCCTCGGATGGGTCCATGGGAAGTGCCCGATCGATAATGACCTCCGGGAGCGGAACAGCGATCATGTGCTCAAGCACCGCTATGGATACTTCCCGGAAGATGCCATCAGGATCATTGAGTATTTGAGCGTTCATTCCCGCGCCTTCTGCCTCCCGGCCGAAATTGCATTGAAATGCGGTCTCCGGGAGAACGAGATCTCCGGCTTGAAAGTATCCGATGTCCACTGCCAGGAAAAGTTCCTTCTGTTCAAAGGAAAAGGGGGCAAGTCTCGACCAGTCCCCATTCCTACCTCCCTTCTGGAAAAACTGAGCTTGATCCGGACACCCAACTACTACTTCACCCCCAGTGAGTCGTGGTGTGCGAATTTTCGAAACACCGTCCAGAAAGCCTGCATGGCGGTCGGGATCGATGGATCAGGCGTGCATCGTTTGAGAGCCACGTACGCCCAGCTGCAGTACACCAAATTAAGGATGGCCGGGATGAACGATAGGCAAGCCCGACTCGCTGTCTCGAAATTGCTCGGCCACAACCGGATCGACGTTACCTATGCTTACATCCCCAGGGAGTTCAACTGGGAAGAATATGTGCCCTTCGTTGAGCAGGAAGCGGATGAAGACCAGCGAATGGATTTGTCGAAGGAAAGGCAGATATGAACCCATCCGATCATCGCATCAAGCTCCCCCATTGTGTGATCGTCAAGTCCCCGGGACTCCTGCCCATGCTCTATAAACCTGCCGAGATCGCAGAGGAACTCGGCATTCCGCCCCGAACGGTCTATGATTGGCTATACGAAGCCGGCGCCCCATTCCAGAGAGACAACAGCCGGCACCTGTGGATCAACGGCCGCGAGTTCCTGGAGTGGATCGAGCAAAACCGCAAGAAAAAGTCTGACAGGCCCAGGCTGAAGTCGGACGAAGCCTACTGCCTGCGCTGCAAGACGGCAGTGCAGCTGATCAACCCGGTCAGGACGCCGGTGAAGGGCCGGCTCTATATGATCCGGGGAATATGCCCACAATGCGGAATCACCATCAATCGAGGAGACAGCGATGATCGCACGCGACAATTATCTCAAGGTCAAGGAACATCTCCTGTATCTGCATGAGGTGCTCCAGGTCCAGCCGGTATCGGTGGAACGCTACTGGGCCTATCTGCGCCATCTCCTGCTCTGGCTGGATGAGCAGCCCCTGGCGAAAGCCGACAGAATCCGCCCCACCTTCCCGGTCTACGTAAGTACTCTGCCGGGCAAGGACGGAGCGCCGGCCCTGGCGCTCGAGTCGCAGAAGACCATCCTGGAGGTCAGCCGGCGCTT
>Ga0187877_1003106_pt1 | contig 13879 bp, 9 predicted proteins | sample June2016WEW_17_1_3_FD_132430 | JGI IMG/M metagenome (GOLD analysis project Ga0187877, IMG submission 132430) | Peatland microbial communities from SPRUCE experiment site at the Marcell Experimental Forest, Minnesota, USA - June2016WEW_17_100 | ecosystem: Environmental > Terrestrial > Soil >... | reverse complement strand
CCCTTTGAGGAAGGCCAGCCTTTGGCCCACTTCTTCGAACATTACCATCGCCACCCGCACCGCGCCCTTCGACTCATCCTCACGGCCAGTCCTGTTCTATGAGCCTGCCAGCCAAACACCCTGCGCCTGGCAGGCGCACCTTGTTACTGCCGCCAACGCGAGACAACGCCTAATGGTGACGGAGCGCGAGCCGTCCTCGGCTCGCAGCACGTTGAAACCACCAGGGAGCATGGACGAGCTTGGACCGCATTCGTGGTCGCTGCGAGCCGCGGACGGCTCGCGCCCCGGCGGCAATATCAAGACGCTCACCCGCCTGGGGGGCGCATCTCGGAAACACCCCCATCCCGTGTGTGCTTAAATCCCAACCCCAAGAAGGAAATGGCCGTAACGACCCCCGCCCGTGCGAGTTTCGAACATTCAGTCATTGGGAGTTTGAATTTGTTTCGGATTTCGAGTTTCGGATTTCGGATTTGGGAGGCGGGCGCACCCCGCGGCCATGCGCAAGCCTGGCACGCCCGCCAACTCCGCCCCAAAAAACAGTTGTATTCCGACTAGCCCGGTTTAGCCTGCCGTTGTTGTCAATGAAAACGTTCGCCGAACTCAACTTCCCCGGCCGGCTGATTGCCGTGGAAGGGCTCGATGGCTCGGGGAAATCAACCCAGATTTACCTGCTTAAGCGCTGGCTGGAGTTGCAAAACCTCAAGGTTTATTTCAGCGAGTGGAACTCTTCCGAGCTGGTCAAAGCTGCTACCAGCAAGGGGAAGAAACGCGAGCTGCTCACCCCCACGACCTTCAGCCTCATCCACGCGACGGACTTCGCCGACCGCTACGAACGGCACCTGGTGCCGCTGTTGCGGGCCGGTTACCTCGTCCTGTGCGACCGCTATATCTTCACCGCCTTCGGGCGCGACGTGACGCGCGGCTGCCCGCCCGAATGGGTGCGGGGCATTTACAGCTTCGCCGCGCTGCCGGACCTGACCTTCTTCTTCAAGTCCGATCTCGAAGTCTCCCTCAAGCGCATCCTCGAAGGCCGCCCGCAACTTAAGTACTTCGAGGCGGGCATGGACTTGCGCCTGTCCACCGACCCCTATGAAAGCTTCCGCATTTTCCAGGGGCGCATCCTGGAGCAATACCTGGCCATGAGCACCGAGTTCAACTTCCTGGTCGTGGACGCCAACCAGCTTGTCGAGAAGCAGCAGGCCGGAGTGCGCGAACTGGTCGCCCAGCGGCTCGACCTGTCCAGCTTTCACCGGGCCGAGCGGCCCCACGTCCCACCGTCGGCTGACTTGCGCAAGAAGGCCAAAGTCGAGGAGCCCGTCCCATGAAGAACGTTGCCCGGAACCAGATCGTCGTCCCCCACCGCTCCGCCAGGCGCTTCTACGGACACGGGATTCCCGGCGTGGATCTCGAGCAACTGGCCGGCAAGCTCATCGTCGTCGAAGGCGCCGATGGCTCCGGACGTTCCACCCAGATCAAGATGCTGGTCGAATGGATGGAGGGAAGTGGCCATGCGACCGTGCAAGTGGGCCTCAAACGGTCCACCCTCGTCAGCGAGGAACTCGTGCAGGCGCAGCAGGGCAACATCCTGAGCCGCACCACCTTGAGCCTGTTCTATGCGACCGATTTCGCGGATCAGCTCGAAAACATCATCCTGCCGGCGCTCAAGGCCGGCTTCGTCGTCCTGGCCGACCGCTATATTTACACCCTCATGGCGCGCGACATGGTCCGCGGCATGGACGAAGCATGGCTCAAGAACCTCTACGGTGTCGCGCTGGAGCCGGACGTTGTCTTCTACCTTAACGTCCTGCCCGAGGAACTTGTGCAGCGCAGCTTTGCCAAGAACGCCTCGCTCGATTACTGGGAAAGCGGCATGGACCTAGGGCTGTCCCGGGACATGTTCGACAGCTTCATGAAATACCAGACGGCCATGCAGGCGACCTTCCGCCGCTTGCAGGCCTCCTACGGTTTCACCATCGTGGATGGCATGCGCCCGGGGGACGTGGTCAACACTGAACTGCGGAAGAAAATCAGCGCCGTGATGGCGGGCAAGTAGTTATATTTCTCTCGGTCCCTCCCGGCTGGCGGCAGGGCGCAGCACCAACCCAACACCCGTAACCCTCTAACTCGTCTAACAAACTTATGGCCGAAGCAACTAGCAAAGCAGAATACTTCCTCGGCGTGGATTTGGGCGGCACCAAGATCCTCGCCGGCGTGTTCAAGAACTCCCTCGAGTGCATCGGCACCGCCAAGCTCAGCACCAAGTCCCAGCGCGGTGTTGATGCCGTTATCGAACGCATCGCCCGCTGCGTCCAGGATGCCGTGGATGAGGCCGACCTCTCCCTCAAACAGGTCGCCGGCGTCGGCATTGGCGCTCCCGGCGCGGTGGACTTCGCCGAGGGCAGAGTCATCTTCGCCCCCAACTTGGAAGGCTGGAAGGACGTGCCGCTCAAGAAAGACCTCGAAAAACACCTCGGCGTGCCGGTGTTCGTCGAAAACGACTGCAACATCTCCGCCCTCGGCGTCCACGTCGCCGAACTCAAAGCCAAGCCCAAGCACCTCATCGGCATCTTCATCGGCACCGGCCTCGGCGGCGGGTTGATCATCAACGGCGAGCTCTACGGCGGCTTCAACCATACCGCCGGCGAAATCGGGCACATGGTCCTGGATGTCAATGGCCCCAAGTGCGGCTGTGGCAACAAAGGTTGCTTCGAGGCCCTGGCCAGCCGCACTGCTATCTTCCAGCAAATCAAGGCCGGCGTCAAAGACGGCCAGAAAACCATCCTCACCGAGATGCTCGGCGACGACCTGGGCGATCTGCGCAGCGGCGATCTCCGTAAGGCCATCCGTCGCGGCGACAAATTTGTTGATAAGATCGTCGAAACCGCCGCTGAATACACTGGCATCGGCGTCGCCAACCTGGTGAACTTATTCAGCCCCGAAGTCGTAGTGCTGGGTGGCGGCGTCATCGAAGCACTCGCCGACGAGATGATGGGCGTCATTGTCGAGACCGCCCAAGAGTATGCCATGCCCGGCACCATGAAAGGCGTCGAGATCATCGCCTCAAAGCTCGGCGACAACGCCGGTATCACCGGTGCCGCCGTCCTGGCCCGGAAAGAAGCCAAGTAAACGCCCAATCCTGGCCTGTTACATAAGCTGCTTCGGTTCAATAGGTTGCATGCGCTATTCGCCCCGCCGCAGGCCGAAACGCCTGACCAATCCCAACAGGTAGGAATGCATCTAAGTATCTGTTGTACAGTTACTTAGGTTATTTCTCGTCGCTTTTCACGCTCTGGAAACTCAGGAGCAATACGCTTGTGGTACCCTGTCAATACTAGATTTGCATGATAGCTGCATAATGATTACATAATGGTTGCATGATACATGCGTGATAGTTCCATAATAGTTGCAAGTAAACTTATCCGGAGTGCATGGCTGCTGGGCCGGAGGTTGCTCGCATGTCACAACCCGCGTCAGGCACCCAATCTGCCGAGCACGCGTGACGGTCGTTGACGACCTGCCTAGCGGCGAGGTAAAACCAGTAATGCAGCGGATAGTCGCCACTCGCCATTCAGCCCGTATTTCCACCAAACTTGCGGTGGTTGTGTTTCTGGCGGGGTGTGCGGCGCCTAATAAGCAGCCGCTGATGCCTCTGGTCCGGAGCGATCAGGTGGGACCTGTTGCTGCAAGTCGTTTTGTCGTGCCAACTGGTCAAGTCCTTACCCCGTCTGGCATGCAGGTGAGCCTTCCGGGCATGCGGCCCCAGGCCTTGGCGCTCAGCCCTGATGGCCGTTTGCTCGCCACTGCCGGCCGCAACAATTCGCTTGCCCTGATTGATCCCTCGACCGGGCAGGTGCTGCAGACGATTCCATTGTCCTTCATCAAGAACGGCTCTGCAGCGTCTGCGTCCGGGACGAACGCTGCAGCCTCCATCGCCGGCGGTGCCGTAACAAACACCGCAGAGTTGAGCTTCACTGGGCTCACTTTCTCGCCCGATGGCCGGCGATTGTATCTGTCCAATGTCGGCGGCAACGTTTTGGTGTTTGCTGTGAACGGGGATCATGTAGCCGTGTCACCATCAGTGCTGCCTGTGCCTGACGCCCGCGCCCCTAAACAAAAGCGTGAAATCCCCACCGGGCTGGCAGTGTCCGAGGACGGCAAGCGGCTTTACGTCGCGGGCAACCTGGGCGGGCGCCTTTACGAACTCGATGCTTTCACCGGTACCCTGCTCCGCTCCTGGGACACCGGGGTCGCGCCTTATGATGTTGTCCTCTCGGGTTCCAAGGCCTATGTCAGTAACCTGGGCGGAAGTTTCCCGCACCAGGGCGAACTCACCGCCCCGGCGGGCAAGGGCACGACAGTTCTGGTGGACTCCGCGCGTTACATTGCCCTGGCGGGCTCGGTAACGGTGATTGACCTGGCGTCGGGCAGGCTCAGCTCCGAAATCACGACCGGCCTCCATACTTCGGCACTGGCCGTCTCCCCCGACGGCAAATACGTCGTGGCTGCCAATACGGGTGACGACACCCTGAGCGTGATTGATACCCGCACCGACCGGCTGGTGGAGAAGATCTGGGCACGGCAGACTCCGGCCGACCTCTTCGGCGCACAACCCAATGCCCTGGCCTTTGCCCCGGACGGAAGATGGCTCTACGTCTGCAACGGCACCCAGAACGCCGTCGCAGTCATTCGCTTCGAGCCGGGCCAGAATTCCTCGCAAGTCGTTGGACTTGTCCCAGTCGGTTGGTTCCCGGGCGCGATCCAATTCGACGCGGGCCGCAAAATGCTATGTGTCGCCAATATTAAAGGCATTGGGGCGGCCAAAGTCTTCGGCCTTGGCGAAAAGCCAAGGCTCAACACGAAGGACTTCTATGGCACGGTTTCCCTGGTGCGGGTGCCGGGTGAGAGTCAGTTGGCAACTCTGACCAGGACGGCTTTGCGGAATATGCGTTATCCCAAGGTCGCGGAGGCTCTTCTCCCACCGCGTCCAAGCCAACCTGTCCGGCCCGTCCCGGAACGGGCAGGCGAGCCAAGCCGGTTCAAACACGTCATTTACGTGATCAAGGAAAATCGCAGCTACGACCAGATCCTTGGCGACATGCCGGAAGGGAATGGCGACACCAAGCTGTGCATCTTCGGTGAACAGCACACGCCTAACCAACATAAGATCGCTCGCGAGTTTGTTCTTCTGGACAACGCCTATTGCTCGGGCGTGCAGAGCGCCGATGGACATCAGTGGACGGACAGCGCCATCGCCAACGAGTACGTCGAACGGCAACTCAGCTCGGGCACCCCGCGCAGCTACCCAGGCTCCAAGACCCAAGATGGCGTGGATGCCCTGGCCTGGGCTTCGTCGGGCTTTATCTGGGACAACGCGCTGGCTCATGGGAAGACCTTCCGCAACTACGGCGAATGGATGCTCTCCCAAGCAGGCTGGAAAGATCCCAAGCGCAAAGAGAAAATCACATGGCGAGACTATTGGACTGATTTTCAGACGGGCGCTGGCGCCACCCAGCTCCGAAGCCGAGCCGGCCTCGAATCACTGCGGCGGTACAGCGATACCAACACGGTGGGCTGGGATCTGAAGGTCCCGGATGTGGTCCGCGCCGCGGAGTTCATCCGGGAACTCCGGTCCTTCGAGACGAACGGTGAGCTGCCGGAGTTGATTATTCTCTTTCTCCCCAACGACCACAGCGGTGGCGCTCGTTCCGAATATCCCACCCCGGGAGCACAGGTCGCCGATAACGATTTGGCCTTGGGGCGCGTCGTCGAGGCGGTCACCCACAGCCGGTTTTGGCCCGAGACATGCCTTCTAGCAATCGAGGACGATCCGCAGGCCGGCTGGGACCACGTTAGCGGCTACCGCACCACGTGCTATGTCGTCAGCCCGTACACCAAGCGTCGGCAGACTATCAGCACCCAGTACAATCACTGCAGCATCGTGCGTACCATCGAGTTGATTCTGGGTCTACCGCCCATGAACCAACTTGACGCGACCGCCGCCCCGATGAGCGATTGCTTTGCCGCTACTCCGGATCTCACGCCTTTCACTAACGTCCCCAACCGCGTCCCGTTGGACCGCATCAATCCGGACCCCAAAAAGATCGCTGACCGTGTCCTCCGCCACGACGCCATTGTCTCCAACCGTCTGCCCCTCGATGAACCGGACCGTTGCCCCGAGGACGTGCTCAATCGCATCCTCTGGCGCGCCATGAAGGGTACCCACGCCCCCTATCCCGAATGGGCGGTCAAATCCGTAGTGGACGAGGACTAAGGCCCGATTACGCCCCATGCGTTCGCTAATCCCCAAACCCACAAACTGTTTGATTTGGAGGCGAAACCGTCGCAAGCTGGTGCCCTGAAATTGTGCACCTCAGTTCTCTGCCTACAGTAGCTCTTATCTTCGGCTCGCTCGCCTCACAAGCCTCGGCAGCCAACTTCCGAATCAGCACTTTGGACCACCAAGGGAACATCCGTTGGACCAACGCGTTCCCCTGCGGGGTTTGCACTGTTGAAGCGGTTAACGCTTTGACCAGTCCCGGAAGTGCATCCTGGCAGGTCCAGCAGAACTACTTCACGACCAATTCCACCGGCCAAGGCCAGCTCTTGCTCGGCTCGAGCAATAACTTCATTCGGCTGCTCGCGGCCGACATATCCACCAACACGGCTGCAGGCTACACCAATCTGCTGAACTCATACGGGCTGCTGCACACCATCGCGGGCAATGGTTTCGGCGGCATAGATGGGGTCAATTATTGGCAATCCTATTTCGAGGGCGGCTACGCCACCAATGCCATACTGTCCCGCCCGCATATCGCAGTGGCGGACACGGCTGGTAATGTCTTCATAGCCGACAAGAATAGTCACTCCGTTCTCGAAGTAACACCGGACGGGCGAATCCATACCGTGGCTGGCACTCATGCCGCCGGCAACGGTCCGGATTACCAGATCATTGCCACCGCCGTCCAATTGAATGGGCCTAACGGCCTCTGGGTTCGCGATGATGGTACCGTCTATGTGCTCGACACCGGCAACGGCAAAATCCGCCGTCTGGATACCAACGGGGTGATGCAAACACTGGTGACTGTGCCCGGTGGCATAAATACGGGCCGTGGGGTTTGGGTAAAGGACGATGAATCGCTCGCCTTCTTCGCTTCCGGGAGCGATATGAAGAGATGGACTCCGTCTGGTGGTATAGACACCTTGAACAACAATTTCAACGAGCTGGGCACTTTCATTGTGGATCCCCATGGCGACATCATCGCTGCCGATCGCGGCGCGAATAAAGTTTACTTCCTCGACGCCACCGGAGGCAAAGTGGGCAGTCGGAATGTGCTCTTCGGAGACGGCAACACCAACAGCGTCGTCGAAGGCACGCTGGCGAAAACGAACAGCCTTTACGGGGTCCGGAGTATCTGGGCATTCCCCACCGGCGGCTACCTTTTGGCCACGCACGAAGGGAGTCAAGTGCTCTATGTGGATCCCGCCGGCATTATTCACGTCTTCGTAAACGGCAGTAACGGCGGCTTCCACACCGGCGACGGCCAATGGTTCCACTCGCCTGGTTTTAAAATCACGGAAACCCGGGCAGCTTCCATGGACAGCAAGGGAAACATCCTCATCACGGAGAACGACTCCGGCTACGTCAGGCAAATTGACTTTGTGCGCCTCTCCCCCTAAAGCTTGGTCTCTTCCGGCCTTGATTTAACCTCTCACCGCGCGAATATCCGGCGGATGACCTCCTCGATTGGGACTTCCTGTATGTCAATGTCGCTGACGGGCAGTTCGTCCAGCAGGGCTTTGCAAACCGGAATCACCCGGTCGCGTTTGACCTTGAGCTGAATGCTCCCCGGGCTCTGCGCCACGACCTCCCCATATTTGCCCAGGTCCCTGCCTGCCCCGTGGGCCGCGCCTTCACATTGAATGGTGATGAGCTTGGAATCCGCGAAGCGGTCCACTACGTCGCTGAGGCGGCCATCGAAGAAAATTGTGCCATGATCAATGATAATGACGCGCTCACAAAGCTCCTGGATGTCGTTCATGTAATGGCTCGTCAGCAGGATGGTCGTCTTCTGCTTCGCGTTGTGCTCGCGCAGGAACTCGCGCACGGTTTTCTGCGAGACAACATCCAGCCCGATCGTCGGTTCGTCCAGGAAGAGAACCTTCGGCTGGTGCAGCAGCGACGCGATCAGTTCCATCTTCGTGCGCTCGCCCAGCGACAGTTCGCGCACGCTGACGTTGAGCTTGTCGCCCACCCCAAGCAACTCGCTCATCCCGGCGACCGTGCGCTCCAGCGTGGCGGAGGAAATGCCGTAGATCTTGGCGTTTAGCTCCAGCGACTCCCGCGCCGGCAAGTCCCACCAAAGCTGGTTCTTCTGGCCGAGCAAAAGCGCGAATTGCCGACGGTAACCATCATCCCGCTCCCAGGGAGTATAACCGAGCACCTGGGCTGAGCCGCTGGTCGGATACAGCAGGCCCGCCAGCATCTTCAGGGTCGTGGTCTTGCCCGCCCCGTTTGGACCAAGAAAACCAACCAGTTCCCCGAGTTGGATGGTGAAGCTGACATCCTTGACCGCCAGAGTCTGCTCGTATCGGCGGCGGAACAGACCCCGGACTGCGCCCGCAAATCCCGGCTGCTTCTTGTAGGTGCGAAAAGCCTTCGTCAGACCCTTCACTTCGATGGCAGGCTTGGTCATACGCAATGCTGCCGGTCGCCTGGCCCGTACGTTTCCCGCCGCAGCGCACCGGCGACGCCGAGTGAAAAGGCGATTATACCGCAGAGACGCGATGAACGCAGAGACTCCACATCGCTGGCTTTCTCTGCGTTCATCGCGTCTGTGCGGTTAAGGACGGCTCCCGAGAATCTAACGACAGTGCCGCGCGGAACGCTTCCATCCCCTCCGCCACGCCTAGCGCATCAACTGCTTTTCCAGGTAGCTGACGACCTGGCGAACATTGGCGTCCACCTCCATGCGGTCTTTCACCAGCCGGCAGGCGTGCAGGACCGTCCCGTGGTCGCGGCCACCAAAAGCCTCACCGATTGCGCTCAACGAGGTTTCCGTCATCTGGCGCGAGAGAAACATGGCAATCTGACGTGGGAAGGCGATGTTCTCGGGTCGGCGCTTGCTGGTCATGTCCGCCAGACGAATATCGAAATGCTCGGCTACTTTTCGTTGAATGACCTCGATGTTCACGGCATAGCGCCCTTCCTCACTAAGGATCTCCCGCAGCAGGCCCTCCACCATCTCGAGGCTCAGCTTCTTGCCGGTCAGCGCGGCGTAAGACGCCACCCGAATCAAGGCGCCTTCCAGCCGGCGGATGTTGGTGCGAATCCGGTTGGCGAGGAAATTCATGATTTCCTCCGGGAGTTGCACCCCCATGATCTGCGCTTTCTTCTGCAGAATCGCCAGCCGCATCTCAACATCAGGCGGCTGCAGGTCTGTCACCAGCCCCCACTCAAACCGCGAAACGAGGCGCTGCTCCAGACCCTGAATCTCGCTGGCGGGACGATCGCAGGTCAGCACGATTTGTCTGTGCCCCTCGTGTAGCGCATTGAACGTGTGAAAAAACTCCTCCTGAATCCGCTCTTTGCCGGCCAGAAACTGGATGTCGTCAATGAGCAGCACTTCTGTCTGCCGGTACTTCTTGCGAAAGCGGGCAAGCTGGTTGTTCTGAATGCCGTCAATGTATTCGTTGGTAAACCGCTCCGAAGAAAGGTACGCCACCCGCGCTCCCTTCCGGTGTGCTGAGACATGATGCCCGATGGCATGCAGGAGATGCGTCTTGCCCAGACCGACCCCGCCGTAGAGAAACAGCGGGTTGTATGATTTGCCAGGCGATTGCGCCACCGCCAGCGCGGCAGCGTACGAGAAGTTATTGTTGTTGCCCACCACGAAGGTGTCGAACGTGTTCTTCGGATTAAAACCCAACTCCGCGTTCACCGGGAGGCGTTCGGCACCCGGCTCAGCCGCCTTCTTCTTGGTTGAGGGTGGCTGGGGCATCAGCCGGGCAGAATTGCCCCCGGAAGCAACTTGGAACTTAACCTCCAGTTGGCGGCCTGAAGCCAGCCCAATCACATCCTGTAACAGCCCCATATAGTTGTCTTTGAGCCAGACTTCACAGAAGTCATTGGCCACTTCCAGAGTGATGCCGTTGTTCTCCTGCGAACAGGCCCGCAACGGGGCGAACCAAAGGTTATAGGTGTCGCCGCTGAGCATAGAACGCAAATGTTCCTGCGCGGCAGACCAAATCTTTTCTGCGGAAGCTTGCATATCTGTCTCCCAAAAAGCCCGGTTTTCGGGCGTTTTATTCACTTAGCCAGTTTGCCGCAATTTAAAGGCTGCCTTCGCTAGCTGCTTTTAGCACCGACCCGCCTCCAAGCCAATAAAATCCATGTTTCATACAAGGGCTGCCTTTCTGCCTAAATTCAATAACGACTCAAAGTGCTGCTAATCAACAACTTACAAATAAGAACTGGGCCTGCTCGCTGCACGCGACATCCAGAACCCGATACGACGGGGCAAACCTGCTGCGGTTGCCGATGTTTTTAGGAAATGTCGCCCTCGCTAGCGAGGACAACATATTAACTCTTATTAACGAGTTATTCACAGGTCGGCTTCCACCAGTAAAATCAGGCTTTTCAGGCCTCTTTCGCAGCCTGCAGCAGCCCGTTCCCTCAAACCGCCTGCTCCCCGGTTTCTTCCGTCCGGATCCGAATCGCATTTTCTATCGTGCTGACGAAAACCTTGCCATCGCCAATCTTACCGGTCTTGGCCGCCTTCACGATCGCGTCCACTGCCGCCGTGACCTGGTTGTCGCCCAGGACGACTTCGAGCTTTATCTTTGGCAGGAAATCAACCGTGTATTCGCTGCCGCGATAAATCTCGGTATGGCCCTTCTGTCGGCCGAAGCCCTTGACCTCCGAAACAGTCATGCCTTCCACGCCCAAACCCGACAAGGCTTCTTTGACGTCCTCGAGTTTGAAAGGTTTGATGATGGCCTCGATCTTTTTCATGTCATGCTTCCGCTTTGTGGAAAGATACTAACAGCCGGTGCGAAGCTGTAAACAGGAATGTTCCGAAAATGTTCTCCTTTTTTCTGCATCAAGCACTGCGGGAACCGGCCATGCTGATGTTGGCCCAAGGCAGGCACGGATGACCTTCTTATCCTGATGTCAACTCCTATTAATACCTGCGCAATATGGTTTGACAGGAATTAGAATGTATGATTAACTAGACCCTGTAACGCCACTGAAACCTTGCGGGAAGCGGTCGTGTGTTCTTTGTCTGCCCGTCAACGATTTCGGCCCTGGCCCCCAGTACAGACCCGGGCCGATTTTCTCCGTAATCCTACTATTGTACTATTCGAAATTCCCCGGGCTTTTCGGTCACCCCCTGACTGACTAGCCCGGTTTTTTTTAAGCCGGAACATGGAGATGCTCGACCCGGCGCCTGAATCCCGCTACAAAGGTGCTGACGCGATGAAGAAGTTTTGGCCGGCAAAGATCACTTTCCTGATTCCGGGAGCCCTCGGGCTCCTGGCGCTGGTGGCGTTCGTACTCTGGATTGGGCGCGGGGCCAACAAGCCCCTGACGCTCCGTGTGCCGGGGTCAGACCAGGCGCCGGGCAGCGAGCTGGGCGGCAATGCCAATCCCGTCCTCGCCGGTAAACTCGTGCGATCCGACGGCCAGCCGGCGGACCTCCCGGGCTCGTGGCCTCAGTTTCGCGGGCCGAACCGCGACGGCATCTGCCCGGAAACGGTGAGCCTCGCGCGCGCCTGGCACCCCTCGGAACCGCGCGAGCTATGGGCGATTGACGTGGGTGAAGGCTACGCCGGCGCAGCCGTCCTCAACGGACGCGTCTATCTCATGGACTACATCCGTGACCAGAAGCAAGACGCACTCCGCTGCCTGTCGCTGGCGGACGGGCGCGAGATCTGGCGTTATGCGTATCCGCTCTCAGTTAAGCGGAATCATGGCATGTCGCGGACCGTGCCGGCGGTCACCGACAAGCTCGTCGTGGCAATGGACCCCAAGTGCCACGTCGTGTGCTTGGACCCGGTCACGGGCGAACTGCGTTGGGGCCTTGACCTGGTCCGCCAATACGGAACAACCGTCCCGCCTTGGTACGCCGGGCAGTGCCCGCTGATTGACAACGGCGCGATCATCCTTGCGCCCGGCGGCAAAGCGGCCCTGCTGCTCGCGTGCGACGCCCAGACCGGCGCCGCCCTCTGGCGATCCCCCAATCCGCACGGCTGGAAGATGACCCATTCCTCGGTGATGCCGATGGACTTCGACGGCCAGCGCATGTACGTGTATTGCGCCAACAATGGCGTCGTAGGAGTCTCAGCGAAGGACGGCTCCATCCTTTGGGAGACCACCGATTGGAAAATCAGCATCGCCACCGTGCCCTCGCCGCTGATTCTGAGCGACGGGCGGATCTTTCTGACGGGCGGCTACAACGCCGGCAGCCTGATGTTGCAACTTCGCAAGGAAGGCGAGCGCCTCGTGCCGCACACCCTCTTCAAGCTGGAGGCGGGCGTTTTCGGCGCCACGCAGCACACGCCCGTTCTGTTGGACAACCATCTCTACGGCGTGCGCGCCGACGGCAAATTCGTTTGCCTGACCTTGGAGGGAAAGCCGGTCTGGGCCAGCGGTTCCGGGCAGCAATTCGGCTTGGGCTCCTTCATCAGCGCCGACGGGCTCCTCTTGGCCATGAACGACAACGGCTTGTTGCGCCTGATCCAGGCGACACCGGAAAAATACGTCCTGCTGGCGCAGGCGCAGGTATTGAAAGGCCGCGAGTCTTGGGCGCCGCTGGCCCTGGCGGGGGGTAAGCTGTTCGCCCGCGACCTGACTAGGATGGTCTGCCTGGATGTTGCGCGGCACTGAGAATCCGCCTCAGTGTGTCTGCCCCGAGTCGTCCGCCCAATAAAAGCTCAGAACCTGGACGTCGCGCTGATTGTTGCGGCCAAGGATGGCAGTAAAATACCGGCTGTAGCCATTCATGGTGGCCGTGATGTCCACTTTGAACGTCTTGCTGCGCACGTCACAGAATTGCCCGAGCTGGCCGGCCAGTGGGAGGGGTATGTTGGGGACCCGGGTCACTTGGTTAACAGCGCGGTAAGGTCCCATGAGTCCGCTGCCGTCATCTTCCCCTGAGCGGCCGCTGACGATCGCTTCGGCAATCATGGCGTCAACTCCCGGAAGCACTTGGAGGACTTCCGCCGAAGCGGTGTTGATGTTGACCTTGCCGTCGGAAAGCGGCGTGAAAAGGTTGGTCAAGCCCGCCGTGAACATCGGGGCCGCATTTGCGGATTGGCCGAACGAACTACCTTGTCGGCTGAAGTAATTCGGCTGATAATTGGTCAAGCCGCCGCCATAGTAGATTTCTGGGTTATCTCGAATGCCTTTGATCAGCAGAAGCTCCGAGATGTCGTCCAGCGGACCGTTCTTTGCCGCATAAGGAGGGTTCAAACCCTGGTAATATTGCGTCTCGGCCCCCTCGGGGTGCGTCTGATCGTCAGGGTCAATCCAGTCGAGGATGGAGTTGACAATGGGGGTGGCTTCGCCTGGGGCGACCCCCATCAGGGTGAGGGCCTGGGGTAGGACCTGTTGCAGGACTGGCTCCGGGGCGTTGATGTTGAACTTGCTCTCGAGGTCGGTGATTTTCCAGGTCACGGTGCCGTGTCCAAGCGTCAAGGGGTTCTGCACTTCGGCAATAGGGTTGTTGGTAGGGCCGAGAAAGCCCGAACCGGTGGCCCAGGGCTGGTCGAGCGAATCGTAAGGCTGCATGGGATTGAGCAGCGAATTGGCCAGCACCCAGCGGGCATACTCGACCCCGGACCGCCCCAACCACTCCAGCTCCGCTTCACTGTTGGCGTT
>Ga0187877_1003097_pt1 | contig 13921 bp, 3 predicted proteins | sample June2016WEW_17_1_3_FD_132430 | JGI IMG/M metagenome (GOLD analysis project Ga0187877, IMG submission 132430) | Peatland microbial communities from SPRUCE experiment site at the Marcell Experimental Forest, Minnesota, USA - June2016WEW_17_100 | ecosystem: Environmental > Terrestrial > Soil >... | reverse complement strand
GGCTTGGGCGACTGGTTAGGTCTTTCCATTCTTCACTTTCGCGTTGAACTCCGGCGGCTTGGCCGCCAAACCTGGGGGGGCTTTCACCCCCGGATGCACACGTCTTCTCCGAGCGCACCAATGACCAATTCTCAATCAGATCCTTCCGAAAAGACTCTCTTCAAAGAATCCGAGTTGCGCACCCACGCCGGTGAAGGCCCGAGTTTAGCGTGACATCGGCCTGCGGTTGATTTAGCCTCTGGTGGAATGAGCAACATGAAAATCTCTCGCAATGCCCTTTGGCTGTTGTGCGTCGCACTAGCCCTGCCTCGGCTGGCCTGCGGCCAGCCCACAGAAACCAACTCTCCGGTCCAGGTGCTTTCTTCGGTCCTCGCCAAAGTGGCGCTGCTGGTCCAACCGCCGGCGGGAGAACCGGCCCGCACGTTTGCGACCACGCTCAAGATCGCGCGAGCCGAAGGGTTGCCCGGAGACCTTGCCGGGGGCGAATGGGACTTGGCCTTCGAGGCCCCGGACCACCTGCGCCTGGCGGCAAAGTGGAACCGCGAGAGCTTTTTGCTCGGCCGCAACGGGCAGGAGGTTTGGCTGGATGCGCCCGAGAGGAAATTCGGGTTAATCGGGTCGCCGGAGGTGGCGCCCTTCTCGACGGCGCCGGACCGGAAGGAGACGACGCCGCTGGGCCCGCTCAAGCTGCCCCTGCCGCCGGAGCAACTAATGCTCCTGCCGCTGTTGATGGACGTGACGCCGCTGCCGGACGAGGAGGTTGGCGGCGCGCGGTGCCATGTCCTCAAAGCGACACCCAAGGCCCAAGCGGTCAGCGGTTTTGGCCTGCCGCAAGGCACTTTGCAGCTTTGGCTGCGGGAGAGCGATTCCCTGCCCTTGCGGGTGGGATACCGCGACGCCAAAGGCACCGACGTGGAAGTCGAGTTGGTCCACTCCCGGTTCGAGGAGGCCTGGCCGGCGGAGAAATGGAAGCTCGAGCCCCGGCAAGGCGACAACATCCAGAGGGTCGCCCGCTCGCATGTGACCCGTTTTCTGGATGTGGCGTTCGAGACGCTCGGGCAGAAGGTGCCCTCCCTCGGCCCCGCCACGGGTGAGAGGCGGGTCGTTGGCCGCGAGGGCAACGGGCGGTTGGAGCTGATCGACGGCACGCGCGTGCTGTTTCTCAAAGGGACACCCGAGGAGATGGGCCGCCAGCACGGCGCGCTCTTGAAGAAGGAAATCCGCGATTTGGCCGGCCGCATCCTTTACGGGGTGGGCGTGGGCAGTTCCTTCGAGAAGGGGAGTTGGTTTTTCGGCGAGATCGAGTCCGCCCAGCAGCGGTTGGCGCCATTCATGGACGAGCGGTATTTTCGGGAGATGGACGCCCTGGCGTCCGCCGCCGGGCTCTCGCGCGAGGAAGTGCGGTTGTCGAATTTCTTTCCGGAGCTCTTTCACTGCAGCGGCTTCGCGCTGTTCGGCCGGGCCACCGAAGGCGGCCGCCTCTATCACGGACGCGTTCTGGATTATCTGCGCGGGTTCGGTCTCGAGCAAAACGCGGTGGTGATGGTCGTTCAGCCTGAGCAGGGCAACGCGTGGGTCAACGTCAGCTATGCGGGGATGATCGGCACCGTCACGGCCATGAACGAGAAACAGGTGGCCATAGGCGAGATGGGCGGGCGCGGGCAAGGGCGTTGGGACGGCAAACCGATGGCCGAGTTGCTGCGGGAAGTCATGGAAAAGGCCAACACCCTCGACGAAGCCGTGGCGATCTTGCGCAAAGGACCGCGCACCTGCGAGTACTACTACGTGGTGTCCGATGCCAAGACCAAACAGGCCGTCGGCATCGCCGCCACGGCGGACAAGTTCGAGACCATCGCCCCGGGCCAGAGCCATGCCCTGCTTTCGCACCCAATCGCGGATGCGGTGCTGATGTCCGCCGGGGACCGTTACGAGGAACTGGCCCGCCGCGTCCAGGCCGGCTATGGGAAGTTCGATGGCGAAGGGGCCCGCCGGCTGATGCGGCGGCCGGTTTGCATGACCTCGAACATCCATTGCGCGCTCTTCGCGCCGGACACGCTCGATTTCTGGGTCGCCAACGCTGATTCGCAGAATGTCGCCGCGCACGCGCGATTCACGCATTACAATCTCAAGGAACTGCTCCAGGGCGAGAAGGCAGAGCAAGCCAGCAATGCAAGGTAACTTGGACAATCTGACTGATCCGACAAGGTTAGGCTTCCCCGGAAAACGCAAGGAACCAACCTGGATGGCGCAACCGGCAGCCGCAAGCCAGGTTTCGCACACCCTCGGTCCCGCATTTTGTCCCGGAGGGACACCGGACAATAGCCCGGCGTTTCAACGCCGGGATCAGCGTGCGAACAAATCCCGTCCCGAAGGGACGGCTGAAAACCAAGGGCCGCTTCGGCCGTCCCTTCGGGACTTGTCCCTCGGTACGTCCAAACCCAACGTTGAAACGTTGGGCTATTGCCAAATGTCCCTACGGGACAGGGGCTCGACCGCGAGGTGTGTTCGACAGCCCATCTACGCTCGGAGCGGGCTGACCCCATGCGCCAGGATGCCAGGATTGGCCCGGCCGCAATGGGGCGCACTGAGGGCGGGCGTCCCCTGTTTTGGGTTTTTTTTTGAGGAAACTTAACATTGTCGAACTGGTTAGAACCGCTTATGACCCGATGCCTTAGCGCCATTGCCCCGGATTGGTGGGATTATACAACGCTGCCGCCGGAGCTGATTGAAGCGGCCGCCCGGCTCACGCCGCGCGACCTGGAGAAGCTCTCGCGTCCGGGCTTCAAGGTCTTGCTTTACGACACGCTCGAGGAGTTTTACCTGGCCGAGGCCCTCGAGTACATCGAGGCTTGGCGCCGGAGCACGGACGACAACCCCGTGGGCATCTGCGGCCCGATAGGGCCGACCGAACAGTTGCCCTTGGTGGCGCGCATCGTCAATGCGCTGGGTCTGGATGCGCGGTCGGGGCATTTTTGGGGGATGGACGAATGGTGCATCGATGGCAAAGAGGCGCCGCTAACCCATCCGTTGAGCTTCGAGCGATGCGATCGCGAACTCTGTTTCGACCGCATCGAAAAGAAGCTCCGTCCAGTGGAGGGGCACCTGCATTTTCCCAAGGCCGACACCGCCCCTTATCGGCGGAGCTGGGAGGCGGGAGTGCGTTGCGCCATCATGCAGGGGGGCCAAGGGGACGTGAAGCATTGGGCCTTCAACGACCCGCCCGAGCGCAAGGGCCGGCACAAGGACAATCCCCCGGCGCCCGCAGAATACCGCCGGCTAGGCACGCGCGTGGTCCGGCTGCATCCGCTGACGGTGGCCCAGAACGCGCGGACCAGCGGCGGCGGCAACATTTCCCTGGTGCCGACCGAGGCGATCAGCGTCGGGCCGCTCGAGACCTGGAAAGCGGAGAAGGTATCGATCTGGCACGCCGGCAACCACGACAATCCGTTCGGCCAGCGGCTGACGGCGCACATGATTTCAAAGCGGGTCGTGGATACGGCGGTGCCGATGTCGCTCCTGGGGGAACACCCCAATGTGCAATTCAACTATTATCGCGGTGGGCTGGGGACCTGCGAGGTGGCGATGCACTGACCCGGATGTTTCTTGGCAGCATCTGCGCATTGGAAATCCGCGATACAGCAGGCCAACTGATCGTATCCGTTGCTCTCAGGCCAAAGGCCTGATCCATACCAGCCCAGGGCAACGCCCTGGGTTTCCGTGCGGGTCTATTCTTTTGCAGGCCATCGGCCTGCGTCATAGGGTTCTTTGGGTCCGATTAGCTCGAACCCCGACGCGGCGTCGGGACCAGGCCTCAATCCCGCAAGACAATGAATCGCGCTTTCAGCGCTCAGAATGGTCTTTGGGCGACAAACCCAGGGCGTTGCCCTGGGCTGGTATGAATGACGCCGTTGGCGTCCCAAACGGGCCGGCAGTGCCTCCTGGGCTGCTTTCATGGTGTCTCTCCGGGACAAAAGCTCGGTTAAATTCCCGAAAGGCATTGGGGCTAAGGCTACCTGGCAAACCCGCGGGCTTTGAGCCAGAAGGCGCAGTCGGCGGTCCAGGGATGGCGGTGGGCCGGGTCCCATTGGGCGCTGCCCAGGCCCAGACCGTGGTCCCCCTTTTCATAGACATGCAGGTCGAAACGGACGCCGGCCTTGCGGAGGGCGTCGGCAAACTGGAGGCTGTTCTCGACGGGCACCGCCTTGTCCTCGAAGGTGTGCCAGATGAAGCAGGGGGGCGTGTCCTTGGTAACCTGGAGTTCGTTGGATAATTCGCGGACCAGCTCGGGGGAGGGGTTCGGTCCCAGCAGGTTGAACCTCGAGCCTTTGTGGGTGAACTTGTCCATGGTGATTACGGCGTAGCAGAGGATGCCCAGGTTGGGGCGCGAGCTTTGGCGCTCGACAATATCCGCTGCGCCAGGGTCGCCGGCGTCGAAATGGGTCAGGAGAGTGGAGGCGAGGTGGCCGCCGGCCGAGGAGCCCATGATGCCTACATGGGTCGGATCGAGCTTCCATTCGCCGGCTCGGGCACGCACGGTGCGCACGGCGCGGGCGGCATCCTGCAACATGGCCGGGTGACGGTAACCGGAGGGGCCGAGGCGATATTTCAAGACAAATCCCGCGATGCCCATCTCATTGAGCCAGCGGGCATAAGGCTGGCCCTCGTGGTCGGCAAGGCCGCCGTAGCCGCCGCCGGGGCAAATAACAATGGCTGCGCCGGTGGCTTTCTCCGGGTCAGCCAGGCAGGGGGTGAGCGTCGGGATATCTTGGGGCCTCTTGCCCAGGGCGCCGGGCGCTCCCTCGGGCCAGAGCGGGATGGCATTGGAGGGCTGGGCAGCCGCGGAGCCGAGGCATCCCAACAGAACCAACAGAACAAAAACAGTCTTCATTTCGCCAAGAACATACATGCGGAGACGGGCTTGGCGATGAAAAATGAAGCCGGGCGGCCGAAAAGCAGGTGCGATTAAAAGCCTCGGGCACGCGCCGCGGCAGTTTTGTCCCGGAGGGACATCTGGGAATAGCCCGGCGTTTCAACGCCGGGGAGGCCAGCACGGAGACCTTCGTCCCGAAGGGACGACTGAGAGTAATCGCTGCCATCAGCCGTCCCTTCGGGACGGACCCCTCTTTCGGATTGCTGACCTGGCGTTGAAACGCCGGGCTACTCTCGGAAGCCCCTCCGGGGCAAAGAGGCACCGTGAGTTGCCCGGAATTACGGGTGGATAAGGCGGTAGTACTTCGGCTCGGCGGCCACCACGTCATAGACGACATAATCGGCGGCTTCGACCGCCACGACGGTGGCCGGGGGAGCAGGAACGGCGGCCCAAGTGGGCGGGCTGAGGCTCAAGGAGTATTGGAGGGTAAAGCCCTGGAAGTTCGTGGGCCAGGAGATGCGCACGGTGTTGTGGGTCCATAATTGGATCTTCAGGGGCGGGCTCGTCTGGGTCGGCGCCGGGGCGGGGGTGACGGTGTAAGAGCCGCTTGCGTTCGCGCGGACCACCCAGGTCGTGACCGGCGTCGTGGCGAGGAGGCTGGCGATGACGTTGGTCGTGGAGACGTTGTCGGTGAAGCTCACCGTGTACCACTCGCCGACAATCGAGTTCCAGGAGAGCAGGAGGAAGCCGGAGCCATAGACCTGGTTGGTGACGACCAGAGGCAGGGCGCTGGCGAGGATGCCGCCCGCGGGCAGGATGGCGCGGATGGTGTAGGCGACGTCATTGGTCAGTTCGTTGTTATAGACGACCAGATACCAATTGCCGAGGAGGTCAGGCAGGGCGTTGCCGGTGCGGACGACGATCTGCTCGGGGTTGGCGCCGGGCTGGAAGCTGCCGGCGAAGTAAGGGGCCATGGCCGGGGGCACGTCGCGCTGCAGGACAAGGTCGGCATTGCCTGACAGGTCGTAAAGCTCGAAGAGCACGCCATCCACGGAATTGGTGATTTGGAACCTGAAGAACGCGGTGCGCGGCGCTCCGGGCGGGGCCACGTATTTGTTGGTAAAGGCGGCGGCATAAGGGACGCCGTTGGTGAGCGTGATGATGTCCGGGTAGTTGGTCGAGTAGCAGGCCTCCAGGGCAAAGGAGATGTTAGTTTGGGCAGCGTTGAACACACCGACGTACCAGCGATTGGTTTGGACGGGCCAAGGAGTGGAGTTGGTGCCGATGACGGAAGCGCCGAGGCTGGGCATGGCGTTGTCCACGACCATCACGATTTCGGCATTGGGGCCGGGTTGCCGGCCGATGTAATCGTGCTGGCCGAGGTCGGGCAGGGGCAAGTGCTGGCTGAGGACCACGGTGAGGTTGGTGGTGGCATTGCCGACCCAGAAGGCGACGTCCTGGGGCAGGCCGGGAGGAGCGCCATTGGTGGGCACGTCGAACTGGAAGTAGCTGGGGATGCCGGCGGGACCGACCAGGGCGTTGGTGAGGGTCTGGCAATTCGTGAGGGTCAGGATGTCAAACCAAACGCCGATGGCGAACTGGACGGCAGTTGGGCTGGGATTGGTGACGGCCAGGAAATAAGGTTTGCCAAGCATCAGGATCGGCGCGCTGGCGGCGTTGGTCGAGAGGGTGTGGGTCCGGGGCCTATTGACGAGGATGGGAGGCCAGATGAGGGCGCCGGCAGTGGTGGTGGGGAAGGTGTTGGTGTCATAGAGCAGGCCCATCGGCTGCGGATTTCCCGCGAGGTCCAGCGCCGAGAGGAGGACGTTTGTGGCATTGGTGGCCCAGAGGGGGACCTGGACGATAAAGTTCTGGGCGCCGAAGCCGACGAGGGTGTTGGTGTAGGGAATGCCGTGGAACAGTTCGATGACGGGGGGCGGGTTGCTCGAGGCGAGCTGGAAATCGAGCTGCCAGGTGACCAGTTGGGCGAGGTTGGTAGCGGCGCCGGGTCCGTAGTCGGTGTCCTGGATTTCGAGTGTCCAGGCGCCAAAGGCATCGGTGCCCAGGAGCGGGCCCAGAGAATTCTCGGGCAGATAATATAATTGGGAGGGGACGGCGGTCAAGGTCACGCCGTGCAGGAGGGTGCCGGGGAGCAGGCCCTCCAAGGCCAGGACGGTGTTGGTGTGGGAGGCGGTAAACAGGAAGCTGTCGGTGTCCCACTGGCCGTTGTCGCCATTGGCCACATCCATCTGGACGCCGTCGAGCGAGACGCTGAGTTTGGCCAGGCTCTGGCCAGGCGGGACCAGGAAGTCGGCCTTGCCGGCGCTCCCGGCGGCATAAATGGCGTTGATTTCCGGGTCGGTCAGGGCGCGGCCATAGACGGAGAGTTCATCCATGAACCCGCGGAACGGTTGGGACTGGTCGGCACGGCTGGCATTGCCGATGGCCACCCCCGGGCTGTAGGCCGGGTCGAGGTCGCGGAATGGGGACTGGCCGGTGTAAGAAGTAAGAGCTCTGTTTTGGCCCGAGGGATCCTCCAAATAAACATTAGTGTAGTAAATGCCGTTGACGTAGAGGCGGAGCATATTGGTTGGCCAGGAGGGATTGATGGCCCATTGGTAGTTGCGCTCGAAGACCGCGGCGATGTGGTACCAGTTGCCGGTGGTAATCGGTTGGTCGGCCGTTTCGAGGATGACGCCGCAACCGCCGGCAGCGCCGTCTTCGATGTGGAAGATCAGGTCGTATTGTTCTGGCGTAGCCCCGGGAGCGCTGGCGCGCTCGATGCCGAGGTAATAAGGATCCAGGCATTGGCGCGAATCGCCCCGGAACAGGATTTGTTCGAAGACGGCCTCGGGGCCGAGGGTGTTGACGTATTTGTTGGTCTGGGCCAGCGCTTGGATCCAGCCTTCGATGGTGAAGCTGTTAGTCAGGCGCAGGTTTTCGGGGTCGCCCAGTTGGATGTTGCCGGCGAAGAACGGATTGCCGTCGACGCCGTTGGTGATCATGCCCGGGAGGAACAGGGCCTGGTTGCCGACGAGGCTCTCGGGGGCAGCGACGCTGGCGGCACCGTTGACGAGGGCGCCGTCGTTGCCGCCCAGGAGGTCCTGGAGGCGGCCGTCCAGCGGGTTGACGGCGCCGTTCCACCAGCTCACGGCGCCGGGGCCCCGGAAGGTGTAGCTGAGCCGGTAGCGTTGTCGCGGGACGGTCGGCAAGGTCGTCTGTATCGAGCCGGTGGCCAGGGCCAGGAAGTTCGTGCTCATGGCGTCCACGAGCGCATTGCTGACGACGGTGACCGGGCCCTGAACCACGGTCCAGTCGCGGGTGCCGATGGCCGGGCCGTTGGAGATGGCGGGGATAGTGGCGCCGGTGGCAAAGACCGCGCCGGTCGAGAGCGGGAAGCCGTTCGAGAAGACGAGGGTCGGAGGGCTGTTGGACAGGACGTAAGGCGCCGGGGCGAACTTGATGGGTGTGACGGCCACGTTGGTGTTGTCGGTGAAGTACATCAGCCCGTTCTGGGAGTTGGTCGTGACGGAGGACAGGACAAAGTCGTCCACGGTGACGTTCGGGTCGAGCGGGGTAAGGATGATGGGGGTCAAATTGGTGGCCGGGCCGTTGGTCGAGGCGAACTGGAGGATATTGGAGAAATCAATGGTGTTGGTTTCCCAGGCCAGACCGTTGGTCGCCCATGATAGGTTGTTAGTGAAGGTGTAGGTGGTCAAGGTGGCGGCGCCCGGGCCTGTGGCCAGGGAGACCTGGAGGGCGACCGGGCAGGTCAAGGCGTTGGTGCCGTATTTGCCATTGGCGCGGGTGTTGAAGATGGCCAGGACTTCCGGGGCCGAGAGGGCGCGGGAATAGAGACTGAACTCGTCGAGGCCGCCGGCGTAAGAGATGCCCGGGTTCGGGGCGTTGGCGTTGAAGGTCCAGCTCAGGATGTCTTGGTTTTCCCACATGCCCCCGGTTCTGGCGGCGAAGCCGACCCAGCTATAGCCGTTGGTATCCATGGCTTTGGCGAGGTTGATCGGCAAACCAGTGATGACCGGGTGATTGTCGATGATGACGGTCAAGGCGCGTCCGTCGCACTCGATTTGCGCCAGGTGGACATTGGTATCGTTGAAGCTGACCGGGAAGAAGGTGCCATTGCAGGAGACGCCGGAATTAGTATCCGGCGGGAGGAGCATGTTCACGGTGAAGTCCAGGCCGAGCGCGTTGCTGCCGCTCGCAAATGCGGTCCATTCGGAATTAAGCCCGACATTTTGAACCATGAAGAAGAGATCGGCGACCCCCCCCGGCCCGGATGCACCCTCGCCGGTCATTCGGAAAGTGAAGGCGGTGCTGAAACCGTTGGAGCAGAGCAGTTTTTTCGAGTACCAGGCTGCGCCTTCGGCGTTCTCAATAGCGGGAATGAGCCGGAGCGCATTGCTGTTGACAGAGGCGCTGCGGACCACGTCCAGTGCGGTAATGCTCGAGAAATCGGGATAGGCGAAGGTCGGCACGGCGGGCGGGTCGAATCCCAGGTAAAGGTCGCCTTTGGTGCGGAGCACGGTGCCGGGAGGCAGGGTTCCTCCGGTTGCGGCAAGGTGGCCATTGACATAGAGCGTGGCCCGGAGAGCGGAGGCATCGTAGGTCAAGGCCAGATGCTGCCAGCCGCCATTGGTGAGGGTCAGAGGCCGAGTGGAGATGTAATTCGGCTGGGAGTTAGTGTCCCAGAGCGCAGCCGACAGGGCGCCGGGGAGGGAGCTGGTGGTGGAGAGGTTGCCGAGCCAGAACTGGACGCCCAGCGGGGACGGATTGGTGGGAGTCGGATCGTACCACTCGACGAGCGGGGCGCGGTTGGTGACGTTGGCAGGGTTAATCCAACCTTCGATGCTCAGGCCGTATTTGCCCGCAACGTTCAGGTTCGGCCTGGCGGGCACCACGACCTTGGTGGCGATGCCGTCTCCATGATAGGCCTGGGCAACCTCGCCGTTGGTGAAAGCGACATCGCCATAGAGCAGGCCGTGGAGCCCGCCGAAGAGGTCGCGGGCGTCACCGTCGAACGGCCACCAAGTGGCCATGCCCACCAGGTAGGGGGCGTGAGTTGCGCGGAAGGTGAGCTGGTACTGGGTCGAGTTGGTGGTGGGCAGGGAGTTCGAGACCACGCCCTCACCGAGGATGAGGAAGTTATTCTGGAGCCAGGGGACGCTGTAGTCGGGGAAGATGCCGGCTTCGTTGCTGATGACGGTCCAGCCATCGAAGAGGGCGCCTGTTGCGTAGGGGCCGATGGAGGCGGCGTTGAAGTTGTTGGTCCAAATTGGGGCGAGGTTGGTGTAAGCAAAGTAGGGCAGGCCAAACGAGCCGGCACCGAGGTCGAAGGTGCCCAGGCCGTTGGTGGAGGCGGCGCCGCGGTTCTGGAACAGGAGCACGCGGGTGCCGTTGGGGCTGATGAGCGTGATGGCGAGGCCGGAGATGCGGGGGTCGTTGAGGAGGAGGCCGACGTTAAGGTCGGAAATCGTCATGTGGTTGGTCACGTCGAGGTGGGCGTAAGTGACGGAGTCGTCCTGGAGGTTGAGCGGGCCGGTCGAGGCGGGGACGGAAACGGCGACGGCGCCACTGTTCCTGAGGATGGTGGCTTTGACGAAGAGGGTGATGTCATCCGGGCCGTTGTTGCAGAGGCGGACGTAGTAGGTGCCGGCAGTCAGGGGCGGAGTATCGAATTGATTGATAGAGAGGGAGGTCGGGAGCTGGTTGGTGATGAGGGTGCTCTTGCAGCCGCCGGCGGTCGAGCCCAGGGGGCAAAGCTGCATGGAGACATTGACGGTGGAGGCGAGGTTGGACACGACGGTCGCCGTGACGATGAGGCTCGTGGCATCGGCCGGCACGTCCACGTATTCGTTGTCGCAAGCGCCTGGCAGGAGGGTGACATAGATGCCGGCGGTGAGGTCCTGTTGTTTTTCGAGGAAGATGGAGAGCGAGATGTTGGTGCCAACATGGGTGAAGGCATTGTCCACCTGACTGAGGATCCACTGGCCGGAGCCGGATTTGCCGGCGAAATTCATGAGGCTGCCCGGGCCGTCGGCATGGCGCGCGAAGGGGACGTTGTGCTGGTCGCTGTCGTCGTAGATGTTGACCCAGTTGAGCACGCTCTGGTTGGTGTCGTGGTTATTGAGCACCACAAAGTCGCCGGCGTGGGTTAGGGTGCCCAGCAGGTCGCCGACCAATTGGTGGGTGATGGTGTCGGTGACGATGACGCGGTGGACCTTGATGGGCGCCGGGCAGATGGCAAAGACCTGGACTACGCCCGGGTGTTCGGGCGTGCCGTCCGGGATGGCGGCGTATGATGGGAATCCTTGGAGAGTCTGGTTGCCGTTCTGGCCGCCGCCAAACGGATTGAGACTGAACACGCCCAGGAAACCGAATTCGGCGGCGAGCTGGTCCTCAGACTTGACGCCGGCATAATAGACGCCTGGGACGGCGTTGCTCAGGATAATCGTCTGGTCGCCGCCGAGCACGACCGATTTCCAGGCATTGGAGACTGCTGCGGCATCGAGGTTGGTCAGGGCGAAGTTGGTCGAGACATAGAGGTCGATGTTGGCCCCGGGCTCGGTGGCGTTGGTGGGGTTGAAGACGTTGGTGACGCCCATGCGCGGGAGCGTGAGGGTCAGGGAGTCGAAAGTCATGAAAGCGGCGTTGGTATAGACCACGCCATCGGCCGGCACATTGGTCACCATGAAGAAGTGCCATTGGTTGGTGACGCCCAGCGTGATGAGGGCATTGCCCTCGACCGGGTAGTGGATGGTATTGGTGCCCATGAGGGGGCTGCTGGCGCCCACGTGCTGGTGGAGGAGGATGCCCCCCTCCATGCCAGGAGTGTTGGTGAACATGTTCCCGACCGGGGTCACATCGAGCGCGTTGGTCAAGACCAGGGGCCCGGACTGGGTCAGGGCCAGGGCGTTGGTCACTTGGCCGTCGCCGCAGGAAACGACCAGGGCGTAGTCCTGGACCACGTTGGTGAGGTTGGCGCTGAGCGCGTTCACATTGACGTGCCGGCCCACGACGGTGACGGAGTAATTGGTGCCCAGGGGAGAGCCGAGATAGACGTTCTGGACGTTGTTCACCACGTCGAAGTTCGGAACGGTGTTGGTGGCCCAGGGCAGGTTGGCGGTGTTGCCCGCCAGGATGTCGTTGCCGAAGAAGACGTCGCCGGTGTCCAGGTTGGTGACGACGAGGCCGAGGTTGTTGACCAGTTTGATGCTGGCCACAGGGTTGCCCGGCGGGTCGGTCCAGACGAGAGTCAGGCGCATCGAGACGCCCGCAGCCTGGGCATCCGGCGAGACGGTAAAGCGGCGGGTGAAACTCTGGCCGGTAGCCAGGGCGTTGGCCGGGCTCTGGTCAAAGACGAGCATCGAGGAGGCGGGGGCGGCCAGGTTGGTGAGGGCGCCGGGGATGGTCGTGGGCAGATTGACCAGGCCCCAGCCCTGGTAGTTGGGCTGGTTGGTCACGCCGAAATCGTAAGGTGTGCCCAGCGAGCGGGCGCCGTTGATCAACAGGGCCTTCATCAGGGCGGGGCTGTTGGTGCGGCCCAGGCGCTGCTGAAAAAACTCCTGCATCAGCGCCAGCATCCCGGACACGCCGGCCGCCGACATGCTCGTGCCGGACTCGTAGCGGTAATACGGCGGCGTCCCCAGCGCATCGTTCATGTTGCTCAGGACCTGGAAGAAGTTGCCATTGTAGTTGGTCACGGTGATGACCGTCTGAACGTCGAACTGGATCGCCTGGGTGGTCGTGTTGTCCACCCCGTAGTACCAGGTCGCATCGACCGGGTTGAGGGGAAGGTCCGGCGGTATCGAGACCTGGTTGGTCCCTATAAATTGGTAGTTGTTGGTGGTATTCGGAAAACCCGCCGAGTTGACGAAGATGGGCAGGTTTAACTCCACGGGCGAGTGCGCGTCTGCAAGGAGAGTGATCGTGACCTGGACCGCGGTGGCGGGGACAAAGACCGCGTTGAGCCAGAGGTTGCTGCTGCCGGGGTCCACCACCTGGTCCACGAGGACGTTCGACAGATAGCCGGTCGGATTGTAATAGGCCGCCTCGTCCCATTGTGCCGAACGCGTTGAAAGCACAAACGTGCCGGGGGCCAAAACATCCGGCTTGAACCGCCCGGAGTCGCCTTCGACAAAGATGCCGACATTGCCCAGTCCGGAGCATTTGGCCACTTGGAAACCATTGGTGATGTCGCCCGAATCGGTCGAGGGCAGCCAGGGCTCGTTGGTGGTGCAATCCACTCCATTGGTCGAGGCCGGGTCGGCCAGGCACACCGAAACCTGGTTTGTAATGCTGCGGAACTGCTCGATGGCCCCGACTGTAATGACGTTCTTGGCCGTCGCCGGAGATAGAATCGTGTCCGCGGAGCCGCCCTGGCCGTTGTCGTCAGAGCCGTCATCATAGACATTGACCGCGCCGTTGTTGCCGGTGGCGAAGACAAACAGGACCGGCTGCGAGCCTGGCACGTCGGGCAAGGCGTCGCGCACCGCCGCATCGTAACTGGCCGCCGCCAGGTCGTATTCGTTGTTGGCGTAGGTCCAACTGTTGTTCGAGATCAACGCGTTGGTCCTGGCTGCCGTCTGCTGCAGGTAATAATCCGAGCCGCCCGCCATCGAAAAGAGCTTCGCCTTGGGCGCCTTGCCCCGAAACTGGCCGTTGGTCGCGGGCATTACCGAGCCCGAGGCGTTGGTCACCGTCATGGACTCGGTCCCGTCGCCCGCAATGATGCCCGCCACGTGCGTGCCGTGCCCGGCCTGGTCCACCACGCTGTTGGCCGAATCCCCAAAAACCCGGCCAGCCAGGTCCGGGTGCGTGGCGTCCACCCCGCTGTCGTTCAGGGCCACCAGCACATTGGCGCCGCTCAAGTTCAGGTAGTTGGTCGAGGTGACCGAATTGGCCGCCACCCCCGTCGTGGCCCGGCTCAAGTCATTGGCCGGCACCCGCTCCCGCGCCAACTCCATCTCCTGCACCCCGGCCAGTTGCGCCAACTCCGCCACCCAGCCCTGGCCCGCCCAGGGCTGGGCCGGGGGC
>Ga0187877_1003093_pt1 | contig 13930 bp, 15 predicted proteins | sample June2016WEW_17_1_3_FD_132430 | JGI IMG/M metagenome (GOLD analysis project Ga0187877, IMG submission 132430) | Peatland microbial communities from SPRUCE experiment site at the Marcell Experimental Forest, Minnesota, USA - June2016WEW_17_100 | ecosystem: Environmental > Terrestrial > Soil >... | reverse complement strand
GCCCGCCGAGCGGGGCGCGTGCCGCGCGCGTGCGGAGCGTGACAGTCCCTGCGCCCTCCATGGCTTCAGCGGCGTTGCGAACGAGGTTGACGAGCACCTGTTTTAGATGCCCGCTGTCTGCCCGGATGAGAAACTCCGGGCTGGATTGAACCACCAGATGCAATCCACGGCTCTTCAGGTCTGGGGACATCAACCCCTGAACTTCGCGGATAACAGTCTCGGCTGCGATGGTTTCCAGCTTGGGGTCTGAAGGCCGGGCAAAACTCAGCACGTCCTGCACAATGCGTTCGAGGCGGGAAATCTCGGCGCTGATGATGTCCGTGTCCTTGCGCGCGGCGGGCACAGACTGGAGGTGTTTTTCCAGAGTGTAGAGGCGCGCTTTGAGCGAGGTGAGCGGATTGCGAATTTCGTGGGCGATGCCGGCGGCCAGTGTGCCGAGCGTGGCGAGTTTCTGCTGCCTTTCAAGCAGGGTCTGGCTTTGCACCAATTTCGTTCGCAAGGGCGCGATGGTATCACGGTAGATCACCCAGCCCATCGCCCCAACCAAGGCCAGGAGCAACACGACACTCGCCGTGAGGATGCCCCTGAGACTCGTGAGCGAAGCGCTTGCGTTGTCAAGAAATGCCGCCTCCGCTGCGCGATGGGCGTCGGTTAGTTGCCGCACCAGACCGCGCATTCGCTCGGCCTGGGCATCAAAGGCGTCGAGTTGGGCGAGCTGCCCTGAAGTCACCAGGGCGGGTTGTGAGTTGGAATGGACAGCGGCGGCGGCTGCGAGGTAGTCATCGTAGGCTTGATTCAGCTCCTTGATTACCTGGCGCTCAGCTTCCGTGGTCAGCGGCGAATGCGGATTTAGGCTTGAATCATGGTCATCAATCCAATGATCGAGGTCGCTGCTGGCCTTCTCGAACTGCGTCCACTGCTGAGGATCTCGCACCAGGGCGTAGCGGAGCACGAAATTGTTCAGGCTCTGCAATTCACGTCGAACTTCGCTCGCGAGCTGGAATCTCTCGATCTGTGAAGTCGTGAGTTTGGCTTCAACCTGCTGGACACGATGCCACGCGGAAAAAAGACCGTAAATAATGCCGCCAGCCACCAGGAAGAGGGCGGCAATCAGAAACCAGAGACGAATGCCAAACGGAGATTTCATAATCATACGAGCACACTGCCTGACCGCTAGACGATTCTGCGACAGGCGCTTCGTCTGAGGACTGCGCATGTGCCGTGCCGGGAACGACGACAGGCTCCTGCGGTTGCGGCACCTTGAAAATCAGGCCCCGTTGCCGTAGCCAGATTCGTTTGCGGGTCAGAACAGGTCAGCAACTTATCACCAGTGCGATAAGGTGGTTGCCTCCTAGGCCGATTTTTCTCTCATGCCCCTTCTCTAAACCGTTGGAAATCAAGAGGACTAAGCTGTGGCACGGCCGTTGCAGCGGACTCCAATCATGAATGCGACGACAATGTTAGTCTGCCCCGTCTGCGGAGCGGAAATGAAAAGGACGCGAACGGAGCCAGGCACTTTTACGCTGTGGAGCAGGTTCAAATGCACTTGCGGCCACTCTGAAGACCGGAAAGAAGATGGCTCCTCTGCATCGAAATCCCATTTACTGTTGGCCATTGAGGGTTTCCAAGAGTTCCCGTCGGACGGGACGTGACGGCCCCACCTCTGGCTCACACCCCCGCTGTAAATCAACACCCGCGGCTCGTGGCACGCTCGGTGCCGAGACCCTTCTCAGACGCCCGAGAGCCGGATAAGCGATGAAGACTAAGACTATAAACAAATTAAGAATCAGAATTATGCAAACTATACCCGTCTCTGTCGAATGTTGGCGCGAGTTTAAGTCTCTCCTCCGACCGCGTCGTGTCGCCGCAGAACCGGCCACCGGAAATGCTGGATGTTTGGTCCTCACCCGCAGTATGAAACCAAAAGCGCTCGTCCGTCTGGTATGGGATGGAGGCAAGCTCGTTGCTTCCTTTGGCGCGGCCAGGCTCAGCCGCCGTCATGACGGCCGCTGGGAACTTAGCGGCGGCTCGCCTGCAGACCACGCGGCAGCCCGTGAATGGTGTTCTCTCTTTCAGCATGAAGCAACGTTCCCGAGCGTGCCGCTGCCCACTACTTCTTCGCAGTCAAAGGCATCGGATCCGGTTCGCCCTCGCACAAAGTAATGCCGTTGGGTGCGCAGCCAAGAGGGGTGGTGCATACCTTGTAACCGTAAAGGGAAGTGATTGACCAGCCAGGCGCATTCAACCGTCAGTTTCCAAGTTCCCGCCGGTGGAGTCTGGATCAAAGCCAACCTGCTTGGGCTTTCGGTGGATTAGCCGGGATTAGCCGCCCCCAGCTTGGATGTTCGCGCTTTGCTTTACACCCTTGGCAGTGTCGGCAAATCCCCGCGGCAAGAAGACTCCGAAGGTCGTGCCCTGGCCCGGCCGGGTCTGATACTGGAGGACGCCGCCGTGCCTTTCAACGATGCGCGCGGCAATCGGCAGGCCAAGGCCAGTGCCGGTTTCCTTGGTGCTGAAAAACGGATCGAACAAGCGCTTCTCGACCTCGGGCGGAATGCCCTTGCCGGTGTCGCTCACTTCAAGCACCACGGCGTCCGTCTCGCGCCCGCCGAGCGAGGCGCGTTCCGCGCGCGCGCGGAGCGTGACCGTGCCCGCGCCGACAATGGCGTCAGCGCCGTTGTGAACAAGGTTGATGAGCACTTGCTTCATATGGCCGCTGTCCGCGCGGATGTGCAAATCCGACTTGGATTCAACCACCACTTGCACCCCGCGGCTCTCCAGGCTCGTGGACATCAACCCCTGAACCTCGCGCAGCAGCGTGTCGGCGGCCAGGAGTTCAAGCTTCGGATCGGCAGGGCGGGCAAAACTCAAGGCGTCCTGCACAATGCGTTCGAGGCGGGAAATCTCGGCGCTGATGATGTCGGTGTCCTTTCTCGCGGCGGGCATGGTCCGTAAGTGTTTCTCCAGCGTATAAAGGCGCGCTTTCAGAGACGTGAGCGGGTTGCGAATTTCATGCGCAATGCCGGCCGTTAGGGTGCCGAGCGTGGCCAGCTTCTCTTGCCTTTCCAGCATACGCTCGGCCTGGAGCTTTGCCTGCTCCAATCGCTGACGCTCGGCGATCTCGGACCGCAACGCCGCGGTCCGCAGTTGCACCGTCTCCTCCAGATGCTCATTCGCCTCTCGCAACAAGGCCTGCGCCTCGGCCAATGACCGATACGCATCCAGGGCCGCTGTAAAGACATAGATTGACACCACCATTACCAGCGTCAGCATCAGCGTATTCCAGTAGGTGACCGCCGCGGGCAGGTCAGCGTGCGCCGTCAGCAAGTTGGCAACTGCATAAATGACTGTGCAGGCCGCTGCCAGCCAAAGGCCGGCCTTGCGTCCCGCCGCCCAGCTCGCCCAGAAAATCGGGACCAGATAAAAGGCGGTCAGGCGGATGTCGTAACCCGTGACATAGTCCATCCAGCCAATCAACGCCGCCAACACACAGGCCAGAAACGTGGCCCACGGCTTGGGCAACCGCGACAAGCCCGCGAGCAGGCGACTCATCGGCACTCCGATCGTATTGGAGATTTCATTATCATACGAGCACATGGCGCCGGCAATGGATGATCCGGCGCTCGGTGCTTCGTTTGATCCTTGTGCAAGTGTCATGCCGGGGATGATGGCAGGATCGCGCCGTCGCAGCACCTTGAAAATCAGGCCCCCGTCGCCGAAACCGCATCCGTTTGCCGGTCAGAACAGGTCAGCCGCTTACCGCGGGCATGGCAAACGATTTATCCGTGCGCGGTTCGTGCCTACCGCCACACCACCGTAAACCCCCCGTAAATCAACGCTCACGGCTCCTGGCACGCCCTGTGCAAAGCTTTCTCTCGGGCGCCTGAGAATCGGGCAAACGGCGAAGATTAAGACGATGAGCAAAATGAAGAATATGAAAGCCACAGTCCCAACAGTCTTTTCTCTGCAAGGAGCAACCGCGCGTGACCCGTACCAGTGCCCTCGTTGCGGAGACGGCGGCGCACCGCCCAGCACTGCTCCGCGGACCCTGGATCCACGACCTATCCAGAACCGTGTCCTGAATCCCGAAACCTCCACACCCCCGTGGTCCCGCGACGTTTCCCGCATCCCCGACTCCTCGGAGCCGCCTGTCCCGATCCAGGCGGGAAGAATTCTCGTGGCGGACGACGATGAAGGCTTGCGGCACATCATCTCCACTGCTCTCGTCCACGCCGGCTTCGAAGTGAACGCCGCTTCCGACGGCCAAGAGGCTTGGGAGGCGCTTCTCCACGAGCGCTATGATCTACTCGTCACCGACATCGAAATGCCACGCCTCCCAGGCATAAACCTCATAAAGCGAATTCGCGAAGTGGGCATGAGCCTGCCAGTCATCATTGCTTCCGGCACATTCCCTGTGGAGAGAGTGCGCAACGATCCGCAACTCCAAATTGCAGCAGCTCTCGCGAAGCCCTTTCGCATTCCAGAGCTGCTGGACACTGTGAGAGACGTTCTGGTGGCGTCGCGCGGAGAGACCACCAAGCAGAATGCTGCGGCCCGGGAATGGCAATCCGCCTTTCAGCAGGACGCCACCCCCTCCAACGCATCGTTCCCTCTTACCGCTGTGCAGCCAAAGGCCCCGAAGACGCTCTCCAGACGCGTACTGATTGCCGAAGACGACTCCGTTGTGCGCAGCAGTCTGGCCGCCGTGCTCGAATCCGAGGGCTATGTGGTGGAGGAAGCGCGTGATGGCATCGAAGCCGTCACCCGCGCCATCGAACACTCGCCCGATCTCGTCTTGCTCGACCTCAACATGCCGCACTGGGACGGCTGGACAGCTTTCAGCCAGCTTGACCGGGTCATCCCCTTGTTGCCGATCGTTGTGATCACCGCCCGCCCCAACCAATACGAAAAGGCCGTGCGGCTGGTGGTGGATGCCTTTATGGAAAAGCCGTTGAACATCCCGATCTTGGTGCACGCCATCAAACGCCTGACTGGCGAAGACGAGACACGTCACGTGCGCCGAATCACCAACCGCGCCTTCGTCACTCAGTTGCTCGGCAGCGAGGATCACTGAGCTAAGACAAACGCTGGAGGAACACATCCGCAGATGACTCAGCCATGAAACCGCCCAAGCTTTCAAGCACCGCATCCACCCCCGCCAGCTCGACAAACCGTCCCGGGCAACTCGCCTCCTCACGCGAACCCGCCGCTCAGCCTTCGCTCAGAAGTCGCCGCCCGGGCAAGCGCATCCTGCTGGTGGACGACGATCCCACCGTCCGCGATTCCCTGAACGATGTCCTCGTGGCCGAAGGCTACGCGGTGATTTTGGCCGAAAACGGACAGCGGGCCCTTGATCTCGCCAGCCAATCGGCGGTTGACCTCGTGCTCCTCGACTTGAACATGCCGGTCAAGAATGGCTGGGACACCTTTGAGCGGCTCACGGCCGAGCATCCCCTCATTCCCATCATCATTGTCACCGCGCGCCCGAACCAGCTCTTTACTGCGCTCAGCGCCGGCGCTGGTGCGCTGTTGGAGAAGCCGATGGACATCCCGACGCTGCTGCAAACGATGGAAACACTCCTCGCTGAAACCGGCGAGCAGCGCCTGGCCCGCCTGGTCGGGAAGAAAACCGAATTTCACTACAAGCCCACAACGGCGCGCCGTGATTAACAGCCCCAAAGGCTCCCGGCAAAGAAATGAACGCGATTGCTGGCACCAGCACAGATGGCACCAACGGCCTGATTGTGAGAACCACAATGCTGCACGCCGACCACTTTGACTACAGCTGACCGCTCCTCGCGCTGCTGGCGCTAGCGTTTATCGCCAGAGGACTGCGCGGGGTATTTTGGAACAAAGACTCAAACTAAAATGAAAGGAATAGTTATGAAACGGAATGATAATCACACCGCCACCATGGGGATGCCCACGTCCCGCCGCCGCAATCACAAACTGGAGGCTGGATCAAACACCCGGCCAGTTGAGGTCGAGTTGACCTGCGAGGCTCCGCAAGCCGAGACAGTCTTCGTCGCCGGGGATTTCAACCAATGGCGTGCGCATGACCTCCGTCTGCGTCAGGACGAAACCGGAACCTGGAAGGTTCAGGTCTGGCTGGCACCCGGACCGCATGAGTACCGCTTCATCGTGGACGGCGAGTGGCAGGACGATCCCCACGCCTCGGCTCGTGTGCCGAATGCATTTGGCTCAAACAACTGCGTGCTTCAAGTTCCGCCCCTGGCAGTGACCGCCTGATCGAATCTGCTCCACAACGGTTTGCATGCCAGCGTTCGTCCGCGGACCCACGTCGCGGGGATTGCGATGCTGGTCGCGCCAATTCGAACCACGTGGCGGTCGCGCGCTTTTGCCCTCAGCCAAAAACTGGGATGGTTATTCCAGTTGACTTCCGGCAAGCGTTGAACCAAACCGAGCCGTGCTTTGCAGCAAATCCAAGACATTGATCGTGTTCGCCGGATGCGTTCTCTGGCTCGCTGTGCTCGGATGGATTGACTACGCCACGGGCTATGAGTTGGGCTTGTTCGCGTTCTACACCGCGCCCGTGGCCATGGTAGCTTGGAACCTCGGCCAGGGGCCGGGCATTATCGTGGCGTTCATTGCCTCCTTGATCTGGTACACGGCAGATCGGTATGCGGGTGACCGCTACTCCGCAGCCTTTTACGGCTACTGGAACACCGGGATGCACTTCACCACGTTCATCATCAACGCGGTCACCTTTGCCAAAATAAAGTCCAGCCTCGGCCAGCGCCACGAGCTGGAACGTGCCTTGGCGGAAGCCCGGGAGCAGGTGAAACAACTGGCCGGGCTGATTTCCCTCTGTCCCCAATGCGGTAACTCGTATGTTTCCGAAACCCCGCGTGCGAAGGCGGGAACATGCCTGGCTCCCACGCTCTCCGAACCCCTGCCACCTGCCCTTTGCGACGATTGCCCCGACGCGTAGCCCCCGGCAATCCCTCTTTTCCCCATCAGTACGATGTCGGCGCGCCGGTCGCGTTGTAATGGGAGTGTCGCGCCATTGGCCGTCCGCCAGGAAGCGGCAAGGATTGCGGGCCTCTCGCTCAGCGTCTTCCCTTAAAGCCGGGCCTGGCGCTGGCCCTTCGGTCAATGACTTACCATCCAGGTGGTAATTCACTTCCCGTTCCCGCCCGCTGCGGACGCGTCAGAAACCACCCAGCCGTCGCGGACAGGTCTGCTCGCTCTGGCACTCGTTAAGCTTGATGACTCTTGGTGGCTCGGAGGAAACACCGGGTCATTCAGAAAAACGAAATATGAACATTCCACTTTCCCTCAGTAGAGCCATGAAAGAAGAAACGATCGCTGGTCACCAAGCCAACCAGGTCCTGCCGCAGAGCCGCAAGCCAAAGGTGTTGCCGAAAAAGGAGATACCTCGGTTGACAAAGACTGAAGTCAAGCCGAAGCCGGCTCCCGCTACCTTCCCGACCGGCTCTGCGATGGGTCCCTCCTCCCCGCCATAAGAAATGAGGTGCAACATGAAACTCTCCTACATCCAGATACTTGCTCTGAGCCTCGGCCTGTCACTCGTGGTTACGGTCGTGGGCTGTTCGCGCACCGCAATCAAAGAGCATTCAGCCAAAACCGGCGATTCAATCCAACTCGCCCTCGCCGTCACGAAGGATGTTCCGATTCAGATTCAAGGGTCGGGGCATGTCACGCCGTTCGCCACCGTCGCCCTCAAGAGCCAGGTGGACGGCAAACTGGAACGCGCGCTGTTCAACGAAGGCGACGAGTTGAAGCGCGGCGAAACTATTCTCGTTCTGGACTCCCAACTCCCCGAATCAGCCGTGCGTCAGGCCGAAGCCAACCTGCGGCGCGATGAGGCCCTCGCGGCCAGCGCGGAGGCGGAAGCGCATCAGAATGAGGTTTTGTTCAAGGAAGGCATCGGGACGGCCGAACTGGCGGAACAAACCCGCGCCGCGGCGGATGCCTCCCAGGTCACGGTGGCTGCCGACAAGATCGCTGTCGAGAATGCGCAGCTTCAGCTCTCGCTCTTCCGCATTGCTTCCCCGATCCAGGGGCGCGTCGGCAAGTTGCTCGTGGATGTCGGCAACTCCGTCAGGAACTACGAAACGGTCCTCGCCGTGGTCAATCAAACGCGCCCTACCTATGTGGACTTCCTCGTACCCGAGGAGCAACTGCCCGCCCTCCAGGAGCGGATGAAGAACGGTGAATTGGACGTGACCGCGACGATTCCGGGCGGCCCCGGCAAATCTGACACGGGCAGGCTCCTGTTCGTTGACAACGTCGCCGACCCGGAGACGGCCATGGTTTCAGTGCGTGCGCGTTTTGAGAACGCCGACGAATCCCTTTGGCCGGGTGAAACCGTCGAGGTGACGCTTACCCTCGCCACGCTGACCAACGCGGTGGTCGTGCCGTCTTCGGCCGTGCGGTTGGGGCTGTCCGGACCGTATCTGCTCGTGGTTAAACCGGACCTGACCGTCGAACGGCGACCCGTGACCACCGGCAACCGGGCTGGCGGAGAAACCATCATAGCTTCCGGCCTCCAGGCCGGGGAGAGACTGATCACCACCGGCCAAGAGCGTGTCATCCCCGGCAAACACCTCAAGATTCCCGCTAAGACGAGCCACGCCTTCGCCAGTTCCCCATGACCTCCCAAAACACAATCTCAACCACCCTGCCACGCAGTGCTGAACCCTCGCTTCTGCTCCCGTGCCAACGTGGCCCATACCCTCAACCTCTTGCCTGGACACCCCATGCACACAAAACCAAGACGTTTGCTCATCGTGGATGAAGAGCCCGCCCTGCTCGACTCCCTAACCGACCTGCTCATCGCCAAGGGTTACCTTGTCATGCCCGCCGCCAGCGGGCGGGAGGTCCTTGCTTTCGCCGACAAATTGCCCGTTGACCTCGCTCTGCTGGACCTGGACGTGCTGGCCGAAAACAGTCGGAAGACCCTCAAACGCCTCACCCATGACCACCCCCATGTTCCCGTCATCTTTGCCACCGCGCGCTCCAGCCACCTACCCGCCGAGTTCGGCAATGGCGCCGGTGTTCTCCTGAAGAAACCGCTACATCTCCCGAAGCTGCTGCGTGCCGTGAAGAAGCTTCTGTGTCCGTCACCGCCGACCCAGACATCAAAGCACCAGGGCAGATAGCGCGGTGCCAACCCCGGAGGCGCCCTATGAGCCCGAAACGAATCCTCCTCGTGGACGACGATCCCGCCGTCACCCGATCGCTCAAGCTCAACCTCGAATGCACCCTGCGCTATGACGTGCGGACCGAGAACGATGCGCGTTGGGTGCTGCCTGCCGTGCGCCAGTTTCACCCGGACTTGATCCTCCTTGACGTCGTCATGCCGGGCATGGACGGCTGCGAAGTGGCCGCCCGCATTCACACCGACCAGGACCTGAAGGAAACTCCCATCGTGTTCCGCACCGCGCTCGCCACGAATGAAAACACCGGCGGCCGCACCACGGTCGCCGGCTCCACCGTCTATCTCGCCAAACCTGTCATGCTCGATGACCTGATCCGCTGTATCGAAGTGTATGCCCGGAAGTGACTCTCCGGGACGCCATCAACTCCTAACAACTCTCTTCTGGCGAAGACCGCATTCAGGGCGTCGGCGTTACGCTCGGCTAGAGATTCGCGTGGGTACTGGATGCGGGCTGCGCGATGTCAGCTTCTGCCCGGTCCAGCGTAAGCGTCCGCTGCAACGGTTCGGCCGTGCCGGCACGCAGCAGCGTTAGCTGGAGTTGCTCTCCGGGCTGCTCGGCTCGAATGATTTCAAGCAGTTCCCGGATCCGCGCGACCTTCTTGCCCTCGGCTGAAATGACGACGTCACCGGGCTGCATGCCCGCCTGGGCGGCAGGTCCGTCTTTGCGCACTCCGCTGACGGCCAAGCCCTCGGCCCGGGCGGGGAATTGCTTCAGGAACTCGGCGTCGCGCTCCCACAATTGGTCCACCCAAAACCCCGCGTCGGGGGTCGCGGCGTCGCACAGGGTCTTCATTAGCACGCGAATCGGGGCCGCGAGCACCACGAAGGCAATCCCAACGGGTTTTCCTTCCATGGACATCAAGCCGGACTGGAGGCCGACCACATTGCCGGCGCGGTCCAGCCAAGGGCCGCCCGAGGTGCCGGCTTGCATCATGCCCGCTACATGAACAACTTCCACGTAGCCCTTCCGGTCGGGATAGAACTCAAACGACGTGCCGGGTTGGGCAACGCGCCCAGGCTGTAGCACGCCGGCCCGGAATAGGGGCGAGCCGAACTGGAATATCTCGTCCCCGACGTGCAATGAGGCGGAGGAGAATCCCAGCACCGGGAAGCCCCCGGCAGTCTCTTTAGTTCTGAGCACAGCGATGTCGTGGCCGCGATCAACGGCCAGCAACGAACAAGGCAGCCGCCCGCGGGTAGGCGAGACGACCTCGACATCGCCATCCCGCCGGTCGAAGAGGTGCCCGGCGGTGACCACCAGGCCGTCCGACCGCGCAAACCACCCGCTGCCTGAATGGCGTCCGTTTACCAGTACTTCCACACACGCAGCATTACAGCGCTGGTAGAGCCTCTCGGTGGCGGATGGCGACGCGGGCGCAGCCGGCAAAGCCAGCACCAAAAGCACGACTATCAAGAGGCAAGGGCTGCAATTGGCAGGATGGCTCCTCATTGGTCACCAGGGAGGTCAGGTAATTTGAGATCGGTGGGCGCTTTGCCGGCAGCCGGACGGGTGAACCTCTCGCCGAACGGCGTGGAGCCTGGGACGAACCCTCCATGAGATAGGAAGAACTGTTCGTTCTCGACGCCCATGAAGCGGTCCAGGCGGTCGGCCTTGCCGGTCGGGTCATGGCTGAAGCTGGCGGTGGTGAGTTCAAGCCATTGGCCATCCGCAGTGCGAATCCACTGATTGCCGTAGAGAGCCTTGCGCCGTAGGTGGCCGTTGGCGCCCCCGAAGTTCTCGCTGAAGCTGTACAGGCCGCGCAGGTAGCCGCCCTCCTTCGGCGCCTTCCAACTGGAGATGATTACCCACTCCTTTTTGTCCAGGCGGAAGTAGTAGCCGGAAAAGATGGTGTGGGTGGCATCAACGGGTTTGGCGGTCACGAAGAACCGCTGCTTCTCACCCGTCTTCCAGGGATAGACAAAATGGCTATGGCCGCCGGTGCCTTCGTTGCCGAAATCGCCCGCATCTACACCCGCACCTTTGGCTACCAGCGTGACTCGGTTCTCGTCAGCGACTTTCCCCCGGTCCACAGCTTCACCGCCGCTGTCCCAGACGCTGAAGATGATGCGGCGCTCGGTGGGGCTGTTGACCTGCATACCGAAGTAGCCCCGATGCCAGCCGCAGGCCATATAGTAGCTCCAGAGCGGGTCTTCCTGGGCGGTGAGCTCGCAATAAAACGCCGCCACGTTGGTCCCCTTCGGCACCGGATAGACCAGATGCACCGAGGCGGCGTTGCGCCGGGCCTTGAGATTAAAGTGCGCATCTTCGGCGGCGGGGCCCTGAAGGATAAGCGCCTGGATGTCCCCCGCCGGTTTGCCGGGAGGATTGAGCGATTCCAGTGCGAATCGTTGATAGCCCGGTGTCGCGATGTCGAAGGCCTTGAACGGCACGGTAACCGGATTGGTTCCGGAGCCTTTGGCATGGGCCTCCTGAGACTGGCCAGCCACAGTCAGACGCAAACGGCTCTCGGTGCCGGCGGGCAACCGGAGCGCGAGCGAGCACTCCAGCCCTCCGGGGTGTTTAAGCTCGCCGAACCAGAGCACTTTGAGTCCCGGGTCTTGCCAGCCTGTGATTCCGGAGCGCGTGGAGATGTGTGCCCCTTCCGGGTCCGGCTCGAGGTAGGCCGTGCAAGCGGGAACGCGCACTTGGGCGTTAGATTGCCCCGCGCATGCAACGAGGATTAGAGGAAGGAGATATCGCAAGGTCTTCATGGAAGGTCCAGAGGTGGCAGATTTCCTGGGCGGGTCTTGGCGCGAAACACGATTCGGTAGTTCTTAGCGGGGTCACATTCGCGCGGGTTGGGCACGAGGATGAAGGTGTCGGTGATGACCGGCTTGAGGTCAGCGCCCTCGATCACCCGCGCTTCGTTGAGGCGGCTGGGTAGAAACTGAATGATAGGCCGGCCGCCCCGCTGCGACCCGTTCAGGTTGATCGGCGTGAAAGTGCGCTCGCCGCGGTTAGGGCTGATCTGGAACGTCCAGGTGCCGTTGGTCTCCGTAAGCGTCTGATTCCAGGCCTTAGGATGGTCGGCCATGCGCGCGGCCCAGGCCGGGTCGCCGTAGAAGGCCAGCGTATCCTGGTCGTAGAGCAGGCCACGCGCGTCGTCGGCAGTCAGGCCCGCCGCGCGCGCAGCCTCGGTGAGGCGGATGGGCGACTGGGTTTGGCCATTGCCATCGAGTTCCTCCGAGGCCAGGCCGGGGAAATACGTTTGCAGACGGTTAATGAGCGCGATCTGATTGGCACGGAACGCCTCCGCCAAGGTGTAGCGGCCCGGCTGCTCCACGAAATAATCCAGGCAGCCCCAGCCCGCGTAGCCGTACCAAGTCGTGACGGTGTATCCGACCATCTGGTTGACCCCGCCGCTGTTGAGGAACGCCAGGGCCATAGCGTTCGTGTTGTCAATGTGCCCCATGAGGCAGTTGCCGACTGGCAGATACACTTTCGGGTTCGGCGAATAGATAGGGAGTCTCTTGCCTTGAGTGTCCAAGCCGTAGAGCAGGCCGTTCTCACAGCGGAATTGACCGTTGCGGTAGCGGTAGCCAATCTGCCAATCGCGCTCCGTGGCGTGACCGGAGGTGATAAACAGGTCGGCCTGGTAATCGGTCAGGGCCTTGACCAGTGCCTCCGTCGTGTCAGTTGGTCCGGTAAGGGCCTTTGCTTCGTCCCCCTTTTCCTTCCGGGTCCAGTGGCCGGCGTCCAGCTCGCTGTACCATCGTCCTTCCTCGCACATGTCGAGGGGAATCTCGGTGCCGGCGACGACCTTGCGCACGGTGAGCGGTTCCTGATGCTCCGCCAGCCGCAGCGCGTTGGCCGCATTGTAGCCGGTCAGAATGCCCCAGAAGCAGTCGGGGTAAGGATCATCGTTAAGCTTGCAAGTCAGGCGATGAACCTGGGCGACGAACCGGCGGGAGACCTCGCCGGGCGGGGCGACGAAGCAAGCATAATGTGGGAACAGCTCGCGCAATTTGGGCAGTGCCTCATCTATCGTAGCATCGAATACAACGACCGCCCCCTGGTGCTTCTCCCGCAGGACCTCCACTACCCGGCCCCAGTCCCGGTCCGCCTGGGTTGCCCGCGAAACGACGATGGCATAATCCGCGCCCCGGCCAGCAGCAACCGCCAGCGCGCCAGCCCCGAGGAGGACGACCGGCCGCAGCCAGCACAACAGCCTGGAGACGGGCTTCACAGGCCAAGAATGCCGCGCCTTGGCGTTCATCGCCAGTTCAATCTCGCCTTGCGCTGATTTGCGTTCCTCTCGATTGAGGCGGTGGACCCAGACCTGGGTCCCCACAGGACAAATCTACAGTTTGATACTTGTCTGCTCAGGTCCGTTTGGGTCTGATCTTGCCACTTAACAGGTCTTCCAGTGCGTTGATCAGGCTCAATTCCCGCGCCCATCGCCGCAAGTAGCCACTGTCCAAGGCGCCGGCCTGCACGGCCACCACACCCGCTGCGTCGCCCATTTGACGGTCCGAAGGCGTAATCCGATTCCACAGCAGCTTGTGCAGGATCACGTCTTCTGCCGTTGCAATCCAGGCGGCCTCGCCCAGCAATGTGGCCCCCACACGTCGCCGTAACATTTCCTTGTCGAACGGATCAGGCTTAGTACTCCACTTCATAAGTTCGCTCACGTATTTCAGGCGGCGAGAGCCATTGGTTGGGATGGCAGATGGAGCCGCTGGACGAGTTTGTTTAGCTCCTCGCGTGTGAACTTCCATTCGAAG
>Ga0187877_1003076_pt1 | contig 13998 bp, 14 predicted proteins | sample June2016WEW_17_1_3_FD_132430 | JGI IMG/M metagenome (GOLD analysis project Ga0187877, IMG submission 132430) | Peatland microbial communities from SPRUCE experiment site at the Marcell Experimental Forest, Minnesota, USA - June2016WEW_17_100 | ecosystem: Environmental > Terrestrial > Soil >... | reverse complement strand
TACACAGCCGCGCATAATTAAAGGGACAAACGCAGAGGCGCATGCTATATTTCCGGCATGCGCGCGAGATTTCTTCGGTTGGCGGCCAAGAAGGCCCAGGAACTTTCTTTCTTGAAACGGGAGGCCGAAAGGGACGGGGCACACCGTGTAGCCCGCCGCATTCACGCCGTTTTGCTCAACCACCAGCAGCATACCAGCGGTGAAATCGCACAACTCCTGGAGGCCCCGCGCTCGAAAGTGTCGCTTTGGCTGGGTGAGTATGAGCGTTACGGATGGGAAGCCCTGCTGGAAGGCCATCGTTCGGGGCGTCCCAAGGAGTTGACCTCAGCTCAGTTATCCCAATTGGATGGTCTGATTGACAGCGGACCGATTGCCTATGGGTTTTCCTCGGGTGTGTGGAGGTCGCCGATGATTGCGCGAGTCATTGAGGAGGAGTTTGCGGTACACTACCATGCCGGCCACGTGCGCAAAGTGCTCAAGGCGCTTGGCTTTTCGGTGCAGCGACCGCGACGGAAGTTGGTCAAAGCCGATCCGGCGGAGCAAGACCGATGGCAACGATACACCTATCCCAGGCTAAAAAAAAACGGCTGAGGGCCAAGCCGCTTTGCTTTTCGGGGACGAAGCCAGCTTCCGGCAGGACCCGAGCCTCTACCAGGCCTGGTCGCGGCGCGGGCATCAGCCGTTGATGGCGACGACCGGCCAACGTAACACACAAAAGATATTTGGGGCGGTGGATCTCTACCGGCCCAGGTTCTACTACGCACATGGACCAGTGTTCGAGGGCGATACGTACACGATGTTTCTCACGGCCGTGGCAGAGCGCTACCGCAAACAGGAGGTCTTCTTCATTCACGACAACGCCCCTTACCACACCGCTCCCGAGGTGCAGGAGTGGCTCTCGTGTTACGGACATCGCTTTCATCTTTGCCCGCTGCCACCGTACAGCCCGGAACACAATGCCATCGAACCGGTTTGGCACTACGTCCGGATGCACGCCACTCACAATCGCTATCATGCGTCCGAGCAGGAGTTCATCTCGGTCCTGGATCGGCCATGCCCTCTACGAGCGAATGTTAGCGGATTACGCTACTTCGTAACTTTGGCAAAACATCATCCTGACGGTAACGGAAACAAAAGCGCGATTTCGCGAGCCAGGGGCATTTCCGCGATCAGGGGTTGATCCATAAACGCAGTAATAGCCCCGCAAGCACAGGAATGCAATGCAAATAAAACGCCAGTAACCCGCCGTAGGACAGGCTTTTTCAGCTTCCCGGGAGCCTTCTCCCAACTCGTTGAACTCTGCCGGCGGAAAAGCCGCGACCGAGGTTCGGACATTTTGCACGCCAACGGCGTGCGGGCAGATTAGCCCAGGGCAACCGCCCTGGGAAAGCCGTCGCGCAATCCCAACCCGCCCTGCAAGGGCGGGAGCGGCTGGCTTCAGTCCCAAAGGTAACGCTCGTCGAATGCCATCTCATAGCGCCTCAACAACGCTCGGAGTTCCGTCTGAAAGGACTTGCGCTGGTGGTGCTCCTCCTGTCGACCGATGTATGATTTCAACTCGGGCACCCCCGACTGACCCACCGAGAAGGCTGCGTAACCAGCCTGCCGATGGAATGGCGCAAGTTGCGATCCTTGGGTTTTCAACCATTTGGATGAACCGCGTTTGACCTCCATCACCACTTGAGCCAGCGCCTGGTTCTTGCTCAGGTTAAGGAGCGCATGGGTGTGATCGGCGACCGAGTTGATGGTGAGGGCGGGCGAATCCAGGTCGCTCAAGATGCCCGCCATATAGCGGTGCAAGCCCTCCCGTACAGAAGCGGCCAGCAACGGTTCGCGGTTCTTGGTGCTGAAAGTTAGATGGATGAGGTTCTTGACGAGTGATTGAGACATGCGGGGATGATGACCTGCGCCCTTGCAGGGCGCAAGAGCCGAGTAAGGCCGGCCTTTCCCAGGGTGCTACCCTGGGCTGGTATGCTGCGCGCTTTCAGCGCGGACTCCATGGACAGTCGGGGCGCAGCACGAATCTCCCCAACCCCAGTTTTCCCCGGGCCAGGGCGGCAATCGTGTATCCCGATGGATACAATCGTGCAGCAAGAGAACCGACGCCCCGCTGGTCTCTCCACAACGCAGTTAGTTTTTTGTCGCACACCCACACCAGAGAGCCAGTGTGCTATCTTGGCGTACAGCGCGCGCGGCATGCCCGGTACGGCCAACCGGAGTGGCACTTTGACCCGCACAATCTGCCGCGGGGTGGAAAAATGCAGCCGGGTGGGCTTACGCCCAACGAACCGCTTTGGCAACTCTCCCAACCGTACCGGCAATTTGTGGGGTTGAACTTCAAGCGTCCCTTCGGGACGCGGGCTCTTTGGGCGTCATACCCGGCGCTGAAGCGCCGGGCTATTCTCGGGATGTCCCTCCGGGACAAAGCTTCAAGGCGACCCCGCGTGGGCATGCGCGTCAAACCTGATCCACCACGTGAACAGTTACCGTAAAAGTCAGCCCGCCGCCGCGCGCACCGCCTCGAATTTGCTCTTGGCGGACTCGACGGAGACGGGCTGCTTGGCCTTTTCATCGGCGTGCTCGACCAGTTCGGGCGGCAGGTCCGCCAGAAACGGAGACGGGTGGCAGGGCGTCAGTTTGCCGTACTTCTTGCGGGCCGCGCAGTGGCTGATGGACAGCGTCTGCATGGCGCGGGTGATGGCGACGTAAAAAAGGCGCCGCTCTTCGTCTAGTGTTCCTTCCGCCTTCGAGCGGGTGTGCGGCAGCAGGCCGTCCTCCATCCCCACGATATTGACGTGGGGAAACTCGAGCCCTTTGCAACTGTGCATCGTGATCAGGGTGACCGCCTGGCCGGGCGCCTGGTCATCCTCTTCCCGCTCGGTGTCGAGCGTAATCGCTTCGAGAAACTGCTCGAGCCGGTCCTGCGGCGGCCGCGTGGCCGCCTCGGCGCCGTCGAGGGTCGCAACCAGTTCCCTCAAATTGCGAATCCGGTTCTCCGCCGTTTCAGCGTTCTTCTCGGATTGGCGCAACTCCTCGAGGTAGCCCGTCTCGTCGAGAAACCGCTCCGCCCAAACCGCAAGGGCGCGCGGGTCGCGGGACAGGCTCTGGGCCTCGAGCCGGCCGCGCGTCCGTTCGATGAAGCCCACGAAGGCCTCGATGCTTTGGCGCGTATCGGCCCGGAACGTGGCCGTGACGGCGGCGTTCTTCATCACGGCGAAGACCGGGCACTTGCGTTCCTGGCTGGCCGCCAGCAGCCGTTCCAGAGTCAGGTCGCTCAACCCGCGCGCCGGCACGTTGGCGATGCGCAACAGGCTCGCGTCATCGTTCGGGTTGACGAAGGTCTTGAGATAGGCCAGAAAATCGCGGATTTCCCGGCGGTCAAAAAAACTCTGGCCGCCGATGAGGCGATAACGCACCCCCGCCTGGCGCAGGGCGGTCTCCAGCGGACGGGATTGGGCGTTGGTGCGAAAGAGAATCGCCTGGTCCTGCCAGGCAACCCGGTGGGCGTGACGGGCGTATTCGATTTGCTGGACTACCGTCCGCGCCTCCTCCTCTTCGTGGGCAAAGGTCCAGAGAGCAATTCTCGAGCCGCTGCCTTTTTCCGACCAGAGCCCCTTTGGGCGGCGGCGCACATTGTGTTTGATGACGGCGTTGGCCGCGCTCAGGATGGTATTGGTCGAGCGGTAATTCTGCTCCAGTTTGACAACTTTGACTTCGGGAAAATACTTCTCCATGTCCAGCAGATTGGAGATTTGGGCGCCGCGCCAGCCGTAGATGCTCTGGTCGTCATCGCCCACGACGCACAGATTGCGATGTTCGCAGGTCAGGGCAAACACCAGTTTGAATTGGGCTGCGTTGGTATCCTGATACTCGTCCACCATCACGTAGCGGTAGTGGGCGCGGCAGGCGCCCAGGGCCTCGGGATGCTCGGTGAAGAGCCGCAGCGTCAGCAGAATCAGATCGTCGAAATCCACCGCGTTACAGGCCCGGAGCGCCGATTCGTATCGCGGGCGGACATGCTCGGCCAGCGCGCGAACACCCGGGTCGCCCAAGCTCCCCGCCCCCTCGCCCGCGTTCCTGCACCGGCTCAGCAGGCCCAGCACGGCGCCCGCGTCGGCCTTTTCCCCCTTGCCCGAAATCCGGGCGAGGATTTTCCTGACGGCGCCGAGCTGGTCCGGCTCATCGTAGATGACGAAGTTGCGCTTGTAGCCCAGCTTCTCGATGTGCTGGCGCAAAATGCGCGCACACAACGAATGGAAGGTGCAGAGGGTCGGCTGAGAACTCAGGGCCAGGGGCCCGGAGTCCGCCCGGCCTGCCGCTCGAGCTTTCCTTGGAAGAAGCTGCCGGACGCGCTCCTGCATTTCGCGGGCGGCCTTGTTGGTGAAGGTGACGCCCAGAATGTGGCCGGCGGCCACCCCGCGCTCAATCAGGTTGGCAATGCGAAAGGTGATGACGCGCGTTTTGCCGGTGCCGGCCCCCGCGAGGATCAACAGAGGGCCATGCACCGTCTCGACTGCCTGCCGCTGCTGCGGATTCAATGAACTCAGATTCAACAGCGAATCCTCACTTGGCCGGTTGGATTTGCCGAAGGGCTTGCTGTGCAGCTTCAGGGTATTGGCCCTTGATCGCTTCAGCGATCTTCCTGACCGCCGCTTCGGCCTCGGGGCGCACCCCGGGCCGGGTGAGCAGACCCGCGGCCAGGTGCAGCGCATCCGGGTTGGCAACGCCGGCCAGGGCGCCAAGGACCAACTTGAACTGGGCGTCGGTGCGCGCACAGCCAACCAACGCGAGGTAGCGCCCAACCAGGGCGCTGTCCGGGTGGGCATTTTCCTCGCGCGCCAGGCGAACCAGGCCCCGCAGGGCCAGTCCCTGCGCGGTTTCATTGCCGGGCTGATTGCAGACGCCCGCCAACGTGTCCCAGGCGGCAGCGTCCGGCCAGTCCGCCAGCGCGCGGATTGCCGCATCACGGATGCCCGGGTCGGGATCGGCCGCAGCCGTCTTGAGCGCGTCCAGGGCACGGGCATCGGCGCATCCGGGCAGCAAGCCCAGCAACGAGCGCCGGCTCTCTATGGTGTGCGCCCGTCCGAGAGCGCCCCTGACCAGCGCGGAACGGCTCGGGGCGCTCTGCATCTTGGCCAGCCCCTGCACCGCGGCATTCTCGGCGTCAGGACGGACCTCTTTGTCGCGCAGGTTGACCAGCGCTTCCACCAGCGACGGGACATCGCTTTCCTCGGCGGTCTTGCCCAAGGCGCGGAAAGCCGCCCTGGCAACCGCCGGATCCTTACTCTCAGTTTCCCCGAAGAACACCGGGTTCGCCGCCGGGCCCACACGCTGGGCAAGGGCGGACATGACGCCTGCCCGAGCCTTGCCCCCGCATCGCTTGACCTCGGCTGTAATCGCCTTGTCAGCAGCGGCACCCCCTCTCAGGTTCACCAGGGCAGTTTCGATCACCCGCGATTCTTCGGCAGTCTTCGCCGAGCCCAACGCGCCCGCAAACATCGAAACCAGCGACGGATCGCCGACCCGGCTCAAGGCCTGGATGGCGGCCAGACGCACCGCCCTGTTGGGGGAAGAAACGCTCGTATAGATGGCCAAACGAGCGCCTAAATCATCCCGAGCGGCCAGGCTGTCAATCATCCAGACCTGTTCGACCGGTGTCAGGTTGTGCAGTTCGGCAACGAAGGGCTCCGAAGAAACGCCCGCAGGCAATGTGCGAACCGCGGCAATGGCTACGGGTTTCAGGAACGAGTCCATGCCGTGCAAGGCTGCGAGAATCCGTTGTTGGCGCCGGTCCTCATCCAATCGCAACAGGGCTTCCAGGGCGCCGCGCCGGACGCAACCTGCCGGTGAAGAGTCCAGAAGTTCCTCGTAGGCGGCTATGGCGCCTCGGCGGTCGCCCGCCGCGCCGAGTCGTTCCGCACCGCGGAGCGCCGCCTCCGCCAGGGCCGGCGCCAGCGCAGGGCGCGCCCGACTGCCCAATACGGCGATGGCCTTGCGCGCCGCCGCGTCCCCGATCTTCCCCAGGGCCGCGATGGCGGCTTCGGCCACGGCCAACTCCCCATCATCGGCTCTCTGGGCCAGCACCCTGACGGCTCGGGAATCCCGGCGGTCACCGAGCGCGGTGATGACTTGGATGCGCGCGGCCCCGGAGACCGAGGGCAGCGCGTCCCGCAGAATCCCATCGGCCTTGCCCGGAGGATAAGTCGTCAGCGCAAGGCACGCTATCCCGGCGGTCTCCTCATTGGCCAGCAGCCGCGCCAGTGCCGGCAGGGCCGCGCTGCCGCCCACGATGGCGAGTTGCTGGCACGCAAAGCGTTTCGCCTCCAAAGACGAGGCAGGACCCAATAGTCTGACCAAACCGGCTTCCAGCGGCTTGCGGAGGGCAGGCTCGGACACCGAGCCGCGAACCAGGGTCTCGAGGCCGCGGAATGGCTCCAGGCTCTGCCCCGTCTGGCAAGCGGCCGCCTCGTTCACGAGCCGGGGAATATCCCCGGCGGTCGGGGCCGGCGCCGAAATGGCTCTGGGCGGCCATGCCATGAGAAGAAGGTTAAATAAGCTAAAGAACCTAAATTTCTGGCTCACGCCTCTGTGTCTTGTCCCGGAGGGACGTATGAGAATAGCCCAACGTTTCAACGTTGGGTTTGGCCACGCTGAGGCATCAGTCCCGAAGGGACGGCTGAAATCGCTCTTCCCCGCCGCCTTGTCAGCCGTCCCTTCGGGACTTCTCATACGGCGCGGCTGGACCCAACGTTGAAACGTTGGGCTATTCTCATACGTCCCTCCGGGACAGGACACGGATGTGTTGGTTCTGACCGCGACGGCATTTCCGATTTGCGTAGATACAAATGCCCTCTGGATTAGTGCCTTCATATTGATAAATCACTTAGCGCGAAGGAGTTGCACGGTCAGGTTCGCCACGGCGCGCTGGGCTCGCGATAGAGCAGGCGATTGGCCGCTTCCACGTCGAAGCGCTCCCGGACCGGGTCCCATTTGAGCTTGTGGCCGAGGCGCAAGCTGAGGTTCCAGGCCTGGCAGATCGTGACCGCGCGGTGAGCCACTTCCGGGTTGCAGAGCGTCGGCGCGCGGCTGCGTATCGAGTCGAGCAAATTGCGGATATGGCCCGAGGCGTTGCCCCAGCCGGTGCCGCCTGAGGCCCTCAAGCTCAGCATCGATTTCGGCTCCGCCGTCACCAGGTCCGTTTCGTCGTCCACCTGTATCCAGCCTTCGTCGCCGATGTAGCGCAGATAGCGGTCCTTGAATTCGCCCCGTTGGAACATCACGCCTTGGACGCCGTTTGCGTATCTGCAGCGGGCGGTCGCGGTGATCGGGGTGTCGCTGCAAAACTTCACCGGGTCGGGCAACTCCCCTTGGGCGGCGAACTCCACCGGACCCGTGTGGTCCGTGCCGAGGGTCCATTGCATTTGGTCGGTGTAATGGCAGCCCATGTCGGTCAAGACACCCTCGGCAGTGTCCCAGAAGTATTGCCAGGCGTTGACGCGCGCCGGAACGAAGGGCTGCCAGGGGACCTGCCCCAGCCACATCTGGTAATCCCAGCCCTCGGGCACTGGAACAGCTTGGTCGTGGGGGATTCCAGGGCCGGTCCAGACTTTCATCTCCACCGTGAGGAGACGCCCGATCTTCCCCTGGCTGACCATGTCCCTGGCGAAGCGGTAGGAACCGGTCGAGCGGCGCTGCGTGCCCGCCTGGTAAATCGTGCCGAACCGCCGGCAAGTCTCCACCAGCGCCCGCCCTTCCCCAAGGGTCAGCGTGACGGGCTTCTCACAGTATATGTCCTTGCCCGCCCTGGCGGCGTAAATCGAGCCCAATCCATGCCAGCGGTTGCCCGTGGCAATCGAAACCGCATCGATGTCCTTCTGCTCGAGCAGCTCCCGAAAATCAGCGTAGGCCCGGCAATCCGGGTTGTCATAATGATCATCGACCAGCGCCTTGGCCGATTTGAGCCGCTCTTGCCGGCAATCGCTTACCGCCAAAAACTGGATCTCCCGGAAGGAGAGAAAATTGGGCAGCGTGTCGCGGGCGCGATTGCCCACGCCGATTGCGCCAAAGGCGATGCGATTGCTCGGCGCGACCGCCCCGTTGAGTCCGAGCACGCAGCCGGGCACCACCAGCGGCATGGCTACCGCCGCCGCGGCGCGCCCAAGAAACCGGCGCCGGCTCATATAAGCACGAGAATGGGATTTCATAAACAGCTTCCAGCAAAGGGCAAAGGTCCCACAATCCGGCCGCTCTGGCCAGGAAATTGCAGTTATGAACCCCGCCGGAAGCCAAGAGTTGCTCCACGTCCCACTAACAAACCGCCTTTGCCCGGCGCCTGGAGCGTGGAGCGTCGGAGCGTGGAGCGTGGAGCGTGAGGGCATCGTAGCGGTTGCCGCGCTCTCACGCTCCACGCTCTACGCTCCACCCCAAGCATTCAGATCTCGGAATCCCTTCTTGCACGAGCCCTTAGCGCAGCCGCGGGGGCGCCTTTGGAGGTTCCTCTTTTTTGGCGGCGCCGAGGAGGCTCAGGCTGGTGGCCAGGGCCCACAACCAGCCCAAGGCGAAGAGTGCAATGCCCAGCACCGCCCAGCGGACTGCCAGCCACATTTCCAGCATCGCGGCGAACGGGTCGGCCTGGGGGTCGTGGAGCCGCGCCGAGTTGGCGGCAAACCACAGGATGAAGGGCACCCCAAACACCAGGGTCAGGCCCATGCCGCCCAGGGCCAGGGCGGCTTGCGGGTAGCCGGAGATGCGGCCGGCCACCAGCGAGCCAAAACCCGGCAGCGCCACGTTGGTCGTCAGGCAGCCCCAGGCGGTCTGGCGGCTAAGGGGGCGGCGCGGGCCCAGTGCCAAAGAGATTTTCATAAGCAGCCAACAACGCGCCGAGGCCGAAGGGCAAATTCAACAGGAAAACCAGCTTGGCGGCGACCACAAAGGCAGGGGTGATTTTGGCGCCTTGCGGGACTTGGGTCAGGAGTTCCATCAACCGCGTGAAGTCCAGCGGCGCCCCCGGCGCGAGCACGCTCTGCATGGCAGGGATCGTTGCCAGTGCTACCTTGACATACATGAAAACAGACATCAGGAGCGTCGGCAGGAACGCCAAGGCGAACAACGCGAAAACCTGGAACCAGACGCGAGTGACGGTGCGCCGGCTCAGTTCCATTGCCGACCAGAATTCCAGGCCCCGGTCGGCTACCAGCGGCACGCAGAAGAGCCAGGCCACGAACAGGTAAATGCCCGGCACGATCATGCAGCAACAGAAGGCCAGCCACGCCAGCAGGGAGCTGACAAAACCCGCCAGCAACAGTTGCGCGAAACCGTGGCGGAAGCCGGCGAGAGCGTCTCCAATCGAAGCCGGCCGGCCCCGGAGCCGGTTGAGAAAAACCGTCGAAAGCCCGCCGTAGAAGACCCCGTAGAGCACCACAAACACCATGTTGCCAAGCAAGAAACCCTGGCAAAGGGTCTCGATGAGCCACACCAGAAAGGTGGCGCCCAGGAGCAGAGCCAGGTTGTTGCGCAGCAGGCCCCAGGACTGGGCCAGACAATCCCCGGCTCTGACCTCGGGACGGCGCGCCAGGACCGCCGCCGACCAGGCCTCGGTCTCCAATGGCGGCGCCGAGCCGTAGCGGGACTGCGCTCCCAGCGCTTGGGCGAACTCCGGATACGCCGAGAGCGGTTTCCATTCTGCGCTGCCTTCAACCTGGAGCAGGCTTTGGCCGCTCAGCCGGCCCTCGGCGATCCATTGGCGCACCTCTTCGGCAGTCGCCGGTCCATATTCATGTTGGTCTCCTCCGATGATTTTGTACATATCCTTGATTGGGTCCCTTCAGGGCTGGAGGCGGAGCCAAGCCAGTTGGGGCAGGGGCAGATTGCGTAAAACGCCGAAGGCCAAGGTTACGGCCAGGGCGCACCAGAGCCAGGCGGGGCGAATGCCATCGGCCAGCGGTTGGCGCTTCCAGAGGCCAATGCTCGTGCGCGCGGCCCACCATGCCAGGGCTGGCAGGGAAACCACCAGCAAGGCGTTGAGATGGAAGGCGGCGGCCAGGCGGCCATGCAACAACTGGTGCATCGCCCGCAACGAACCGCAGCCGGGACATTGCAGGCCGGTCAGCCGATGAAACTGGCAGGTTGGATAAAATGGGGAGCGGCTTGGGTCGAACCAGAAAAGCACCACGCCGGCTGGCACCGCCAGCACCGCGATAACCACCGAGGGCCACAGCAGAAACCGGGCTTTTGAAAGGGACAGGCTATTCAAGTCAGCGTTCAAGTCCTGAATGGAAATTGGCGGCTTAGTGTTAGTGTGGAAGGGTTTGGATGCGGCGCATGATGTCCGAGGCGTTCAAGGCGACGCCCAGGACCAAGAGCAAGACCGCCAGAAGAATGCTTATGATTGAAAGCGCCAGGCCAGCCATGGCCATGCCGCGGCCCCGTTGCCCGGCAGGATCTTGTTTGATTTGCGACAGGCTGACGGCCGAGAAGATGATCCCGAGCACATTGAAGGGCAATCCATAACAACAGATCCCGCAGGTCACCGCCAGGATGCCCATGACCATGCCGCTCACGGCGAGGGCATTGGTCTTGGGCCCCTCGGCCCCGGGCATGGTGGCGCAAGGCAGGGCCGCTGCCGGAGCCGCCCCCAGGAGTCCCGAGACCTCCGGCACCTCTGCCAAGGTCTTCCATTCGGTCGTGCCTTCGGCAAGCACCCGCGTCCGGGCATCAGCCCGCCCCTCGGCGATCCACTGGCGCAACACCTCGGGTGTGATCGGGCCGTACTCCTTGCCGTCCGCTCCGATTATCTTGTACATGCCATGACTCTGCCCGGAAACCGCCAATTCCGTCAAGCGGCCACTTGGGCGCAGGCGCGATTGGCACTTGGGCAGGGCCAATGCCAAAGTTCTCCGCAAACCATTGCAGGAGACGAGCGCGACCCGCGCTTTGGCAGCGTTGGAGACGCTGGTTCACCTGAATCCCCTGGTGATGTTCGATTACAGGCTCATACACATCCAGTTCGACGAGATATTGGTCGAACGGCTGACGCTCGCGGCGTTGCCAGCCGACTGGAAGATGGAACCTCCGCCGCCCTCCGCCCGGAGGCTCGGTGACCCATGGGCACGCGCACGGCGCTCCGCGATCCTGGCAGTCCCGAGCGTTATCATCCCGGACGAAACGAACTACCTGCTTAATCCGGGCCATCCCGACTTCAAACGATCTGATAGTAATTTGCTTGTTTGACGCGCCGCCGGTTTATTAACACTGCGCCGGTGAACACTATGTCGATTCAATCAAGACCTCGATGGCTTGGAGGACCGTCAACGCAACGTCAACGCGGGCTGGGCGAGCACCCGAAGATTCTACTCGTTGCCGCAGCTTCTCGATCTCCTGGCGAATCGCCGCCGGGTCGCGCTGGTCCTGGAAGATTTTGAAGAAGCTCAACCAGTGCTCCGCCCGGATGCCCGCCAACAGTTCCTCCTTGGCACGACGAAGGTAATCGTCCATTAAGCCGGTTCGGGCGAACCGTCCGAAGTTGCCCCCCTTGTCAGCCACTGGTTCATCGCCAATGTGGTCGCTCTTTCGCGGATAAGGCTGGACACCGTGGGGTTGCTTGATCGTCGAGTCGCCTTTGGCCTCGCGAAGATGCCGCCAGTGGTAGTTACGATATTCAGCTGCGTAGCGCGCGGATTCGATATAAGGCGGAAAGACCATCGGCGAGCCCGAAATCACGTTGGTCAGCGCCCACGGCACGACGGCAATCAAATCCTGCTGGGCACAGGCGGACGCCGTCACCTGGAAGCGGAAGCTCGGCGTAATTCTCCAATCGACGCACAGCGATTTGATAGAAGGCGGCGACGGATTCCGCCGCGAAAGCGCGCCGCTTCAAACGGTGCGCGGCCAACGTGGCGGAACAGAGACCGCCGAAGGGCTCCCAAACCACATCACCCTCGTCGGAACTTGCCTTGAGACAAAGTTCCAGCAACTTCAGAGGCTTCTGGTTCATGTGGACGCACTGGCTCTGGTCTTTAAGGCGCTCAATGCCTCGGACAGCGGGCTCCCGCCAGACGTTCATGACTCCGGCGGAACAGGTGAACTTGGCCCGCATTTGCGACCACTGCTCGCCGGTGAGAGGGCGCTGGCCATCCAGGGAGAAGTAGGGCCGTCCTGTGGGTTTGCCGTGCGCATTGGCGTACCGGACGAGAGCGTCAAAGGCATCGGGTGGCGGGAAATGCCAAAGGTGATCAGTGGTGAAGTATTTGCGCGTGGCGGCGTTCTTCACGCCGCAGGCTTGGTTGGTCTTCCACAACGGCAGCCCGGCCCGAATCCATTCGTGCCGCAGCCACTCCTGCATCGTCATCCTCATGCCCTGCGCCTCGAAATAAGTCTTCTTCACATACTGCACACAGACCTCGGTGACGACCGGGAATTTCCTGAGGGTTTTGGTGTTGGCGTTTCCGGCAATGTGCGCGATGCCTTTGTCCCAGATGTGGCAGCAGCGGTATTCCCAACCGGCGCTCGTGAGGAGCGGATGAACCGTGGCCCAACCCAGCTCGCTGTTCCAAAACCACAGCGTTGTGCTCGGCAGCGCAAGCTTCGTCCACGCCTCCACGTGCGGGCGATACCACGCCTCAAGGCCGGCGGTGGTCGGGGGGTCGCCCGGAAAACTGCCCAATCCATAAGCGCCATCTGAGATGATAACTGTCGGCCGCGCCCATTGACGGTAGAAATCGAGCGCATCACCCCAATAAATCGAGCAGCTTCCTCGACGATAGACCTTAGGGGAGAGCGACGAAAAGTCCGCCTTGGTTGGCGAAGTCTCGACGATTTCTGGAATCTGCTTGGACGAGAACTCAAGCTGCGATCCCTCGCGAACGATGAGCGGATCACGCGTTTCGGTCGCTGCCAGATAACTGATTTTCTTGCGCGATTTACTAATAAGAATTTGCTTTTTGGCGCGCCGCCGCTTTATTGACGTTGCGCGGGTGAGGGAGAATTGTGTCTCGCTCACTCTCTTTCCATGCTGCCAGGCGGGGACCAACTTGTCGAGCGGCAAGTTTTGCAAGTTTCTTGACGGTTTCGGCGCAGCACGGGGGCGCCGGCGCGTGGCCGCGCCTGAGGACCGGCTCAGCGCTCGTGCAAAAGCAACTTCCGTGATTTGGGCGCAACTCTAACAAACTGGCTTTGCCTGGCGTCTGAAGCGTGGAGGGTCGGAGCGTGGAGCGTGAGGGCGTCGTAGTACTTGCAACGCTCCACGCTCTCACGCTTCACGCTCCACCCCAAGCAATCAGATCTCGGAATTTGTGTTTGCATGAGCCTTTGGCGGCCGAGCGTTGGGCGGCAGCGGGGCCGGCCCTGGGAAGGCCTGGCCGGGAACATGCCGCCGCCGGGTGATGGCCCGCCTCCGAACGAGCCCTCCGGAGGACGGTCCTCAATCCGCGCGCGCGTTTTGGTAATCTTCAATCCCGGACTTTAGACTTTAGGCTTCCGGCTATATACTGCGCCCGTGCTAGACAGACTCATTGAACAGGTTGCCGGCTCGCGCGACTTGACAGAAGAGCAGGTTGCCCTGGCGGTCGAGTTGCTGGCCGACGAGGCGATTGCCGTGGAGTCCAAGGCCGATTTTCTCGCGCACCTGGCGCGGAAGGGGGAAACCACCGTGGAAATTGCCGCCTTCGCCCGCTGCTTGCGCGCCAAGTGCATCGAGGCGGCCCTGGACTGCCCCGTCGGGGCGGGTGAAATCCTCGATGTCGTCGGGACCGGCGGCGACCGTTTGAACACGTTCAACATCTCGACTGCGGCTGCGCTTGTGGCGACGGCCGCCGGGGCGCGCGTCGCCAAGCACGGCAACCGCGCCAGCACCTCGAAAGTCGGCAGCGCCGATGTCCTGGAGGCGCTTGGCATTGCCCACGACCGGGGACCGGAAGAAGCGGCGCGCTCGTTCCGCGAGCACGGATTCGCCTTCTTCTTTGCGCCCAAGTACCCTCCCGCTTTCCGGCACGTCATCCCCGC
>Ga0187877_1003072_pt1 | contig 14026 bp, 13 predicted proteins | sample June2016WEW_17_1_3_FD_132430 | JGI IMG/M metagenome (GOLD analysis project Ga0187877, IMG submission 132430) | Peatland microbial communities from SPRUCE experiment site at the Marcell Experimental Forest, Minnesota, USA - June2016WEW_17_100 | ecosystem: Environmental > Terrestrial > Soil >... | reverse complement strand
GACTGAAGACACTCCCCAGAATAAAGCATTTGTGGAACGCTGGAAGAAGAGGAAGATCGACCCGGACCAACCCTACCCAACCTGGCTGATGGGAAAGGCTTACCAGGGCTTTATGTTCATGGCCGAAGCCATCAAGAAAGCCAACTCGACCAAAGCCGAGGACGTCATCAAGGCCTGGGAAGGGTTGAGTTTCGATGCCCCGGTGGGCCGGATGACCATGCGCGCCTGTGATCACCAGGTGATTACCCCTATTTCTGTTGGGGAAATTGTTGCGGGCCCGGGTCCCTTTTACAAGTTCCCTTTCGTGGGCACGCCGATCATCATTCCCGCCGAGAAAGCTGCGGTCCCCCCAGAAGAGACTGGCAACCCACGATGCAAAAAATAGTTTGGAAAGGGCAAAGGATGAATAATCCCTGCGCCCTTTCATTTAAAATCTGCCCAAATTTCCCCTCACATTTAATGGGCCGGAACAGTCTACAAATTGATGCATTCTACAAAATTTACTAGGGAGGAAGGCAGGGCTATTGTGGTTCTGCCTTCCTCCTATATATTGGGGTCAGACATTAAAGTAAAAAATTCATGTATCTGCTGAGCCTGTCGAAAAAGTCCAAATGGCTAATTCCGATAATTTTTGCACCGTTAAAAATCAACAACTTACGGGCGACAGAAAACCGCAAAATGCCCAGATTTAGGGTTTTTCGACAGCCTCGCTATCTTCTTTGAATTTCCAATGGGTTAAAAAGCTTCAAAATCCATATCATATCTGGAATAAATGGTGGGGATTTGGTAGGCTTCGTGGCACGATTTCCTCTATTTTTCCTGTTGACCTTATAAGATCAGTTTGGTACTTTGGCGATGTCGTTATTTCACCCGTAACGAATTAACCTAATGATAAAACCCTTAACCTTCTGGAGGTCGCTATGCCAAAGGTTTTCTGAAAGGTGCTCCTAAGATGGCTCCAGGTGGATTTTAATATCGCCTTGGGGCCTATTTAATTCGAACTATCTCTCAAAAATACAAAACTCAATTTTTCAAAAGAGACTTTTTTCATTTAAAAAAGGAGGGGGTTATGGAAAAGGGAATGAATCGCAGAGAGTTTTTAAAGACAACGGCTGCCACAGGTACTATCCTATTGGCCGGTGACTTCTTTCAAGGAGTCTCAGCGGCACGAGCGGAGATAGAGATTCCTGAGGCTGAAAAAATCGTGATTACAATGATCACAGACAATTTAGCTGATGCTACACGATTAGATTACAAGATTGCAAAGAGACAAACTTATATTTCAAACCCCCTGGACTCCGCCTTTCATGGCGAACATGGACTGTCGTATCAAATTGAGACTTTAGTGAATGGGCAATTGCATTCTTGCCTTTTTGATTTCGGATCGGACCCAAAGGGAGTGACAAGAAACATGGATCTCTTGAAAATTGACTGTAAAAAGGTTGAAGCCCTTGGACTAAGCCACGACCACTGGGACCATGAGGCTGCATTCGTTGAGATCATGAAGGCGAAGAAGGAAGAATTCTCTCAAGGTATCCCTCTTTACATCGGAAAGGAGTTCTTCGTAGGAACCTACAGCAAACGACCAAATGGTAGTATTACTCAGATAAACCTCCTCAAAAGAGAGGCCATTGAGGAGTTAGGTTTTATAAACATCGTGGAGATAAAAGATCCTACTCCGATCATTCCAGGAGCATATTTGCCCGGGAGAATCGAACAGGTTACGGATTACGAAAAAGTTCTTCCTCAATTCATGGCCAAAAAGGGAAGCGAATTTGTACAGGAGACTTTTATAGGAGAACAGGCCGTTATCCTGAATGCCAAAGGGAAAGGCCTGGTTGTGTTGTCTGGCTGCGCACACAGAGGTATCGTAAATACTGTAAAACATGCCCAGAAGATGACAGGTATTCAAAAAGTGTACGCCGTTATGGGAGGTTTCCATTTGGCGAATGCGAAACCGGAGGTAATTCAAAAGACGGTTGCGGACATTAAAGCAATGAATCCGGAATACATTATCCCAACGCATTGCACCGGCTTTGAGGCTATATCAGTTTTTTTCAGGGAGATGCCAGATAAGTTCATTCTTAACACCGTGGGCACGAAATACACCATAACCGGATAGACATATCCTTCAATCGCTTGGTTCCCTCTTTAGAAAAGGCGGGGTCGGTTCGTTAGGCTCTGCCTTTTTTGATTTCGATATATTGTAGTTCAGGCAGTTGGGCAAAAGTTTCCTGTTCTGCTGCGACTGTCGAAAAAGGTATAAAGTGTCGTTTTTAGTCCCTCCGTAGTATTTCCTTCTTTTGTCTGCTAGGTATTTCTTTTCGGTTTTATCGTTCATCAAAATATTTTTATTCTGAGAGCTGATTTTGTTTCAAGAGAGAAGGAATCTATGATAGAAAGAATGGGCGATAAATCTATTTTCACCTATATAGGATTGGGAAAAGGGATGGCCAAGTACAAATCGTATGATTATTCGCAGCGAGTAATGATTCCGGTATCCCTGGAAGAGCAGTTGGTTCCGGGGACCTTGGAGTTTGCGATCCAGACGCTGGTAGAAGATCGAATGGATATGGCGGTATTTGAGGATCGATACCGGAATGATGAGACGGGGCGGATGGCCTATGATCCCAAGATTCTCTTGAAGGTGGTATTACTGGGTTATGCACGGGGTTTGATTTCTTCGAGGAAGATGGAGCAGGCTTGCCGGGAGAATGTGACGTTTATGGCGTTGGCGTGTGGGCGGCGTCCGGATCACAGCACGATCGCGGTTTTTGTTTCCTCGATGCCGGAGGAGATTGTACCTTTTTTTCGGGATGTTTTGTTGGTATGCGAAGAGGAGGGTCTTCTTGGGGGAACGTTTTTTGGGTTAGATGGTTGTAAGCTTCCCCCAATATATTGTGTTTCTTTTTAATCCCGAGTCTGAAAATTGGCAAAGGAATAGGACCCATTTCGACTCAAATTCCCTTGACCCACTATTCCTTTCTCAGTATACTCACAGTACCTAAAAGCGAGTTCTCAAAAAGTCAATTCGGTCTTAGAAGGTAGGTGAGTCATTTGCAAATCAATTTGACTGGAAAAGTAGCCATAGTAACTGGTGCGGGTAGAGGTATTGGAAAGGGCATTGCTAAGGCTCTGGCTGCTGCTAATGCAAGTGTTGTAATCAACGACGTTGATTTGAATGCTGCTACGGAGGCCTGTCAGGAAATAGAATCTTCAGGCGGGAAAGCTCGGCCGGCGAAAGCTGATGTGCGTATTAGAAGCGAAATCAACCAAATGGTTCAAATCGTAATACGGGAGTTAGGGGGGATAAATATTTTGGTCAACAACGCGGGCGTTATTTTGAGGAAACCCGCCGAAGAGTTATCCGAAGAAGAATGGGACAAGGTTATCGATATAAACCTCAAGGGGACTTTTCTTTGTGCTCAAACGGTCGCCAAAGCCATGATTCAAGAGGGAAATGGCGGAAAGATCATCAACGTAGGGTCCATCATGGGAAGCGTTGCCCTTCCTCCAAGAGCCGCATATTGTGCCAGCAAAGGAGGAATCGTTGCTCTTACGAAGGACTTGGCCGCTGAATGGGCGAAATATCGAATTACGGTAAACACCATTTCGCCGGGATGGACAGTAACCGAAATGACCCAATCCTACTTCTCCCAAGAGGAAGTTCGTAAGTTTCTCCTGGATAGGATACCTCTCAACCGGCTGGGAAAACCTGAGGACGTTGCCAACTTGGCGGTGTTTATGGCGTCGGAGTATTCTGACTACATAACTGGGCAAGCGATATATGTGGATGGAGGTTGGACCATCCTATAGTGGACGCAAGATCACTAAGAGCATCACAAGAATTCCGGGCGTTTCTTCTGAAACCCTTTGGAAGCCACATATTCTTTCAGAATAAAGCAAACCTTAATTCTCTGCAGGTACGCCTTCCGGGCTTCATCGGCCATGAAAGGAGATTACCTGGAAGCTTAACGTTGGAGACGCAGGATGGATTTCAAGCCGCTGTTCTGGGGAAGTGAAAGGCTTGAATTAATTTATAAAAAAAGGAGGTAAGAAGGGAGCAGGTGAAGGTAATATTTCCGAAATTAACAGGAAATCTCAAGAAAAGGAGGTTGGCAATGAAAAAATCAAGTTGGATCATCGGGTCAGTTTTTCTTTTCACTCTCATGCTCTCCGGCGTGGCTTCAGCGAAGCCGATTGCGGCATTGCTTTTCCCGCTTTCCGGACCCTTTTCGGCCATGGGGACGGATATGAAGCAAGGTTCGGAAGTGGCCCTGGAAGAGATTAATGCCAAGGGAGGAGTCCTGGGGCAGAAAGCCGAAGTAGTCATGGGAGATGATGAGTTCCAAGCTCCCATTGCCATTCGGAAGTACAAGGAAATGGTCGATGGCCAAGGAATAAAAGCGATCGGCGGGACCCTCTCGGGTGGAATTTCCGTAGCCGTCAACGAGTGGGCCTGCAAGAACAAGGTCCTCTATATGTGTTTCTGCCATTCCAGCATTCCTCTGGGAAAAGAGCAATGCGGCTATGGATTCGTTTCCGGAATGATCCCCTATCAGACCGGCGTGGCCACGGCCAAATATGCTTTCCAAAACCTGGGAAAATCCTGGATGATCATCACCCAGGACTACCGCTTCGGCACTGATGAACTTGCCGCCTGGTTGACTGTCAGCGAAAAGACGGGGGGGAAATTCTTAGGCAACATCTATTCTCCCCTGGGACAGGTCGATTACTCCGCCCATATTCCCAAGATTGCGGCCACAAATCCGGAAATTCTTGTCCTCAACGTGTACGGACAGTCTTTGGACGCCATCATCAAGCAGTTAGCGGAGGCCGGCCTCACCAATAAGAAGATGAAATTCGTCATCCCCAAGAGCCATTTGTACGCGATCAAGGCTGTGGGGGCCACCTACAATGAAAATTTCTATGGCGGCCATGAGTACTACTGGACCTTGCAGGAAAAGTTCCCCAAGGCCAAAAAGTTCATCGAGGCCTACGGAAAGAAGTACGGAATGCCTCCCTCCCAAGACGCGGACGGTGGCTACACCGGAACGCGGGCTCTGCTCGAAGCGATGAACGCGGCTAAGACCACGACGGATGTGGCCAAGCTGGTCAAGACCCTGGAAGGGTTTAAGATGGATTACAACAAAGGGGTTGAGGAATTCCGGGCCTGCGATCACATCCGGGCGACCAGCGTCGTCATCGTCAAGGGGATCGGGGCCAAGGCTAAAGATTGGAACTTTGGAGAAGTTGTGGCCGAATATCCCGCCAGCGAGACCCTGGAATCCTGCGAGAACAATAAGAAAGACGTTCCTTACGGCGCTGTCAAACTTCCGGGTAAATAAGGGATAGACTCAGAGGCTTGGGGAATTCCCCAAGCCTCCTGACCGTCAAGGATCGATCATGGAACTTACTCCCACTTTGATCATCAACCAGATGCTCTTCGGCCTTGCCCTGGGAGCGGTTTATATCCTGATGGCCTGCGGGCTGACGATTATTTTCGGGCTGTTGGATGTAGTCAACTTTGCCCACGGTACCTTTTACATGCTCGGGGCCTTTGCTGCTTTTGTCGTCGTTTCCCTGTTTGGAAACTTCTGGATCGGTTTGGCAAGTGCGATTATCCTTGTGGGCCTGATCGGCTGGGTGGCGGAAACTTTTTTGATTAAACCCCTTTATGGCAAAGATCCTCTTTATCCCCTGATGCTGACCTTCGGGCTTTCCTTGGCGGTCACGGACCTAATGCGGGGGATCTTCGGAACAATCGGCCGGATCGTCCCCCTCCCGCAGGTGTTTTCCGGTTCCCTCATGTGGGAAGGGATCTTCATCCCCAAATATCGGGTCTTCATCATCTTTTTGACTCTGGGGGTTTTAATTTTCCTTTGGTATTTTTTCAAAAAAACCAACTTGGGGATGATCATCCGGGCAGCCACGCGGGACAGCCTCATGGTTCGAACCCTCGGGATCAACGTGCCGAGGATCTGGACCTTTGGTTTTGCTCTGGGTGTTGGTCTGGCGGGCCTGGCCGGCGCCGTCAACTCCACGATTCAATCGGCCCTGCCCGACATGGGGGTGGAGATAACGGTGGAATGTTTCGTAGTCGTGGTCATCGGAGGCCTGGGAAGCCTGGGGGGAGCGATTCTCGGGGGATTGATCATCGGGCAAGTGATCAGTTTTGTCTCCCTTCTGGCCAGCGACTGGTCTAATGTGGCCATTTTCATAACTATGCTCCTGATTCTTCTGGTTCGAACCCGCGGGCTCTTTGGCGAAGCGGGACGACTATAAATTCCGTATTGGATAGAAAATTCGGGTAGGAAAAATGAAGGCTGACCAAGAGAAAGCATCCAACAAGAGAGCGAGTAATCGAATCGTCTGGATCACCCTTCTGGTTTTCTTAGTGGTCCCCCATATCATTTCAACCCCACTCGCCACTGAAATCATGATCTACGGCTTGTTTGCCCTGGGTTTCAACTTGCTCCTTGGCTACACCGGAATTTTATCCTTCGGCCATGCGGCGTATTTTGGGGTGGGTTGCTATGGCTGCGGGATGGCTGTTCGTTATTTTGGCCTGTCGATATGGGAGGGCCTTTTCATCAGTTTAGTCCTGGGGGCCCTATTAGCTGCCATCATTGGCGTATTGGCCATCCGAAAAAGGGGCGTATATTTCGCCATGATTTCCATGGCCGTGGCCCAGATGTTCTATTTCCTGGCTCTTTCCCCCCTTAAAAAATGGACCGGCGGCGAGGATGGGCTGAAATTTATCCCCAAGCTGAGCCTGACGTTTCCATTCCAGGTGGACCTGCAGAGCCCCTTTCCTCTTTATTACTTTGTTTACTTCATCGTGGGGGTTTCGCTTTTAGCAATCTGGCGGATTCTTAATTCTCCTTTCGGGCGCCTCCTCCAGGCCATCCGGGAGAACGAGGAGCGGACCATCGCCTCCGGCTATAATGTGACCATGGCCAAATTTATCTCTCTGGTTTTTTCCGGCCTTTTTTCCGCCTTGGCCGGAGGGTTATTTTTCGTCTATCTGGGCTATGGGCCTCTGCAAACCCTCTATTGGCTTACCTCGGGAACCATTCTTTTAATGACGATTCTGGGAGGAATGCATACCTTTATCGGGCCGATCGTGGGGGTGGCTGCTTTCCTTTTCCTGCAGAATAAATTCAGCTGGATCATGGAGCGTTGGCAATTGGTGGTGGGAATTATGTTTATCGCGCTGATCTTGATTTTTCCGGAAGGAATCGTCGGAACGATCAAATCAAAATATTTGGCCCGCAAGACGGCCGGTCAAGAAGCGGAACCAAGGGAAGCAAACGAGTAGGGGAAAAGGGCATGCCTTATCTGGAAACGAAAAATCTATGCAAGTATTTTGGGGGATTGAAGGCGGTCGACCAGGTGAACTTTTCGGTCGAAGAAGGTCAATTGAAATCGATCATCGGCCCGAATGGAGCCGGGAAGACGACCCTTTTTAACTTGTTAAGCGGTCTCTATGAACCGACCGGTGGAAGGATTTTTTTCCAGGACAGAGATATAACGGCCAAGAAAATGAACCAGATTTCCCAAACCGGGATTACCAAAACCTTTCAGATCACCCATATTTTCCCCCGCCTCAGTGTATTCGAAAATGTTCGCATTTCGGCGCAATCGCGTAAGACTTCCTTTAATTTCTGGCGCCAGGCGGATAGCCTGGAGGAAATTAACCAAAAAACAATGAGCCTTCTTAAGACGGTCAATCTCGCCGATTCTCATAACCGCCCGGCATCGACTCTTTCCCACGGAGAAAGGAAATACCTGGAGATTGGCATCGCCCTGGCCACGGACCCCAAACTCCTGCTCTTGGATGAGCCCACGGCGGGGATGAGCCCGGCAGAGACCGTTCTGGCCATGAACTTGATTCGGAACCTTCGTGACCAACTGAACCTGACCATTCTCCTGGTCGAACACGATATGAACGTGGTTATGAATATTTCTGATGAGGTCTTTTGCCTGAATGAAGGGAAAGAATTGGCCTGTGGCAGCCCCGAGGAGATCAGCGGCAACGAAATGGTTCAAAAGGTTTACCTGGGGGGAACCAAGGCATGCTAACCGTGGAAAAGATCAACACCTACTATGGCACCAGCCACATCCTGCACGATGTTTCCCTGGAGGTGAAGGACGGGGAGATCGTGATCTTCCTGGGGAGAAACGGGGTGGGAAAGAGCACCACTCTGAAGAGCATCATGGGAATTCAGCCATGCAAGACGGGCAAGATCACTTTTAATGGAGAAGACATCACCCGCTGTACTCCCGACCAGATCGCGCGCAAGGGCATCTCTTTGATTCCCGAAGACCGGAGGGTGATCCCCAATTTAACGGTATTTGAAAATCTGAAGCTGGGGATGCTCATCCGGGGGAAAAGGGTGAACATCAAAGAGACGCTGGATATGGCCTTCCATTACTTCCCTAAGCTCAAAGATAGGATGAATCAGATGGGGGAAAGCCTTTCCGGCGGAGAACAGCAGATGCTCACGACCGCCCGGGGTCTGATGGCCAACCCCAAACTGATGATGATTGACGAACCCACGGAGGGACTCGCGCCCATCATCGTGGAAGAAATCTGGGAGATGCTCAAAAAATTGCACCAGGACCGGGTGACGATTCTGCTGGTGGAACAGAATTATGAAATGTCCCTGAAGCTCAGCGGCAATTTGCGGGCTTATATTCTCGAAAAAGGACACATTCGGCTGAGCGGAACGCGGGAAGAATTACACGCCAAACAAGAGGAGGTGGAGAAGTACCTGGGAGTGAAAGTGTAGTAAATCAGAGTGCCCAAAATGCCTAAAGTGCACTAGAATGCCTAAAGTTAAGGACCGAAGGGAGTCTACTTTAGGCACTTTAGGGCACTTCGGACTTTAGGCACTTAAATAAGGAGGTCAAAATGAGTAAGGACAGTGTAGTGAAATACGACGAAAGAGGCGTTTTGGATGGGGGGACCGTCGGTCTTCCGCGGAAGATGACCCGCGATATTTGGCTCCAAGAGGTCTTTCCTGAATGGGGAACCTACCTGAATTACGAGATCGATCAATTCAAGGTCAAGCCCAAAACCGGCGCCCTGTGGTACTTCGGAGGTCCTTCCTTTGCTCTGAAGTCTCAGGCCGGAGCCGTTTTCCTGGTGGATCTGTATGCCGGCCCCAGCCTTTTCACCGATTATTCCTACTGCGGCGTTTGTCGGACCAGCGGAGCAGATAAGCTTTACTGGATGCGCCTCAATCCCCATGTGGTCGATCCCTGGAAGTTCAAACGGCTCGATGCGGTCTGTATTACCCATCATCACCAAGACCACATGGATTTCTACACCATCCAGGCCGCTCTGCAGACCACGAAATGCAAGTTCATTGCTCCCCCGGAAACCTGTCGCCGGATGAAGAAGAACATGGGAGTGCCGGAAGATCGGATCATTGTGACCCAGGTGGGAAAGAGCGTTCAGATCGAAGATATGAAGATTGACTTTGCTCCCAACTTTGACGTCATTGTGACCAAGACTGGCTTTGAAACCCCTCAGCCTTTCGAAGAAGTGGCGGTCAGCTTCATCTTCAACACCCCAGGCGGTGGAATTGCCTTCCTGGGTGATACGCTGTATCACAATGGGTACCGCATGGTGGGGGAGAAATATAAGATCGATGTAGTTTGCATGGATATGGGCAATAATGCTCCCGGCTACACCGATAAAATGTCTCCCTGGGACGTCTGGCGGGTGGCCGAGTCCCTGAATGCCAAGGTCGTGATTCCGGACCACCACGATAACTGGGCCAACTGCTACGAAGACCCCAATTACCTGGTGGATATTGTCAACCGGAAGAACAAGGAAAACCGGCCGGAGATGAAGACCGTCATCCTCCTTCCCGGGGCGCGGTATATTCATCCCGATGATAAGAATATCGGCCGCTATGTTTACCCTGACTGGCGTGAATGGATGAATTGGAAGAAAAGCGTAGAATACGGGGAAGTCAAAAAATAACTTCCCGGCTGGATGAGATCGTTTCCCATCATCCCGATTTCGGACCGAAGGATGAGACTGCTGGCTCAGGGCAGCTCATCCTTCTTCTCTAATCTTTCCAGCATAACCTAAAAAGCATCATGCCCGCCCGGGCTGAAGGGTCAAAGGATTGCCTCCTCGCGTTGGTTGACCGTGCAGCCGAAGCGAGAAATGGTGATTTATTCGTCCAGAATCGCGACCGCCCGCACCGGGGAGCCAGTCCCCTTGCGAATCCGCAGGGGCAAAGCGATGAAGGTGAACCGTTTGCCCACCAATTTATCCAGGTTGCAGAGGTTCTCGATGTGGGTAACCCGCCGCTTCCTGCATACCATATGGCAAGGATAGGTCTTGTCCAGAAACATATCCGGGCTCGTATTGTCCACACCGAAATTTACCGCTCCCCGGTCGATGATGTACTCGGTAGCTTCTTTGGTTAGGCCGGGCTGGTGGCTGGCATATTCCGGTGTTCCGTAAAAACGCTCAAAGTGGGCGGTGTAGAAAAGAATCGTGTCCCCGCGGCGGATGTCCAGCTTCCACCTTTTCAATTCCGCCTCGATCTTTTCCGGGCCAAACTGGGTCTGGGGCTTCGCGTCGCTCATATCGAGGCAGATGGCGGAGGTGACGCAGTGTTCCAGGGGAATCTCGTCAACGGAGGGCGCATCTGGATCCCGCGAAAGATGGCTTACGGAATCTATGTGGGTGGGACCGTGGTCGCACATCATGATCCCGCTGGAACGGTAAGAGAAGCCCGTTCCCAGCATACGCCCGGATTCCTCATGGGACATGTGTTCCCAGATCACTGTTTTGGCATGTCCTGGATAGACCGGCATGCCGGTGTAAATCTCCTGGCTTAAATCGATTATTTTCCCCTTCAGGTTCATTTCGTTTTCTCCTTCTTATGCTATATTTGGGTCACCCTCTTGCCTCTTTCTGCTCAACCCTTATCTTTCTGGGCTGCGAGGGCCTTGAGAATGCGCTCCGGAGTCGCCGGATAATCCGTAATCCAGACACCAATGGCATTATGGATGGCGGACAGGATGGCGGGCGGTGCCGCACTGGCAGTCATCTCCGAAAATCCTTTCGCTCCCCGTGGCCCGTTGGGATGAGGAACTTCAACGATGTCAGAGACCATCACCGGGGGCATATCCGCCGCGGTCGTCAGAACATAGTCAGCCAGCCCATCCGGGGGGAAATCAAATTTCGGGTAATAGGGAGTGAAATCTTCGGTGAGGGCGAAACTGATCCCCATCATCGCTCCGCCGTTGATCTGCCCTTTACACAGCAGGGGGTTGATCGCCTTGCCAATCTCGTAGACCTGGACCAGCTTGAGAAGATCCACGACGCCGGTCTCGGTGTCCACCTCCACTTCGGCCACACAGGCGCCGAAGGCCAGCGAAGCGATGGCGGTCATCTTGCCAGTCGCCGGATCAAAAGCTTGCCCTGCGCCGGGGGTATAAGATCCGGTCCCCACCAGGAACTGCCCGCCCCAATTGACCATCGTACCCACTTCGGTCATCGCCTTGGAAGACGCGGGGGTCCCCTTCACAAAGACCTTGTTGTCCGCGACCTCAATATCATCCGGGTTGGCCTCCATCACCTCAGCGGCCCATTGACGGATTTTTTTCTTCAGATCGGCTGCCGCGCGGAGGACAGCGTTTCCGTCCATGAAGGTTACCCGGCTGGCAAAGGTGCCGGTGCACATGGGGCCGATGTCGGTGTCGAAGTTGTTAACCGTGATCGCTTCCAGGGGAACTCCCAGTTCGTCGGCGGCGAGCTGCCGCAGGATGGTCTTACTCCCCTGGCCGATGTCCACTGCCCCAACCAGCAAGTCGAAAGTCCCGTCGGGTTTCAGGCGGATTTGGGCCTGACTGGGATCTCCGCCCCCCTTCAATCCCGCAGGATGGGTATTGCACGAAATCCCTACGCCTCTTTTTTTCATGATCTTACCTCCTCCGCGAACTCATGGCCTGGAGATGGGCCGGTAGTTTTACCCCAGCCAGTTCGGCGGCCCGTTTCATCGCTTCAATCAGGCCCGCAGCTTCCAGCCGGAATTGCGTCGCCCCCAGGTCGCCATCCCGCCAGGCGTTGATAAAACGGATCTCCCAAGGGTCCATCCCGATGGTCTCGGCGATCCGGTCCATCTGGAGCTCCTCGGCCGAGGTCCCGTTGATGATGCCAAAGCCCCTCATGGAACTGGCCGGCGGTTTGTTCGTGTAAACACAGGTGCCGTCGACCCAGATGTTCGGAATCCAGAAAGGCCCGGCGACCAGGATGGAATTCTTGTCCACCACGTAGGGCCCCATGCCGGAATAAGCCCCGGTGTCGTGGATCGTGCGCACTTTGCGGGCGATGATCCGCCCGTCCTTCTTCACCCCATCTTTGAACTCGAAGGTCCAGGCCCCTCGCTTGGTCGTGTAGAGGGTCTCCTCCCGGCGGGTGAGGCGGTACTTCACCGGCTTGCGGATCTTGAGGGCCATGAGACCGGCCACGTGGTCGCAGTGGATGTCGTTCTTAGCCCCGAACCCGCCACCGACGATTCCTCCGATGTAGCGGACCTTATTCATGGCCAGGTTGAAGATGGCGGTCAGCATCCCCAGGTGGAAGTAGAGATCCTGGCTGACTGTGTGGATGGCCAGCCGGTCGCTTTCGTCTATGTAGGCCACCGAGACTTGCGGCTCCATCGGGGCGTGTTCGTTCATGCTGTTGGTATACTTGCCCTCGACGATATTGTCCGCTTCTTTGAACCCTTTCTCCACGTCCCCGAGCCGGATCTTGCGGGTTGGCCCGCTGTCAAACTGGAAGATGTTGCCCTCCGGCCTCACCAGGGGGGCCCCCGGCTGCATGGCCTCAAAAGGGTCAAAGACCGGCTTCTGCTCCTCGATGTCAATCTTGATCTTTTCCAGTGCTTCCATGGCAGTATCTTCATCCACTGCGGCCACCGCCGCGATGCGCTCGCCCTGGAAGCGGATCTGTTCCGGGGTGAAGACGGGCTGGTCAGCGATCAAGCCATAGGCGTTCACCCCCGGCACATCTTTGGCCGTGATGACGCCGGCGACTCCGGCCATCTTCTCCACGGCAGAAACATCCAGACGCCGGATGATCCCTTTATGGACCGGACTGGTCAGGACCTTAATGTAGAGCATTCCCGGGCGCTGGATATCATCTACGTACGTAGTCCGGGCAGTTACATGCCCAATCCCGTCATACCGCAGTACTGGCTTTCCTACGTAATCTGTCATGGTCCTACTCCTTCCTTTGGCCATGGGTGACGGCTTCAATGGCCTCAACGATTTCCTGGTATGACCCGCACCGGCAGAGGTTGCCGGAGATCGCCTCTACGATCTCCGCCCGGGTGGGCTTGGGGTTCTTGTCCAGCAGGGCTTTGGCGGACATGAGCACCCCCGGGGTGCAAAATCCGCACTGGGCCGCATAGTGTTCATGGAAAGACTGCTGCAGCGGGTGGAGTTTCCCCTCCTGGCCCAGCCCTTCTACCGTAGCAACCTTTTTGCCGGAAACGGTCAGGGCGATCGTCAGGCAGGAGCGGATTGGCTCGCCGTTGAGTAAAACCGTACACGCCCCACAGTCCCCGGTGTCGCATCCTCGTTTCGCACTCACGACCCCCAGTTTTTCCCGCAGGACATCCAGGAGGGTGTCGGTGGGTTTGACCAGGGCCTCTACCTGAACACCATTCAGGGCAAAAGATAGTGCGTATTTCATGGTGGCTTTACCTCCTTACTCGTTCTCAATGCCGGCGGCCTGCGCCAGTGCCCTGGCCACCAAAGCCGTCCCAGCTTGCTTGCGGTACCAGGCTGTAGCCCGTTGGTCATCCACGGGTTTGCTCGCGGCCATCGCTTCGGTTGCGCACTGGGTAATTAAAGTATTGTCAACCCCATTTCCCTTGAGCAGCTCTTCCGCCTTGGTACATCGCAGCGGCGTTGGGGCCACAGAACCCACGGCAATCCGCACCTCCTTGCATTTCTGACCGTCCATCTCCAGGCAAACCGCCACGTT
>Ga0187877_1003070_pt1 | contig 14039 bp, 8 predicted proteins | sample June2016WEW_17_1_3_FD_132430 | JGI IMG/M metagenome (GOLD analysis project Ga0187877, IMG submission 132430) | Peatland microbial communities from SPRUCE experiment site at the Marcell Experimental Forest, Minnesota, USA - June2016WEW_17_100 | ecosystem: Environmental > Terrestrial > Soil >... | reverse complement strand
GTTCCATGGCGAATGGAACTATACCATCGAGCCTCACAGGTGAACCAACTTGATACCTTTATTTATTTACGCCGCCTAAGCACGCCATATATTAAAGACGGACGTTATGTCAGAGAATATCAGTTCAAAGGTCCTTTTTCACTTTACAACATCCATGGTCTATCTCAAAAGCATTCTCAAGAATGGCTTTTTCCCGCATTATTGCCCTGAATACAGGCTTGACCCTGACGACAAGGCGGAAGCCTCCAAAGGATGCCGCCCTCTGCACGCAGCACCTTTGGTGTCTTTCTGTGATTTACCTTTGTCACTCATTCGTAATCACCTTAAAGAATACGGCAACTACGGCATTGGTTTGAAGAAGAACTGGGGGCTCAGGAATGGAGTGACACCTGTAATGTATACACATTACAGAGCAAGGACGCGGCGGCCAATATTGCGCCTAACTGCTTCAGCCAAGGGCAGGGGGGACAAGAGAGCGGCGAATGATTTAGATCTGTTGGCTGCCTATACAAAGCCCTTTCGCGGTGCGGCGTGGAGGGAGAACAGGAGGAAGAAGCTGGAGGGCGAAGTGAGGTTTTATGACGAAAGGGAATGGCGATATGTGCCGGTCGTTCGAGAGGATGAGCCTTTGTTTTTGAACCGAGACCATTATACCAGGCCTAACATAACGAAGGCACTTCACAGACGGTTTAGGAAGGAATACGCATTGCCCATTCATCCTGACGATATTCAATATTTAATAGTGCCTAATGATGGTCATATTCTGGCATTACATAAATACCTGAAAAGACTTTATACCCCCAAAGATGCGGTATTGGTGACTACTGCCATCATGACGATTGACTGCATACACGAGGATGTTTGAAGAGAATGCCCGACCCTGATAATGACGTCTTCAGTTTCCCTTCACGGTTACGCCGCCGTATTCGCACCATGACGAGGTGGTCGAGGTCGTAAATCAGCCAGTAAATGAGATCTTCATGTTCCCGGCAGGGGTTGTTCACTTTGTTTGCGGCTTTCTGCGCTGTCCCAGCAGCCAAGCCAGATACGCTCGGCTGGCCACGCTCAGCCGGTCCGCAATCCAAGCCAGCCGCATCGTCGTCGTGGGCCGTAATTCCTGCGCCAGCTTCACCTTCCTCTGCTCCCCCTTGCGCCGTGCCCTCAACTCCGCCTCGCCCCGCCCCATGCGCTTCAATCCCTGTGCCACCAGGTGGAAGTGGTGGTGCGGCAGGCAAAAAGCATGCACCTGGCAGTCGGTCTTCGGACAGGCCTCCGCAATCGTCTCCAGAAACCGCTCCTGAGCCGGGTCAGCGGCGAAAATGCTGGTTCCTTAAACGGATGATGAAAGCGTCACCGTTCCGGATCGCCCCTCATAGACCATTGTGAAGGTCTGTAGGAACGTCCTGCCAAGGAGGGCTTGATGGACTTGCCCACCAGCAACGAGATGAACCCCCGCAAAAGCACCATAGATGGTGAAGTTTAAGGAAGGAACGTGTACCTGGGCCAAATGCATGTTGACTTCCTGTCGCCCGTGAGCGCCAGAAACGGCTCGGCGATCAACAATTGGCAGATTTAATTGAACCGCAAGCAAACTATCAATGCAACTCTCTGCGGCTCCCGTGTCAACGAGAGCACGGATTCCCATTATGCCCGGAACCGGGGCGGCCAAATTGGTGGCAATCTGAAACGATGGATCGAACCCAACGTCCACAAGCAGCGTGGGACCATAGGCAACGAGCAGAGCAAAACCAGCGGCACCACCGGGCACATCATCAAACCCGCATTTTGTCAGCATAACGGATACATCACTGACGCAGGCATCACAACCGGCGGCGCTCCAACGTTCCGAATAAGGTAAGGGCCTCTGCCAAAGCGGCGCACCGCATCCTCGGCAGCTACCGCAAATGAGTCGTAAAGGGATATTAGCTTCCGATCATGGAGCAGCACCCACTTTCCTGTGTGCTTGGCCTCCAGTTCTTGCTTCATTGCCTCGTAGGCGGAGATGTCCGCTTCCACGCCGCTCTCAGGATAGGTCGCCGCCATAAAGTCATTCCGTTGAATTTCAACGTAACACCTCCCGCGGGATCAAGCAAAAAACGTTCCGTGTATCCATTTTTCCCCACCGCCCGGACAGCACTACATATAGTGGCACTGGAGCGCGTTGGGCACAATTAGCAGACTAATTATTGCTCGAAACGCGTTTCGACCGGCACAGAATTGCCCATCGATGGGTGGAACAATTTCCAATTTCATGGCGGTATTTGGCATCCCCACAACGTGAACGGGTCATGAACGGGTCACTTAATCAGGTTGTCATATTCCCGGCGGGCGTTGTTCACTTTGTTTGCGGGTTTCTGGCCTTTCTGCGCTGTCCGAGCAGCCAAGCCAGATACCCTCGGCTGCCCATGTTCAGCCGCTCCGCAATCCAGGCCAGCCGCATCGTCGTCTTGGACCGTAGTTCCTGCGCCAGCTTGACCTTCCTCGGCTCGCCCTTGCGCCGCGCCCTCAGCTCGGCCTCGCTCCAGCCCATCCGCTTCAATCCCTGCGCCGCCAAACGCTCCGCCCTCATCTGCTCCGCCTCCTGCTCCGCCGCGCGACTTCGACGTGCCAGCCGCCAGCCGTTGCCACATCGGCCTGAACCGTTCCTGAACCGCCGGCTGGGGGCGGACCCGGGCTCAAGCCGCTGACCGGGCCCTCTCGATCCAGCCCGGACCGAGCATCACTCACGTTTGCCCGATTTTCCCACGTTTGGTTTCGCGCCGGCGCCGATTCCTCGGCCGGGAGGTGGACAGACGGGTTGTTGCACGGCCGCGAGCATCTCGAATTTCTTGACAATGCAGGGTAATAGGAGGTATAATCGTTTGTTTCCGGTGTTCAGACGAAGCGGGAATGTTTTGCCCGTTGCGGCGATCACGTCAGGAAACGACCAACCAAGTCGGCTCGTTGGACGATGGACTTGGGGCCGCCATGGGCAGGCGGGCAGGACAAGCAACCAACAAGAACAAGAAAAAATGATGAATGCGACGCGGGCGATCCCGAAATCTATTATCAAATCTCAAGGCCGTTGGGGCCGGCTGTGGGTGGTTGCTTTGCTTCTCTCGATGCTGAGGACCCAAGCAGCGCCGGAGCTAATGCCGCTGCAGCCTGGCGTTCACTCCACCACGAACATCCAGCAATTGCGCGAGGCCTGGAAGCATGACCAACGCGCTTACCCGCTTGGCTACATCCCTGCAGGAGCGCGCGCGCGCGCCTTCAACCAGATTCAGCAAACCAAACCAAGGCGCCCGAAAGGGCAGCCGCTCAGTAGTGGGGGACCTCAGTGGGTAAACATCGGACCCGCGCCCATTGTCAACGGTCAAATCGCCCCGGCTGGGCCGGTCACCGGCCGGGTTCTCACCATCGCTGTGGACCCTGGGAATCCCGCTCGCTGGCTCATCGGCGCCGCCCAGGGAGGCGTTTGGGAAACTGACGATACCGGAGCTACCTGGACGCCCAAGACCGACGCGCAGGCATCGCTGGCTATCGGCGCGGTGGCCTTTGCTCCGGGCAATTCCCAAGTGGTTTACGTCGGAACCGGGGAGCCCAACTACGGTTCACAGGATGCGTACGCGGGCGCCGGCATGTTGAAATCCACCGATGGAGGTTCGACTTGGCAGCTGCTGGGCGGGGCGTTGTTCCAAGGACAGTCGTTCAGCAGTATTATCGTAAACCCGGCCAGCGCAGACCTGCTGCTGGCCTCGACGACAGGGGGCCTTGCGGGTCGCGGAGCTGAGGCCCCGCCGGCAACCTCTGCCATGGGCGTTTTCAAATCGACCGACGGAGGGACCACCTGGGTGTTGGAATTGACCGGGTTCTCGACGGATCTCAAGGCCGATCCAGGCAATTTCAACCATCAGGCAGCCGCGGCGAGCCCCGATGGCAACACGGCCTTCGGCCTCTACCAATCGCTCGACGCCGGAGACGACTGGACCGCGATCAATGGCCCCTGGAACAACCTGGGCGGGGTTGGACGCATGCAATTGGCGCTGGCGCCCTCCAGTCCGGCGACCCTTTACGTGAGCGTCACCGACGTGGGCAATCCACAAAGCAACACGAACTACAACCGGCTGCTTGGCATCTGGCGCACCGACAACGCATGGTCCGCCACGCCAGCCTGGACCCGACTGCCCCAACCCCCTGGCGTCGGGGAGCAGCTCTGGTATGACCACGTCATCGGCGTGGATCCCGCCAACGCCAACACCCTCTACTTTGGAGAAACACCTCTCTGGAAATACAACGGCACGACCTGGCAGATAATCGGCGCGGACTACGACGCGAACGTAAACGGCCGGTTCTTCCATCCTGACCAGCACGCCCTGGCCTGGGCGGGGACCCGCCTCATCCTCGGCAACGACGGCGGGGTCTGGAGCACCACGGACGGCGGCATTACTTTCAACAATCACAACTCCAACCTCGCTATCACCCAATTCTATTATGGCGCCGCCCATCCTCAAACCCGCAGCTTCGCCGTCGGCGGCTCCCAGGACAACGGCAGCGAAAAATGGGGGGGAACCAATGGCTGGACCATCGCCGGATTGGGAGACGGCGGCGAAGCGGCCATCTCACCAAACGACCCGGACAACAAATGGGTGGTCTCGCTGGATAAGGTGCAGATTGTGAGGACCACTGGCGCCGGCCAGTTTTCTGATGAGGTGTTCGCCGCGGGACAGTTCAATCTGCCCAATATCCCGTTCATCGGCCGGCTCGCGCTGGCGCCTACCAACGAAGACGTCCTTATCACCGCCACGTCGCTGCTCATCAAATCCACCGATTTCTTCTCTGCCGCTAACCCGGACTTTTACCAGGACAGCCCCGACCTGAACTCTACCATCACAGCCCTGGCCTTTGCCCCTTCCGACCTTTCCGGTAGCACCTATGCGTTTTGCACCCTCGACGGCCAACTCCAGTTGACCACCACCGGCAACGGCTACGACGCGGTCAACCTGAACGCCGGCAACGGGGTGCCAGGCCGCTATATCACCGACGTGGCCTTCCAACCGAACGACCCGAACACCCTCTACGTCACCCTCTCCGGCTTCGACGAAGGCACTCCCGGCAAACCCGGCCATGTTTTCAAGACCGCCAATGCCCTATCCGGCAATCCAAATTGGGTGAACATCAGCCCGCCGGTGGACCTGCCGCACAACTCGATCGCCGTCGATCCGGCGGACCCCAACACCGTGTACGTGGGCACAGACATCGGCGTGTGGCAGACCAAGGATGGAGGGAGCACCTGGACCCATATGGGACCCGAGACCGGGATGCCCAACGTCGCGGTGTTCGACTTAAAAATCCAAGCTGCCACCGGGCGGGTATTCGCCTTCACTCATGGCCGCAGCGCGTTCATGCTGGATCGCAACGCCCCCAGCCAACCGCCTACAATCTCAAGCTTTGTCCCAACCAACGGACCTCCCGGCACCAGCGTGAGCATCATCGGCACTAAGTTCGACAATGCCACTTCCGTGCAATTCGCCGCCGTCAACGCCGCCAGTTTCAGCGTCAGCTCCAGCACCCAAATCGTAGCGACCGTCCCTGCCGGCGCCGTGACCGGCCCCATCACGGTGGCAACCCCGGGCGGTGCCGCCACAAGCGCAGCGAGTTTCATCGTGTCCACCGCGCCCGCCATAACGGGCTTCACTCCGATTAGTGGCAGCGTGGGCACGGCCGTGACCATCACCGGCGCAAATCTCACCGGAACGACCGCGGTGAGCTTCGGCGCCATCGCGGCTGCCACATTTACGGTTGATTCGCCGACCCAGATCACCGCGACTGTGCCCGCGGGCGCAACCACCGGGAAAATCAGCGTGACTACACCCACTGGGACAGCGCAAAGCGGGGGGCCGTTCACAGTGACGACCGCGCCGGTCATTACCGGGTTCAGTCCTGCAAGCGGGCCGATCGGCAGTATCGTCACCGTGACAGGCGCCAACTTCGTTGCCGTAAGCCGGGTCGCTTTCAACGGGGTACAAGCACCCAGCCCGGTAGTGCAGTCATCCTCCCAGCTCACCGCTGCTGTGCCTGCGGGAGCTTCCACCGGTCCCATCAGCATCACGACCGCAACCGGCACAACCCAAAGCGGTTCCAGTTTCACCGTGATCGCCGCGCCGGCCATCACTACTTTTAGTCCCCAGACCGGGGGTCCCGGCACCGTCGTTGCCATCGTTGGCGCGAACTTCGGCGGGGCCAGCGCAGTCACGTTCAACGGGGTCAGCGCGAGTTCCTTCTACGTTGCCGCAGCCACTCAAATCACCGCCACAGCTCCCGCGGGCGTCAGCACTGGCCCGATCGCCGTCACCACACCGGGTGGCGTAGCCACAAGCCCTGCCTCGTTCAACGCCACCACGGCGCCAGGCAACGACAACTTCGCCGCGGCCCAAGCCATTAGTGGGGTTTCCGGCACGGTGTCAGGGGACAACACGGCCGCCACCAAGGAGCCGGGCGAGCCCAGCCATGCCGGCAACGACGGCGGCAAATCTGTATGGTACCGCTGGACGGCCCCCAGCCCAGGCACCTGGACCTTTAACACTCAAGGCAGCTCCTTCGATACACTCCTCGCAGTTTATACCGGAAGCACCTTGAACAACCTCGTCCCCGTGGCCGGCAACGACAATATTCCGGGAACCAATACCAGCAGCGTGTCGTTCACCGCCACCGCCGGGACAATCTATCAGATCGCCGTTGACGGATTTCAGGCCGATACCGGCGAGGAAAGCGCCCCGCCCCCGCCAGCCTCGGGCGCCATCACCTTGAACTGGCGCCTCTCCGCCGATCTCATCCCCCAAATCGCCAGCTTTTCACCGCCGAGCGGGTCGGTTCAAAGCGCTGTGGTTATCGCCGGAGTAAACTTCCTCGGGGTCTCGGGCGTGACCTTCAACAACGCCAGCGCCGCATTCACGGCAGACTCTGACCTCCAAATTACGGCCACCGTCCCGTCAGGCGCGACCACCGGACCTATCCGGGTGATAAAACCAAGCGGGACCGCGATGAGCCAGACCAGTTTTGTCGTGGGAACCGGTCCAGGCAACGACAACTTCGCCAACGCTCAAGTGATCGCTGGAAACGCGGGCACCATTATCGGACAAAACATCGGGGCGAGCAAAGAGCCCGGCGAACCCGATCACGCCGGCGACCCGGGCGGCAGCTCGGTGTGGTATGTCTGGAACGCGCCCAGTACTGGAACTTGGAGGTTCGACACCACGGGGAGCAGTTTTGACACCCTGCTCGCAGTTTACACCGGCGCCAGCGTCGGCGCCCTCTCCCTGGTGGTCAGCAATGACGATTCGGGCGGAGCACTGACCAGCGAAGTCCAATTCAATGCCCTGCCGGGGACCTCATACCGCATTGCGGTGGACGGTTATGGCGGGGCCGTCGGGAACATCGTGCTGAATTGGGCGTTCACGGGCAACCTGCCCGCCATCACCGGCTTCCAGCCTGCCAGTGGCGGCCCCGGCGCCAACGTGACCATTGCGGGCAAAAACCTTGCGGGGGCTACCGCCATCCAATTCGGAGGCGTCGCCGCGCCCGCCTTCACCCTCAACACCAGCACCCAGATTGTAGCAACTGTTCCCGACGGCGCCATCACGGGCCCGATCGGGGTTAAGACCCCCAATGGCTCGGCTCAAAGTGTCGACAACTTCGTAGTCACAGGCAACCAGCCCAGCAACGACAACTTCGCTCAAGCAATCACCATCGTGGGAGCTGTGGCGACAGTGACCGGGTCCAATGTCGGGGCTACCAAAGAACCCAACGAACCCAATCACGCCGGCAATACCGGCGGCAGTTCCGTCTGGTGGACTTGGACCGCTCCAACCAACGGCACCTACACCATCACCACCCGCGGCAGCGATTTTGATACGCTCCTGGCTGTCTATAGCGGATCGAGCCTGGCCACCCTGTTCACCGTCGCCGCCGACGATGACGGTCCGAACATGGGCACGGCCAGCTTGGCAACCTTTGACGCCCTGGCAGGAAACCAATACCGCATCGCCGTCGACGGCTACGACGGCGCCGTCGGGAACATTGTTCTGACCGTTTACCCGGCAACGCCGGCCGCGGCCATTTATTTCACGGGCTTCGAGAACCTTGAAGGGTACGGCACCGCCTTCCCACTGTCGGGCCAAAACGGCTGGCTTAGCTCTGGGCCCGGCCAAAATGGCATCGTGTACGACTATTTCTATGACTACAGCCAGCAAGCTTACGTTGGCTACTTTTCGACCGTTCCAGGAGCCAATACGTTCGTGTGGCAACCCCTTGACTACACGCCCGACACCAGCACCCTCCCAGTGGTGGTTTTCTCCACTTACATGGAAATCGTCGATTCTAAAAACTTCCAATATGATGATTTCGGCTGGGATTTCTACAACCAGAACGAGGACCAGTTGTTTTTCCTCGACTTCGATAATTACAACCTGGGGATCTATTACCTGCCCAACGACGGTTCCGGTTACCAGGACACCGGCTTCACCTTTCAGAACAATCAGATCTATTACCTGGAAGTCACCATGGACTTCGCTCGAAACCTCTGGGCCGCAGCCCTTGACGGAGTCAGCATCGTGCAGGGGCAGCCCATTTCTGCCACGAACAATGTCGGGCTGGACCTCGGGGACATCGATGCCGCCTGGCTCCAAACCAGCGGCACCTTCGGCGACAACTACATGCTCTTCGACGACTACTTCGTGGAAGCCCAGGGCAGTCAGGCGCCTAGAATCGTCACCGCCCCGCAGCCACAATCCGTTACCGTTGGCAACAACGCCTCCTTCCTTGTGGTCGTGGCCAGCCCTCTGCCGGTTGCCTACCAATGGCAATTCGACGGAGCGACGATTCCCGGAGCCACCGCCGCGACCCTCACGTTGAATAACCTCGCCTTTGGCCAGGCCGGAAACTACAGCGTTGTCGTGAGCAACGCCGCCGGCGTGGTCATCGCCGGTCCGGCGGCCCTCGCCGTCAGCGGCCTGCCAAACCTGGTCCCCTACCAACCGGCCGGGTGGTCTGATAAAATCGTGGCCGCAACTCTGACCGGCAGTACCAACGATGCCACCCAAATTAACAGTGACCAGGACATTTACATTAGCTGGGCGGTGCTCAATTCGGCAACCAATGCCGACATCGCCGTTCGGTTCTACACCCAACTCTATGTGGACGGCACGCTGAATGACACCTGGAACACCGACGGCCTGAAGTCCCGCTTTTACACCTATGTGACCGATTACGATGTGGGCAAGCTGCCCGTCGGGACCCACACCCTTCGCCTCGACACCGACACGACAGGCGTCGTCTCCGAAAGCAACGAAAACGACAACAGCTATACCAAAACCATCGTCGTGAGTTCGACCAACAATGCCCCGCCGCAATTAGTTTCGGATTTCGGCGTCACCGGCGGTCAATTCCATCTCACGCTCATGGGCATCCCTTTGCGCACTTATGAAATCCAGGCCTCAACGAATCTCACCGACTGGTCGGTGCTCGCCACTCTCGTAAACTCCAACACCAGCGGCCTCCTCCAGTACTCCGATCCGCTCCCTGCCAAAAACAACCGCCGTTTTTACCGCAGCCATCTCCTGGGACCTTGAACTCAATGATGAAAGGACAACACGTATGGCCTTCACCGCCACTCAAGACCTGATATTGCCCGCGACCGTGACCGGCTCCTGGCCGCGTCCGCGCTGGTACAACGTGAACCTCTGGGGCCGTCCTCTGGACACGGCCATGATGGACCCGTGGTTCCGGGAGCAGTTCGCCGACGCCCATGCCCTGGTGGTCTCCGAACAAGCACGCGCCGGCCTGGACATCCTGACCACGGGCGACTACCACCTGGATGAAGACGTGGCCGGCCGCTCCTGGCACCATTATCCGCTGCAGCGGTGGAAGGGGCTCGAGCACGAAGAACTGCAGACCGAGAAGACCCGCTCGGCCCTGCTCTCTTACCCCGTGGGCACGATGCTGGATTCGATCTACAAGACCTGGCGCTGGCCGCGTGTCGTGGGCAAGGTCGAACACGACCCGAAGAACCCGCTGGAGTACGCCAAGATCTGGCGCGTTGCACAGCAGGCCGCCGCCGCGGCCGGCAAGCCCGTGAAGTTCGGCACTTGCTCGGCGCAGGTACTGGCCTTCTTTCTCGACAGCCACACGCCGGGTTACAGCCTGGATGACAAGCAGCAGCTCATCTGGGACATGGCCGAGGCGATGAACCGCGAGTTGCGCCAACTCGCCGCCTCCGGCTGCAAGGTCATCCAGGTCGAGGAACCCACGCTCCATTTCATGGCGCGCTACAATCCGGACCAGAAAGAATTCCTGGACTTCCTCGTGGCCGCTTTCAACCGTGAGGTTGATGGCCTGGAGGGCGTTGAGGTCTGGATCCACACCTGCTGGGGCAACCCCAACATGCAAAAGGTGTTCAGCGACGAGTCTTACGCCAACTCGATGGAGATCTACCTCCATCGCCTCAAGGGAGATGTCTGGACCATCGAGGCCACCGAGAACAATTTCAAGGAACTGCCGCTCTTTGACCGGTTCAAGGACTCCCTCAAGAAGAAGATCGCCGTCGGGGTCATCAGCCACCGCACGCTCCAGGCGGATTTCCCCGACGTCATCGCGGAGCGCATTCGCCGTTGCCTCAAACATATTCCCGCCGAAAAGCTCGTGCTCTCGACCGATTGCGGATTTGGGCGGCAGGGCTTCAACCGCCATCTTGCCTTCTTCAAGACCGTGGGCATCCCGCTGGCGCGGAACATCATCCTCAAGGAACTCGGCCTGCCGGAGCGCTACGTCCCCGCCGGGGACGAAAAACTGGCCTGGGACCAGCTTCCGGACTACGAGCCGCTCACGCACCTCAGACCGTTGCGGTAGTCCGCGTTGGGAACCGGGGATTCTAAGCTTGGCCTGCTGCCAGCGCCTGGTCAAGATCGGCCTCTAAGTCCTCTGCCTCTTCGATGCCGGCGGAGAGCCGCATGAGCCCGTCGCGGATTCCCGCGCGCTGGCGTTCCTCCGGGCTCAGTTTGCGATGGGAGGTGCGGCTCGGGATGCAGACCAGGCTTTCCACGCCGCCCAGGCTTAAAGCCGGCATGATGAGCCGGAAGGCGGCAAGGGTCGCATCCACCCGCCGAGGGTCGCGCAGCTCGAAGGACAGCATGCCTCCAAAACCGTTCATTTGGCGGGCAGCCACCGCATGGTCCGGGTGCTCCGGCAGCCCGGGATAATTCACCGCCGCCACGGCGGGATGGTGGCGCAGAAAAACGGCCAGCCGGGCGGCATTCTGATTGTGTTGCCGAACGCGCACAGCCAGGGTTTTCATGCCCCGTTCCAGCAAGCTGCAAGCCTGGGCATCGAGCATTCCGCCGTGATTGACGGCGCATTCGGCGGTTCGCTCGATGGCGCCCGCGCCAGCAACCACGAACCCGGCGTTGAGGTCGCTGTGGCCGTTCAAATACTTGGTGGCGCTGTGAACCACCACGTCGATGCCCAACAGCAGCGGCGTTTGGTTGATGGGAGTGGCGAAAGTATTGTCAACAATCGACAGGACCCCGCGGCTGCGCCCCAGCGCGCCAATGGCCGCCAGGTCGACAACCTGCAGCAACGGATTGGAGGGACTCTCGCAATAGAGGAGCCTGGTCTGCGGCTTGACACAGGCGCCGAACTCCTCGGCGGTGCGGGCGTATGAAACGCTCACGCCCCACCTGGTGAGTTCCTGCGCCAGCAGAAACGTGCCGCCATAAAGATCCGCCTGAAAGACCGCGTGGTCCCCGGGCCTGAGGTGGGCAAAAAGCAGCGTGGAAATCGCCGCCATGCCCGACCCGAATACCAACGCCCTTTCCCCGCGCTCGAGCGCCGCGATTTTCTCCGCCACCACCCGCTGGTTGGGGGTGTTGAAATAGCGCGGGTAGAAGTTCTCGTTGGCGGCGTTGGGAAAGGCGCAGGCCGTGGAAGGAAAAACCGGGCTGCAGGCGCCGCCGGTGCGCGAATCAAAATAGGTTCCCGCATGGATGCACAGGGTGCCGGCGCCTTTGGTCTGGTGCTGCGAGCGGACAGGTCGATTGGCTGTGTTCATGATAGTGGCTTAGGCCGCCTCTATGGCGGCGGCGCGGATCCGCCAAGCCAACTGGGCCGGGCGCGCGCCATCTCGCAGTAGCATCGGCTCAACCGTTCCGATTCGCAAGGGGGACGGGCGCGCCACGGCGCAATTCACTTCTTTGGGTGGCCGCTTCTGGCTCCTAATCTTAATCCTGCTCCTAATCTTAATCCGAAAGGAGATTAGGAGTAGGATTAAGATTAGGAGCAGGATTAAGGTTGGGAGGCTACCCAAATAGGGGAAGTGCCCCCGCGATGGGGCGGCCCTTGACAGCCGGAATCGCCGCCGGCACCATAAGGCCTGTGACATTGACGTTGGAATTGTCGGATTTGCGCCGCGCCAATTAAAAGGCCCTGCCGCAGTTGAGCCGCACGACCGAAGAAGAGTTTGACGCGGAATTGGCGCAGAACGCCAAATGCCAATTCGGGCGTCAGGCCGTAACCGAGCAGCGGATGCGAGGAGACGCGCGCAAAACCAAGCTGGACAACCGGGCAGGTCGCAAACGCGGAAACGCCCTTGAACCACGAACGGGCCTGGCTGTGGTGCTCGTGATTTTCCCAAAGCAACGCCATCAGCAGGTTGACATCAAGCAATCGGGTCACGGCGTCCGGCTTTCAATCTCGTGAACAAGTTGCGAAGTGATGGTTCCGCCATTGGCGCGGATGACGGGCAGACCGTCGCCTTCGGTGCCGACGGAAAATTTGTGGCACGTCACCGAACCGCCATTCTCTGCCATGAACTGTGCGACTCGCATCTGTTCGCTCGCGGGCAGTTCTTTGATTTGCTCAATGATCTCAAACGCACTCATGGTTTGATTATCCGGCAAAATTTCTTCTTGGCAAGCCGTATTGCCCTGCGCCCCATCCCAAAATGATTGTGGCAGCGGCATAAACCAAATCATCTGCTGTACTGGCAACGAAAGGAGAAGAAAGCGAGCCGATGCGCGGTCTCACGAGACTAAGACCCCCTCCCGCCGCATTCATGCCGCAGGCCGGGATCGAGCGAGTCCGAAGGCTTTCGCGAGCTCGATGCCCCCCCCCTTTCCCGACCACGGTTCGGGTCAGCGGAAACGAAACGATCACCCGCCCTGCCGAATGCATCTGAAAACATCACCAGACGGGGCGCAGCGTCGCGCTGTTCTAACGTATGGCGGGGAGTGGGTGGCGGGCAGCCTTACCTTGGGGATTAGGCAAGCGAAGGCCAAAGGCTCACTGCGGAGCACGGACGGCCAAAGGCCAGAAAGCCCGCCGCTGTCAACCAATTCAAAAAGTGAGAACTGACAGCTTGCACGAGCGCCCGGGGTAGACGACGCGCAGCCGTCTATTGAGGCTACGCGGGTGAACGCCGTTGTCTGCGCTTCGCGGCCAGCCAGGGTTTAGCGTTCGTGCCGTTTCAAAAACGAGGGAATGCCGTCACTATTGCCTTCCCATGATGTTTCGTCTGTTACAGCAAACGCAGCCTCCACCCCAACCTCATCATCACCGCTGTCAACGACGCTGGTCAACAGGTCAGATTTGAAACATTGGATACTCGGCGCAAAGTTTTTAACGGCGGTCTTCAAAGAGGACTCTTCTGAGCAGGTAAGTTCGGGCCAGAATTTGATTCGTTGAATCCAGTCGTTAGGATCAATTTGTTTCAGAGTAATTCCTCCCCTATTCAGGTTTTCGGGGCCATATGCAACGAATCGCACTTCCCTTTCACTTTCATACTCTTTTCGCTTCATGAAGTGAGGTTGAAGGATAAACTGCTGATGATCGGCTTGTCCTGGATCCAAGCCCATGACCTGACCTCGAGACACAACAACGTAAAACATTTGGGTGTGGCTACTTTTTGGCAACGAGCTTTCGCCACTTCACGGACTGAAAGAGGCGCTTCTGATCTTCGTCAACATGGTAGCGCCAGTACTCCTCGAAGTGGTCTGACAGATAAACGGCCC
>Ga0187877_1003069_pt1 | contig 14041 bp, 13 predicted proteins | sample June2016WEW_17_1_3_FD_132430 | JGI IMG/M metagenome (GOLD analysis project Ga0187877, IMG submission 132430) | Peatland microbial communities from SPRUCE experiment site at the Marcell Experimental Forest, Minnesota, USA - June2016WEW_17_100 | ecosystem: Environmental > Terrestrial > Soil >... | reverse complement strand
GTGAGCGGGTGCGCTTCGTAAGTATGCCCATGGGAAAAGTAGTGATCCTCGAAATAGTCGGCGATTTTAGTGGTAGTGGCGCAAAGGCCTAGGGGAACGTAGGCCGATGTAATGCCCTTAGCGGTGACGAGAATGTCGGGTTTGAGGTCCCAATTTTCGACGGAGAACCACTTGCCGGTGCGGCCCCAGCCGGCCATCACTTCGTCGGCGATCATGAGCACGCCGTGACGATCGCAGATCTCGCGCAGGCGAGGGAAGTATTCGGGTGGCGGAACGAGGACGCCGTTGGTACCGACGACGGGCTCGAAGATGATGGCGGCAACGTCGCTCTCGTTACGGATCATGTGTTCGATGTAGTCGGCGCACGCGATGTTGCAGGTGGGGTAGGTGTGTTTGATGGGGCAGTCGTAGCAGTTGGTCTCGGGTGCGAAGGCGACGCCTGCGCCTTTGCCGGCCGGCTCCATGGCCCAGCGCCGCGGATCGCCGGTGGCCGCGATGGAGCCCATGGTTGAGCCGTGATAGGAGCGGTAGCGCGAGATGATCTTGGTTTTACCCGTATACATCCGGGCGATTTTGAAGGCAGCCTCGTTGGCTTCGGTTCCGCTCGTGGCGAAGAAGAATTTAGTCAGCCCTTCTGGAAGGACTTCAAGAAGCTTGGCGCTGAGGCGGGCGCGCGAGTCGGTTGCGTATCCCGGCGCGACATAGCAAAGCTCGCGGGCCTGCTCGGCGATGGCCTCGACGACACGGGGATTCTTATGGCCGAGATTGACGCACATGAGCTGCGAACTGAAGTCGAGGTACCGCTTGCCCGCGCCGTCAATGAACCAGCAGCCTTCTGCATCCGCGATATACAGTGGTTTCCAGGTTTTCTGAAAGCGCCAGGTGCCGTAGTTGTTCTGGCGCGTGAGTGAAGAAATTTGTTCACTGGTGAGCGTTGCGGTCGCAGAATTTTCATTCATGGATGTTGACCTCCCATGCGGATGCAACTAATCGTAACATCCGGAATGCGCGCTGAAGCAGGGGGAACTGCGCGGTTTGAAATGAATGGCTGCGCGGCGATTCAGGCGGCTCGGCGCTCGCCGATGAGACGTTCGACGAGTCCGATGAGCGTCTCACCAGTGCGCGGCAAAATGAACTCCTCTACTCCCGAGTCCCAGTTGAGCATGAAGCTGGTTGCAGGCGCGGAGATCCAGATTTGATGCAAGGGCATATTGGGTGCGATGACGAACTTGACGCCGGGATGGTCGAAGAGGACGTTGAGAATGCCCTTCTGCTGCTCGACTTCAAATACGACCTGCTCTTCCTCTCCGTGCGCGATGAGGTGGCGTTTCAATCCATCGAGCGCGGCCTCGGCGGCAATCCCAAACTCGAAGTGGTTTCGCACGGGGCCAGTGTAGCAAGTTCAGTGAGCCGTTCGGGCTCGAGTGAGGTGCCTTGAACTTTCAGAGCCACTCTTGGCGAACAAGGTTCCTGCGGCGCAATTGTTTGGCTTTCTATCGTCGTCTTTCAGAACCTTCACCGCTCCTGCCGCATGATGCTCACAAGTTCGCGATCGAAGTCGGAGCTCTTTGTCGAGAGGTTAGCGATGCGTGTGCCTTGGGCGATGTTGGTGGTGTTGGTCGTTACGCAGGGCGCATGCAGCGCTTACTCCGAGCCGCCGATTCCCGCGGGACAACTGGTGCGAGAGGTTGTGTACAACGAGCTGAACGATCACGCGCGGCATGGATATTGGCGCTACTGGGTGGAACGGCAGTCGCAGGCAGGAACGCTCACTGAGGACCAGGTAGAAACGGCTGACGGGCCAATCGCACGGTTGGCGCTGATCAACGGACGCGAATTGACGCCGGAGGCGGAACAGCAGGAGCAGGAGAGGCTCGGGAGACTGCTGAGCTCGCGCGACGAGCAAGTTCGGCAATCGCGGCTATACGATGAGGACGAAGAACGAATTGGGCGGATTCTGGACCTTTTGCCGACAGCGTTCGTGTACGAATACGACGGCGAAGAGAGCAGCTGCTACCGCTTGCGCTTTCGACCTAATCCTGTAGTTGAGGCGCACACGACTGAGGCGCGGATCTTCCACGCCATGAGCGGGTCCCTGTGGGTGGATGCGCGATCGAAGCGACTGGCGCGGCTGGAAGGCCACGTGGATGAAAACGTCGACTTCGGATTCGGCATTCTGGGCAGGTTATACAAAGGTGGATCGGTCCGGCTGGTACGCGAACAGGTCAGCGCAACCGAGTGGAAGACCAAGTCGCTCGAGGTTCACATGAACATTCGTGCGCTGTTGGTGAAGACATTTGCGCGGGAAACAAACGAAGTGCGTGGTGGCTTTGTGCCGGTTCCCGCGGGGATGAGCATGGAACAGGGACTGGCGCTCCTGGACCAAGGCGAGACTGCGACGGACGCAGAGAACATGAGCCAAAAGCTGTCAGGCGGAAATGGGTTGCTTGCGGCCACCGACCCGGCAATGCATAGGTAATTCTCATGATTTGTGTCCGAAAATCGGACACAAGTGAAGCAGGAAGATTAAAGATTCTCCGTCCCGTGCCGATATATAGCGACAGAAATAGGGTTGTGATGATGGAGATCGCCCCCATTCCGGAAATTCGCGCATTGCCGGCAGTAAGGGCGCCCCAGGCTGAGATGCGTGCGCCGGCAATCTTCGATATCGACCCTTCGTCGCGACCGGGTGACGACAGAGAGCATCGGAGCAGGAGAAAAGCCGCCGGAGCGGAGGAAAACGAAGAGGACGATTTCGCACTTGAGGGCGAGACTGCGGGCGGAGGAGTGGATCTGGAAGAGGCGCCTGCCAGGCAAGTCGATTATTTCGCGTGAATCAATGCCGGTAAGGATGAATGCCTGAGCTCGAACCGCAGGCTATGACTACCGCAGGTTTGCGGAGAGACTTGTTGCCTTAGGCGGTGACTGTCTCGCGTAGTTTGTGGTCCTCGAAGAGAGGATCGGACGTGGGCAGAGTGTCGTTCTCGGCTAGACGCAGGAGGCGGTGCAAATAGGCGCGCGAGATCGACAGGCTGCGCGCAGCCAGGGTCTTGTTTCCGTTGTTCTCGCGAACGGCGGCGACAGCAAGCCTGATTTTGTAGTCGCGGAGCTGGCGCTCGAAAGAACCGGATGGCTGATAATCCGCGATGTCGACGATCTGGTCGAAAGCGGAAGTATCCTCTTCCGGTTCGTGATTCTTGAGGTTCAGGTCCTCTGCGCGAACGACGCGGCCGGGCGCCAGGATGATGGCGCGCTGCATCACGTTTTCAAGCTCGCGCACGTTTCCGGGCCACGAGTAACCTTGGAGCATCTCCATGGCCGCCGGCTCGATCGAGTCCATTGGTTTTTGGAAGACGTTTGAATAGTGGCGCAGGAAATGACCGGCGATGAGGGGAATATCTTCTGACCGTTCCTGGAGCTGCGGCGAGTCGATGCGCATGACATTGATGCGATAAAAGAGATCCTGACGGAATTTGCCTTCAGCCACCAACTTGCCAAGGTCTTGGTGCGTGGCGAAAATGAGTCGCGCGCGCAAGGGAATAAGCTTGTTCGAGCCGAGGCGGCTGAATTCCATCTGCTGCAGAACGCGGAGGAGCTTGACCTGGGTGAAGATGCTGAGGTCGCCAATTTCATCGAGAAAGAGTGTGCCGTCGGCGGCCTGTTCGAAGTAGCCCTCGCGGGAGCCAACGGTACCGGTGAAGGCGCCCTTTTCATGGCCGAATAGCTCGGCTTCGATAAGAGTTTCGGGAATGGCGCCACAGGAAACTGCCACAAAGGGCTTGTTGGCGCGACTGCCGAGATTGTGAATGGCGCGCGCGATGAGCTCCTTGCCTGTTCCGCTATCGCCTGTGACCAGAACAGCGGCATTGAGATTGGTTACGCTGCGCACCAATTGATAGACGCGCTGCATGCCGGGGTTCGATCCGATAATGCGGTCGCAATTGCCCGGTTCCTCGATGCGCTGCTGCACGCTATGCAGCTGTTGCTTCAGCGAAGAGGTTTCGCAAGCCCGGACGAGCATGGTCTTGAGATCGCGAATCGATGGTGGGCGTCGACAGTATCCAAAGGCTCCGGAACGAACGAGTTCGAAGGCGGTGGAACGCAGGCTGTCATCGGCCATCAGGATGGCCGGGACGCTGGAGCCAATCATGCGCCTGGCGAATTCAAGGCGGCTTTGAAGCGTGTCCTGCGAGGAATAGAGGTCGAGGATCATGACATCGCAGGCTGGGGTGGACGCGAGAGCGTCCGTTCCATCTCCATCCGGCTGGAGCAGGACCTCGAAGTCCTTACCAAGGGCAGAAGAAAGAAGAGGGTGCAGTGAGCGGTCTTCCGAATACAGTCCGATTCTGGTCATTGGCGGGCGATCTACCATTTCGCCGATAGCACGACGCCGTTTAATGAAACTAGGGCGATGTGAGTTCATCATCGGCAAACGGCGGCGCATGGAACATTCCTCTTTCGTGCTACGGGGATGGGACCTTGGTAATGGAAAGCCCCAATTTCAGCCCGAGGCGCTAAGGTTTTTCTCATCTTTACTCCCGAGAGAAAATCGCATTTTCCATACATTCGAGCCAGACATCCGTTCGTAACCGACATCGCAATCTTCTGATTTAGCAACAGGTTACATCGGTGACGGGCCCCGCCTGACGGAGCGGTGCCGGTGTAAACGCACCGATGCGGGTCGGATGCCTGGCGTAAACAACTGTGCACACCCTGAGGGGCAATTTGGACTCATCTCTTTGAATCAACATGGCTTCATGGCTTTAGAGGTTTGGCGCGGGAATTGCTCTGAAGGGGGTGAATCGGAATGCCTTCGGGCAGGGAGCAGGCGTAATGCACTCGTTCGCGTGGTGGCCGACGGTCGTGGTTCTTGCTGTGGCGACCTTCACAGATCTTCGCAGCCGCCGAATTCCGAATTGGCTCGTGTTTCCTTTTTTTGGATGCGGAGTCGTGGTTTCTGTTTTGCTGCATGGCTGGCACGGGGCGGAACAGAGTTTGAGCGGCGCGGGTCTCGGGCTGCTGATTTACGGATTTCTTTTCTGGATGGGCGGAATGGGCGCGGGCGATGTGAAGTTGTGCGCGGCGATTGGAGCCTGGATCGGCCCATATCAACTCATTCTGGCGCTGGTGATGACCGGCGTTGTAGGCGGAGTGATGGCGTTGGCGATGGCCGCATGGGGCGGATTTCTGAAGGAGCTATTTCAACACACAGGTGATTTGGTTTTCAGCGCGCAGGATCGCGGAGAAGCAGTATTGAGCAATCCGCTGCGGCGCAAGATGCCGTATGCACCGGCGATCGCGATCGGGACATTGATTTCGTTTTTCGCACGTTAAAAGCGGAGCACGGCGGTGTCGAGCTCGAAGCAAGACAAGTATGAACTTCCTGCAGATTGGGAGTCAGTGCCTCTCAATCTGCGAACGTATCGCACAGCAAGGAGCGTAAACGACGTGGCCACGAATTCTTCCCAGTACTCCGCCAGTCAGTTTCCCGACCCCATCGGCGTTGAGGATCTCTCCATAGCGGTGATCAGTCCCAGCGATGAGAGCCGACTGGAGGCGATGCACGCCATGAGCGGGTGCACGGGCGCTTACGTGAGCGAGTTTTCCAGCTATTCCCTGGGAACGGGCGATCTTCCATCGACGCTGGATGAGGACCAGGACGTGATCCTCATCGATCTGGACGGTGACGCGGAACTCGCGCTGGAGCTGGTAGAGACTATCTGCGCCAACGGCGTGGCGACGGTGATGGTGTATTCGGAGAGCTCGGACCCGGAGTTGCTGGTGCGCTGCATGCGCGCCGGTGCGCGCGAGTTCCTGACGCTCCCGTTTGCGCCGGACATCGTGGCGGATGCGCTGGTGCGAGCCGCGGCGCGCCGACCGACGACGCGGCCGGCGAAGAAGCCCGCGGGCAAGCTCTTCGCGTTCATGGGCTCCAAGGGCGGCGCCGGAACGACCATGCTGGCCTGCAATTTTGCCGTAGCGATGGCCAAGGACTCCGGTGAAAGAACCCTGCTGATCGATCTCGATCTGCCGCTGGGCGACGCTGCATTGAATCTTGGAATCGCGACAGAGTTTTCAGCCATCGATGCATTACAGCAGGTGGAGAGACTGGATGCGAAGTTCCTGGAGCAGCTTCTGGTGAAGCACAGCTCGGGCTTGTGGGTGTTGGCGGCACCGGGACGGTTCATTCAATTTCAAGCCGACAGCGAAGGCATTAACCGGCTTTTGCAGGTGGCGCGTCGCGAGTTCGACAACGTGGTTGTGGATCTCGGGTCGAGGCTGGAACTGATGGGAACGAGTGCGTACAAGGAAGCGACCACGGTGTATCTGGTCACGCAGGCGAGCATTCCCGAGCTGCGCAACTCCAACCGGCTGATCACGCAGTTCTTCTCGGCGCCCCAGCCAAAACTGGAGGTAGTGATCAACCGATTTGAATCGCGCGTTCTGGGCGTGTCAGAGGAACACATCACCAAGGCTCTGACCCGGGCGGCCCATTGGAAGATCCCCAACGACTATGAGTCGGTTCGGAATATGCAAATCAGCGCCAAGCCGCTGGTGCTTACCGATTCGGCCATTTCACGGCAGATCCGGAAGATGGTCGATGCGGTGACGGGCAAGAGCGAAACCACGGGCAAGAAAAAGAAGGGCTTCATCAACCTGTTCGGATGATGTTTCAACAAGCTGAATTCTCCAACTGGAGCGAAGGTACAACGTGGAAATACTGAACTTAGAATCGTACAAAGCAGAGATTCATCGTACGCTGATCTCGAAGCTGGATCTGGAGAAGCTATCGCGCGTGAACTCTAGCCAGGCGCGGCAAGCGGTTTCGGGCCTGGTGAAAGAGATCATGTCGGACCAGCGCGTGCCGTTGAACTTCGACGAGCAGGAGAGGATCCACGCGGAGCTTCTGGATGAGGTGTTTGGACTGGGGCCGCTGGAGCCGTTGCTGAGAGATCCGAAGATTTCCGACATTTTGGTCAACGACAAGGACCACGTGTTCGTGGAAAAGGGCGGCCTGCTGCAACGGGTGGATACGACCTTCCGCGATGACCGGCACCTGATGCAGATCATCGACCGCATTGTTTCGCGCGTCGGGCGCAGAGTGGATGAGTCATCCCCGATGGTGGATGCGCGCCTGCCCGACGGATCGCGCGTCAACGCGATCATTCCGCCGCTGGCGCTTGACGGGCCATCGGTGTCGATTCGGCGCTTCGGAACCGGCCCTCTGGCCGCCAACCAATTGGTGCAATTGAAAAGTATTTCGCCGGAGATGATGGAAGTTCTGTCGTCGGCGGTGCGGGCGCGCATCAGTCTCCTGGTTTCAGGGGGCACGGGCGCCGGCAAGACGACGTTCATGAACATCCTGTCGCAATACATTCCCAACAACGAGCGGCTAGTAACGATTGAGGACGCGGCCGAATTGAGATTGGCGCAGGAGAACATCGTGCGCCTGGAGACGCGGCCGCCGAATATCGAAGGGCAGGGGGCGATCCGGCAACGACAATTGCTGATCAACGCCCTGCGTATGCGGCCCGACCGCATCATCATCGGTGAGGTGCGCGGCGAGGAAGCATTCGACATGTTGCAGGCCATGAATACGGGCCACGAAGGCTCGATGACCACCATTCACGCGAACACGCCGCGTGACGCGCTGTCGAGAATGGAGTCAATGGTGGCCATGACCAACATGAACCTGCCGGAGAAATCGGTACGGCAGCAGATGGCGTCGGCGATCTCGATCGTGGTGCAGGCCACCCGCATGAGCGACGGCACGCGCAAGATCACCAACATCTCCGAGATTACGGGCATGGAAGAGAACGTAATCAGCATGCAGGAGATTTTCACGTTTGAGAGGAAAGGGATCGGCCAGGACGGCCGCGTGATCGGGGTTTTCAAGCCCACGCGAATTCGTCCCCGGTTTCTGGAGAGGCTGCGCGTCTCGGGCATCATTCTGCCGCCTAGCCTGTTTGAGCGCGAAACAGTGGTTGACTGACAGGGAAGGAGGGAACCTAAATGGGATTGATCATCGGTTTGGTTTTTGTCGGCGTGTTCGCGCTGATTGCCCTGCCACTGGCGGCGATGGGACCCTCCAGCAGCGCCAAGCAGGCTTTGGCCACGCTGGACTCCGCAATCAAGGTCGATCGGCGGGATTTGCTGCCGCAGAAGCTGAATGTCCGCAAGAACGAACTCCTCAGCAGCATTCCTTGGCTGAACCAGAAGCTGTTGAAGTTCGAGCTGACACCCTATCTGCGCAAGATCCTGAGCCAAGCCGACCTGGATTGGAGCGCAGGGCGGTTGATGCTGTTGTGCGCGGCCGGCTTTATCGTTCCGACCTACGCGCTTCTCGAGACGACCAACAGCACCTTATTGGCGTTCGTGACGGGCGGAGTGCTGGGCGTACTGCCATTTGCCTTTGCTCTGTTCAGGCGCCAAAGGCGATTCAGCGCATTTGAAAAGCATTTACCCGAGGCGCTGGACCTGATGGTAAGCGGGCTCCGGGCTGGACATAGCCTGCTTGCCGCGATGGCGCTGGTGGCTCGCGAGTGCGCGCCCCCGGTGAACACCGAGTTCAAGATCTGCTTCGAAGAACAGAACTACGGCCTGGAGATGAAAGAGGCATTGGGAAATCTGATCCTGCGGATTCCGGTGCAGGACCTGATGATCGTCACCACCGCGATCCTCATTCAAAAAGAGAGCGGAGGCAACCTGGCCGAGGTGTTGGATAAGACCGCGTATGTGATCCGAGAGCGCTTCCGGCTCAAGCGCCAGATCATGGTGCATACGGCGCAGGGGCGTTTTACAGGGTTGATTCTTACGTTGCTTCCGATCGTGCTGGGCATAGGCATCTATATTGTCGACCCGGGAATGATCAGCATTCTATGGAAGCGCGACATCGGCATCGAGCTGATGTGGGCAGCCGCGGGACTGATCTTGGTTGGCGGATTTGTGATTTGGAGAATCGTCGATATCGACGTGTGAGGAAGAGTCATGATTTTTGCAATTCTGGCGTTCGTAGCTGTCTTCGTGCTGATCGGGAGCATCGGTGTGCTGATGTTCTATCGCGAGGCGGCACTTGACCGCATCAGCCAGGTGATCAGCCCGCGGCGCAAACAGAAGACGCTGGCCGAGACTTTTCAAAATACGGGCTCGTCGATCGGCAATGTGGTGAAGAAGTTCGAGAACCTGATGCCGAAGAGCGAGAAGGAAATCTCGGTCATCAAGACTCGGATGCAGCGGGCGGGATTCCGCAACGAGAACGCGATCAAAGTTTTCTACGGATGCAAGGTGCTGTTGCCGCTGACGCTGGCGGTAATCGCCGCGGTGAGCGGATTCGCGAGTCTGAGCCCATTTTTCGTGTACCTCGTGGCGCTGGGAGGGGGATTTCTAGCGCCGGACTTCTGGCTGGGCAAGCGCATCGAAAAAAGGCAAAAGAAGCTCACCCGAGGCTTGCCTGACGTTCTCGACCTTCTGGTGATCTGTATGGAGGCGGGCCTGAGCCTGGACCAAGCGACGGCGCGCAGCGCGGAAGAGTTGAGGTCGTCGCAGCCGGAGATATGCGACGAGCTGACAGTGGTCGTGTTGGAACAGCGCGCCGGACGAGCTCGCTCAGAGGCATGGAAGAACATGTCGGACCGTACCGGCGTGGAGTGTCTGCGCAACCTTGTCTCAATGCTGGTGCAGACCGAACAGTTTGGAACGAGTATTGCCAAGATGCTCCGCGTCCATTCGGACACGCTGCGCGTGCAGCGTGTGCAAATGGTCGAGGAGATGGCGGGGAAAACGTCAGTCAAGCTAGTGTTTCCGCTGGTGCTGTTTATTTTTCCTGCGCTATTTCTGGTTACACTGGGACCAGCCGCGATCATGATGGCTGATTCGTTTAAGTCACTGACCAAATAATTGAGGCAGGAAGGGGAAATTTGCATGAGCACCGAAATGATTATCAGGGTTGTTGCTGCTGCTTTGGCGGTCGTTATTTTGATCGTCTTGATTCAGCGCCGCCGGACGCGGGTGAAGTAAGGGCCGGAAGGCAAGAAGCCGTGGCGTGAGGAAACATCCATTCAGGCCACGGTTGGATTTCGAAGCTTCCATTGCCGGGTTGGCATGCCGCGCAGGCGGCAGATGCCTCAGTGTTCAGCCTGGGCAGGGGGAACAGGTGAAGTGTTCCCTTCGCAGGCTTGACTGCAGGCGAAGAGAAAGGGCAGAGCCGCAGATGGAATTGATGGAGCGAGCCGAACCGGTGAAAAGAACTCCGGGAAGCGAGGGAGCCGCGGCACTGCCGCCAGGGGCCCAGTTGAAGATGGAACCGCAAACGTATTGTGCCTACAACCAGACTCGGGAATGTTTCTTGGGTTTGAAGGTAACGGCCGGCGACCTTCCTACGAATCAAGTCGCGGAGCTGATGCTGGAGAAACCGCTGAAGTCGGGCGAGGGCTTATGGATGAAGCCGTTCCGGGGCATCACAGCCACGGCGATGCCGGCGCCGCTGGATCTGATTTATCTGGACGAGGATTGCCGGGTGATCGAGATGGCGGAGTCGTTTCCGACTTTTCAAGTGAGCTCCTCAAGCCCGAGGCCAGAGAGCGTGCTGGCATTGCCGGCGCACTCGATTTACTCGTCGCAGACGCAGTCGGGCGATCAGCTCGTGCTATGCGTGGCCGAAGAGATGGAGCGGCAATTGGAGCGGTTGACCAACAAAGCCGACGAACCTGAGCCGGGGCCGGAGATTGCGGGGGTCGCGCTGCTGCGCGAAAAGCCTTTGTGGAGCGGCGGCCCGGGATTGCTCGAGCTGGAAGACCGCAACGGACACGACAAGCCCGAAGCGCGAAAGACGCACAGTATGGACCTGACGCCTCCGAGCGCGAAAGCCAAGGGCCAGTTGCGGTCCTGGTTTGATCGTTGGTGGTCGCCGGATCCACGCAAGGCTCCGCGGGTAAAGGAGCCGGGTCTGGCTGCATATTACTGGAACGGGGCGGCGCCTGTGGCGCACGGAGTTCGAGACATCAGTTCAGCAGGGCTGTATGTGGTCACCGAAGAGCGGTGGTATCCGGGCACTCTGGTTCTGATGACGCTGCAGAGGACCGATCACGGCGACGAACTGGCGGAGCGATCGATTGCTGTGCAATCGCGAGCTGTGCGCTGGGGTCCGGACGGCGTAGGGTTGCAGTTCATTCTGTCGGACGAAAAGGACATGCGCAGCGGGAGGACCTCGATACTGGACGCGGCGACAAGGAACGAGTTCGACCTCTTCCTGGCGCGACTGAATTTTGAAGGGTAGCAGGCGCACCGGTGCGCCGAAGAAGTCCCTGGGCGGGCGCGGTTGCAATGCGATGGCAAAGCCGGCTTAGCCGTGAGGTGAAACGATGACGATTGAAAATGGCCTACGAAGGATCGGAAATCTGCTTGGCCAGGGTGGCGAGGAAGGTTCGGCCCTGGTCGAATTCGCGTTGACGCTGCCGATGCTGTTTGGGCTCATATACCTGGCGGCCAGTTTGACGCTGGGCATGTACAACCTGCAACAACTTGGGAACGCAACCTCTGCCACCGCGATGGCTGTAGGAAGCGATGCCGGCTTGTTTCCAGCCAACGACCCTTGCGCTTATGCAGAAACCACGATAACCAAATCGCTTCCTACCTGGACGGCTGCAAATTTCACTTACAAACTCACGATCACGGACGCAAGCGACGCTTCGCACCCGTACACGGGAAGCGGGACATCATTCTCGTGCCCAACAGCGCCATCGATGGGGCCAAATTACCCTGTGACTTTAACGGTGACCTACGCTTACTCATGGCTTGGCATTCCCGCGATGCCATTCTTCAATGCCGGGACAAAAACAGCGGGCGTTCTGGCATCGAGCCAGTCAGCGATCCAGATGTGAACGGAGGAAAACCTCGAATGTTAAGTGTTCTCTCGCGACAAATACGAAGGCTCATCAAGAGTGAGCAAGGCCAATCGGTCGTGATGGTGGTGATCACCGCCTCGGCAGTTCTGACGATGGCAGTGAGTTCGGCGGAGGTGGGCCACGTTTACTACGCCTATCGGCAACTGGTAACGTCGACTGACGAGGCCACGCTGGCAGGCGCGCAAGCCATGTCCGACGCACTCCTTAATACGAGTTCGAGCGGGGCCTACACTGCGGAAGTGACGGCGGCAGTGCAGCAATTCAGCTCCGCGACTGGAGGATTAAACGCCAGCAGCATGCTGTCCGGTGACCAGATTACGACGCAGACTCTTTTTTGTGCGAGCACGATGACGAAAGCGCCATTCTATGTGGAATGCCAGACTCCACCGGGGAGCACCACGGGTTACAACGCGATCACGGTAACGCAGACGGCGAAGGTAAATCTGTGGTTTGGCGGCCTGGTTGGCATGTCGTCGATGAACCTGTCGGCCACGGCGACCGCGGCAATGAAAGGCGGATCGGATATCCCCTACAATCTCGCTGTCATCCTGGACACCACGTCTTCGATGACGAGCACCATCCCGGGCGATAAAGACTGCACCACGTCGCAGATTTCCTGCGCGGTTGCGGGACTCGAGGTGATGCTGCAGACGATGGATCCCTGCGCGCAGAACACGACGTGCAGTTCAAGCACGCCGTATGTGGACGACGTGGCCTTGTTCGTGTTCCCACCGGCGGCCTATAGCTCAACCGGCAACTATAAGCCGGAATACTGCGGTACCGGTGGCAGCAGCGTACCATACAACTGGATCAATGTGACAACGGGGGCAAACCAGAATCTCGCCATAGAGTCGACCGGAACGGACGCGGGCGCATACGAGGTCATTCCCTTCAACGACGTCTATAAGACCAGCGATACTTCTGCCCTCGCGGTCGCATCAGCTCTGGCGGAGGCGGTCGGAGCGAGCGGTTCAGGCTGCACGGGCCTTTCGGCGCCGGGTGGGCAGGGAACCTTCTATGCACAAGTCATTTACGCCGCGCAGGCACAACTCGTCACGCAGCAGGCTTCGAATCCGACCTCAAAAAACGTCATGATCATTCTGAGTGACGGCGACGCGACCGCATGTAACATGCAGGCCAACTCCGCGGCCGGCGGAAATAACAGCTGCAACAGCAGCAAGAGCCAGATGATTGCGCAGAATTGCCCGGCGGTTAACTCGTCCGGCGCCTGCACTTCCGCGACGGCTACTACTGGCACCGTCAGTTGCCCGACAGGCGGCTGCACTGGCAAACCCCTGAATGGAACAGGAACGGCGACCACGAATTCGACGGGCTACAAGTCCCCCACCTACCCATCGGCGTTGGGCGAGTGCGGGCAGGCTGTTAAGGCGGCACAACTGGCTACAGCCGCGGGAACAGTTGTCTACACCATTGGTTTTGGGTCCGAGACTACGGGGTGCACGACGGACGAAACGTACACCACAACCGCCAGTTCCACAGACGGCGCAGAGGCATGGCCGAGCGGTCCTTATTCCGGGACACCCTGCAACGCGATTGCCGCGATGGCTTCCAACGTCAACACCTTTTATTCCGACAATTCAGGCGGCTGCCCGGCGCTCTCCCCCGCGAACGCGAATTTCACGAGCCTGGCGCAGATTTTCCAAGCGATCGTGAACGGCCTGAGCACTCCGCGCATGATCCCCAATGGGACGACATAAGACGACTTCCCACGGGAAAAGAAGAGATGTTGCAGTAGCTTTTAAAGGGTACGGGCGCAAAGCCTGTACCCTTTTTTGTTGCGTCGGGCGGGCAGAATTCATGACCAACGGAGCAAGCTGATAGCACGAAGGTGCAATAGGCGGAAACCATGCCAGGCTTGATCATGGTGAAAGTTACCCCTTCCCCAAGAGGTCGCAGGAGTGTCCGCGAGGCCGCACTATGGTATCGCAGAGGGACAAATCCGCTGACCTCACCGCTCTGACCGCGGGTTCAAGGGACTGTTCCCAGTGTTCTTTCGCGTTCGCCAGCTGGCTGCGACTGCGCAAGTTTCTAAAAGACCAGAGAGGCCAATCGATCGTGATGGTGGTGATCACCGCCTCGGCGATTCTGACGATGGCTGTGAGCTCGGTGGAAGTGGG